>Ga0193956_1000001_pt1 | contig 195562 bp, 190 predicted proteins | sample BB_7_MG_FD_140358 | JGI IMG/M metagenome (GOLD analysis project Ga0193956, IMG submission 140358) | Microbial mat bacterial communities from the Broadkill River, Lewes, Delaware, United States - BB_7_MG | ecosystem: Environmental > Aquatic > Freshwater > River > Microbial mats | place: USA...
TCTATTCCGCGAACTTTGTAATTTAGATTTAATCTCTTAAATCAGGTGGATGGGGTAGAAGGATTCGAACCTTCGAATGCTAGCACCAAAAGCTAGTGCCTTACCGCTTGGCGATACCCCATTCAATTACTTATCTTTTTAAGTGGTGGAATTATAGTCACTTTTATTTCATATGTCAAGTGTTTTTGTGACAAATTTCGAAATTTGTGATATAATCATATTAATTAAACAATAAAGGGTATTATAATGTCGGCAATACAAAGAGTAAAAGAAGCAATAGAAGAGATCAAAAAAGGTAATATGGTCATAATGTTAGATGATGAAGATAGAGAGAACGAAGGTGACTTAGTCTATTCAGCAGCATTAAGTGATGATAAAAAAGTCAACTTTATGGCAACACATGCAAAAGGTTTGATTTGTGTGGCTGTTACAAAACAAACAGCGAATAGATTAGAACTCAATCCAATGGTAGCAGCAAACACTTCATCTTATGAGACAGCATTTACTGTTTCTGTTGATTGTGCAAAAGCTAGTACTGGAATAAGTGCAGGTGAAAGAGATGACACTATTAGAATATTAGCCAATCCAATTAGTAAAGCAGTAGAGTTAGTTCGACCTGGACATATTTTTCCATTAATAGCGAAAGATGGTGGAGTATTAGCAAGAACGGGTCATACAGAGGGTAGTATAGATTTATGTAAACTTGCTGGTCTTGCTGGTGAAGCTGTTATATGTGAAATCATGAAAGAAGATGGAACAATGGCACGACGAGATGATTTGGATATATTTGCACAAAAGCATACTATGAAACAGATATATATTTCAGATTTAGTAGAATATAGAATGGCACATGAATCATTGGTCAATGAAATATCAAATGAAAAAACAAACTTTATGACACATGATGTTACAAAACGAATTTTTCAGGATCATTTAGAAAATAAACATACAGTGATTCAATTTGGTACTATTCAAGAAACATCACTTGTCAAGTTCCACAATGTTGATTTTGATATAAATTTATTTTTAAATGAGGACAAATTAAATTCGATATTAAAATCTATTAACTTTTTAGATGATAAAAGTGGTGTATTGATCTTTTTGGATAATACAAATGAAAATAAAACAGTTATGAAAGATTTTGGAATTGGAGCACAAATTTTAAATGAACTTGGTATAAAAAATATTAAGCTTCTCACAAGTGGTGGAAAATATTCTTTTGTTGGTCTCAATGGTTTTGGTCTGGAAATAAAAGAAGAGATTCAGATCTCTTAATCTTAAGTACATTAATTTATGATAAATATAAAAAACTTAAATAAATATTATGATACTACACAAGTATTAAATAATGTGAGTATAGATGTACATAAAGGTGAGATTTTTGCTATCGTCGGACACAGTGGTGCAGGAAAATCAACCTTGATGAGGTGTATTAATGGACTAGAGGATTATAGTGATGGGTCATTGAAAGTAGATGAAAAAGAGATAAAAGAACTTTCAAAAGAAAATTTGCGAGAATTTAGAAAAAATATAGGGATGATTTTCCAACATTTTTCACTTATTCAAAGAAAAACTGTTTTTGAAAATGTTGCTTTACCTATGGAGCTTTGGAAGTATTCTAAAAATGAGATTGAGAAAAAAGTAAAAGAGCTACTTGCATTAGTTGGATTAGATGCAAAAAGTGATTCTTATCCAAGTGCATTAAGTGGTGGACAAAAACAGCGTGTAGCCATAGCTCGTGCATTGACTCTCAGTCCAAATATTTTGCTCTCAGATGAAGCTACATCAGCCTTAGATCCCAATACAACAACTTCAATATTGAATCTTTTAAAAACTATTAATGAGAAACTCAATATCACAATAGTATTAGTAACTCACGAAATGGAAGTAGTCAAACAAATAGCACAAAGAGCTCTTTTGCTAGAACATGGGAATATTATAGGTCTTGATGAAACAGAAGAGTTATTTTTAAAACCAGATGATAAAATGAAAGCATTTTTAGGTGAAACGGAAGTTGTACCACAAAAAGGTATAAATATAAAGATATATTTTCCAAAAGATAATGTATTTCAGTCACTTATTACCAAAATGGCAAGAGATTTAGATATGGATTTTGATATTGTTTGGGGAAAACTTGAAGAGATAAATACACATATTGTAGGAAATATAGTGATCAATATAAAAAAAGAACAACAAGAAAAAGTGATTCATTATATTAAAAAACAAAATATTGTTTGGGAGATTTTATAATGGTAGATATTTTATTACCTGCATTAGGTCAAACTATATATATGTCATTAGTTGCTACATTTTTAGCAGTTGTGATTGGGTTTATGCTAGCAGTGGTTTTATTACTTACATCAAAAGGGGGATTAAAAGAGAATCTTCCAATATACACGATGTTGGATGTTGTAATAAACACATTACGCTCTTTTCCATTTATTATACTTATGATTATCTTATTTCCATTAACGAAATTTTTGATAGGGAAAAGTATAGGAACAACTGCGGCTATCATTCCACTTACTATTGGGGCTGCTCCTTTTATCGCTCGTTTAATTGAAAGTGCTTTAAAAGAGGTAGATATTGGTGTAGTAGAAGCTGCAAAATCTTTTGGAGCAAGTGATTTTCAGATTATATTTAAGGTGATGTGTGTCGAAGCACTTCCCTCTATAATATCAGCTATCACTCTTACTTTGATAACTGTAATAGGTTTTTCAGCAATGGCAGGTGCTGTTGGTGGTGGTGGACTGGGTGATGTCGCTATAAAATATGGATATTACCGATTTCAAACAGATACGATGGTTTATACTGTACTCATTCTGATAGCTTTAGTGCAAATTGTACAAAGTTTTGGTGATTATTTGTATAAAATTACAAAAAAATAAAAGGATTAAAATGATTAAAAATATAGTAAAAGTTGTACTTTTAGGTGCGATTGCACTTGGATTTGTGGCTTGTACGGATGAGAAAACAGTTGAGAAAAAAACAACTATTAAAGTTGGAGCTACCCCTGTACCACATGTAGAGATTTTAGAGTTTGCCAAACCATTGTTAAAAGCAAAAGGCTATGATTTAGAGATTGTTGAATTTACAGATTATGTGACACCAAATATTGCCGTTGACGAAGGTGAACTAGATGCAAATTTTTTCCAACATTTACCATATTTAGAAGAGTTTAACACAAATAAAAATACTCACTTAGTAAAAACAGTCAACGTGCATTTAGAACCAATGGGATTATATTCTAAAAAGATTAAGGCTTTAAATCAGTTAAAAAATGGAGCTATCATTGCAGTACCAAATGATCCGACAAATGAAAGTAGAGCTTTAGATATTTTAGTAAAACAAGGTTTGTTAACATTTAACGATGTAAAACTAAAAACAGTGGTAGATATAAAAACAAATCCTAAAAATCTAAAAATCAAAGAGTTAGATGCTCCACAATTACCGAGAGTACTTGATGAAGTTGATGCTGCTATTATCAATACAAACTATGCATTATCGGCAGATTTAAATCCACTAAAAGATGCAATTGTACTCGAATCAAAAGATTCACCTTATGCAAATATTGTTGTTGTAAAAGAAGGAAATCAGGAAAAAGACTATATTAAAGCGTTAGATGAAGTATTAAATTCAAAAGAGATTAAAGAGTTTATTGCTACTAAATATAAAGGTTCTATAGTAGAAGCTTTTTAAAAAACTCAATACGAAGTCTTCCCTATTTATTGGGAGGGCTTACCTCTTTTTGTAAATCTACACTTAAATTATTAAAAAATAAATTGCCATACTCTGTTGTTCTATTGATAGTTTCATAGGTTTGTTTTATATTATTATTGTATCTCAATGCATCTTGCAAGATTTTAATAATTTTTACAGAATCTAAAAAATTTACATGTGCAGGAGCTTCTACAGGCGAGGAGTAATACTTATGCATACGTTCCACTAAGTTCTTATTTCGTATCTCTATAAATACTGATTCTATAGGAGATTTAAAAAAAAGAATTTTTTTCGTTACATCTATAGAGATATAAGTTGTTTCCATCCCATAAATCTTTCTTGAAAAACTATCAAACAAAAAAAGTTTTTTATTGTAGTTATTATTAAAAAGTTCATATATAAGTTCCAATATTTTTATCTTTTCCTCTTTTGTATAAAAATTACCAATACTTGCAAAACAAAAAGACAATATAGATTTGATTGAGTACCACTCCGTAGTATCATAATCATAACGAAGCATCTTTTCTATCCTTGTTTTTTTGAGCTTTTCTATATCTGGAGCTGTCTTTGTTCTATATATTCTTTTTACTGCTGTATCTCTATACATAGGTCCTGGAAATTGTGCTTGAATGACAAATCTTCGATTTTCTTCAAACTCTTTTATATATTCTAATCGTCCATAATAATCGTCATCTATAATTCGAATCTCTTTTTGAGGTATTTGAGAGATAGATTTAATAAATTCTTCCCCATGGCAACTGTCATCCCAAATAAAATCTGGATAACGAAAAAGCGTACATATTTTATCTTTCAAATCTTTATTTGGTTCACTTATAGATATGTTATCTATCCATGATGTGACTGTACGTCTATCTTTATCAATCATGCTTGCAAATTTTGAAATACTTAAATTTGAACGATTATATATCTCTATAATCTTTTCAATACCAGTTTTAAATAACATTTATTATTCCTTTACTTTGTAATTGTTACGGATTGTACAACAATTATACATAAATAACAATAATTATACATTTTTAGAATAAGTGTGCTAAATATATCATATATTTTACAAAAGTTATACACTCTTTTTATAGAGCAATAATATATAATATCTCCAATACAAAACAAAGGATTTATATGAGCGCAGGAAAAAAATTTAGACAAGCACTAAAAGAAGAATCACCACTACAAATTGTTGGAACTATTAACGCATACCAAGCATTACAAGCTACAAGAGTTGGATATAAAGCAATTTATCTTTCAGGTGGAGGGATTGCAAATGCATCATATGGTTTACCAGATTTAGGTATGACTATGATCGAAGATGTATGTATTGATATTAGAAGAGTTACATCTATTTGTGATACACCAGTAATCGTTGATGCTGATACAGGTTGGGGACATGCATTTAATGTTGCAAGAACAGTTAAAGAGTTTATCAGATCTGGAGCTGCTGGACTTCATATAGAAGATCAAGTTGCTGCTAAAAGATGTGGTCACAGACCAGGGAAAGAGTTAGTTTCAACTGAAGAGATGTGTGATAGAGTAAGAGCTGCTGTTGATGCAAAAATGGATTTAGATCCAGATTTTTATATCATTGCTAGAACTGATGCACATGCTTCTGAGGGTCAAGAATCTGCAGTTGCTAGAGCATTAGCATATGTTGAAGCTGGAGCAGATGCAATTTTTGCTGAAGCAATCCATACTTTAGAAGAATACAAAGAATTTTGTGATCAAATGACTGTTCCAGTTCTTGCTAATATTACAGAGTTTGGTGCTACTCCATACTTTACTACTAAAGAGTTAGGTGATGTTGGAATAGAGATGGTTCTTTACCCATTATCAGCATTTAGAGCAATGAATAAAGCTGCATTAAATGTATACCAAGACTTAAGAGACAATGGAACACAAGAAGGTACAATTGATACAATGCAAACAAGAATGGAACTTTACGATATGTTAGGATACCATGATTATGAAAATAAAATGGATGCATTATTCAACCAAGGGAAAGCAAAAAGCTAGTCAAATATAATTTATTTAATCAATTTAATTTAGGAGAAAAACTATGAGTACACCAACACCTTTTAAACCAAAGAAATCTGTTGCCCTTTCGGGTACATCAGCTGGTAACACAGCTATTTGTACAGTGGGAAAAACTGGAAATGACTTACATTATAGAGGATATGACATCTTAGAATTTGCTGACAAAGCAGAATTTGAAGAGATTGCACATTTAATTGTACATGAAAAACTTCCAAATGTTGCCGAGTTAAAAGCGTATAAAGAAAAATTAAGATCTTATAGAGATATTCCAGCTGGTGTAAAAGTTGCTTTAGAACAACTTCCAAAAACATGTCATCCTATGGATGTTATGAGAACTGGTTGTTCAGTACTTGGTGCTATTGATCAAGAAGACGAAGGACATGATAAAGCTGCGGCTCAAGATATTATTAATAGATTAATGGGATCATTTTCTTCTATCTTATTATACTGGTACCATTTTGCTTATAATGGTAAAAGAATTGACGTTGTAACTGATGATGATACAGTTGGTGGTCATTTCTTACACCTTTTACATGGTGAAAAACCAAGAGAATCTTGGATAAAAGCTATGCATGTCTCTCTTATCTTATATGCAGAACATGAATTTAATGCTTCTACATTTACTTCAAGAGTAATTGCAGGAACAAATTCAGATATGTTCTCTTGTATCACTGGTTCTATTGGAGCGTTAAGAGGTCCTAAACATGGTGGAGCAAATGAAGTTGCATTTAGAATTCAAGAAAGATATTCTTCAGCGGATGAAGCAGAAAAAGATATTTTAGAAAGAATGGCTAAAAAAGAGATTATTATCGGTTTTGGTCACCCTGTTTATACTTCTTGTGATCCTAGAAATGTAGTGATTAAAAAAGTTGCAGAAGATTTATCAAAAGAAAATAATGATACATTAATGTATGATGTAGCTGAAAGAATTGAATCAATTATGTGGGATAGAAAGAAAATGTTCCCAAATCTTGACTGGTTCTCTGCTGTTTCTTATAATCAAATGGGGATTCCAACAGATATGTTTACTCCTATTTTTATTATCTCAAGAGTTACAGGATGGGGTGCACACGTAATTGAGCAAAGAGAAGATGGAAAAATTATTAGACCATCTGCTACATATACAGGTCCAGAAGATTTAGTATACCTTCCTATAGAAGAGAGAGAATAATCCAACGATTATTTTTATAACTTTAAATATTCAAGTGCCCTATGGCCAAACACTTAAAAGATGAGCCTTTGCTCATCTTTTTAAATTTAAACTAAATGGATATACACAATATGACAAACGAAAAATATCTTACTAAACTAGAAGGTTTCGATACAAGCTTTTATGATGTAAAAGCAGCTGTTGAAGATATCACTCCAGGTTCTTTTGAAAAAATGAACTACATCTCAAGAGTATTAGCTGAAAACTTATTGAGAAAATGTCCTAGTGAAGAGTTAGAAGATTCACTTGTACAACTTATCGAAAAAAGAACAGACAAAGATTTTCCATGGTACCCATCAAGAGTTGTTACTCATGATATTCTTGGACTTACAGCTTTAGTTGATTTAGCTGGTTTAAGAGAAGCAGTTGAAGCTGGTGGTGGAGATCCTAAGCAAGTTAATCCTGTTGTTCCTACACAACTTATCGTTGATCACTCTTTAGCTGTTGAGTGTGGTGGATTTGATGCGGATGCATTCCAAAAAAATAGAGATATTGAAGATAGAAGAAATGCAGATCGATTTCACTTTATCAACTGGACAAAAGAAGCATTTGATAATGTAGACGTTATTCCTCCAGGAAATGGTATCATGCATCAAATAAACTTAGAAAAAATGTCTCCAGTTGTACACAATATCGATGGTATTGCTTCTCCTGATACATTAGTTGGTACAGATTCACATACTCCACATGTTGATGCTCTTGGTGTATATGCGCTTGGTGTTGGTGGATTAGAAGCTGAAAATGTTATGCTTGGAAACCCTTCTTATATGAGAGTTCCTGAAGTAATTGGTGTAAATGTTATTGGTGTAAGAGCATCAGGAATTACTGCAACTGATATCGCTTTAACATTAACTTCATTTTTAAGAGAAAATAATGTTATCTCTTCATTTTTAGAGTTCTATGGTGAAGGTTTACAATACTTAAACTTAGGAGATAGAGCTACTATTTCTAACATGACTCCTGAATATGGTGCATCTGCAGCTATGTTTGGTATCGATGAGCAAACTTTGGACTATTTAACACTTACAGGGAGAGATCACGAGCAAGTTAAGTTAGTTGAAGCATATGCAAAAGCAAATGGTTTATGGGCAACAGAACTTACAAAAGCTACATATGCAAGAGAATTAACTTTTGATTTATCACAAGTTACAAGATCTTTAGCAGGTCCTTCTAAACCACATAAATTAGTACCAACAAACACATTAGTAGCTGAGGGTATAATTAAAGACTTTAAAGAGGAAGATGAAAATAAAATCCCAGATGGTGGTATTTTAATTGCAGCTATTACTTCATGTACAAATACTTCAAATCCACGAAATGTTATTGCAGCAGGTTTACTTGCTAAAAAAGCAAATGAGCTTGGATTGAAAAGAAAACCATGGGTTAAGTCTTCATTAGCACCAGGATCTAAAGTAGTTGAAACATACTTAAATGATGCAAAATTACTTCCTGAATTAGAAAAATTAGGATTTGGTATTGTTGGGTTTGCATGTACTACTTGTAATGGTATGTCAGGAGCTTTAGATCCTAAGATTCAAAAAGAAGTTGTAGATAACGATATTTATTCAACAGCAGTTTTATCTGGAAACAGAAACTTTGATGGAAGAATCCACCCATACGTAAAAGAAGCATTTTTAGCATCTCCTGCACTAGTTGTAGCGTACGCTTTAGCAGGATCAATCAGATTTGATATTGAAAAAGATTCTTTAGGAACTGATAAAGATGGAAATCCTATTACATTAAAAGATATTTGGCCAACAGATGAAGAGATTAATGCAGTTGAAAAAGCTTCAGTACGACCTGAAATGTTTGATGCGATTTATGACCCTATGTTTGCAAAAAGTGCATTAGGTGATATTGAGATCTCTCCATTTTATAACTGGAATACACAATCAACATATATCAACAAGCCTCCATACTGGGAAGCTGAATATATGCAAATGCCAGCATTAAAAGGTATGAGACCATTAGGTGTATTCCCTGATAATATCACTACAGATCACTTATCTCCATCAAATGCTATTTTACCTACATCTGCTTCTGGTGAGTATTGTTTATCAAAAGGTCTTCCTGTTGAAGATCTGAACTCTTATGCAACACATAGAGGGGATCATCATACAGCTTCAAGAGCTACATTAGCAAATCCAAAACTCTTTAATGAGATGGTAAGACATGAAGATGGTACTGTTAAACAAGGTTCATTGACTAAAATCATGCCTGAGGGTACTGAATCTAGAATGTGGGAAGCTATTGAAACTTACACTGATAGAAAACAACCTTTAATTATTGTTGCTGGTACTAACTATGGTCAAGGGTCATCAAGAGACTGGGCTGCTAAAGGTGTACGACTTGCAGGTGTTGAAGTTTTAATTGCTGAATCAATTGAAAGAATCCATCGAACAAACTTAGTTGGAATGGGTGTATTACCACTTCAATTTAAAGAAGGTGATACACGGCACACTTACGCTATCGATGGATCTGAAACATTTGATATCGAAGGTGAAATCACTCCTAGATGTGACTTAACTGTTGTTATGACTCGAGCAAATGGGGAAGTTGTTAAATTCACAGTATTATGTAGACTTGATACAACAGCAGAAGTTGATGTGTATAAAAATGGTGGTATTTTACAAAAATTTGCTAAAGATGTTATCGCATCTTCAAAATAACAATTAGACATTATAAAAATCTTTTAGGGTACTCCCCTAAAAGTATTTAGAAGAAATTTAAAATTTTTTCTAAATACTTTTAAAAACTTCAAATAAAAACTAAGGAAAATACAATGGCATATCAACCACAATTTAAAGTAAAAGCAACATATATGAGAGGTGGTACTTCAAAAGGTACTTTTTTTAATATTGCAGATCTACCAAAAGAAGCACAAGAGGATGGAAAAAAAAGAGATAAACTTCTTCAAAGAATAGTCGGTTCTCCTGATGTTTATAAAAAACAGATGGATGGTATGGGTGGAGCAAGTTCTTCTACATCAAAAGCTATTTTAGTTGGGAAATCTTCTGTAGCCAATCATGATGTTGATTATTACTTTTGTCAAGTTGCAATTGATAAAGATTTTGTAGATATGAGTGGAAACTGTGGGAACTTATCTTCTGCTGTTGGTCCTTTTGCTATTGCTGAGGGTTTAGTAGATAATGTTCCTGAAAATGGAGTTTGTTGTGTACGAATTTGGCAAGCCAATATCAAAAAAACTATTTTATGTTATGTAACTATGGAAAATGGTATTGTTAAAGAGATGGGTGATTATGAGATCGATGGTGTTGCATTTCCAGCCCAAGAGATTCAGTTAGAATTTGTAGAGCCTGTTGATCCATCTGAGGAGTTATTCCCTACAGGGAACTTAGTCGATGATTTAGAAGTTGAGGGTGTAGGTACATTTAAAGCGACTATGATTACTGCTGGTATCCCAACTGTATTTGTAAATGCTGATGCTATTGGATATAAAGGTACTGAACTTCAAGGAGATATTAACTCTGATACTGAGGCACTTGCTAGATTTGAAAAGATTAGAATAGCAGGTGCTTTAAAGATGGGTGTTATGAAAGATGCAAGTGATGCATTAACACAACAACATACTCCAAAGATTGCATTTGTAAGTCCCGCACAAGACTTTATTACATCAAGTGGGAAAGAAGTGAAAGCTTCTGAGATGGATCTTCATGTAAGAGCTTTATCTATGCAACAACTTCACCATGCGATGATGGGAACAGCTTCTGTTGCTATTGGTGTAGCTGCTTGTATTCCAGGGACTCTTGTAAATATTGCTGCAGGTGGAGGAGAGAAAGATACAGTTACTTTTGGACACCCATCAGGGGCTATCAAAGTGGGTGCTGCACTCTCTCAAAATGATGGGAAATATGTAGTTGAAAAAGCAAGTATGAGTAGAAGTGCTCGAATTATTATGGATGGAAATGTACATGTTCCTGCAGGAACTATGGACTAAAAATAGTTATTGTTTAAAAAAAAGGCTCTTGAACCTCAAGAGCCTTTTTTTATATCTACTTTTATTTTTTATTTTTTAACTTCTCTTTTAAAATAATCTTACCACTCTCAACCCCTGGCTGATCATAAGTATTGATAAATAAGAATTTTCCTACAACTGAGGTAAGAAGCTCATAAATATACATCAATTTACCCAAATTAAACTCATCTACTTTTTCAATAGTAAACGTATCACATGGTATATCTTGAAGATCTTGAACTGCTTTGATTGTAGCATCGGCTTGATGATTGATAAGATCAGAAAATTTTAAATTGTTAATATAGTCTAACTCTTCCAATCCTTTTAATTTTATATCAGGTATTTTAGACTCATCTTTGAAATCAGCAACTTTGATAAATGTAACTGTTTTATCTCTTTTCCCTTGTATAATCAACTGTAAAAAACTATGCTGATCTACAGGACCAATGAGACCTATTGGAGTCAATCCTTGATGTGTATGGTCATTGTCAATTTTTCCTAAACTCTCTCCCCATAATTGTACATACCATTTATTGAACCCCTCCAATTCCGAAGCATATGAAAAAACAACATTGTTATTAAATTTGTGTTTATACTCTGCCATAAATCGAGCTTTTGTCATAATTTGATCATACAAAACTTCTTGTTCAAAATACCCAAGATACGATTCTTTACATCCATCTAACAACTTTGCAATATCAACACCAATAATTGCCAAAGGAACAAGTCCTACATTAGAAAAAACTGAAAACCTTCCCCCCACATTTTTTGGGACTTCAAATGTTTTTATCTTATTTGATTTTGCAAAATTATTCAGTTTACTATCATTTTCTGTAATGACGAGACAATTTTTTTTATCTATTTTTACTTTTGTAGAGAGATATTTAAAAACACTAATAGTTTCTATAGTTGTCCCTGATTTACTAATAACAATAAAAAGTGTATCATCTAAATCAAATTTTTCTATTCTACTATTAATATCAATAGGGTCTGTAGATTCAAAAAAATAGAGTTTTTTACTAAAGTTATGTGTTCTTGCCAAAAAACTATATATAGCATACGTACCTAAAGTACTCCCCCCTATCCCTATAACAGCTACATTTTTTTGTTTTACTGTTTTGGCATACTCTATAATGCTCTGTGTATGTTGAAAAGGTAAGTTATAATACCCTATATCTTTTTTTTCTTTTTTTATCTCTTCAAATATTTCACTATCTGACACTCTTGGATTAAAATTTGCGTTATAATTCATCGGTATTCCTTTTATATTTAATTTTTTATATTTTCTAATGCTTCTAAAGAGAGTTTTGTAATGAGTTCAAAATCACCTTTTTGTATCGCATCTTTAGGAACAATCCATGTTCCTCCGACACATAATACATTTTCTAATGATAAAAACTCTTTACAATTTTCTAAACTCACTCCACCTGTAGGACAAAAACTCATTTTTGAAAAAGGTCCTTGAAAAGCTTTCAAAATAGCAACCCCACCAGATAAAACAGCAGGAAAAAGTTTACAATAAAACAATCTATTATTTTGAGCCATCATTACTTCGGAGGCAATTGAGACACCAGGGATAAGTGTAATATTATTTTCTTTTGCTGCAACAATCAACTCTTGGCTAATCCCTGGTGAAAAAACAAACTGTGCACCAGCATTTTTAGACTTTATCAAATCATCTTCATTACATACTGTTCCTGCACCAACATTCATAGAGGGGAACTCTTTTGAAATAATCTCTATTGCTTTTAAACCAGCAGCAGTTCGTAGAGTAATCTCCATGATATTGATACCACCAGCACTCAAAGCTTTTGCTAAAGGCAAAGCATCTTCTATATTATCTATAGCAATTACTGGTACTATGGGTGATATACCCATTAATTCTTTTGCATTCATGAGTCTTCTTCTCCTACTAATTTAAAAATTGTAGCACCCTCTTTTGCACTACAAACATTCGCTCGCACACTTACGAATAACTCTCTTCCTAAACCATATCTATTAGATAAAAGATCAACTTTTTCTACTTCTCTATTTTTTAAAATCTCTTCATCAATTAAAATAGTAATGAGTCCATTTTTTACATCAAACTCAATCAAATCCCCATCTTCTATTTTTGAGATCAAACCACCATCATATGCCTCAGGAGATAGGTGAATTGCAGAAGGAACTTTTCCTGAAGCTCCAGACATTCTCCCATCTGTAATGATCGCAACTTTATAACCTTTCTCTTGCAACACACCTAAAGGTGGCATAAGCTTATGAAGCTCTGGCATACCATTTGCTTTTGGACCTTGATAGCGAACAACTGCTATAAAATCTTTTTCTAACTCTCTATTATTAAAAGCTTTTAATAAAGCTTCTTGAGAATGAAATACAACAGCAGGTGCTTTTATATATAATTGTTCTTCATTAAGAGCAGAAGTTTTAATAACACTCTCACCTAAAAGACCTCGTAAGAGTTTTAAGCCACCCTCTTTTGAATAGGGTGCTGTGACACTAGAAATTACATCTTTATTTGTCGAGATCATATCAGATACAGATAATTCCAAAGTATTTTCTATAAGTTTTGGTGCAACAACATATTTTTCCAAACTATAACCAACAACGGTATTGACATCATTATGAACCAAGTGAGCTTTTAAAAGTTCATTGATCACTACACCCATTCCGCCAGCTTCCCTAAAAACATTTACATCTGCACTCCCATTTGGATACATTTTACATAAAAGCGGTACTACTTTTGAAATAGCATCAAAATCTTCCCAAGTCAAAATAATTCCGCATGATTTTGCCATAGCGATAAGATGAATAGTGTGATTTGTAGAACCACCCGTAGCCATCAATCCAACTATAGCATTTACAAAACTTTTTTCATTGATAATATCACTTATACTTATCTTTGCATCAGTTAACTCCACAAGTGTTTTGGCTGATTTTTTTGTAAGTGCCTCTCTTAAGGGAGTATTTGTATTGACAAATGAGCTATTAGGGAGCTGTAAACCCATCATCTCCAAAAGCATTTGATTTGAATTGGCTGTACCAAAAAATGTACATGTACCACATGAGTGATAGGAAGCTGATTCTACTTTTAATAGGGAAGATTCATCTACTTTCCCCAAAGCATACTCTTCTCTCACCTTTGCTTTCTCTTTATTGGAGATACCTGATGGCATTGGTCCAGAAGGAACAAAAATAGCAGGAAGATGTCCAAAACTTGAAGCTGCAATAAAAAGTCCAGGGACTATCTTATCACAAACACCTAAGTAAAATGTACCATCATACACATCATGGCTCAGTCCAATGGCACTTGCCATCGCAATATTATCTCGACTAAACAAAGAAAGCTCCATACCTACTTGACCTTGCGTAACACCATCACACATAGCAGGTACTCCACTTGAGACTTGTGCTGTTGAATTATATAAAGTGAGTTCTTTTTTTAAAATATCAGGATAAGGTGCATAGGGTTGATGTGCCGACAACATATCATTATATGCTGTAATTATCCCCATATTGTAAGTATTCATATCTATCAAACTAGTTTTTTCTTGCTCGCTCATAGGAGCTATTGCATGTGCTAAATTACTACAACCTAATGGTTTTCTATTGACTGAATTTTTTTTTGCTTGTGAAACTCTTTGGAGATAAATATCACGACTTTTTGTAGATCTTTTGATTATATTTTGAGTTACTTCTAAAATTGTATTATTCATGTGTATATACCTTTACTTTATTATTACTATTCAGTACTTTTAAAATTGGATAACGGATACTCTCTTCACTTTTTAAAACTTCATTATACACGGCTATCTTTTCAGATCCCTCAATATGTAAAAAAATATTTTCTGCTCTTAAAATAGAAGCCAAAGTCAAACTCACTCTTGTATAAGGGGCATCTGTAGGACGCATAGATACACAAAAATTTGTATTTTGCAAATCAAAAGCTTTTTCTAGCTTTTCATTAAAAGGGAACAATGACGCAGTATGTCCATCTACCCCCATTCCTAAAACTAATACATCAATTTTAGAAAAAACCTCTTTATATTTTGCAGAACAACAAGCTTCAATTGTATTTAAACTTTCTTTTTCATACATCCCTACAAGGTTTACCTTTGATGCATTATTTTTACATAGCTCTTTTTTTATCATACATTCATTACTATCTTTATGAGAAGTTTCCACCATACGCTCATCGACCAAACCTACAGTAACCCTCTTCCACTCTATATCACAAAGAGAGAGTTTATTTAAAAATAATTTTGGAGTATTTCCTCCTGAAAGAAGCAGTGTTGCTCTTGTATTTTTTTTTATAGATTCTTTTAAAATATTTGCAACATCATTTGCTAGTGTTATTGCTATACTCTCTTTTGTAAAAAAATTTTTATAGATATTATTATTCATCATTCCAAGCTCTTCCATCTTTAGCGATTAGTTGCACAGCAGCACTCGGTCCATAACTTCCTGCTGTGTAGTTTTTCATAGGAGAAATATTATTTTTCCACCCCTCAATGATTGTATCAGCCCACTTCCAAGCCTGTTCCACTTCATCAAGACGCATAAACAAAGTTGGATTTGATAAGATCACATCTAAGATCAATCGCTCATAAGCATCTGGTTTTCTACTGGTATTATGTGGAGCATTGAGTTCCAGATCTACTTGCTGAAGTTTCATAGAGTCACTGAGTCCAGGTATTTTATTCATGAGTTTAAGTTCTATACTTTCATTTGGTTGTAAAGTGATCACTAATTTATTTGGATTGATGGAGGTATTGTTTTTTCCAAAAATAGAATGGGGAATAGTTTTAAATTGAATCACTATTTCAGAATTTCTTTTTTGCATTCTTTTCCCACTTCGTATATAAAATGGTACACCATTCCATCGCCAGTTGTCTATATCAATTCTCATAGCTGCAAACGTTTCTGTTTGACTATGTTCATCATTTCCCTCTAAATACCCAGGAACAGTTTCACCCTCAGAAGAACCAGCTCGATATTGAGCACGTACTGTATTTGATTTGATATCTTCTTCACTCATAATTCGTAACGATCGTAACACTTTTACTTTTTCATCTCGTACACTATTGGCTTCTAGTGAACATGGTGATTCCATAGCAATCAAACATAATAATTGCATCAAATGATTTTGAATCATATCACGCATAGCACCATATTCGTTATAGTATCCCCACCTATTTTCGACACCAACACTCTCAGAAACAGTGATTTGAACATGATCTATATGATTTGCATTCCATAAAGGAACAAAAAGACGATTGGCAAAGCGTAAAGCCATAATATTTTGAACTGTGTCTTTTCCTAAATAATGATCTATTCTATAAATTTGATCTTCGTTAAAATATTGCAATACTTTTTTATTAATGACTCGTGAACTTTCCAAATCTTTTCCAAGTGGTTTTTCTAAAACTACACGAGAAAATTTTGTGATTAGTTCCCATTTTTCTAAAGATTCACAAATATTTCCAAAAAAATGAGAGGAAGTAGAAAGATAATTTACACGCTCACGTAAAGGAAATTTTGATAAAATTTCTTGAAGTTTTCCATAAGAGTTATTATCAGAAAAATCGACTACCACAATAGATAATTGTTTTTTAAATTTGATAAAAAAATCTTCAGAAAAATCCTCTTTTAGAAACTCTATCAATTTATTTTTTACCAATACAATATGTTCATCATGTGTAATATTTTTTCTCGAAACAGTTATAATTCTACTTTCTTTGTCTAAGTACTCATCAAAACAGAGGTGGTATAAAGCAGGCATCAGTTTCCTAAATGCCAAATCACCATGCCCCCCAAAAAGAATAAAGTCACACACTTTGAACTTTGTACTCATAACTATTGCTTTGTTTTTTCTAACTCATAAAAATAGTTAGTGGCTTCTACAAAACCATCAACCGATCCACAATCAAATCTTTTTCCTTTAAACTTATATGCTATCACCATCCCTTTTTTTGCTTGTTCACATAAAGCATCAGTAATTTGTAATTCACCATTTTTACCAGGTTTTGTAGTTTCTATAATATTAAAAATATCAGGAGTTAAAATATATCTTCCTATCACTGCCAAATTTGAAGGAGCTGCATCATTGTCTGGTTTTTCTACCATATTTGAAACCATAAATACACCCTCTTCTATTTTATTACCCTCAATAACTCCATATTTATGGACATCTTCTACAGGAACTTCCATACACGCTACGATACAACATTTGTATTTTTTATACAATTTTACCATTTGTGTTAGTACACCATCACCTTCTGGATTGACACATAAATCATCTGCTAAAATAACAGAAAAAGGATCTCTATCTCCTACAAGTACTTTTCCTTTATATATAGCATCTCCTAAACCTTTCATCTCATTTTGTCGTGTATATGTAAAAGTACAAGTTTCTATTATTCGTCTAATATCCACCAACATCTCCTCTTTTGAAGATCCTAAAATTTGATGTTCTAACTCATATGAAATATCAAAATGATCTGTAATCGCTCTTTTACCTCGCCCTGTAATTATAGACATAACATGACAACCAGCTTCAATAGCTTCCTCTACACCATACTGAATCAATGGTTTTGTTAAGACAGGTAGCATCTCTTTTGGCATCGCTTTTGTTGCTGGTAAAAATCGTGTACCATACCCTGCTGCAGGGAATAAACATCTTGTAATTTCATTTGTAATTTTATTTTTCATCTTTAAATCCTTTATTTGTTTTATTTGTTTTACCTTTTAACCACATAATTTGATAAGGTTCCAAAGTAATTTTACGTGATTGTTTCTCTTCTTCATACGAAAAATTCGTACAACTTGAAGTAATAAGATCACACAATGGTAATAGTATATCTTTTGGAAGATCAATAGATACCTCTTTATCACTAAAATTATGCAATGCTAAAATTCTATGAGTATTTTCACTACATACTTGATCAATTGCAAAAATTCGTGTGTCAAGATTTAGAATTTGAAACTCTCCAAAAGGGTTAAAAGCTTCTTCACTTGTACGAATTGAGATGAGTCTTTTGTATGAATCAAACATTGTTTTCTGTAAAGAACCTTGTTTTGAAAGTTCATTTTCTAACCAATCTACATTGTATTTTTCACGATTTATTGTTCTATTTACCCCTGAATGTTTCACTCCATCATGATAATTTTGTGATCCCACAAGAGAGTGAAAATAAATACCAGGAACCCCTGGCATTGCCAAAACTGTTGCCTGTGTTACGAGCATTTTTTTGACTCGTAATACTTGACTCTCACTAGGGCTACTTAATGCATCTATATAGCTACAATTTAATTCATAAGGTGTTTGACTTCCATCTGCTTCTGCTCGATACGAAACTAAACCTCCATTTTCTTTTACTGAGGTAACAATACTTTGTACCTCTTCATCACTTAAAATATCTTTAATAGGTCTTAATCCTATTCCATCATGACTGGCTGTAAAATTGAAAAAACATACTTTATTACTAGGTAATGTCAAACTTTGTCCCCATGTAGTAAGCTTTTCTGTATTTCCATGTAGAATAGAGTTGAGCAACAGTGGTGGTAAGGCAAAATTATACACCATTTGTGCTTCATCATCTCCACTTCCAAAATAAGATACATTTTCATGATGAGGTACATTTGTTTCTGTAATAATAATCACCTCTGATGCCACTTCATGAAGTACCTCTCTCATAAGTTGAATCAATTCATGTGTTTGTGGTAGATGAACACATTGGGTTCCTATCTCTTTCCAAATAAAGGCAATAGCATCAAGACGTATAAGGGTAGCACCCTTTTCAATATAATAAAAAAGTGCATCCAAAACATTTCGTAATACTCGATGACTTTTATAATTAAGATCAACTTGATCTTTCGAAAATGTTGTCCACACATTTCGTATTTTTCCATTATTATCCAAAAACTCACTGAGTACTGGTGTCGCTCGTGGTCGAACAACATCACTCAAATCAACAATAGGATCGACATCAATAAAAAAATCTTGAAAATAAGGGTCTCCAGCTAAATACGCTTGAAACCAATCAGAAAATTGTGAAATATGATTGATAACACCATCTACCATCAATCTATATTCTTTACTTATGGCCTCTATTTCTCGCCAAGACCCCATATGAGGATCAACAGCATTATAGTTGACAACAGAGAACCCATCATCACTTGAATAGGGATAAAAAGGTAAAATATGCACAGAATTTATCACCCCTTTAAGGTGATCATTCATAAAATTATTAAGAGTTTCCAACGATGGCTCATTGAGTTTTGACACTTGATCTCCATAGGTGATCAAAATAATATCTTTTTGACTTAAATGATACTCAGTTGATTTAATTCGTTGCTTATATTTAAATATTAAATCAATAATATCATTGACAGCACGCTCTGCTATTTCAGGTGGATAGAGTTTATGCAGTCTTTTATTGATAGTATGTTTGGGATTTGAAATATGCATTATTTATTATCCTCTCCTACATATTTTGAAAACTTATCTGAAAAATCTGGTAACACAGAACGTACTGTTATCCAAGGTGATAATGCAGGTAAACCCATAGGGTCATCATAAAATTCTTTTGCAGCATCACTAATAGCATCTTGAAAAGTTTTTACAGCCGTAATCTCTTGCTCTCTATCATAATTTAATCCATTGAGTTTACTTAACGCATTATATTTTGATATTTCAAAGCGTGATTCTTGATAATAGGTAGCCAAAAGTGTTTTAAAAGAGGCCTCTGAAAATACAACACCCTCTTGTGCTAAAACTCTAAAAATAGTTTTGGCTATATCATTTGCCATTTTATAGATACCATCACCTGCATCTTGTGTCCCTAAATCTTGATGTTTATGTTCATATGATTCCATAATCTCTGTTTGACAAATCCTTTTATTTGAAGTGTTTTTATACACTTCACTTAAGGTAGAAACCTCAAGTCCCCAAGTAGGAGAGATAGCAATACCACGAGCTAATGAGCGTATAAAAGAAAATTCACCCGATAAAGCATAGCGAAAACTTTCCATATAATCCAAATATCTATTTGAGCCATATACTTTGATTAAAGAATTAATCAACGGTGTATATAAAAGTCGGGTAGCTCGCCCATGTAATTTATCTGTCACTCGTGAATAAAACCCTTTATTAAATTCAAAATCAAGTGCAGGATGCACTATAGGTAAAAAAAGTCGTGCAGGTATCTCTTTTGTATAATTAACTATATCACAATCATGTAATGCAAAAGCATAGGCATCTTTATCAGCCAATCCATACCCCATCATCGTCCAAACATTTCGCCCTTTTCCTGGAGTATTTAGTCCAGGAAAACCCTCTTTTGTTAACTCAGCATACAGTTCTTTTATTTTTGGTCCATCATTCCATAGTATATCAACTTTACAAGGCAAAACAGACATGAGCTTTTTCACCTCTTCAAACTGCTCTTTTGTAGCTTGATCGAGTCCCAATATAATTTTATACAAATAATTTACATTTTTTAACTCTTTTATAATCGTATGCATAGCAGGTGTCTCAAACTCAGAATATAAAGCTGGCAATAACAAAACCATCCTTCTTCTTTTACTAAACTTTTCGAGCTCTAATTCCATATCTTCGAGTTTTCTCTCACCTAATTTTTGCAAGGTGGTAATCACCCCATTTTGAAAAAAATCTGACATATTCTATATCCTCCTTATTTTATATATAGTACAACAGCATCTAACATATTATTATGTGTTGGACCTGATTTCACTAAAGAATCAATTTGTTGAAAAAAAGTATTTGAATCAAAGTTGTCCATGTACTTTTGTATATCCATATTGAACTCTTCCACTTTTTGTAAAGTATTGGTGTCTATGATAGCACCAGCAGCGTCACTATTTCCATCAATTCCATCACTCGCTACACTCATAAAAACTATCTCTTTATTTTTTGGAAATTGACTTAAAAACTTCAGTACAAGATGCTGATTTCTACCACCTTTCCCTTCACCTTTTACTAAAACAGTTGCTTCACCACCAAATATAAAACACCCTTTTTCATTTTTATCGCAAAAATCTAAAAGTTTTTTACATACTACTTCTACATCTTCATTAATACTATTTTCAAATACGGTTGGAGAGATTTTATACTCTAAAAGTGTATTTTGAATACTTTTTAAAAAAACACTATTTGAACCAATGATATAATGTTTTAGATTTTCTGATTCTTTTTTACGTGTCTCTTTTATCTTTTTATTGATTCCCTCTTCCAAATGGTTTTGGATACTTTGAGGGAGTTTTTCAAAAACTTTATAATTTTTCAAATAGTTATAAGCATCTTTAAATGTAGTTTTATCATAATAAAAAGGAGCAGATCCTATATCTTCCAAATTATCGCCCAATACATCACTCAAAACAAGGACAAACCCTTTTGCTTGTGTATAATTACATAATCCTCCAGCTTTTACCAAAGATATATGTTTTCGTACACAATTAATAGCTTCTATAGGCATAGATGCTTTAAGCATTAAAGATGTAGCAATTTGAAAATCTTCAAGAGAGATAGTCTGTGCAGGCATCTCAACCAAAGCAGAATTACCACCTGATAAAAGATAAATAAAAATATCATCACTTTGTAACTTTTGAAGTTCTTGTGTTAGTTTATTAGCAGCATCAAGACTCTTTTGTGTAGGTAAAGGGTGACTACTTTGTAAATATTCCACTTTTTTATGGAAAAACTCTTGCATATATGGTCCAACTAAAATCATTTTATTGATATGTGTATCCATTATTTCAAAAAGAGCTTTACCCATACTTTGAGCAGCTTTTCCAGAACCCAATATAGTGATCTTTTTATTTTTAGGAATAATAATAGACTCATTATTAATTTTTAAAAGACCATCTTTGTAACTACAACTAGAGGTAATAAGTTTTTCTGGATTAATTTTTTCTAATGATTTAGATATAACATCTACTAATTTTGCTTTATTGAGTCTATTTAACATTTAAAAAACCTTTTTAAACTTTCATTCCAGCCTTGCGGACCAATATATTCAGATCTTATAATATTTTTTATTTCACACTCTACATAAGTATGATCTGGTTTTTTGATCAATATCCCTTGATCAACCGCTGACAACATCGTTAGATCATTTTCACCATCACCTAAAGCGATTGTTTTATAGCTTGTATTATCTATTTTTTCATAATATTTCTGAACTTCTAATAAAGCATTCGCTTTATCTTGTCCTTTTGTAATCAAATGATAAAATCTGCCACCTTTAACCACATCAAAACCACTCTCATTTGCTAATTTTTTCAATAGCTTCAAGTCACTTGCAGTATCTAAAATAAAAGGTTCAGAAAATGTTCTTTTTTTAGCTAATTTTGCTTTTTCTAAAGAGAGTCCTGTTAGTGTAGCGACCTCCTCATCACTCATCTGATGAAAACCTTTCATCGAAAATATTTTTGCAAATTCACTAAAAATATCTAATGTTTCTTTATACAACTTACCACATGGGATGATTGTGAGTTTTTCTTGCTCAGGAATACATATGCCTGCACCGTTTTCAATGATAAAAGGGTATGCAATATTCAATTTTTTTTGAAGTTCCAAAACTTCATCTTTTGTTTTACTTGTTACAATAATTAATGGTGTTTTAGTGTCTTTGATATGTGTGAGCATCTCTTTTGCTTGATCAAAACTATAATTATTATGATCTAATAAAGTTCCATCCAAATCGGTAAATAATAAATAATTTTTAAGTGTTTCTATTGTTTTCATGTATATATTCTATCAATAATTACCCCTAAAAACCAAGTGATTTTTGTATAATTAATATACAATTTAAGAATTTTAAGCTATTTTACTTTGTTTAAGACAAAAATTTGCCTAAAAAAAAGTTTAGGTAGACCTAAACTTTTTTTAAATTATTTGAACTATTACTTATCAGAAGCAGTAACAATCTTGTATGTATCATTTGCAATAACATACTCTTCATTTGTAGGGATAACAAAAATTCGAGCACCAGAACTATTTGTAGCAATATCTCTTGCATCACCAGATCTTTTGTTATTTTTAGTAGGATCTATATTAAGTCCCATCCCATCAAGACCAGCACATACAATCTCTCTAATCAATGCTGAATTTTCACCAATACCACCTGTAAAACACAATGCATCAATACCATCAAGTGCAGCAACATATCCACCAACATATTTTTTGATATTATAAGCTACCATCTCAACAGCTAGTCTACATCTGTCATCACCAGCTTGCATACCCTCAAGAACTTCTCTTAAGTCTGAAGATTGACCTGAGATACCTAAGATTCCTGATTTTTTATTCATTACATCAAGAGCTTGATCAATAGTCAAATCTTCTTTACTCATCATATAAGAAAGTGCTCCAGCACCTACATCACCAGCTCTTGTACCCATCATTAGACCTTGCACAGGAGTAAGACCCATAGATGTATCAATACATTTACCATTTAATACAGCTGATACAGAAGAACCATTTCCTAAATGACACACGATAACTCTTGTATTATGTTTTTTGTCTAACATCCCTTGTGCTTCATTTGAAACAAAATAGTGAGAAGTTCCGTGGAAACCATATTTTCTAATACCATGTTTTGTATACTGGTCATATGGTAATGCGTACATATATGCATAATCAGGCATAGTTTGGTGAAATGCTGTATCAAAAACAGCTACGTTAGGTTTACCTGGAATTAATTGTTGACAAATTTCCATACCCATAATATTAGCAGGATTGTGCAAAGGAGCTAAAGGGATTAGTTCTTTCATTGCATCTATAACTTCTGGTGAAACCATTACAGATGAAGCAAATTTTTCTCCACCATGAACCGCTCTATGTCCAACAGCATCAATATCATTAATTGAATCAATCACTTTTCCTTCACCCTCACATAATGTTTTTAAAACTAATTCTATAGCTTCTTTATGTGTAGGCATTGCCACATCTAATTTTAATTTTTGGTCATCACCAAATTCGTGCTTTAGAACACCATCTATTCCAATTCTTTCACAAAGACCTACAGCCATAACTTCTTTTGTAATTGGGTTCATTAACTGATACTTTAACGACGAACTTCCTGCATTTAAAATGAATACTAACATACTTTTTTTCCTATTATTAATCTGATGATATATTAAATATCTCTGTTAATATTCTAGTTAATTCTGGTACCAAATGTGTAATTAAGGGTACTTATCTGTGATAAAATATCAAAAGTGTGAAGAATAGTAATAAAAAATGCTACTTTATCCGTATAATTAATAATAAAACGGGTAAAAGTAGAAGATCCGCAACAATTGCCATAAACATAGCCAAGACAGTTAAAAGACCAAAATAGATCGTAGGGATAAAACTAGAAAGCACTAAAATAGAAAAACCTATCATAATAATAGTAGAAGTATAAAACATAGCCTGACCTATACTTTTATGTGCATTTTGTACAGAAAGTTTCAAATCATCTGTTTTTGTATACTCTAATCTAAATCTATGAATATAATGAATTGTGTCATCTACTGCAATTCCTATACTAATAGCGGCAATAGTTATAGTCATCATATCCAATGGAATATCCATCCAACCCATAAAACCAAATATCACTCCAACAGGTACAATATTTGAAATCATAGCAATCAATGCTATTTTTAGATTTTTAAATAAAAATAAAAACATACCAAATAAGATGAGTACAACTAATCCAATAGTTTTTATTTGAGAATTAAACAAAGACTGCAACATATTGTTGTAAATCACTAAGAGATTTGAGATTTTATACTCTTCAAAATCTGTATTGACTATCTTTTGTAAATCTCTATCTATTTGTTTAAGGAGTTCATCTCTTTTAAGATTTGGTAAACTATCTCGCACTCTTGTACTAATTCTTGCCATATTATTCTCTATATCTACATAAGGATTCAAGATGATCTCTTTATATTTCAAAGGTAACTCTTTGTTTATCAAAGCGAGTGTGAGTCCATCTAACTCTTTGCCTTCATTTAAAGACTTTCCAACTTCCATCAATGTAGCCAAAGATAACACTTTGCCAATAGGTGCTAACGAATCCAAATAATTATGAACTTGTCGTATTTTATCTATTTTTGATTGTGTAAACCAGTATTTTTTTTGATCCTCTTCACTTGTTTCAAACTCATCTTCAAAACTATCAAGCTCTTCATCTACAGAACTTTCATCCACTATTTCAATGGTTTTTATCTCATCACTTTTTTCTTTAAAAGTTATAATCACATCAAGAGGTGTTGTCCCTCCCAATTTTTGATCGATCAGTTTCATCCCTTGATAAATTTGAGTATCTTTTTTAAAATAATCGATAAAACTATTTTCTACTCTTAATTGAAAAGCTCCTGATACTGAAAAACAGAGTATAAGAGATGTTATCAATAAAATAGTTTTTTTATAATGAAAAACAATATATGCAATTATGAGTGTAAATGATTTTTTATTCTTTTGCGTCTCATTTATAACACTTTTTTTAAAAAACATCAACACTATAGGAAATAAAATAAAAGTAGTTACTAAAGAGACCACAATACCCACACTCATCATCCAGCCAAAAGTGATAATAGGTAAAATACCAGAAAAAACCAAAGAACTAAATCCAGCCATTGTAGTAATCACGACAAAAAATGATGGTTTCCACATCTGTGTCACTGTTTGAAAAAGAAGTTCTTTTTGTGAACTATTTGGATGTAAAACTACTAATTCCTTATATTTTATAATAAGATGTACAACCAAAGAGATATTCATAATAAGCTGTAACGAGATAAAATTAGAAGAAATTACTGTAATTTCCCACGAAAATAGTCCTAAAAAACCACTCGTAATAACAATAGAAACACTACAAATAAATAATGGTAAAACGACCCATCGTATCTCTCGAAATAAAAGATATAAAACAAATACCAAAAGCCCAACAATAACATAACCAAAAGTACTCAGATCATTTTTGACAAACTCTACCATATCATCCGCTATCATACTAGCACCACCCAAATGAAGTACACACTCATGAGTATTTTCAAACTGATCTTTTATTTTTCGTATATCTACTATAAGTTGATGATTTTGTATTCGGAGAGTATCTCTATATTGTTTTAACTCTTTTTTTGTATTTTCAAAATCTACTTGTTGTGTATTAGTTAATACATGTAGTTTTTTCAACTTAATAAAACTATCTCTTTTATTAATAAGCTCAAAATATTTTTCATCTCTTTTGAGGTTAAGCATCATGACTGTTGTTTTAAAATCTTCACTTACAAGGTTTTGTTTATAAATTGCACTTTGTAAAAACTCTTGTTTTGCTAGTATTTTATCAATGCCATCACTCTTAAGAGTTTTTACATCTTTTACCAGTTCTTTGATAGGTCGAGGAGGTGATTGAAGTAGTGGCACGTTTAGAATTGAAGTGATAGATTTCACTGTATCAAGCTGTTCAAATTGATCACTTAAATTCTGAATATTTTTTATATTATCATCACTTAACAAATCATTTTTAGTACTATACGTAACGATCAAAAAATCAGGTGCAGTAAATCTTTTCCCTATCTGTCGTGTAAACTCCAAATCTTTATCACCCTCCAGCAAAAGAGTTTCGGCACTTGCATCTATCTCTAACTTCAGAGCAAAAGAGAGCATCACTATCATAAAAGAGATAATAAGTGCAAAAAATAGTTTTGGATATTTTAAAAAATAATCATGATAAAGCGTAACTATCATACTATTATGACTTTATCTGTATCATTAACTCTTCTATACTTTTGGTTTGTAAAAACTCTCGAAACTGTGCTTTGTCTGTTTTGAGGATACTTACCCCTAAAAGGACCACATCATAAACAAGCCATCTATCTTTGTCCATCTTAAGCTTTTTTGGTTTATAAAACTTATAAGCGATTTCAAGTTTATTCTCTTTACTTATCAGATTTGTAATCAGTTCTATTCTATTACTTTTAGATTGTTTTATTTGAGTTACTTCTACTTTTTCATCACTGTATGCATCTATTTTTGAAGAGTAGGATTGTTTCATTCTTTCTACATATAAAGTCACAAACTTTTTTTGATCTTTTTGATCTAGTTTTTTCCATACTTTTCCAAGACTCAACTTTGCCATCAATGTAAAATCAAACATAGGTGTCAGTGTTTGGACTATTTTACTATTTCTTTCTATTTTATCCAAACTTTTATCTTTAACTATAACAATAACCTTTTCAATAGTATCAAGAAAGTGATCTTTTAATATAGTTTGCTCATTTGCAACAGCATTTTGAGATACTGCTAGCAATATCATGATCCATAGTAGTAATTTTTTCATTTTATTCCTTTATCTTTTGTTCTCTATATTGTTCGTATACATTTCGTAAATAAGGATACAGATCAACGGCATCTTTTTTAAGTTTTTCATACTCGCCCTGATGTAATGACACATAATTGACTCTTCCATATGCTTTTACCAAGAGCGATTCTCCATAACTATTGGTTAGATTATATACTCTATGATGATGATATTCAATAGGATCAATAACAGAATCTGGATATAAACTCACCATATCTCGTAAATTTGATGGACCAAAAAAAGGCAATACTATATGAGGACCAGCACCAACTCCATAAAACCCTAACGTTTGACCAAAATCCTCATCATGTGATTTTAATTTAAAATAACTTTTTGCAGGATCAAATAATCCCAAGATACCAACCGTAGTATTAACTACAAATCGCCCTGTCTCCTCTGCACTATTTTTAAATTTCCCTTGCAAAAGATTATTGACAAGTCGTACAGGATATAAAATATTATGAAAAAAATTGCCTACACTTGATCGTATCTCTTTATGTACTACATTTTTATATCCACGCGCTACAGGACTGACTACATATTCAAACAAACCATCATTAAATCCTGTCATTACTCTATTGTATGAAGAAAAAGGATCAGATTTTTTTTCTATATGCATCTCCTCTTCAAACTCATCCAAAAATGCATCTTCATCACTATTTTGATTTTGTTCTGTTTGCTTTTGAACTATTTTTTGTGATATAGGATCTGTTTTACTACTACATCCACTAGCTACAAATAAAATAACACTTATTAAAAGTAAAGGTAAATATCTCATAATTCACCCTACCCTAAATGTTTCTTTTGTTTTACAAACTTCAGTTAAAAAACATTTTTCACATTCAGGTTTGACCGCTTTACAAATATATCTTCCAAACAACACCATCGCTTGGTGAAATATATGGAGATCTTCTTTGAGTTTTTTCACAAGTTGTACCTCAGTTTGTTCTACTGTCTTTCCATCACTGAGTCCCAATCTATGAGAAACACGAAATACATGCGTATCAACAGCCATCAAATTTGCTCCATCTGCTTCTATCATAAAAACATTTGCTGTTTTATTTCCAACACCAGCGAGTTTCATAAGCTCTTTTGTATCATGAGGAATATTCCCTGCATAATTTTTCTCTACCGTTTGAGCCATCGCTATGATGTTTTTCGCTTTATTATTAAAAAAACTACAGCTTTTTAGTAAGGCTTTGACATCTTCTAATTTTGCTTGACTTAACTCTTGTGGTGAGGGATATTGAGAAAAAAGTGCGGGAGTTATTATATTGACTCTTTTATCTGTACACTGTGCTGAAAGTATAATAGCGATTAACAATTCATAATCATTCGTATAGCTCAACTCTGTCACAGCATCACTATACTCTTCTAAAAACCTATCTCGTATAAATACTATATCTTTTTTTGTTGCTTTTTTTATCATAAAGATAATTATATCTGAAATTAGCTTTTACTTATTATAATTAATATTTATAAGATACCAAAAAACTATATTTGGCATACAAAATTATTTTAACAATACCCCAATCATTTTCATAGCCAAAGACAAAGCCTGACTTCGATGACTTATCTCTTTTTTTATATCATCTCCAAGTATTCCCAAAGTGTCATTATAACCATTTGGTATAAAAAGTGGATCGTACCCAAAACCACCCTCACCTTTCTCTTCATCTATAACATCTCCATGCATCCAACCATGAGTTGTATACACTTCATCTTTGTATCCAATTGCTAGACATGCTGTATAAAATGCTTTTGTTTTTGTTAGGTTTTTTTCTTGAAGTTTTGTGATAAGTTTTGCATTGTTTTCTTTGTCACTTGCATTTTCCCCTGCATATCTAGCACTATAGATATTAGGCTCATTATTTAAAGATGGAACAGTAAGTCCACTATCATCAGAAATCACGATATACTCTTTATCATACTTTATATTTTTTAATTTTTCAACAATATCTTTTGCTTTTATGATAGCATTTTCTTGAAAAGTTTTCCCTGTTTCTTCTATCTCAAAAGAACCTAAAATATCACTATATGCTGTAACACTATGCTCTGGAAGCCATCTTTGGATCTCTTTTATCTTCCCTTGATTTGAAGAAGCAATTATAATATTCATCTCTCTATTCCTCTATTTTTATAAAATTTATTAGAGAGATTTTAACATAAAATGAATAAATTACTCTTTTTTAACTATTTACTCACTCTATATTCTAATTTAGAAGCAAACATCACTTCATCAAAAGTTCTACTTAACTCTTTGCTTTTAAAATTTTTTGTCACTAACTCTTTTTGAAATCGTACATAATCACCCACTTTTGCAGAACTTTTATCGACAACTATCCAAAATGTTTTAAGTTCTTTAGGGTCATATCCTGGTGTTTTTTCATCTATTTTCAAATAAGTATATGATTTTGCATCTAAAATTTCCAATATTACCCCTTGATATTTTGGCTTGATTACATCAGATTTTTCTGAAAACTGATCATCTATAGCACCATGTTGTGTACCTAATCCTTTAGCTGATATACTACTTGTCAAAAGTAATGTTGCTGCTGTCACACCTACTAATTTAATTGTTTTGCTTATGTTCATTTGTTTTTCCTTTAATTTATTAATTTTCGTTTTGAATACGACAGTGCAATAAGTGCAACTACTATACTACCAACAATATAAACCCATTGTGGTATAGGCACAGGGTCACCTGTAGCATAGGAGTGCATCCCAGCTAGATAAAAATTGACTCCAAAATAGGTCATCAAAATTGATGAAAATGCCACTACACTCAACACAGTAAATAGATATGGAGAGTACCAACTTTTGATAAGCCTCATATGTAAAACAACTGTATAGATCAAAATAGAGATATACGCCCATGTCTCTTTTGGATCCCAACCCCAGTATCTTCCCCACGATTCATTTGCCCAAATAGCCCCTAAAAAATTTCCTATAACCAATAATACCAAACCTAATAAAAGTGTAATCTCATTGATATAAGTGATATTTTTTATATGAATATCCAGATGTTTTCTTTGTTCACTTCTCAAAGCAAAAAGAATCAGCGTCACCACTCCCAAAATAGCACCCACACCAAAAAATCCATAACTAGCAGTGATAACAGAAACATGCACACTCAACCAATACGATTTTAATACAGGGACAAGATTGGTTATCTGAGGATCTATCTCCCCTAAATACGCCGCAAATATAAAAATACCAGCCATAATAAAAGAAGCACTCAATGCCATGATTGATTTTCTAAAAAAGAATACACTTGCAAGTATAGAGGAGTATGAGATATAGACCATCGACTCATAAGTATTACTAATAGGTGCATAGCCTCCTATATACCATCGTACTGCTATTCCAAAAGTATGTATAAAAAATACTATAAAAGCGGTGCTTGATATGAGTAATTGTATTTTGGTATTTATCAAGGTATTTAAAAACATAGAACTTATTCCATATAAAAGAAAAAATAATCCAAAAATAAGATATATCAAACAAAGTCTAAAAAAAAGATCGGACTGATTATAATACAGCTCCACTTGTAGTTTTGTTTCATCAGGGATAAGATGAGCAGAAAACTCTTTTTGGTACTTTTTAATATCCTCTATATATTGTAAGCCTTTGCTATAATTTCTATTATACGCAGCATCCAAAAGTCTACTTGTACTTCTTTTGACAGCACTATTATCTACTTTATTAAACATCGTTTTAAAATCAACCCATTTATCTTTTTTGTCATTTGGTAAAGGAAATATTGTCAATAATACACCTCTATAACTCATAAAAGTAATATTGAGTCGCTCATCAACTTGTATCAAATCTCTATCATAAGTTCCTCTGGCCGAGGGTACTTTTTGATTTGCTGTTTCTACCTCTTTTGTGAGTTTATAGTTTCCATTATTATCAAAAAAATCGTTGAATGTCACATATTTTTGATCTTTTGGAACACCTAATCGTTTTCGTAATTTTGGTGTTTTTACACGAATGATTTTTACTTTTTTCCAAAGTGAAGGTCGTGAGAACATCCCTAGTATCACTTGATTTGCACTCATACCTTGCCAAGTATCTTTTCCACTGAGTTTATTAAGGACTTCCCTATTTTGAGTATCAAGTGGTTTCATACGCCCAACTGGACCCTGCACTACCAAAGCTCCAAAAGCATCTGCTAACTCTTTTGAGTTATCTTTGTGGTCATTGAGATATTGTACTATATATTTTGTATCATCACTAAATGAAGGTGTTTGCAAAAAAGCTACACAAACTAATGGCAACAACATACTTGCAATTGGCATCTTTTTTACTTTTTGAATAAGAAATTGAAACCGTGATTTTTTATCAAAAAGATTCAATATCAATGCTACAAATAATAAAGCATATCCGATATAAGTTATCTCAACCCCTGGGTCTTTATTGACACTTAAGATCGTACCTTTTTCATCTTTTGGATAAGATGTCTGAAAAAATTTATACCCTTGATAAGTCAAAGTATTGTTCATAAATATTGATGTCTCAAACTCTACACCATTTTCATTATCCAGCACAGTCACATCACTACTAAACTCCGAAGGTGATCTGCTTCCTGGATATCTTGTGAGTTCAAAATTATTTAATTGTATAAAAAATGGTGTTTGTATCTCTTTATCTTGAACCACGATGATATTTGACTTCTCATTTTCTTGTATAGTCATAGTGCCATCTATTCCAAATGTATAAGTAATAGCAGCACCAATCAAAATAATAATAAATGAAAAATGAAAAACAACTCTTGAGCGAACTCTCCACATCTTTATCTTATATATCACAATACAGAGATTTATACTTGCCAAGAAAAAAACGAATTGATACCAAGGATTATTATATATCCATAGTTTTGCCGTTATTGAACCAAAATCATTTTCTACAAATGTCCCAATAGCTGCACCTATTGCTAAAATCAACAGTAATACAGTCATAGTTTTATAAGAACTTAATAGTTTAAATATCAATGAAAACCTTTTTATATTTTATTTTTTGTTTTATATTTAAACTAAATTATAATTTAACTTAAAAATAAAACAACTAGAGAAAAACTCTAGTTATTTTAATGTAACTCTATTTTTTGTAAAATGAATGTGTTGTATCAACACCTTCTCTTGATTCCATATTTAGGTTACCATTTTTTACAGCTTGTTTATGCCACTCTTTTTCAAGTGTAGCTTTAAATTTTAATTTTGCATCAATTAACTTTTGTAAAGGAACACCAGCTAATTTTTGTGCTTTTTCTTTTGTAGAAAAATCAGGAGCACTATAGTTCATAACACCTTTAGATGCTAATAATGCTACGAGTTTCAATCTAGCTTGCATTGCAGATTCATTTGCAACTGAAAGTAATCTCAAAGTTTCTTCAGGAGCATGATAAAATGATGCATGAGATGCTACAGCATAATCCCATTTCCATTGACCGCTTCTAATGTCATTTCTAATTGATTGAAGTTCAGCATCAGTCGCACCAGAATCTATAGCTTTTCTAGTTTCTAAGTGAGCTTTACTAAGGTTGTCCATAGCAAGTTCTGCTAATTGTTCTTTTCTCTCAAATTTTCTATGCACAATATCTGTTAACTCTTTTTCACTTGTACGGTGACAAGTCATACAACTTCTATCCATAGTATTTAATGGATTTTGTAATTGGTGATCACTATACTTCACAGAACCTTCTTGAGTATATGGCATATGACAATCAGCACACGATACATTTTTCTTACCATGGATTCCTGTTTTGTACAACTCATATCCTGGATGTTGTGTTTTTAACATTTTTGTACCAGAAATTTTATGTGTCCAGTCTGAAAATTCCATATCATTATAATATTTCTCAGCACCCTCCGCTGTCAAACCATTTGCCCAAGGAAGTGTTACAACAGCAGCAGTTTTTTCTACACCGTTTGTATCAGTCCATTTTGCTTTTTTGAAGTAATACTCAGTATGACACTGTGCACACACAAGATTTCTTTTTTCTTGATATGTAGAATCCTCAAATTTAGGAAGACCAGCAGATTCTAACGCTCTGTTTAAATAAGGACGTCTTACTTGTAGCTCACCTGTCACATTACTATGACAATCAGCACAACCAATAGTATTTACAATATCTTGACCATATTTTGCCCATTTTCCTGTAAAATACTCTAATTCACCATCTCTTTCGATTACTCTAGGAACATCTGGAGATTTACATGTCCAACATGCTGTTGGCATTGGTCCAGTTTTTGCATCTGTTGGTGCACCTGTTCTAAGTGAATTAATATTATCTTGAACCGCATAAAAGTGACCTCGTGGAGCATTATAATCTTTTGCAAAACCATATCCAGCCCATAAAATAGCTAACTGTGGTTTTTCAGCGATCATATCTCTATTGTCTGTACCCTCTTTTGTTCTTTTCCATGAGCTATATTGTCTAGGATAATATTTTGCCCACTCTTCACTTTTATTTTGTACGGCTTGAGCCACTACTGGAGCTTTATTGATCTCAATTCTATCAGCTTCATTTTGATTTATACTACTAGCTAATAAGGCCATTGCACCGATTGCAACTGCTGATGCCCAGAGTAATAATTTATATTTCATCGTATTTCCCTTTTTACTTTACTTCTTTTACGCCAAGATTATGTGGCACACTTGTTATACTTCTTGCTTTTCCATGTGGTACTTCTTTATGACAAGACCAACATTTTCGTCCATTTTCTACATACGGCTCATCAAAGTTATGATATTTATCTGCATTACTAGATAATGTAGATGTGATACTTTTATGACAAGATATACAATTTGCTTGCACTCTTTTAGCTCCATCATCGCTGATTTTGATAGCATGATCATATGTATTTAATGTAAAAGCTTTTGAATGATTCCAACCATCAACTGCCTTAGATATATACTTATTAACAAAACTATCTGTTGGCAGATGACAATCTATACAGGCAGCTTCTCTAGCATGTGAACTGTGTTGCCATGTTGCATACTGTGTATTCATAACATGACAGTTGATACAGGCTTTTGGATCATGTGATAGATATGAAAGTGCTTTAGATATATATACCATATAACCAAAAAAACCAATTGCTACTAAAAAGACCACTAATGCTATCTTTTTAATAGTATTACTTTCTTTCATTTTTTTCCTCCTTTATAATGCTTAAATAAATATAAAATCTAATTATTAAAGCTATAAGTTTATTATAGCATGAATAAGTAAATATTAATTGACCTAAGTCAAGAAAATTAGTTTTTTTTATTAAATTTAGTATTATTATTTATATAAATTATAATAAAGATATGATTTTATTATAAACTATAGATGTTGTAGATTTTTTTGTAACAATTTGTAATATAATAAAAAATATTCTTTATAAAGTACTTTTAAAAACACTCTCTAAGATAGTAAATAATTTTTTACTTTTTAATAAACCATTTATTACTTATTCTTATATAATGAGATAAAATTCAATTAAAGTAAAATATTTACTCTAATTTACACTTGTTTTGTTATAATGCCAAAAATTAATACAAAGGTAAAATATATGTTTAAAACCATTATGCCGCTCAGTCTCATTATCTCATTCCGATTTTTAGGATTGTTTATAGTCCTTCCTCTTATCTCTGTGTACGCATTAAGCTTGCCTGGGGCTACTCCTACTCTTGTTGGTATAGTCATAGGTGGGTATGCAATTACTCAGATGATATTTCAAGTTCCTTTTGGAATTATGAGTGATAAGCTAGGACGAAAAGGTACTATTATCGTCGGATTATTGCTTTTTGCAATTGGGTCTGTTATTTGTGCTATTGCAAATGATATGCTAACCCTTCTTTTAGGAAGATTTTTACAAGGTGCTGGTGCAATTGGAGCTGTTGTAACGGCTATGATTAGTGATATTGTAAGAGAAGAAGAACGACCAAAAGCGATGGCTTTGATGGGTGGAAGTATCGCTGCTAGTTTTGCACTTGCAATGCTTGCGGGTCCACTCATAGGAGCATATGCAGGTATCAATACTTTATTTTATCTCACAGCATTTTTAGCATTAGCTTCTATCTATATTTTAGTACAAAAAGTACCCAATCCACCTGTTGTGACACATACTTATCATGACCATAGCAAAATATCATTTTTAGCAAATCCAAATCTAATCAAAATGAACATCACAAATTTTTTGCAAAAAGGTATGATGACTTTTGCTTTTATGATTATCCCTATTGTCTTGACTAAACACTATGGTTGGGAGCTTACTGACTTATGGAAAATCTATCTTCCTGCTATGATAGCAGGTGTTCTTGCTATGGGACCTGCAGCAGTGTTGGCAGAAAAAAAAGGAAAATTTAAACAAATTTTACTTATAGGAATTGTATTTTTTGCACTCTCTTATTATCTTATAGGAAATAGCTCAACATCTACACTCTTTTTAGTAGGTGTTGTTGTCTTTTTTATTGGCTTTAATATGCATGAGCCTATTATGCAATCACTTACAACAAAATATATCAAAGTTCATGAAAAAGGGAAAGTGCTTGGAGTATTTAACTCATTTGGATATTTAGGTACATTTGTCGGTGGATTTGTCGGTGGTATGTTTTTGCAAGAGATAGATGGAAGTTTTGCCCAAAGTTTACACAATATCTCTATGGTGATTGTAGTTGTTTCTGTTCTTTGGATAGTTTTAATAGCAACATTACCAAATCCATTAAAGAAAAAAATAGCCTATATAGACTTAGATACAATAGACAATAAAAAACTCAATCAACTTGATGCCTTAAGTGCTTGTGATGAATGGTATATCAATAACACAGAAAATATCATCATCATCAAATACGACGCCGATCTTTTAAGCGAAGAGAAACTTATAGATACAATTAAATAGTAGACACAAAGTCTGCTATTTAATAAGCAAACCTATCAATCACTAAAGTAAGGGATAATACATTTTAAGATTTTCTACATCTGTATTAATAGATTTTAATGATATAAATGAATTAGGTTCTGCTTGATAAAAATTAACAACTTTTTGTTCATTAACTGCATCTAATATAATAAATCTTCCACCAACCATAGTATTTACATCTTTTATAGTTTCTATAGCATCATCTAGTAAGTATTTTCCTATTTTTTCTTTTAAATCAGAATGCTTTCCTAATTGTGCTATTAAATAACAAGGAATACTATCTCGATGCTTATCTATACCATCAAGTTTTTTTACAAGAGTTTTAGATAAGCCTTCTGTGGAAAGTACTTTTAGGGAAATTGTGAAATATGCAACGGTTGTTATAATAGTATCTTTAGTTTCTAAATATAAATAAGTTCTCGTAATATGTTGTTTTTCTAATTTTATAGATTTATTTGGATTATGAAGAAAATCTTGTAAGTCTTCATTTTTATTGCATTTAAATGTATTTAAAATCTTTTGTGCTTTTTCATCCCCTAATTCTTTTATCAAATCAGATAAGCGATAAAAATCAAGTTTGTTATAGTAATTTTCTTCTGACAAAAATATTACTTTTGTTTAGTATTGTTCAAAAGCTTGCTTTATCTTTGTACTTGCTTCTCTTGTTCTTATACTTATTCTTCTTTGCTTTCTTATACTTTCAGATGTAGCAACTTTTAATCTATAAGTAGCAGATGTAGCAATAAGTAATTCTTTTTCATTTTCTGCTGTTAATGTAATTTTTTCAAATATTGATTTTGTCATGCTTTAACTCCTTTTGTAATATCATTATATTTTACTTAAATTTCCTTTAATAGTAACCCGTAAATATACTATTTAATCCTTGTATCTAATATATGTTAGTTACTAAAAGAATAATTATTTTTCCCTGAATTTTTAACAAAATACATAGCCTGATCTGCTGTAGAGATTAACTCTTCAAGCGTATTTCCATCTTCTGGAAATAAAGAGATTCCGATACTACATCCTATATCAATCTCTAAGGACTCTATAGATGTTATCTCTGAAATTTCTATTATTAATCTTTTTGCTAGTGTTCTCAACTCATCTTTTGTAGTAAAATCTGGAATTAGAATACAAAATTCATCACCACCAATCCGATATAAATACTCATCATCTCTTAAACAATTTTGCAGTTTATTAGAGATGATTTGAAGTAAAGTATCTCCTATGAGATGACCATGCGTGTCATTTATCTTTTTGAACTTATCTAAATCTAAAAAAAATAAAGCCATCGTTTTTTTGAGTCCTTGTGCATGTTTTAATTTATGAGCAAAATCAATATCTAGTTTTCTCCTATTAGCAAGCTTTGTCAATACGTCAATTTCACTTAAAAGTTTTAATTTATCATTTGCTTTTGCGAGCTCGAGAGTTCTTTCTTGAACAATTTTTTCTAAATTATTTTGATATTCCTCAAGTTTTTCTTGAATAAGTTTATATTTTGTAATATCTGTTCGTATTGAAATATAATTATCAATAGTTCCCTTTGAATCTAAAAAGGGAATGATTGTTGTATCAACCCAATAATATTCTCCATTTTTTGATCTATTTTTTACTTCATCCTGCCATATACCTTTTTCTTCTAAAATCTCATACATCTCTTTCCAATAAGAAGATGGTTTGTTGTGTGAGTTTAAGAGTCGATGACTTTGACCCAATAACTCCTCTTCTGTATATCCACTAATATTACAAAACTTATCATTTGCATATGTGATCGAACCCTCTACATTAGTAATCGCAATAATAGAATGTTGATTCATTGCAAATCGTTGATTTGAAAGTATCTCTTCAATCTTTTTTTGATAAGTAATGTCAGTTCGAATAGAAAAATAACTATTAGGCTTACCATTATTGTCCATAAAAGGGATAATAGTGGTATCTACCCAATAATAACTTCCACTTTTAGAGATATTTTTTACCTGATCTTTCCATATATTTCCTTGAGATACATTTTGGTACATCTCTTTCCAATATGATTTATCACGATTCCCAGAATTTAATATTCTATGATTTTGACCAATCAATTCTTTTTGTGAATATCCGCTGATATCTACAAATTTATCATTTGCATAAGTAATATTACCAGATATATCTGTAGTAGCGATAATAGCATGTTGATCCATTGCAAATTTATGTTTTATAAGTGCAGAGGCTAACTCTTTTTGTTTTGTAATATCAGTTCGTATTGAGATATAACCTTCTGGTTTCTTATCTACTCCAATATGAGGAATAATTGTAGTATCTACCCAATAAAAGTTCCCACTTTTATCTTTATTTTTAACTTCATCTTGCCAAATATTTCCTTTTGAAATAGCTTTGTACATACTTTTCCAATAGTCTTTATCTTTATTTCCAGAATTTAATAACCTATGATTTTGTCCAATTAATTCTTCTTCTAAATAACCAGTAATTTTACAAAAATTATCATTAACATATGTAATTGTACCCAATTTGTCAGTTTTAGCTATGATTGAGTTTTTGTCCACTTCAAAAGTAGGATTCAGTATGTCACTTGCAAATTTTTTTGTATCTGTAATATTTACATATATATTTACATACATCTCTGTTTTATTCTCGGTATCTAAAAAAGGGATAATGGTTCTATCAACCCAATAATACTCTCCATTTTTGTTAATATTTTTGAATTCATCAAGCCAAACATTTCCTTTATTGAGTTCTTCATAAATAGATGCTAAATAGGCTTTTGATTGAAATTTTGAATCAATAATTTGTAAATTTTTTTCAATTAACTCTTTTTTTGAATATCCAGTTAAATTACAAAAATTATCATTGACATAATTTATAGAACCTGAAATATCCACAATAGCAATACACGAATTATTGTCTGATGTGTATTTTTTGTATATTGATGCTGCTTGTAATGCTGTACCTATCATTTGTATCCTTATACAATTTAGTGTCTTATTTTATCTATTTTCGAATTTAGTAAAACTTATATTTTATCTTTTTAAGGTAAAAATTAGTAAAAAATGTATAAAAAATAATATTGATATAATTTCAATATAAAAAGAAAACTCTTCTGCTATCTATCTATAAACTTTTCCCTATCTATAGTCTTATTTTTCACATCAATTAATTGCTCATTTTTAAAGACTCGTAATATTCGAGAGAGTGTTTCAGGTGTGAGATTCAAAATCTTTGCTATCTCGACATTTTTCATTGTAAAAAAATCATCTGTATTTTCATAAATAAATTTTGATATTCTCTCTTTTGCATCAAGAACTAAATGGCTAGAGATAACCTGCTCTAAATTTTTTATTTTTTTAATAAGTGAAGATTGTATTTGAATAGATAATTCAGGATATGCATATATAAGTTCTTTAAATTTAGAAAAATCAATTTTTAGAAGCTCTACATCAGTATATGCTAGAGAAGTTGCAGGGTAAGGTATGTTTTCAAAACTTGCTACCTCTGCTATCAATTCTTGAGAGTGAAAATATTTTAAAATTATTTCTTTATTTGAAGAGGATGTTTTGTACAATTTTACTATTCCAGAAACTAAACAATACAAGTATTCTGAACTATCACCTTCATAAAAAATAATACTCTCTTTTTTAAATTTTACAGTTGTTGTTATTTCATAAATTTTAACCAAAGTGTTTTCATCTAAATTTGAAAACAAATCAATATTTTTTAAACCATTTTTCATTAAAATTTTCCTTTTTTTTAGAGTCAATCAAATTACACTACTCTATTAACATTCTATTAAACTCTTTATAATATAATCACGTCAATATTACTCTCTATTAGGAAAATAAATGTTTGAACGATTTTTAAGATTCTTTGTCGAAAACTCACGAATGAACTATACACTTTTTGCTCTTATATTTGCCATAGGTATCTACTCTTATGTTAAAATGCCAAAAGAGATATTCCCAACATTTGATATGGATATGATCTCAGTTAAAGGTTCTTATTCAGGTGCGAGTGTTGATATTCTTGATAAAATGGCAGTAACAGAGATAGAAGATAATGTAAAATCTTTAGAGGGTGTGATAGAAACAACTACAGTCATTAGCCCTGGGAAATTTACAATTATTTTAGAACTCCAAAAAGGGAAAGATAGATATGCTATGTCAGATAAGGTCAAAGATGCTGTCTCTTTGACTCTTAGCAATCTCCCGAGTGATATGGATGAACCTACTGTAAATGTACTCGAAAGATCTCGTGACCTTATTAATATCTCTTTAACTTCTAAAAGTTTAGATGTAGATCAGATGAAACAATTTGCTGATAATTTTAAAAGTAAGATTTTAGCCATTAGTGGTATTAGTGAGGTGACTATTTTTGGAGATAGTGATAAATATTTTGAGATATTGCTTGATGATAAAAAAATAGAAGCATATGATATAGATAAAAGTGAACTATTCAATACACTCAGTACATTATCTTATATCTTTCCTATAGGTAAAATTGAGGGGATTGAAAAGCATTATTATCTCTCAACTTACAATGGTGCAAAAACAGCCAAGGAGTTGGCAAATACTTTGATAAAACTCTCAAAAGGAAGTATCTATCTCAGTGACATAGCACAAATAAAAAAGAGATATGAAGATGCCAATACACTTTACTCATTTAATGGGAAAAATGCATTGTCTTTATCTATCAAACAACTCGATACTGCAAATGCTATGGAAATATCCAAAGAGATTGTAAAACTAATTCAAAAAGTACAACCTACACAAAAAGATATAGAGATAAGTGTAAGTGATGATAATAGTGAAAAGATTAAAGAGAGACTCGATATCGTTGGATCTAATATCGCTATTGGTATTATATTTATAGTTCTTCTTGTGTGGTTACTTATCAATGCACGGATGTCATTTATCATATTTTTGGGTATCCCTACTTCGTTTGTGATTGCAGCCTTTTACATGTATATATTTGGATATAGTATCAATCTTATCTCGTTAGTTGGTGTACTTATAGCTATTGGTATAGTTGTCGATGATGCTATTGTAGTGAGTGAAAATATCCAACAACATCTTGAAGAGGGACTCTCACCCAAAGAAGCAGCCATACAAGGTGCCTCTGAGATGGTCAAACCTGTTACAATTGCGAGTATCACTACCCTATTCTCTTTTTTACCTGCACTTCTAATCAGTGGAACTATGGGTGAAGTGATGAAACTAATCCCTATTGCACTTTCTGCATTGGTGGTCGCATCACTTATCGAATCTTTTGTATTTTTACCGATTCATGCTGCCCATACTCTTAAAAGTGGAGCAAAAGCAACTAGCTGGAGTTTTGTAAATAATCTATATAGTAAAGTTATCCACTTTTTTATGCGATGGAAAAAATCATTTTTACTTATATTTATCATTCTTGTCCCAGTAGTCACAGTGATGACCATCAAAAGTTCAAAATTTCAGATGTTTCCTTCTTTTGATGCAGATAATATCAAAATCTCTATCAAAGCAAATCAAAACACAACACTTGAAGAATCATTTGCAATAGTTCAAAAAATCGAACAAGATTTGATAGCAAAAAAAGAGATGTATCATATTAAAAGTATCGATTCTCGTGCTGGATATAGAAAAGATAGTGGAAGTAATACTGAAAGTTTCCCTTATGTTATGTATATGACTGTTGAGCTTGAAAAACTTGCTCCTAGTAATTTTTTGGATAATTATGTAACACCTTATCTGAGTATATATTACAATAAAGAGGAGAGAACTCGAACTCAAACATCCCAAGCAATTTCAAGGGAATTATCACAATTTTTAGAATCACAACAATACAAAAAAATTTTTAATCTTTCTGATTTAGTTGTACTAGAGAAAAAAGTGGGTCCAATCAAAGCAGATATAAAAATAGGACTTATTTCACATGACAATGAAAAAATTGTTGCTTCTATCAAAAAACTTACTGAAAAACTCAGATCTATAAATGGTACAAAATCTGTAGCAAACTCTGCAAAATTTGGTATCGATGAGATAAAGCTTAAAGTGAATGCTTATGGACAAAAATTGGGGGTCACAGAATCAAATATAGGGTCTTACCTCTCAAATTTATATCTTACAAAGAAAAAATCTGTTTCTTTTGATGAAAAAGAGATGTTGGATTTAAAAATAGAGAGTTTGAACAAAAATGATTTTGAAGATTTTAAAAATACACAAATCAAACTGGGCGATGGAAAAATAGTACGATTGAGTCAAGTATGTGACTTTACAATCAAAAAATCTTTTGAACAGCTTACAAAAGATAATGGAGATAAAAACTTTTATATCTATGCAAATGTCGATACAAAAATTATCACATCTTCAGAGGTGATGGAGCAGCTTGAACCTCTTTTAGAAGAGATAAAACAAAGTGGCATCACTATAGTCAAAAAAGGGGAAGCGAAAAAGAAAAAAGAGCTTGCACAAGATATGATGTATGCTTCTATTTTAGCAATCACTCTTATTATGCTCTCTATGCTCTACTTATTTAACTCCTTTAGAGAAACAGCGATTTTGATGTCTGTCATCCCTTTCTCTTTTTTAGGAGTTGTTGTTGGTCATAAAATATTAGGATTAAATCTGTCTATGCCTTCAATCATTGGTGCTTTAGGTTTAGCAGGTGTTGTAATCAACGATGGAATCATTATGATGACTTACTTAAAAAAAGCTAAAAACATAGAACAAGTGTTTTATAGAGCAACAAAAAGGTTCAGACCTATTGTACTTACTACTATCACAACACTTATAGGAATGAGTTCTTTAATCTTTTTTGCGACTGGTCAAGCAGTCATTTTTCAGCCTATTGCTATTGCCCTTGGATTTGGACTAGCATGGGGAACTATATTAAATTTAGTGTATTTACCTGTTTTATATACATTTACACGTAGATTAAAGTAGCCTATTAAATGTATTATAATTATCTTTTAGGTACACTCAACATTTATTATTTAACAAGGAAATACATTGTATAAAAAATTACTAGTTATACCAATCATATCACTTAATATTTTCGCATCGCAAACCTATCAAAAATTAGAATTTAAAGGCTTGACACAAATATCAGATCAAGTAGCTTTAGAAACTGCAAAGTTTAAAAATAAAAGCTATTCTAATGATCAGATAAATGATGCTATCAAAAGTTTTTATAAATTTGGATATTTTAATAACATATCTGTAACAAAAGAAAACTCTACCTTAATTTTCACTTTTGAAGAGAAGCCATTTATTGCAAAAATAGAGATGACTGGATACAAAAATAGAGACGATGAACTGAAGTTTTTATACTCAAGTATGGGGATAAAAAAAGGAACTATGTACACCAAAGAAAAAATCAAAAGAGCCAAAAAATCTCTTTTATCCTCTTTGGAGCGAGAAGGATACATCAATTCTGTCGTTGAGACCTCAATTACAAATATCAATGACACGAGTGTTTTGGTAAAATTTGATGTAAACAAAGGTTCACCAATTGTGATCACAAAAACATCTTTTAAAGGGGCAAATTTTTTAGATGAAAGTGATTTTAATGATGTTATTGCCAATAAAAAAACAGATTTTTATTTTACATGGTTTTTTGGACGCAATGATGGTGAGATGGATTTTCAACAGATAGAATACGATAGTCCTCGTATTCGTGACCTCTATTTACAACATGGTTTTTTAGATGCAAAAGTAACAGCAGCTTTTACAACAATAGATTTCAATACAAATACTGCTTCATTAGAATACACAATAATCGAAGGAAAGCAATATAAAGTAAATGACACAATTATTTATCTTGATGATAAAATCTTGGATGTAGCTACCCTCTATCCAAAACTTCAACTTGAAAAAGATGATACTTTTAATATATCACACTTGAGAAAAGATCAAGAATATATAAACACACAAGTAGCCAATAAAGGGTATGCGTATGCATCGGTCAAATTTGACATCAAACCAAATAAAGAAAAAGATACTGTAGATATTGTTTACAATGTAATTCCTGGGGAAAAAGTATATATCAATGATGTAATCATCTCAGGAAACAGTAGAACACTCGATAGAGTTATCAGAAGAAATGTCTACCTTGGACCTCAAGATCTTTATAGTCTAACGGATTTTACAGACTCAACAAATGCTCTAAAAAGAACAGGTTTTTTTGAAACAGTTACACTCAAAAAAGAGCGTATATCAAGTACCAAAATGAATCTTCGTGTTGAAGTAAAAGAAGCTTCAACAGGTAATTTAACTGTTGGTGGTGGATATGGTAGTTATGATGGGTTTCTTGTAAATCTTAGTGTAAGTGATAAAAATATTTTGGGAAGTGGATTAAATTTAGGACTTTCTTATGAGCATTCATCAAAAAAAGATGACTATGAACTCTCTTTATCAAATCCCGCAATTCGAGATAGTATCTACAATGGAAGTGTAAATGTTCATCATAATGAATCAATTATCACAAGTGACAATGATGAAGGTGATGAAACGACACTTGAAAAAGGTTTTGGTTTAGGGATAGGAAGATCACTCAATAGATTTACAAGAGTTGGAGTCAATTATTCTTATGATGATTCTGATGTATCTTATGAAACTCCAAGTGATGAGTATCCTGATGAGCAATACACCACGAGTGCAATTACTCCTTATATTAGTTTTAATAATACAGATGATTATTATGTGCCAAGATCAGGGATCTCTGCTGGAGCTAGTTATAAGTATGCAGGTATTGGAGCAGACTCAAAATATTCATTAACTTCAACGTACTTTAAATACTTTTATTCTTTAGAGAAACTCATAGATTATGATGTTATTTTACGATATAAAAATAGTCTTAAAATTTTACAAGATAAAGGATATACACCTGATAATCTTACCTTTTATTTAGGAGGACCCTCAAGTGTAAGAGGATACTCTTCTTATGCATTTGATCCAGATGACTATGATGATGTAGATAGATTTTCAAAATATTTTACAAATACTATAGAGTTAAGTTTTCCTCTTATTCCTAGTGCAAAAATGCGATGGGCATTATTTTATGACTATGGTATGGTTGGAGAAAATAGCTTTGACGAGATCAAAAAATCAGGAAATGGGGTTGTAATATCGTGGTATTCACCAGTAGGTCCATTGCAATTTATATTTGCAAAAGCAATCGATCCTGAAACAAATGATGACACATCAAACTTTGAGTTTAGTTTAGGAACAAAGTTTTAAGACAATAAGGTAAGAAAGAAATGACATACAATAAAAGATTAACAAACGAAGAAGCATTAGATCTTATACAAAATGCTTCTCTTATAGATTTAGGAAAAATGGCGAGTGCCAAAAAGCTCGAATTACATCCTAAAAAAGTCACAACATTTGTAGTAGATAGAAATATTAATTATACAAATATTTGTTGGGTAGATTGTAAGTTTTGTGCTTTTTATCGACATTCAAAAGATGATGATGCCTATGTACTCACCTATGAGGAGATTGATCAAAAAATAGATGAGCTCTTAGAAATTGGAGGAACCCAAATCTTATTTCAAGGGGGTGTTCATCCAAAATTACGAATAGATTTTTATGAAGATTTAGTCGAGCATATCCATACAAAATATCCTATGATTAATATCCATGGATTTAGTTCTATTGAGATAACATATATCTCTAAAATATCTAAAATATCTTATAGTGAAGTGATACGAAGACTCAAAGCCAAAGGGTTAGCATCTATTCCAGGTGCTGGTGCTGAGATTTTAAATGATGATGTACGAGATATCATTGCACCGAAAAAACATGATGTAAAAGATTGGTTAGAAGTACATAGACAAGCCCATCTTTTAGATGTAAAATCAACTGCAACTATGATGTTTGGTACAGTAGAAACCGATGAACAAATCATAGGACATTGGGAAAAGATACGAGAGTTACAAGATGAAACAGGTGGTTTTCGAGCGTATATTATGTGGAGTTTTCAATCTGCCCATACAAAACTAGCAAAAGAGTTACCAAATATTCCTGCACAAAGTTCCAATAGATATTTACGCCTTTTAGCAGTTGCTAGACTTTATTTGGATAATTTTCAAAATATTCAAAGCTCATGGGTCACACAAGGAAGTTATATAGGTCAAATGGCTTTACAATTTGGAGCAAATGATTTAGGAAGCACTATGATGGAAGAAAATGTAGTCAGTGCAGCGGGTGCTACAAATACTATGAATCAAAATGAGATGATAGATCTCATTCGAGATATGGGTGAAAATCCTGCCAAAAGAAATACAGCATACGATATTTTAGAAAGATTTTAATGATGCAAAAACATTTCAAAATTTTTATTTTACTATTTTTAACACAAGGGATACTTATGTCAGCTACACTCAAAGAGATACACAACAACAATACAAATATACCTGTTATATTTGAAAAAAATAAAAACTTACCAATATTCAATCTACAATTAGTATTTCAAAATAGTGGCTATATAAATGATCAAAAAAATATAGGTATTACAAACTTAACAGCCAAGATATTAAATGAAGGATCAAAAAAGAAAGGTGCTATAAATTTTGCAAGAGATTTAGAAAACAATGCAATATCTTTACATACATCTACTGGTTTTGAAACATTTGTGATTGAGATTTCTTGTTTGAAAAGTGAATATACACTTGCGTTAGACTACCTCACACAATTATTACAAGATCCAAACCTTACTTTGGAAACATTAGAAAAAATCAAACTTTTACAAATAAGTAAATTACAACAAAAAGAGAATGATTTTGATTATATTGCAAGTAAAAATCTCAAAAAAATGCAATATAAAAATACCGCATTAGAATATTCAAGAAGTGGTGATATAAAACATATTGAAAAAATACAACTCAAAGATATAAAAAAACAACTTGCAACTATTTTAAACTTAGACAATCTTATTGTTGTAGTGGGTGGAGATATCTCATTTAAAGAGTTTAAAAATGACATCAAAGATATACTTACAAATATCAAACCACAAGAGAAAACTTCTCTACAACATATAGAAATATCTCGAAAAACTCAAAAGAATACAATTATTAAAGATACTGAACAATCTTACATCTATTTTTCAAGTCCATTTGATATACAGTATGATTCAAAAGAGAGTTACAAAGCAAAAGTCGCTTCTTTTATCTTAGGTGGAAGTGGTTTTGGAAGTCGTTTAATGGAAGAGATTCGTGTAAAAAATGGTCTTGCTTATAGTGCTTATGGACAAATTGAAAATAATAAATCCTACTCACATTTTACAGGATACCTTCAAACGAAACTTGACAATACAAAAAAAGCAAAAAAGATGGTCAGCACAATAGTCAATGACTTCGTTAAAAATGGAGTAACTCAAGAGGAGCTTCAAGCTGCAAAAAACTTTTTGATGGGTAGTGAACCATTACGCACAGAAACTTTTTCACAAAGATTAAATAGAGCATTTCATTTGTACTACAAAAACTTAGCTTTTGATTATCCAAAAAAAGAGTTGGATATGATCTCAAAATTATCTTTGGATGATTTAAATTCATTTATCAAAAAACATAAAGAGATTGAGAAATTATCATTTTCAATCGTAACAAAATAAAAGGAATATTAGAATGTTGAGAAATACAAAAAAATTACTTACAATTAGTGCAACTGCACTTACATTATTTACAACTACCGCTAATGCTGGTGTACTTTTAGATTTTGAAGTGGGTGCAGGTTCATGGAATGCGAAACCTAGTGGAAATATAGACTATGGTACAAACATAGATATTCAAGATGATTTAGGATTGAGTGATTCTAACAATATGTATGTGTATGCTGATTTTAACCATTTTGTACCTATTGTTCCAAATATTCGAATAGAACAACAAAATTTAGAAATGGATGCAACAGCAAATCTAGGTAATATTACATTCAATAATACTACTTATAATGGTAGTACAGCAACAAAGCTTGATCTTAAACAACAAGATTTACTTTTATATTGGGGAGTTCCTGCTTTAAAACTTGCAACAGCTGGTATGCTTAGAGTTGATTTTGGTATTGATCTTAAAAAATTTGATGGTTCTATTGTCCTTGATAGTAAAGTAAATAACAATACACAATCTGAAACAGCAAATATAGATTTTATTATTCCTATGGGATATATTGGAGCTACTTTTGATCCGCCACTTATCCCTGCATCATTGAGTGCATCGTATAAAACAATTCGATATGATGGATCATCTATCAGCGATATTATGGCAAAGGTAAGTATAGACCTCCCTATTCCCTTGCCACTTATCGACATCAAACTCGATCTAGGATACAAACAACAATCTTTAGTTATCAGTGAAAGTGTGAGTGATAACCTAACAGCAGATATAAAATTTTCTGGAATGTTTTTTGGTATAAGTGCTAAATTTTAGAAAATATTTTTAATAAATTAGAGGTTTTATTTTAAACCTCTTTTTTTAACCATTCCAAAATAGAAAGTCCATATACAAATTATGTTATAATACTACATATATTTATAAAGGAATACTTATGGTTAATGAAGAAGATCTAGTGGAATTAAATTCCAATTTTACTACCAACCAAAACTGTACTGCAAAATTTATCATTTTGTTATTTATACCTGCACTTATCTACTTACTTGTCATACTCAGCTATATAGGATTGATCCCTTTAAAAGTAGAGATGCATAGTGTAATATTGATTGGATTTATTTTTTTTATTTATCTTTTACTTATAAAACATAACGCCTATAAAGCTTCTTGTGAATTTAAAAAACAATTTATGCATATGAAAGAAAAGTTAAAAAGTTATATTGAAAAGCATAAAGTAACTATAGAAAATACTACAAAAGCAAATGCTTCTATCGATAATTTTTTAGCAGAATTCACAAGAGATCTCCGAAATAAAAACTTTTCTTCAGTAGCTACAAGTATTTTCCCTACTTTAGGAATTTTAGGTACATTTATCTCTATTGCTATTAGTATGCCTGACTTTTCATCAAAAACATCTGCTGTTTTAGAGCAAGAGATATCTATGCTTTTAGGTGGAGTTGGTACAGCATTTTATGTCTCTATTTATGGGATATTTCTATCGATTTGGTGGATATTTTTTGAAAAGATTGGTATGACTCGATTTGAACATGATATAGATATTATCAAACAAAATACACAAAAACTTTTTTGGAATAAAATAGAGATAGAAAAAATACATTTCCAAAAAAGTATGGACAACTATGAAAAACTCAACTCTGTGTTTACAAACATAAGTTCAAATGAAGTTTTGGAAAAATTAAATGATAGTTTGAGAACAAAACTAGAGATGTTTGATAAACTTATCGAATCAGAAGAAAAAGTTATAGATACTACAAAACAGTTTTATGAAATTAATTTTAAAAAACAAAATAAAATTATAAATTCTTACGATAGTATTATCAAAGAGCTTGAAACACTCACACCAGTACTCAATCAAACTTTACACAATACACAAGGTATACTCCAAACCTTTACAACACAAGATAAAAATATCACTGGCGTTACAGAAAATCTCAATAAAAATATTATTTTATTAAATAGTTCCCTTCAAAATCTAAATTCTAAAAATCTTGAAAAAGTATATGAAAATATCATAAAAAATATAGAAACTATGAAAAGTGATACAGACAATATAGGATGGAGATTCAATCAACAACTCAATGACTTTGACAAAGATCTGACTGTCCAACTCTCTAACTCACTTGAACTTATTGATAAGCAAACAAGTAGTATCGTTGAACAATTAGCAAGTTTAAGAGAATAGTATTATGTTTGAAGATAAAGATAACATATCTGAAGAACAAAATTTTTGGATATCATATGCAGATTTGATGGCTGGATTGTTATTCGTTTTTATTTTACTTGTAGGTGCTATTGTTATAAAATATGTATTTATACAAACAGATCTCCAGACAATTAAAACAGATTTGGAAAAAGAAAAAAATGCTTTGAATATGAGTGACGAGCAGCTTGAAAGAAAGAAAAAAGTTTTGGAAGATCTCACTATTAAACTCAAAAAATCAAGAGAAGAGAGTATACATTTGACTTTTGAATTAGCGAAAGAACAAAATAAATACAATGAGACACAAGAAAAACTCAAAAATGCAAAAGAGTTAAATGACACACTCAATCTCAATCTATCCAATAAAGATAAAGAGTTACAACTTTCAAATGAGCAGATTGAAAAAATTACAGCAATTTTAGAAGATAATAACAACCAAATAACCATTTTGAAAAAAGATCTTGAGGATGAAAAAGATATTATCACTTTACAACTCGAAAAATTACATTTAGAAAAAACAGAATTAGAAAAATTAAAGCAGCTTCTTTTGGGTTATGAACTTAAAGAGAAAGAGTTTGATACTTATAAACTGAATACTCAAAATGAGTTAGTAGACACAAAAAATACCATCACTTTACAAATGCAAGAATTAGCACTTTTAGAAAAAAAACTTATCACCCAAAGTAAAAAGCACCAAAAACTTGTGGAAGAATTTGATATTACAAAAGTTAAAATAAAAAATCTTACAGGTATCCGTATCAAAGTGATCACTGCACTCAAAGAAAAATTAGGAGATTCGATAGATATAGATCCCAAAAGTGGATCTATACGATTTTCATCAAATATCTTATTTAAAACAGGAGAGTTTTCACTCAAAAAAGATTCACAAAAAGAGTTAAGTGCCTTATTAAAAAAATATATACATACTCTACTTTTAGATGAAAATATCCGTCCACATATTGAGAGTATCACTATTGAGGGTCATACAGATTCAGATGGTTCCTATCTGGGCAATCTTGAATTATCACAAAAAAGAGCCTTGGAGGTTATGAAATTTTTATATAGTTTAGATTTTAAAGATAAAAAACTTTTAGAAAAATATATAAGTGCTAGTGGAAGATCCTATTCACACCTTGTCTATCTTAATGGAGTAGAAAACAAAGAAGCCTCACGAAGAATAGAGATAAAATTCCAAATCAAAAATGAGCAAGCTATCAAAGAGATAGAAAACTTCTTGGATAAATGATGAAAAAATATCTCTATGAACCAAAACACCTTATAAAAATAAATGAAAAACTCAAAAAATATAATGAGAATAAACCATTGTTTAAAAAACTTATAAATTTGATGAGAAAGATGGGAAAATAATATCTAAAGTGAAGTTTTTGTAAGATTTATAAAACATGTTAGTTTTAAATCAACTCCAACTCTTCACTAATATCCTTGATAAGTTTACTCAGTGGTCGCTTGTCTATACCTATTTATATTCCTGCAATTTTCCGAATATAATCATACCTTGTATCTTCATTATAATATGGGATTTCTACTATATTACTTTTGTGTAAAATATTGTTTGCTACTTGTATATCATTGATTGGATTACTTATATTTAATAATTCAAAACTACTATTAGAACTACCATTAAAATATACAAAATCTTCAACTTTCCAAATCATAGAATTTATATTTTCTTTATTTGACATACTTCCTAAACTTGAATAATGATTTTTATGAAGTTTTTTATCAATTAAATTAAAATCAAAAACTGCATCTTCTTTTATATCCAAATAATCACTAAAGTCTTTTAGTATTATTTTTTTCGTAGCTGTTTTAATGACTTCTATTTTGTCTATCTTTTCTTTAAAATGAAATTTATAACCAATATAGTCTTCATATAAAATCTCTAATACTTCTTCGAAATTTTGACCACTTCTAAAAGCTTTTTTCTCACTAAACCTTAAATTATTTCCATACCAATGATTGATGTCTTTTTCTAATTCAAGCATTTGTATAAATTTTACAATTGTTTTCTTTTCAATAGATGGAAATGTCATTGTTTTAGAAAGATGTTCATCATTTATATAATGTATGATATTCTTTTCATCACTTGTTAAGTGAATACCAATATTAAAAAATTCATCACTATTTATATTTGGAAAGTATCTTATTACTTGATAATTATATAATTTTCGCATTGTTAAATATCTCCTTATTTCCTATTCTTTGAGATAATATTTCTGCTATCTCATTTTTTATCTTGTGGGGTTGCCATTCATTTGGTATCTCAGCTATCATTTCTAATATTTCACTTACAAAAACTTTATTTTTTGTAGTTGATGTGCTAGATATAGCATCAATATACAAATGATTCTGACCATTAAATCCAGCATTTAAAGCAACTTCTGATATTGATATTTTTTGTGATAATTACCCTTTAGAAAAATTTACTACTATTCTTTTTTTCTAAAAATAGTAGAAATTTCTGTGGTTAGTTATAAGTATATTATATCGTGATCTCTTTAATATCTGCAATCTCTTTAAATGCATTATAAACAGTTCCTATAAGGTTTTTTCTATTTATTTTTATCTTTTCATCTTCATGATTTACAAATACATTATTGAAAAATGCATCTAGTTCTGGCTTGAGGTTAAAAAGTGCTTCAAGTTGCTCATCAAATGTTGTGTACTCTGTATTTGATATTTGAGTATATCTTTCAAAAAGAACTTTTTCCTCTTCATCTTCGAAAAGTGCTGTATCTATCGCTAATGTTGTATTTTCATCTAAATCTTTTACGATATTTGCAACTCTTTTAAATGTATCACTTAGATTTTTAAAATCACTACTATTTACCAAAGGATTGAGTGCTTCTATTTTTAGACTAATATTAAAAACATCACTATTCGCATTAGAATTTAGAACAGCTTTGATGACACTTGGATTGACTGTATTATAAAGTTTGTAAAGTCTTTCGTTTAAAAATTCTACAAGTTGTTTTTTGTCTAAATTAGGATAGTTTTCACTTAATTGATCAATAATATTCTCAATATCTAAATTGAGTTTATGTTCAATACATATTTTATAGATACCCTGTGCTGCTCGTCTGAGTGCAAATGGATCCCTACTTCCTGTAGGAATCATCCCTACAGAAAATAATCCCATAAGATTATCAAGTTTATTTGAAAGTGATACTATACAAGAAAATGTATTTGAAGGTAATTCACTGTTTTCACCATCTGGTAAATACTGCTCTTTGAGTGCTGTAGCTACTAAATCATTTCGACCCTCAACTTTAGCGTAATAGTATCCCATGAGTCCTTGAAGATCTGTAAATTCGTACACCATATCTGTCAAAAGATCTGCTTTACTGAACATAACAGCTTCTGTTAAAAGTTCTTTTTCATCATTCATATCAAATGTATTTGCAATAACATTTGCTATTTTTAGTTCTCTTTCACATTTATCATATAAAGAACCCAATCCATCTACAAAACTTACGTTTTTAAGTCCTTCATTTTGTAAACCATTTTTGATATCGTTATTCCAAAAAAACATACCATCAGCAAGTCTTGGTCGTAAAACTTTTTCATTTCCTGCTATTATATGTGAAAAATCTTCTGTATATGAGTTAGACACTACAATAAATTTATTGGTAATTTTATCATCTTTATATACAGCAAAATATCTTTGATGTTCTTTCATAGATCCTATAATAACCTCTTCAGGAAGAGCCAAAAACTCTTCATCAAAATTACCCAACTGTGCTGTAGGATACTCAGTAATAGCAACCACTTCATTGAGTAACTCTTCATCAATTTCAATAGTTATATTATTTTCTTTTTGAATTTTTTCCATTTGATCTAAAATAAGTTTTTTTCTCTCTTCTTGATATAAAACAACTCCATTTTTATCTAATTTACAAAAATAATCACCAGCAAAATCAAAAGAAAATGGTTCGTAAGAGACCATTCTATGTGCAAAACTTGATTTTGTAGAGTTTACTCCAAAAAGCTCACCTGCTACTAAATCATCACCTAATACAATACTCAATCCCCGAATAGGTCGAATAAAACTATCTTTTCGACTTCCCCATCGCATTGATTTTCCAAAATTTAATTTTGATATAAATTCATTTACCATGGCATTTAAAAGTTCACTTGATTTTTTACCCTCAACTGTACTCTTGTAGTATAAAAACTCTTGGTTTCCTTTTGCTTTTGTTTCTATTTGAGATAATTCTACACCACATTTTTTAGCAAAACCATGTGCCGCACCTGTAGGCTCACCATCTTTATAAGCAATTTTTACAGGAGCTCCCCAAAGTTCTTGCTCTACATCATCTTGTACTACTTTAAATTCTCTGTGCCAAAAAACCAATCTTCGTGGAGTATAATAAAAATTAAACTCACATAACAAATCATTTGATTCTAATATCTCTGTCCATTTCTTTTCAATATTTGGTAACTCTTTTAAAAATGGTATCGCTGGTAACTCTTCAACTACAATCTCTACTAATAATGGTTTTATCATCTATATATTTCCTTCTTTTTCTGTTCGTTGTGTATTCTTTTTTTCTATCTCATCTAGCTTATCTTGGTGTTTTTTTACTTGGGTTTCATTCATTCCTCGCAAAAAAACAAAGAGCAAGTATATAAAACCAGCCCATACTATTACATTTATTATTTCCATCACGGTTTTATCTCTACTTTTTTATGAACCATTTTATCTAAAATTGACTTTGGTGACTATAATGAAAAGTCAAAATTGTCATTTACTTCTAAAAAATATTTTAAACAGCATGAAAAATATTAATTATAGAGTTATTATGAAATATAATGATATAATTTAATAATGCTAATATATACATGTTTAAAAGTATATATTAACAAATAAATTATAGATGGTTCTTTGTTATGAAAACTAAAACGATAGTTCAATTATTATTATTATTTATCTTTATAAATAGTGCTGTATATATGGCAACAAAGATAAATACTCAACATAAAGTAAATATAGTTCTGAATGATAACTTAAAAATTCTGCAAACACACTATAATATTTTATTTGAAGTTCAAAAACATATCGCTTTTGCAATTCAGAAATCAATTGTAAGAGATACAGATCTCATTGAAATTTTAGAAGATTCCTATAATAAAAACCCAATAATTCAACAAAAAAATAGAATAAAATTGTACAAACAACTTACAGAACAATATGAAACTGCTAAAAAGCAAGGTATATTGCAGATGCAGTTTGTATTTAAAGATAATGTTTCATTTTTGCGTGTTCATAAACTCAATAAATTTGGAGATGATCTCACAAATGTACGAGCAGATTTTAAGTACACGAGTACAACACATAAAAAAGTACGAGGATTTATACAAGGTCGTACAGCTCATGGATTTCGTAATGTTTTTCCTTTATTTAATACAAAAGATCAGTATATAGGAGCTATGGAGATATCATTTTCAAGTGAAAATATACAATGGTATCTCAATCATGTAAGTAATATTCATAGCCATTTTTTGCTTAACAAACATATATTTGATGCTAAAACATGGTCAAGAGATGATATAAGAGTGATATATCAACAAAGTGCTGAATCGCTTAATTATATGTTAAATCTTAATAACTTTCATACTATAAAAAAATGTATCATTGAGAATAGAGTCAGATTACACCCTATCAGAGAAGAGATTGATAAAAAAATGCTTATAGGTAAAAGTTTTGTAACTTATGTATCGTATAATAGTCATATAGATATAATCTCTTTTATCCCTATAAAAAACTTATCAAATAAAACTGTCGCGTGGATCGTATCCTATGCTAAAAATAAAATCATTGAGGTGACATTTTTAACTCAAAAGATCATTAGAATTGTATTCTTTTTTATCTCAATTTTAATACTCTATTTTATCATTAAGCAAATATATTCTAACAAAGAGATAGAGATACAGCATAATATTCTCACAGATATTATCGATAATACAAACAATATTATGATCATAACTGATTTGAAAGATGTTAAATATTCCAATAATCAATTTAAAGAGTTATTAAATATAAAAGATGTGGAGAAATTTAATAATAGATACAATCATCAATTTTTAGAGATCTTTATACCACTACAAGGATATATATCTCTTAACTTACTCAAAGAAAATGAAGATTTTATTTCACTTATAGATAGAACAGAAAAAAAAGATAGAATCGTAACTATTTTAGACCAAAATAACGAAGCAAAAGCATTTCAAATAAGTATAGAAAAGTCACATAATATTGGGGATTATATTGTAAGCTTAGTAGATGTAACAAATCTCAAAGAATATCAAATGAAAACAGAATACAAAGCATATATAGATGGACTTACTCAAGTTTATAATAGAAATAAATTTGATGAATTATTTGCAATTGAGATAAAAAATGCAAAACGGTATGCTGTTCCATTTTCTATAGCGATCATAGATATAGATAAATTTAAAAATTTTAATGATAATTTTGGACATCTTATAGGTGATGAAGTATTAATAACTATGGCACAAACAGTTAATACTAGTGTACGAGAAACAGATATATTTGCAAGATGGGGTGGTGAAGAGTTTATGATACTCTTTACAAACACAAAAGTTACCGATGCAAAAATAGTATCATCTCATATAAAAGATAAAATAGCTGCCAATGTTCATTCAAAAGCAGGTACAATTACCGCTAGTTTTGGGCTGACACAATATAAAAAAGATGATACAATAGAGACACTATTTAAAAGATGTGATGATGCCCTTTATCTTGCAAAAGAGAATGGGCGTAATCGAATAGAAATTTTATAAAATAAGATATAAAGGGAGTAATTTGTTACAAAAAATTTTATTATCAATCGTTTTGATTGTATTGGGTTATGGATTCTGGATGAGTTCGGATTTTAAAGAAATATCAGCGGGAGTAGCCATTTTTTTATTTGGTATGATATCTTTAGAAAATGGATTTAAAGCTTTTACAGGTGGTACTTTAGAAAATATTTTGAGAAAATCTACGGATAAACTCTATAAAAGTATCGGATTTGGTATGTTAGCTACTACTGTAATGCAGTCGAGTTCTTTGGTTTCTATTTTGACTATATCTTTTTTGAGTGCTGGTCTTATTGGTCTTGCTCAAGGGATAGGGATAGTATTTGGAGCAAATATTGGTACGACTACTGGAGCTTGGCTTGTTGCTGGTTTTGGACTCAAAGTACATATATCTGCTTATGCGATGCCTATGCTTGTTTTTGGGGTAATTTTTATCTTTCAAAAATCTAAATCGCTCAAAGGGATAGGATATATCTTGGCTGGACTTGGGTTTTTATTTTTAGGGATCCATTTTATGAAAGAAGGATTTGAAGCTTTTAAAGACACTATAGATTTAGCAGCTTTTGGAGGTACTGGTATCAAGTATCTTTTTATTTTTACAGGGATTGGTATCTTTGCTACTGTGGTAATGCAATCTTCTCATGCAACTTTGGTACTGATTATCACAGCACTCGCAGCTGGTCAAATCTCTTATGAAAATGCCTTAGCTCTTGCAATTGGGGCAAATGTAGGGACAACTATCACTGCTATTATAGGTGCTATGAGTTCCAATATCGTAGGAAAAAGACTTGCAGGAGCGCATCTTATTTTTAATGTTGTTACAGGGTTAATAGCGATTGTTTTTATTCAACAGCTTATGATTAGTGTCGATTCTGTGAGTAATTTTGTAGGGATAGCTGCCGATGATTATACATTGAAATTAGCTGTATTTCATACGATATTTAACATCATAGGGGTTGTTGTAATGATCCCTTTTATCAATCAACTTGTGATATTTTTAGAAAAATATATGACACTCAAAAAGAGTGAAGAGGATGAAACAACAATAGATACAATAAAATATCTCAATGATGCAGTTTTGGAGATACCTGAAACATCTCTAGCTGTTATTATTGCAGAGACAAAACATATGTATGAAAATGGATTTGATATTATAACACAAGGGCTTAATTTAGAAAAATCTGTACTTATTTCTACTGTTCCCATTGAGCAGAGTTTATCCTCTGATTTTTCAAATAGTATCAATATAGACGACTATTACAACAGAAAAATAAAAGGTATCTATGGAGATATTATAGATTTTTCAACAAAAGTACAATTTAATATATCTCCTGAATATATTGAGGAGATATACACCATCAAACGAGCTAATAGATATTTGGTAGAAGCTGTCAAAGATACCAAACATCTTCAAAAGAATATTATCAAATATTCACAAAGCACTAATAGCTATATTCAAGAGGAATATACAAAAATAAGACGAAATTTAGCAGAACTTTTACGAGACATCAACACTTTGTATACCACAAAAGAGGATGATTTAATTATACTCCTTATCTCAAAATCAAAAATTCATATCGAAAAATATGATCTTATCTCAAATGGAATTCTTGATGATTTGATACGAAATGCACTTATCACAAATCAAATGGCAACATCACTAATGAATGATAGTACTTATGCGTATAGTATAGGACAAAATCTTATTTTAATGGCAGAAATTATCTTTATTGATAGTACAAGTGATCTTAAATCTATGCAAAAAGAGAGTATAATAGATCAAAGTGAAGTAGAACAACTACTACAAAAGGATTCAAACAATGGGACTAAGTAAACTAATCGAAAACATCACCAATACTCTCTCTTTTGAGAGTAAAGATTTGAAAAAATCAAATAAAGAGAAATCTTTTCAAAATATACTTGCTAAACTGAAAAAAAGAAGAAAAAAAGTTTTGAAAAATTTGAAAGAAAAACCAAAAAGAGAAGAAAAAAAAGAGCTAGAAGAACAGCTTAAAATCATCAAATTTCATATTAAAAAAACAGAAAAATTACTTGCTAAAATGGAATAAAATTATATTCTCATTAGAATATTAGCCTAGTAAAGTAAGCCAAAAAAAAAGCTATTTTCAAATCCAAATAGCTAAATAATTTAAGCATACTTATATTAGTATCTTATTTGAAATTATAAAATAATAAAGAGTACACAATGAAAGAACAATTCCCCTTTACAAAGATAAACCTCCTCACAGATAACTACGAGGGACTCACTATAGAGTATGCTACTATCCCTCATGAGATTGAAGAGTTTGAAAAAGAGTTATCACTTATTATCCACAATATAACCAATAAAAAACTTTTGTGGATCAAACTCCCTTTGGAACGATCTCATTTTATCCCATTACTTATAAAACATGGCTTTGTTTTTCACCATTGTAATGAAAATGATATAACTCTTTTAAAAAGATTAATCATAGATCCTATCATACCAACTGCTCGTAATCATACCTTAGGTGTAGGTGTCGTGGTCATCAATGAACATGATCAATTATTAGTGATCAAAGACCGTTTGGGACAACAGTATAAAATCCCAGGTGGATATATTGATGATGATGAAAATATATCGAGTGCTGCTGTACGTGAAGTAAAAGAGGAAACAGGGATAGATGTTGATTTTTTATCAGTTGTAGCACTTGGACATTTTAGACCACTTCAATTTGGTGAATCAAATTTATATGTAGGGTGTACAGCAAAAGCATTATCAAAAGAGATAAATATCATAGATGATTATGAAATAATAGAAGCTAAATGGATGAACTTAAGTGAGTTTTTGGATTCAGAAGAGGTGCTAAATTTTAATAAATCTATTGTAAAAACATCTTTGAAAAATGATGGATTTAAACACAAACATATTGAGAAGTTTCCTAGAAAAGAACTCAAGTACGAACTCTTTATCTAAAAAATAGGATTATCCTATCCAACCCATTTGAAAAGAGTACTTAACTAACATAATAAGACAGATTATTATCACGAGTATTCTTAAATGCAATGGATCTATTTTTAGTAAAAAATGAGATGCTATATACGCTCCCAAAGCTTGTCCTAGCATCATCAAAATCCCAATAGAAAAAATAACTTGTCCATAAATCAAAAATATACAAACAGAACCTAAATTTGTTGCAAAATTCATCGTTTTTGCCATAGCTGTTGCTTTTATAAGCTCAATTCCTCTGAGTGCAATTGCAGACAAAGACAAAAAAGAACCCGTCCCTGGACCAAACATACCATCATAAAAACCAATAAATGGAACGGCTGTATATTTGTATGTTTCTTCACTCATTTTAGGTTTTTTATCAATATCGGAAGCTTTTGGCATAAATATAAAATATATTCCTATAAGTAAAAGGACAATTGGAATAACAAAATTTAATAACTCTACATCAATAAATTGAACACAAATAGTCCCTATACTAGAACCAATAAAAGCCATCAACATAAGATATTTGACTTCTGAAAAAGTAACTTTTTTTTTCACAAGCATCATCAAAGAAGCTGTACCACTCCCTATAAAAGCTTGAAATTTATTGGTTCCTAATGCCAACAAAGGGGGTATACCTGTCAAGATCAAAGCAGGAATAGTAAGCAAACCACCACCACCTGCAAGAGTATCAATAAAGCCAGCAAAAACTGCAACTGCAAAAAGCATAAACATCATGTCATAAGTAAAAATTGAAAAATCCAAAAAAGCCCCCTTGAATTGAGTCATTATAGTAAATTATACTTAGTTTAGATCTACTTCAAAAAATTAATGTTTTGTAGTTCTTTTATTAAAATAGTAAATACTATTTAATTATAAGATTAAAGTAAAGTTTTAGAACAATCATTCTATTATTTTAAAGATCAAAATCCCAATAAAAAAAGGCAAAATATGACAAAAATAATGAAAAGTTTACTTATACTCACCATCTTACTTGGTACAAATTTATTTGCATCCAAAGATACAATTAAGATTGATATTGTATCCGATGTAGTGTGTCCTTGGTGTGCTATTGGATACAAACGATTAAGTGTAGCAATAGATGAATTAGATCTAAAAGATAGAGTAAAAATATCATGGCATCCTTTTCAGCTCAATCCAGAGATGCCACGAGAAGGAAAAAATGCAGACAAATATCTGATGGAAAAATATGGACTTAGTGAAGATCGACTCAAAAAGACAAGAAATAATGTCACAGAGTTAGGAAAAGAAACTGGATTTAAATTTGACTATTTTAGTAATATGAAAAAACTCAATACATTTAATGCTCATATATTACTTGATTATGCAAAAGAATTTGATAAACAAACTCAACTCAAAGTACGATTACAACAAGCATACTTTGGTGAAAGAAAAGATATAAGTAGCCGTAATGTTTTGGTAAAAGAGCTTGATGCAGTTGGTCTAAATGTAGCTGATGCAATGGCTAGATTAGATGATCCAAAAGCGATTGAACGTGTCAAAAATGAAGAAAAATACTGGCGAGATCGTGGAGTATATGCTATCCCTACAATGTTATTTGATAACAGCGAAGTGCGTGTCGGTGCAAGTAGTATTGAAGAGTACAAAAAACTATTACTACAACTTACTCAAAAATAAGATATTTATAATAAAAATTAATTAGACTGGAATAACGATAAGAAACTTAGCTCCTTTTTTGGTATTGGTCACTTTTAGTTTTCCTTTCATATTCTTATTTATGATTATCTTTGACATATACAGCCCTATTCCTGTACCCTCTTCTTGTGATTTTGTTGTAAAATATGGTTCAAATATTTTATTCTTTGGTTTTGTTATGATACCTCCTCCATTATCTTCAATTGTTAGGAATATATTCTTATCATCTTCAGAAGCTATGATAGTAATATATGCATCTTGTACTAAATTAGATATCAACACATCTTTAGCATTTTTCATAATATTTAAAATTACTTGTTGATATTCATTTAGATAGGTATTTATCTTTATATTATTATCAATTTTAAGATTGACTTTTATATTATTATTTTTTAAACTACTTGAGATTATTGTCATAACAGAATTAATAACTTTATAAAGATAAAACTCCTCTTTTTCCTTGACTGGCATAAAAAAGTTTCTAAAATCATCAATAGTATGTGACATATACTCTATAACAATATCTGCTTCTTCAGACTTTTTCTGCATAGCTTTTTCATCTAAAGCACCTAAACTATGTTTAAACTTTATATTCATTAAAATTGAAGAGAGTTCGGAGAGTGGCTGTCTCCATTGGTGAGCAATATTTGATATCATCTCCCCTAATGCTATAAATCGTGATTTTTCTACAAGTAATTGTTCTTTTTCTCTATTTTTGGCTATCTCTTTTTCTACTCTTATTTGTAATGTAGAGTTTAGTTGTGCCAAAAGTTTTGCATCTTCACTCACTTTATTTTGGTACTCTTTAAGAACACTATCAATTTTTTGTGATATGAAAATAGACACTACAATGGCAATTGTTAAAAACAATATAAACAAAACTATATTTTGATGTATCTGTTTTTTTACTAAATATTTCAAATTTTTTCTTTTGGTATATATATCTTTTTCTATATCATCAATATACACACCAACAGCAACAACCCAATTTAATTTTTTATAATATTTAAAGTACGAAAGTTTTAACTTTGCTGTTGATTCATTTGGTTTTTTATAAGAATATTCAGTATAAGATTCTCCATCTTTTCTAATATTTTTAAGAAATTCCTCACGAAATTTTTTTCCATTTGCATCTTTGAAGTGCGTTGAGATAAGTTTTCCTATCAGATCTGGTCTATTTGGATTGACTATAAGCCGAGCAAAATCATCTCCTCCATCAATATTTTGAATCTCATAAACAAAAAAATAGTTACTTTTTTTCTCTTCAAATGTTATATTGTTTAAAAGTCTTGTCGCTTCATTTTTAAACTCTCTTTTACTTGTGTCTTTAATGATATTATTATAATTTAAAATATCAAAAATAGTATCTACCTCTTTTTTGAGTGTTTTACGTTTTTCTTGATAATATTCTTTCACAAATTTTTCCATTTGTATATCAAAATCCTTATATGTATTATCTATATAAAAATAAGATATCATAAATATCATGGTAGACATTATGATAATAAAAATATATATTATCATTTTTGATAAATTTTTTTCTGTAATTATATTCACTGTAGTTTCCTTTACCTTCTTTATGATATGATACCGAAAATTCACTAATAAGGATTATCATCAAGCAAAATACAATAATTCATAAATTAAAAGCATTTTCAGTACTTTATGTTGAAGATGATGATGGTATACGAAAAAATATTGAAGAGATACTGATGCATCTCTTCAAAAATACTTATACCGCTAGTAATACACAAGATGCCTATAAAAAGTATCTTGACTATAATCCTGACTTGATTATAAGTGATATAAAAATGCCTAGAGAAAATGGTATAGAACTCATAAAAAAAATACGTCTGAATGACTTTAAGACAAGAGTAATTATAGCTTCTGCTCATACAGACTTAGACTATATGCTTGAAGCTGCACAACTACATCTTATAAAATATATTGTCAAACCAATTACAGAAGACAAACTTATGGATGCTTTATCTGCTTTTATCAAAAGTCATACCAAAAGTCATATTTATAGTTTAGAAAAGAATATCATTTTTGATTATAATAAATCAATTATAAAAACACTTGACGATGAATTTCAGCTTACAAAAAAAGAAAATCTATTTTTGAAAATACTTGTAACCAAAAATAGAATTATCTCTTATGATGAGATCGAACACCAAATATGGGATGACGAATTTATCATGACCCAAAATGCTTTACGATTATTCATCAAAAACCTCAGGAAAAAACTTCCTGCCCAAGCTATCAAAAATGTTCAAGGGACAGGATACAAACTTACACTTTTAGGAGAAAATTATAAATAAGTCACAATTTTTCAATGGAATAAAATATGGTATATCCTATTTTTCGGTACTTCCCATAAGTGTAAAAGAGTTTGAAGCTGAAGATAGCTTTTATAGGGGGATACTTTTTAGTTTACCTCTTGTAGGTTTACTTTTATCGCTTATATTAGTAGGATTATTTTATATATTACCTTTCCCACTACTGTACAAATCTCTTTTTTGTGCTATTCTTTATTTAGTAAGTTATGGTTTTTTGCACTTAGAAGCTGTATGTGATACTATCGATGGATACTATGCCTCACTCAGTAAAAAAGATGTGCACGCTGTGATGCATGAGCCTCAAGTAGGTGCTATTGGAGCAATCGGTGGATTTTGTTTTATTTTATTAAAAGTATCTGCATTGGCATATTTACTCTATTTTGAATACTATATTACAATTATAGGTGCAATTGTTTTTAGTAGATTTTCACTCTTTTTTGCTTTGGATTTAGAGTATCATAAAAGTAGTCATTTTATCAAAAGTATACAAGAGTCATTTACAACTCCGATATGGATAAGATTACTTTTTTTACCATTTAGTTTACTGACAAAAATCATATTAACACTTGTAGAGAAAAAAATTGGATTTTTAAATGGAGATACTTTAGGATTTAATATAGAGATACAAGAGATAATTTACTTAAATATTGCAATAATATTTCTATCACAATCCTTGCAGTAAGATTTTCCAAATATATTCAACCTCTTCATCGCTAAAGTTCATCAAACTTTTTTCTTCGAAGAGTTCTTGTATTTGATACAATTGAAATGATTTACTATAACTGCAATGTTTATGCGTAGGTAAAAAACTTCTTACCAAAGATATTTCACCTTCTATTTTTCTTTCACATAATAAACACTCATATTCAGTGTGCAATCGTCCCTCATGCTCACAAAGTTTTACATATGCTTCTATTACAGCTCTTTTAGCATTTTGTCGTATCATTTTATGAGCTAAATCATTGAGCAGTTCAAAATAAAAGCTTTCTATCGCTTCTACATCTTTAAGGTGCGGATAAAAAAGTTTGAGAAATCGTTGCCAACAATAGAGTTTGTCACTATCAAAAATCCATGGATATGATATTTGTAAAACATCTTTCAGTCTTGCGATACTACTTTTCATATTTGTTTCTAATTCAAAATCTATTTTATATCCAATATTGATAGTAGAGTGTCTTGCCCCATAAAAACGGTACGTAGTATAGAAATTGTTTGCTGTAAGAATAGAAACGATTAAGTCTTCATCTCTCACATTATTGATGTTTATAATATAACCTTGCATATAAAATAGTAGCATAAAATTTATTAAAATACTTTTTAAGTTTTTTTAGGTATAATGGGATAAATATCGGGAATCTTAAAGATAAGCTTAAATAGGTTAAGTTTTTTGTTTTAAAGATACCATATTAAAACAAAAGGCAAATATATATATGAAATTTACAGATTTTAACTTAAAATCAGAGCTTAACAAAGCTATCGAAGCAGCAGGATTTGTTGAACCAAGTCCAGTACAAAAAGATTCTATCCCAATCGTTCTTTCAGGTAAAGATATCGTAGCACAAGCACAAACAGGTACAGGGAAAACAGCAGCATTTGGTCTGCCTCTTTTAAATATGATGAAGTGTGATGGTTCTGTTGAGATGGTAGTTGTAGTACCTACAAGAGAACTTGCAATGCAAGTAAGTGATGAACTTTTCAAATTTGGAAAGTTTTTAAATATCAAAACAGCTACAGTATACGGTGGAACAGCGTATGCAAGACAAATTAAACATGTAGAGAGTGCATCTATTATAGTAGCAACTCCTGGAAGATTTTTGGATCTTTTATCAAAAAAACAGATCAATATTGACCCTAAATATGTTGTTTTGGATGAGGCTGATGAGATGATGGATATGGGATTTTTGGATGATATAAAAGAGATTTTTAATTATCTAAAAAATAGAGAACAAACACTCATGTTTTCAGCAACAATGCCAATGCCAATTAAAAAATTAGCAGAGAGAGTGTTAAATGAACCAGCATTTGTAACTGTTACAAAACAAGAGATGACTAATGCAAAAATTGAGCAATCATTTTATGTTGTTGAAGAGTATGAAAGAGATGACGCACTTATTAGACTTTTTGATTATAAAGACCCATCAAAAGCGATTGTATTCTGTAAAATGAAAAGAGATGTTGATAGATTAGCAACTTATTTAGTTGCTCAAGGATATGCAGCGAAAGGTCTTCATGGAGATATGGAGCAAAGACAAAGAGAAGAGGTAATTAGAGCATTCAAAACAGATACATTAGAAGTACTTGTTGCTACTGATGTTGCCGCTCGTGGTCTTGATGTAAAAGGTGTGAGTCATGTATTTAATTACCAACTTCCATTTGATAGTGAAAGTTATGTACACAGAATTGGTCGTACTGGTCGTGGTGGTATGGAAGGAAAAGCTGTTTCTATTGTAACACCTGCTGAGTTTAGATCGTTACACAAAATTCAAAAAGATGTTGGTGCTAAAATTGAAAGTAGAATCATCCCAAATAAAGAAGCAGTAAAATTTAAAGCTGTTGATGGGATAAAAGCAGATATAGCAGCACAAGAGATTGATGAATCTGTTATCGAAATTATAAATTCAATGAAAGAACAATTTGATTTATCAACTATTACATACAAGCTTGCAACAATACTTTTACAACAAAATAGTGTAAAAGGGAAAGATAATATTGGTAAAACAAAAAAAGATATTGAATTTTTATTAGAAAGAGCACTCAAAGGTGGTGGGGGTTCAAGAGGTGGTCGTGGTGGAAACTCAAGAAGCCGAAATAGATCAGGAGGAAACAGAGATAGAAATCGTTCTGGAGGAAACAGAGATAGAAATAGATCTAGCAGTAGATCTGGTGGCGGTGATCGAGGGAGAAGATAGTCAAAATGACTTTACAAAAAAAAGCAACTATAGTTTCAACTAGCGTTGCGGCTTTTTTAACTCTTATAAAACTAGCAATCGGAATCACAAGTGGTTCTGTTGCTGTTTTAGCCTCTGCAATTGATTCTATTCTTGATATGTTTGTATCACTTTTTAATTATTTTGCTATTTCAAATGCAGAAAAACCTGCAGACAAATATTTTAATTATGGACGAGGAAAAATTGAAGCACTTGCAAGTGTTATTGAGGGTGTAATTATTACAATCTCTGGATTATTTTTACTCTATACTGCTATTTCAAAATATTTTTCTGATGCTGTATCTACTTATTTAGACATATCTCTTATAGTTATGATTATATCGTTATTTATAACTATAGGATTGGTGGCTTATTTAAATGCTGTAGCAAAAAAAACAAACAATATGGTGATAAAAGCGGATGCCTTACATTATAAAACAGATGTATGGGTAAATACAGCTGTTTTATTTTCATTAATTATTGTTTCTATCACCCAGTATGAGATAGTAGATATTATAATTGGTGCAGGAATTTCACTTTTTATTATATATAGTGCTTATGAACTTATAGAAGATGGGATATTGGTACTTTTAGATAGAGCATTAGATGAAGAAGAAGCAAAAAAGATAGAGCTAATTTTTCATAATAATGAACAAATAAATGATTTTCATGACTTAAAAACAAGAAATGTTGCTGATAATAATTATGTTGATGTCCATTTAGTTTTTGATTGTATTATTACACTAATGGCTGCACATAAAATATCAGATAAAATTGAAGAAAAAATACGACTTATAGACAAAAGTAAGAATTGGATTATCAATATACATATGGATCCTTATGATGATTCAGAAATTAATAATCAAGAAAACTGTATAATAAGATCTCAAAATTAATAAACAAATATTACGTATAAAAAGGTATTAAACAGATGATAGAATGGATGCAAAAACATAAAAAATGGCTTATTGTAACAATATGGATTAGTACCATTGCTTTTGTGGGAGCTGGTTTTGTAGGCTGGGGAAGTTATGACTATGGTAAGTCAAATAGTACGGTAGCTATTGTTGGGAACGAAGAAGTTCCATTGAAAGACTTGCAAAATGAATACAGCAGTTTATACTCACAGTATCAAAAAATGCTTGGAGATAATTTTAATCAAGAGTTAGCAAAACAATTTAAACTTGAAGATGCAGCACTTCAAAGAGTTATTCAAAGATATCTTATTTTAAATTATGCAAATGATTTAGGACTTATGAGTACAGATAAAGAGGTAGCACAAGAACTTGTTAAAATTAATGCTTTTTTTAAAGATGGAAAATTTGACAAACAAACGTATATAACAGTTCTTAAACAAAATAAAAGAACAGCATCAGAGTTTGAAGCACAACTTAAACAAGATATTCTAGTAAGTAAAGTTCAAACATTATTTCAAGCATCTCTCAAAGAAAATGAATTTAAAAATATAAGTAGTTTATTTTTTAGTGAAGATGAAGTAAGTTTAAAAATTCTTAATGATGATCATATCAATATAACTATACTCCAAAAAGATTTGGATACATATTGGAACACACATAAAGAAAACTATAAATCTCCAAATGGTTTTGAGATAGCTTATACAAAAATTGAAAACCTTAAAGATAAAACAAAAAAACAAATGAAAAAAGTAGCTTTGAGAACCTATCTCAATCTGAAAAAAGAAAATGAAAAGTTTTCTAACACAAAAACAGTATATACATCATCAACATTTTTAAACCCTGATGATTTAGAAAAGGTTACACAAAGTTCTGAAGGAACAGTTTTAAAGCCAATCTACAAAGATGAAAACTATTATGTAATTAAACTTATCAAAAAGATTTCTCCTCAAATCCTAGCTTATGAAAAAGTAAAAGCAAAAGTTAGATCTGATTATCAGGCCGAACAAAAAATAGCATTGATGAAAAAACAAGCTCAAAAAATAACTCAAAATTTTTCAGGAATAAATTTAGGTTATATTAGTAGAAATAATATTCCAACGATCAAAAGTCTTTCAGATGAAGAAAAGGATCAGTTTATAAAAGATCTCTTTGGTGCAACAAAAAAAATTAATACTTTAAATTTAGGTTCTAAAATATTAATATATAAGATAACTAATAGTAAGTTTGCCACTTATGATAAAACACAAGAAAAAACAGTTACTCAAACAATAGGAAATTTAAAATCGAGTTCACTCTCTTCAGCATTTTTAGCTAAATTAGCTACAAAATATGAAGTTCAAACATTTATGGGTAACAATTAATTTTGAATAATTCAATTTTAGCTATAGATATTGGGACAACAAATATTATTGCTATCGTTGCATCAAACGATTTTAGCAACAAGATTAATATTTTAGGTGTCGGTCAAAGTAAAAGTGAGGGAGTTCAAAAAGGAAATATCACAGATATTAAACTTGCTGGAAATTCTATCCGTGAAGCTGTTTCAACTGCCCTCAATAGTTCAGGATCTATAATACAAAAGGCAATTGTATCTATTTCTGGAGCAAACACTAAAACTTTAAGAGGAAGTGGTGTTGTAAATATTCCAAGTGGACAAATTACACAAAATGATATTAAACAAGTTTTAAAAATGGCACTTTATAATGCACAGATTATTGCAGATTATGAAGTGATCCATGTTTTACCAATATTTTTTAGAGTAGATGATGGATCAACCATCTCAAATCCTTTAAATATGAATGGTTCACGAATCGAGGTTTCTGTTAATATAATTACTGCGAAAAAAACATCTTTGATTAATGTTCGAAATGCTTTAAAACAAACAAACTTAGAAGTAGATAAATTTGTTTTATCTGGATATGCAAATGCGATATCTACTCTCGAAGAAGATCAAAGAAAATTAGGAAGTGCTATCATCAATCTAGGTGGAACAACAACACAACTCGTTGTTCAAAAAGGTTCTACTATTTTATATAACTATTTCTTGCCAGTGGGTAGTGAGCATATTACAAATGATATTTCGGTTACATTTCACACCCCTTATAGTGCTGCTAATATGATAAAAAGACAATATGGGACACTTTTACCTACTGTTGAAAATGAGGGTGAAAATGATAGTGAGCTCAATATAAAAAAAGTAAAACTTCCTATTTTAGGAAATGAATCAGAATCTAAAGAGATCTCATTAGATCAAATACAACCTATTCTTCATGCTCGTATTGAAGAAACCTTGTGCGTGATTCATGACAGATTAGTAGAAAGTGCTGCAATAGAGAGTATTGATGGTGGTATTGTACTTACAGGAGGAATGACTTATATCCCTGGTATAAAAGAGCTTGCTTCAATGATTTTTGCAAATATTCCTGTAAAAATTGCAAATCCTAAAAATATTCAAAATGGATATATTAATTTTAATACACCCTCTATGTCAACAATAGTAGGTCTATTATTATATGAGCTTGATAGTGAAAATAATTTTGAATTAGATAGTAATAGTGAATTACGACAAGACACATCAAAACAAAATACCAATCAAGAACAAGTTCAAAATATGCAAATGTCGCAACAACAAATGCAATATAACCAACAACAATCTCCGTCAACGCTCAATGATATACAAGAGATTAAAACTACAACTAAACCTGAAAAAAATTCTAAAGGGTTAGGTGGAATAATTGAAAAAATATCAAGGTGGCTATAATGGATAACACTCTTTTTGATCAAAATAATATTACAGTACAAAAACCATCAAAAGTTTTAGCACAAAATGCTGCTAAAATAGCTGTTATTGGTGTTGGTGGTGGTGGTTGTAATATGATTAATCATATGATAAGTGAAGGAACTCATAAAATAGATTTAATTGTAGCAAATACAGATTTGCAAGTACTCAATCTCTCTAAAGCTCCTAAAAAAATACAATTAGGTATTGAACTTACACGAGGATTAGGAGCAGGAATGCGTCCTGATATTGGAAGAGATTCTGCTTTGGAAAACTATCAAGAGATAAAAGAGTCTTTAGAAGATTCTGATATTGTTTTTATAGCAGCTGGACTTGGCGGTGGTACTGGTACTGGTGCTGCTGCTATTATTGCTAAAGCTGCCAAAGAGATTGGTGCTTTAACCGTAGCAGTTGTAACAAAACCATTTAAATGGGAAGGTAAAAAAAGAACAGGTCTTGCTAACTTAGGATTAGAAGAGATTAAAAAAGTAAGTGATTCTATTATTATTATTCCCAATGATAGACTACGACATATAGTAGAAGAAAATATTGGTATGAAAGATGCCTTTAAAGTTGTTGATGATGTTTTATATCAAGCTGTAAATGGTATGAGTGAAGTGATTTTAAAACCAGGAAGTGATGATATCAATGTCGATTTTGCTGATGTAAAAACTATTATGCAACACAAAGGTGTTGCACTAATGGGAATCGGAAAAGCAAAGGGTGAAAATGCTGAAACGAGAGCACTAGACTTAGCTATAAAATCTCCTCTATTAGATGAAATATCATTAAGTCGTGCAAAAGGTATTATGATTCACTGGACAATCAATCCAAATGTTTCAATGTTTGCTATTGGGGATGTTATGGAGAATATTCATGACACACTTGTTGGAAATCCCGAAATCATTTTTGGAACTACAACAGATGATAATATGCCTATTGATGAGATAAAAATCACTATTGTTGCGACAGGATTTGAAACACTTGAAGAGATAACAGAAGAAACTTCTATCAACACCACAGCAAAGGTACCGAGTCAAAATACCAATAATAGACTCAACCAAAATGATGATCACTATGATACTCCTCCGCTTATGAGAGGTTACTCAATAAGATTTACCTTTTAAAAATAAAAGATAAATCTTATTTATAAATAACTATATCAAATTGTGTCTCTTGCACTACAAGAGCTTTACTATTTGATTTTTTATTTTTTTCTTTACTTTCAAAATTATCAATCTTACTCTCTAAATTTTTAATTTTTGTTTTTAATTCTAAAATCATACTCACACCTGCTAAATTTATCCCATCTATTCGAGTAAGAACTAAAATTCGTTTTATTGTATCTATATTTTCTTGTGAATATTGCCGTATTTTACCCGTAGTACGACTAGGAAGAACTAAACCTTCCCTTTCGTATTGTCGTAATGTTTGTGGATGAATATTAAGTATAGTAGCAACTTCACTAATCAAATACACAGGTTCACAGTAAGATTTATCTAAAGACATTTTAAATCTCAGCTGGTAATTTTGCTTCTAATAATTCTACTAATTCAGCATCTAAATCATCAATTTTAGGCAAAATAATATTTGCTTTTAAATATAAAGTACCTTTTTGTTTTGTTTTTCTATTTAATGCACCCAACTCTTTTACTCGAAATTTTTGATTTTGTTTTGTATTTTGTGGCACTTTTAAAGTAATATCTTTTGTAAGTGTTGTTATCATAATCTTACCACCAAAAAGTGCTGACTTTAGAGGAATATCAAACGATTTGATAAGATCATCTTCATCTCTTTCATATTCATCACTCTCTTCTACATTTAAAGTAATAATCAAATCTCCTCTAGGAAACCCCTGTGCTTGTTTTCCTTTGTTTTTAGCTCGGATTTTTTGACCATTTTTGATTCCTTCGGGAATTTTAATATCAAAGGATTCTCCATTCATGGAGACATTTTTTAACCCTCCTAAAATAGATGTATCAAAATCTATAGAAAGATTTGCACTTATATCTAAATCTGGCTGACCAAATCCACCTTGATGCCCTCCAAAACCTCCACCAAAGCCACCTTGACCTCCAAAACCTCCTGCACCTTGTTGTCCAAACATTTGACGTAAAATATCATTGATATCTGCACCCTGCCCTTGACCTCGTGAAAAATCATGGAAGTTTTGCCCTCCAAACATATCATCTCCATGCATATCATATTGAGATTTTTTTTGTTCATCTCCCAAAACTTCATAAGCAGCATTGATCTCTTTAAACTTTTCTTCTGCTTTTGGGTCTTTATTCATATCTGGATGGTATTTTTTTGCGAGTGTTCTATAAGCTTTTTTAATCTCCGCTGGAGTTGCATTTTCACTTACGTTAAGTGTTTCATATAAACTTTTTGCCATATTTTTATTTTCCTATATTTTAAATTCTTAAATAATTTATTGAAATTATAGCAAAAAGTTGAGTCCTAGTCAATCAAGGTTAGATAATTTTAGCATGTCAAATCATCTAATCCTCATTTTATTCTTTTTTTATTTCTATATTACAACTTTCATCTCATTTTTTAAATATACGATAAAACTCTTTAAAGACACTTGATAATTCTCTTTTTTTATTTTATCTCTAATATTTAAACTATTTTCACTAACCTCTTTATCCCCTATGATACATATCAAAGGGTTTTTATCTTTTTCTGCATTTTTGATTCTTTTATTTAAACTCTCATCAGAGTCATATATTTTTACATTTATATTATATACTAGTAATTCCTTTTTGAACTTTTTAATATAATCAATTTGATATTTACTATTTGAAGCTATAGGCACTATTGCTGATTGATTTGGAGAGATACAAATAGGTAAAATACCCCTATAATGTTCGAGTAAAATACCTATAAATCTTTCTATACTTCCCATAATAGCTCTATGGATTATCACAGGTGTTTGTTCTTTACCCTCATTGTCTATATATTTCATATCAAATCTTTGAGGTAAATTGAAATCTATTTGTATACTTCCTAGTTGCCATTCCCTTTTATGTATATCTTTTATCTTGATATCGATTTTTGGTCCATAAAAAGCACCATCACCTTCGTTTAAATGATATTTTTGCTCCGCTTTTGCTAAAGCATTTATAATAGAATTTTCAGCTTTTTCCCAGTTTTCATCACTTCCAATTGACTTATCAGGTCTTGAAGAAAAATCTATTCTATATTCAAAGTTAAAGAAGCTCAATAATGACTTTATAAAATCAAGGATTAATAAAATCTCATTTTCGATTTGATCTGGCATACATACGATATGAGAATCATCTTGCACAAACTCTCTAACTCTAAATAACCCATGTAAAGCACCTCTTAGTTCATTTCTATGAACTTGCCCAAATTCAAAATATCTTATGGGTAACTCTTTATAAGATTTTTTACTATTTTGATACATTAAAATATGCATGGGACAGTTCATGGGTTTTAAGAGATAATCTCTTTTTTCAACAACTGATGGAAACATATTTTCTTTATAGTTTTCATAATGACCAGATATTTTCCACATTGTATCTTCCATCATCGCTGGTGATTCTACATATTCATAACCCCTTAAAATATGAGATTTATAAATAATATTCTTTAAATTATTTTTTAACTTTGCACCTTGAGGTAACCAAAAAGCCATACCTGGACTTAACTCACTAAACATAAACAACTCTAACTTTTTTCCTAATTTCCTATGATCCATATCATTCATTTTTTGCATAAAAATATCCTTTTTAATTTGCAATTTACTATTATGATTTTAAATATTTAAGATGTAAAAATAAAGCATACATAAGAGATAATTATCTTATATTAGATGTGCTTTATTTAATATAATAAATATTTTAAACAGTTTAATTTTGTATGAAAATAATTAAAATTTATTTAATTATTAAAAGGTAAGGGGTGGTGGTAGGAATAAGAGTCTTGTTAAAAAATTTTGAGATTATGTTTTTCATAATTATTCCTTTTGTATTAAGATGAGAGTATTCTATAAAAAAAATATACAAATGTCAAGTATTTTATACATCTTTTTAATATAAATTGACTCGTATTATCTATATACCAAAGTAAACCCTCTATCAAATTTATCATAATCTTTATAAAACTCTAAACTTTTATAAGAAACTATATGTTCTTTGATATATCTTATAAGTGGACTTTTTTGATCATAACCCATCTCACATAAAAGATATTTAATCTTTCTTTCATCTGTTTGAATAATAATATTTTTGAGTAATTCATCTCCAATATTTCCACCAAATAAAGCATTTGAGGGTTCATATTGTACATTTTGAGGGAGTTTATAATCATCTGCTATATAAGGAGGATTTGAAATAACCATATCAAACTTGACATCAGGTACATTTGTAAATAAATCACTAGTAATAAATGTTATTTTATCTTCAACATGATGTTTGTTAGCATTCGATTTTGCAAGTTCTAAAGCCTTATCATTTATATCAACCGCTATGATTTCTACCTCAGGAATAAGTAAAGCCAACATTACAGAGATAATGCCACTTCCGACCCCTATTTCCAAAACCTTTGGTTTCTCTATCTCTTTCAAAATAGCTTCGGCATTTTCAACCAATATCTCAGTCTCAGGACGAGGAATCAGCACACCATCACGGACATTGAATATTTCTCCATAAAAACTAGCTCTTGAAGTGATATACTCCATAGGATAATTTGTAGCTCTTTTTTTGACTAACTTTTCTAACTCTTTTTCACAAGTACACTCTTTATCATAGTTTAAATGCAACCAAATTGTATTTTGCTGTACTAAATGAAGAATAAGTATCTCCACCTCTTTTTGTGGTATGTGTGTAACCTCTTTTAAGTATCTTGAATACTCTTTTATTATTTGTTTGTATGTTTTCATTTTTTATCCATTATCGCTTTTTTTATGATTTACTTCAAATCGTAATACATTAAAAATATTATCTTTTTTAAATCCAAAACATCTATATTTTGCAGAAATCCTAAATTTATCTATTCTTTGATTTGAGTATTTTGTATTTTTAAACCAATCACCGTTATATTCTTTATATCTTAATGAATCAGATTTAGATATATTTTCCCAATTCATTTCAGAAAAAAAGATAAATGTATCTAAAAATATTGAGGATTGCTCATCATTTAAAATATTAAAACTATTTTTATCATCTAATAGTTCAAAATTTAAATTTGTATTTTTAAATCTAACTAAACAATATTCTTTTATCATTATTAAAGATTTTGAATATAAAAAATCAAAAAACTCTATATGATTAATTATATTGAAAATCTTTATCAAATTTTTATTTTTATAAATATTCAAAGTATTATCTAAATAACTATCGTGTTTAAAGGATAAAATAACCTTATCTCTTTCACAACTTTCTGCTACAGAAGAATTAAGAATATTAATAGAATTATACTCATATCTATCAGTTGATAAATGTTTTTGAGTAGCATTCCAAAAAGGAGGATTATTTACCAATTTAGCTAATAAAGATTTTAGTCGTCTTATCTCATTTCTTTTGGATTTTAATAATTCTAATAATGTAAGAGAGGAGGTAATCTGAGAATTAAAAAAACAATACTCTTTAAGTAAATCAATATCAAGCTCATCAAAAATTTTAATTAAATATAACACTTCAGTAAGGTTATTAAAAAAATCATCTTCATCAATAAATTGTCCATCTAAAGATAACTCATTTATTAAAACTTCCATACTAAATACCTAAAAGCTCATCAAGTTTATTATCCCATTCATCAAAAAATTTCTTTGGCCATTTATCAATATTTCCATATTTATCTAAATTTAATTTATGTATTTTAGTAGACATCGTCTCATCTTCTTTTTCAAAAAAGTAAACTTTTGAATCTTCAGGTTTTAAAAGCTCTTTTTTTATAGCTACCCTAACACCGTTTAAAAAATGATCACTATGTGTTTCTACTATGATTTGTACGCCATTTGAGGATGCTATCGCACAAAGTTCTGCTATTTTTGATTGACCTGCTGGGTGTAGATGTGATTCTGGATTTTCGATGATTAATAAATCATTTGGTTTCGATTTTAAAATAGCTACTATTATTGGTAAAACATAAGTTATACCAAATCCTACATTCATAGGTTTATACTCATGCGTAGTATTTTCTCCAAATGTATACCTATAAGATAAACTTACCCTATCTATACTTATGATTTTTTTTACTAATACTTCAATGCCACTACTTATTTCACTTAACCATAAAGAAACATTTTCTAAAAATTGTTCCGTATGAGCTTTGTTGTGTTTGAGTTTTTTTATAGTCAAATTTTTGTGTCTATTTTCATCTAAATAATGTGCTGTATATTCACCATTTAATCCAATCAAATTTTTTCTTACTATAATATCAGAAAGTAAGTAAGTTGTATTTGGTTGTATTCTATCGGTATTTATATACTGAAATTCATCTGAAAATAAATTTATTGTATTATCTAAAGGCATTGTATTATTTGTCTCAATCAACAAAGATAAATCATCATTTTTACAAGTATAATTATATTCATCCATATCTTCAGGTTGAATACTAAGTATAATATCTTCATCATATACAACTTGATTAAACATATCTTTTTTATCACCTATTTGGATATAAGTGTCATTTAAATTCCAAGGTATACTATTAGATTTTTTTAAAGAGTCAAGTAATTGCTTTTTAGAATCATTTTCATCTTTAAAATTTTTCTGTATATTATCTATTAAAAATTTATTATTACTGATTTTTTGTATTAATTCTTGATTTTGTTTTAATAATAGTAATGATTGTATAAAAGTAGACTTTCCACTACTATTTACACCAGTAATCAAAGTTAAATTTCCTAACTCTAAAGAGACATCTTGTAATATTTTTAAATTTTTAATAGATATATTTTTAATCTTTTTCATTCAATACCCTATTAATCAAATCATTCATAATTCTAAATCTATTTTCTATCGCTGTTTTACCACTAGTACCTTCGGTAATTGCTTTTACAAAAATACCCTTTTCATCTAATAATAAAGATTTTAACTGTTCTAAAAAAATATCCTTTTTATTAATAAATTTTTCTTTATCTTTTATCTCACTAAAACAAACTAATAAAACATCAAATAATGAGCGATTAAGTGTCTTCGTAAGTGTATCATTTGCAATAGCTCTACTAAACCTATGATTTTCACCTAAAATCTTTTCTGAAAACACTAAAGCATCTATTAAACTTTTTTTGATATTGTTTAACTCTTCCTTATCTTCGATAAGGTCTAATTTTTCCATAGATTCATCTAAAAAACTTCCCATATGATGAGTAGTAAACTCTTTATAATTTGTCAATCTAAAAGCAACAAATCGTAATGCCAATTCTCTATCGAGCATTCTTTTAGAACTAATTCCTACTATATTTTTAAAATTGATATCATTACACACATCTTTTAAAAACTCTACACTTGAACCTTTTTGATTTAATGCTTGTCTTATCTCTTGAGCATTTAGACTCATTCCACCTGTATTGATTCTATGAAATATTGAGTATCTTACCTCTTTAGGTGTTTGTGCTTCTATTTGATAGGTTATAAATTCCGTATCATCTATCGTTCTTTTAAAAACCCTATCTAGCTCTTCATAGTTTCGTCCCTCTAAGTCTTTTAAAAACTCTAGATTTGTTAATCGCAATTTTTTATCTACAAAAAACTTTTTTATAGTAGATAATCTTTGAAGACCATCTACTATAAGCCATTTTTCAGGATTAGTCACATCAAAATAAAATACAGGTAGTGGTAATTTTAACAAAATTGATTCTATTAATCTACTCATTCTCATTTTATTCCATAAATCACTATTTCTTTGAAAATCAGGATTTAAATCTATCTCATCATAATGTAATCTCGTGATTATTGATGGCAAAAGAACTATTGCATTTGTTACTTTTATATCTTTTGCTGAAAATGGTTTTGTTATATTACCATCAATTGACTCACTCTCTTCTTTTTCATCAAATTCAACTTCTGTATTTTTATCCATATAGATGACTTAACCCTTAATTAATTCTATTTTACCATTATCAATTTTAATTTTTAAATCATTTGTCATTACTGTATTTTCTAAATTATCATTAAAAATCATAACTGTATCAAAAATTTTATCATTTAAAATATCTTTAAATATATATCCTTTTTCTATCATAGCCTCCATCATTTTAATAGAGAGTATAAACCCCTTTGCTTCAATACCAAACTCAACTTTGATATTTTTTAAATTATTAGTGATTAAGTTATTATCAATAGATGCTTCTTCAATAACTTTATCTTCAACTTCATTTGCTACTACCACTGCTTCCTCACTATCATCTTTAATTTCATCCTCTTCAGGTTCTTCAATCTCTTCTTCCGCCAAATCAACATCTTCTATTTTAATCTCCTCTTCTGGAGCTTCTATCTCTTCTGATTCTTCAACTACCATTTCCTCTTCAGGTTCTTCAATCATCTCTTCTGATTCTTCAACTGCCATCTCTTCTTCAATGAAATCAACATCTTCTATTTTAATCTCTTCTTCTGGAGTTTCCATTTCTTCAGATTCTTCAATCTCTTCTTCAAAAGATGCAGTTTCCTCTTCACTTACAAGAATATCTTCATCTTTTTTTTCTTCATCTAAGATTAAGTCCTCTTCTATATCCGATAAATCAATGTCAAGTTCATTATTACCTATAACTTCATCTTGATTATCAATCCCTTCATCCAAGTTCGTATCTAATCCATCAGTAAAAGATATATTCTCTATAGCATTTTCACCATTATCTAATTCATTCATTATGTTTTCAGTACCTAAAATCTCGTTTTCATTCATTGTTTATCCTTCTTATAGTTTTGTTACTTATTATATACTATTTCTTTATAAAACTTCACAATTATTTGACTACTTTATCACTAATTTCTCTTTTAATGCGATATTTTCACCTATTTGCCCTATTCTAATACCTCTATATTCTAACTCTTTCCCATTTCATTTCATATAAATTGAGGAAATATGTAATAATTAGGGTTCTGATTTTTCTCTATGGAGCTAAAAAAGAGGCCAAATCTTTTCTATATGCTGTGTTAATATAATAGTTAATCATAAGCCCCTCTCTTTTTGAGATAAGTAACTCGGAGTCTTTGAGTTTTCGTAGGTGTTGAGATACTGGTGATTGTTTCATCTGTAGCATATCACTTAAGTCACAGACACAAAGTTTTTCATTTTTTAATAAAAGATAGATTATTTTCAATCGTACATCGCTTCCTAAAAGGGAAAAAATTTTCCCTTTTTTTACAAACATCTCTTCTTGTGAACTCAGCTCGTTTTGTTCACGCTCTATCTTCTCTTCATCAACTTTGATTCTAAGACATGTAGTGTCATTTATCAATATCTATTCCTTTGTTCTAAATAATATATTTTTCTCCATTGTATGATTTGTTGTTGTGTTTACTGATAAATTATTCTTGTTTAGTCCACTATTTGTTGTGGCAAATTTACTTGTCTCAGGCTTCGGCGAACAACAACTTGTTTTTTTCATAAATGAATCTCTAAAAAGATGATAACATATTAAGAGTATCATTGCAAGAGAAGAGAGGTAATTTATGATATTAGTATGCTCATGGTGTAGAGATATGTTTACTAAACTCAGTTCTTGAAAAAAAGTATCATAAATAAACCCAAATAACAATCCTAAAAAAGCGATAACGACTAAATAGATCACCAAAGAGGTTTTGCCCAATAATTTATACACCACACTCATAGTTACAATACTTGTAGCAGGTCCCGCTGTTAAAAATATAAAAACAGCACCAGGGGACATCCCTTGGAGCATAAAAGCAGCAGCTATTGGTAAAGAAGCTGTTGCGCATGTGTATAAAGGCATAGCAAATAAGATCACGACTATATAGGTCAAAAATTGGTTTTCAAATAAGATATGAGTATACTCTTCTGGCACAAAGGTTACAAATAAGCTCCCTAAAATAAGCCCAATAAGAAGTGCTTTTGCCATATCACTAAATAAAGTGACATATCCATATTTTAGAACCTCTCCAAACGAAAAACTTTTTTTAGATCTAGTTGTGCTACAACTTGAAGAGGAGCAACACGAAGAGACCACCTCTTCACTTTTGCTGTCACTCTCCTTGTCATCATCTTTTTGTACAAAATTTTGGACAAGTCCAACACTAATCGCAATCACAATAGAAGAGATAACTCTAAAAAATGTAAATATAAAACCAAAAAGAGAATAAGTAGCAAGGATAGAATCAACACCTGTAATAGGGGTAGAGATCAAAAAACTCTGCACCGCCCCTTTACTCGCTCCCTCTTTTTTAAGCCCTTGTGCTAAAGGGATAACAGAACAAGAACACACAGGTAAAGGGACACCAAATAGTGTCGCTTTTATGACTGAACTTGTTGAATTTTTCCCTAGATGTTTTGAGACAAAATCATCAGGTATAATCTGTTTTAAGACACCTGCACACAATAATCCAAACATGATATAGATCGACATTGCATTTAAAAGTGCAATAAAATTTTCAAAATAGCTTGATACTAACTCCATATTAACTCCTCTTTTTATTTAGTTTTAATTTGCATAAGTATATTAGATTATTCTTATATACTTATTAAAGATAAAAATTTTGGATAAAACTATTCTGCATTGTGAGATCAATAAAATATATAATGTCTTGTTTTATTTGGGATTGTAAAAGGTGCTGACTGAGTCAGTCTTTGAGGAGGTTCTATTAAAAAGCTCTATAATAGAAGAAGTTGCTAACTTCTTCTTATCAAAATATACTGTTATTTGATTATTTTATCTCTATCTCCTCTTTTAATGCGATATTTTCTCTTATTTGCCCTATTTCTGCACCTGTATATCCTAACTCTTTAAGTCTTTCTACTAAAGGTGGATGTGAATAATGGAAAAATATATATAATGGATGTGATAATGGAAATGATTTATTTTCATTTGCTAGTTTTAAAAGTGCATTTACTAGATCCTCTTTACTACTCAAATCACTTCCAAATTCATCTGCTGCGTATTCGTTGTGTCTACTCATAGCACTAATTAACGGCATTAAGAAAAAAGATAAAATAGGAGAGAACATCATAAATATGATAATAACTGCATACGGTTCATTATTGAGATTTAATTGTAAAAAGAACTCTTCAGGAATATTCCCAAAAATTGCGAAAAATACAAACATTACAAATCCCATGATTCCTATATTTTTAAGTATATCACCATTTTTGAAGTGTCCTAATTCATGTCCTAAAACTGCCAAAAGTTCATTGTGTGTGAGTTTTTCGACAAGTGTATCAAACAATACTACTCTTTTTGTAGAGCCTAAACCACCAAAATAAGCATTGAGTCGATTGTCTCTTTTACTTGCATCCACAGAAAAAACTCCAGAACTTTTAAAACCAACCTCTTCTAAAAGTGTATTGATCTTTTTTGCTAACTCTTCATCTTTTAAAGGACTAAACTTATCATACATTTTGTCTCGTATCAAAGGATACAAAGCATTGATAAGAATAATCACAGCAAAAATAAAGACAAATCCATATATCCACCACGATGGAAATGATTGGATAATCAAAGTGAGTCCAGCGATAACAGCAGATCCAAATATGAGAAATAATATCCCACTTTTAATTGTATCTTTAATAAACAATGCAGGTGTCATATTTGAAAACTCATATTTTTTATCAAGTTTAAATGTTTTGTACAAATCAAAAGGTAAAGCTAGTATCCAATTGATAATGATAAAAAGGTCTACAAATACAACCGCTTTTTGCCAACCCAATAAACTACTCGTAGCATCATCCAAGGCAACTAATCCAAAGCTAATCCAAGCAAAAAATATCACAAAGTCATAAAATATACTTAACAATGAAAGCTTTTGAGACTCTACCCCATAATCCCCAGCAACTTTAAATTTTGAGGGTACCAATATTACGGCACTTTGTAATCGTGCTTTTTTTACATAATCTATTTGCATAAATACAGTGTATACATTTATCAAAAAATATACACAGTACAATGCTATTGCAGTTTCTAACATTTAGTTTGTTTCCTTTATGTTTCTTTTTAATCAAAGAAACTCTATTATTTTATATGGATTATATCTTATTTTTTATAGAGATTTCTTTTTTAAAATAATTAATGATACTCCAAAGTTGTTTTATCAGGAGTCATCAAAGTATCATATCCATTATAAATAGTGTATGCTCCATATAATATCACAGAGATAGCAGCTAGTTTCATCATAATATTTCGTAAGCCTGACTGTTTAAATAATCCTACAAAAAAACCCAAAGAAAACAAAGCTGGTACAGTACTAATACCAAATATAACCATCACCATCGCACCATATAAAGGATTGGCTGTACTTGCAGCTGTAATGGCAAAAAAGTATACAAAACCACATGGTAAAAGACCATTTAACATCCCTAGTAAAAAAAAGCTTATAAATGTTTGGCTGTTGATAAGTGTTCGAAAATTTTGCTGATACCATGTAGATTTTGAAAAAGAGTGTTCTATGAGTGTCAAAAACTTTACTTTTCCCAAAAGTGATAAACCTGTCAAAAGCATAGCTGCCCCAGCTACCAACCACAATATGCCATTTGCCATATTCGAAAATGTTACGACTCCACCTATTGCACCAAACACTGCTCCTAAAATACTATATGTCAAAATTCTACCTAACGAATATAATAAATGTGATACAGACTGTTGTGTTTTACTCCATCCTTGCTGCACTTTAGTACTCGAATAGGCTATAACTATTCCACCACACATCCCTATACAATGTCCAAAAGAACCTAAAAAAGCAATAGTGGCAATAGATAAAAAATCAATAGCTTCCATTATTAATTTTACTTTGAAAAGTTTTTGTTTGCAAGATTTTCTATAAAAACAGTTGCATAGGAACTTTTAGGCAAAGTAAACTCCAAAAACATACTTTTTTCTTCACTATTATATCTGTTTTGAATATCAAGAGGTTTTATCCACGCATCTCTTCTATACCCTTTTTCTTGTATAAAAATATCATCAAACTCTTTTTCTATCTCATAGGCTTCTTTTTTAGATCGTAAAATATCACGCCCAGGTAATAATCCTGTGATAAGATCTCTCTCATAACGATTATATACATCTCCCTCTAAAGGTAAAAGTTTTTTACTATTTTGCTCTTTTGAAAGTTCAACTCTTTTGGAGAGCCAAGCATTAAAAAAATAACTTTGATAAGCAAGTTTCATAAATTTTTCAAGTTTTTTATCTTTTAAAACCTCTTCACCTTCACAAATTCGTTTTGATTTCTCAAAATTTTCCTCTTTGCCAAATCGTTGATATCCAAAGTAGTTGGGCATTCCATGTTTTTGTATTTGGGAGAGTGTTTGGTAAATTTGAGGCAAATCTACTGGATCTATATCTTTTAAATTTATTTTAAATCTATTACCAAAAAGATCACCGATTTTTAGTTTTTTATCATGTATAAAAGTTTCAATAACTTTGATTTTTTTACTATTCAAAAGTTTGTACTCTTTACTCTTATTCAAAGGGATACTTATATACTGTGTTGTTGTTGCATTTTTATCTTTGAGTCCAGCATAACCAATGAGATGCTCTTCTATATCTAATATATCTGCAATAAGTGATAAAAGTTCCCATGTAGATGTATACTCTTTTTTGATTTTTAAAATTAAAAAATTTCCTTTACCTTTAAATGTCATATCCATAATCTCATCTACAATAAAATCATCTTTTGTTTGTTTAAAAGTAAAACTTAGCGGTTCGTGTGTTTGTAAAAATATTCTTTGTGTTTGCATAAGCGTAGTATACTATTAAGTCGCTTTAGATGTATAGTACAAACTTCTTTTTATAAAATCAAGCAAAAGAATTTATACTTAGTAGATTATTTTGTCAATATCAATTTACCCTCTTTTGTAATACGAAGATAATATGTTTGATTGTTATGCTCTATCATAACTATTTTTTCATTATTAAAAATATCTCCACTATTTATCTCTTTCATAATTTTCCCTTATCATTAGTTTTTTTTTATTTTGTGATTATATATAAATATTCTTAAATCTTAATGATATTGATAATAATTACTATTACTAATAAGATTTTAAGTTATGATTATTTATACTTTCACTAATTTATGCAAGCCAAGATTTTGATTATTATTATCTTTTATCACTAGCCAGCTACAAATATAATTTTAAAGGATATAAAATGAATAAGTTCAAATTAGGTTTACTTTCTGTGGTAACAGCTAGTTTATTAGTAGGTTGTGGAAGTAGCAGTTCAAGTGATGGATCAACTGAAGATTCCGTTACAGTTATTGATTCAGGAACAGCAACAGAATCAGCTACAACATTACGTAATATCAATATAGAGAAAAAAAATGAAATTAGCATTGCTACACAAGTTTCAGCATTTGCTGATGACGGTTATAATGAAATGGGAGATTCTCAAATAACTTCTATTTCAGGAAATGAAAATTATACTGTAACAGGAAGTAAATGGCACAATGGATTAAGTATAATTGACTTAAATACTAGCACAGCGACATTCACTCCTTTTTCTGCATTAAAAGCAGCAGGACACAATACAGCTGATAGTGTTTCTGGTGCAACAGAATCTCAAATAAATCAAGTAGAAATTATTGACGACTCAGTATTTGTAAATATTGAAAAAATAAATGATACAGAAGTACAGGGATTGTATAAAGTAAGTATACAAAATGGTGCATTTTCTCTTGAAGATGGACAAATAAAAAGTGATGCAAGAATAGATGAAGCATTTAAAAATTTTGCAGTTTCTAATGATGGATCACAAGTAGTTGCATTTGATGGTGCTAATTTGGTTTCATATGATAAAGATTTAGTAGAACAAGCTTCTGCAGAAAAAGATGTAATCTCATACGACTTTAATGATGATGGAAAACTTATAACTCTTTATAAAGACGGAATTACTCCATATGTGTCTTTAGATAGTGCTGTAAATGGTGATGCAATATCATTCAATAAAGATGTACAGTTAAATTTTGAACCTACTCTTTTAAAAACATTACCTGATAATAAAGTACTACTAATTGAAGAAAAAGATCAAACAGCACTAAGCGTTAGTATTGTTGATTCTTCTAAAAATATTGTTACTAACAATGTATCTGAAATAATCGGAACAAATAATATATATTCTATTTCAGATGATGGTAGGTTTCTTGCTGTGGGTACAAGTAGTGATATAAAAATTGTTTCTTTATACTCTACTCAACCAGAAGTTTTAGAAAGAATTACTGCTAATGCTACCTCAATCGATTTTATATCAAGTACAGTACTTGCTTACACTACTGGAAATGAAATCAATACTTTTACATTAACTGAAGGTGATGAGATTACTAAATCAGATTTAATAGCTAAAAAATTAGAAGTATTTACGCAAGATGATATAAATAATGAACTACCTTTTGTTGAAGTTAGAAAAGATTTAGATTTAAGTACTACAACACTCTATGATAGTATAGATGTATCTTATGATTTTTCTGAAAATATCAAATCTTACTTCACAACTACAGGAGAATTTACTCAGCCAGATGTTACAACAGTAGGACAACTAATCATCAAAGGTACAGAAGGAGATGATGTAGGTATTAGAGAAATAGATATAACTCTAATCGGTAAAGATAATAAGAAGACAGTAGTATTTGATGATGAAACATTAGTAAATAGTGTAACTCTTGGAGAGGATAAAGTTGTTTTAGCTACAGATAAAGGACTTAGAACTTATAATGTTGGAAATGATGAATTAACTGCTATTCAAACTCTAGTATTACCTACAGATATTGATGAAATTGTTACTCCTGAAGCTTTTACTTCTAATCAAATTTTTAAAGTTAATGACACTACTATTATTGGATTAGGTAAAAAGTTTACTGGTGAAACTATCACAACTCTAAGTAAAGGTAGCGATGTTGAAGTGAAACTTTACGATGCTAAAATCTTTAAAACTACACTAAATATTGATGGAACAATTGATACAACTGTGTTTATTGACGTAAATGCTACAGATATACTAGGAATTGATTTAAGCAATGACAAAAAATCTCTTGCAGTTTTATTATCATCTGATCCAAAATATATAGTTGATGCCGATAATGCAGGATACTACACAGCAAATGATGAAAACACAAGTGCATTAGTTTATGATGTAGTAAACGACCAAATAAAAACTGCTAAATTTACAGTAGAAAGAGCTGATACTGATACTAGTCCAGAAGATATTATTGATATAAATGATGATGGAACTAAGCTACTTATTAGTGAAGGTCATCATGGTGTACTTAAACTATATGATGTAAATGGTACTCAATTATCAACAGGTGCTAACTATACAGATGATTTAAATCATATGTCCTCTCATTATATCACTGGAGATACTATTTATGCATTTCCTATAAAATCACCACAATATTATACAATCGATATTAGCGATAATAATCTTTCAATACCAGTGAAACATGCTTATACAAATGAGGAAAAACATTGGGCATTAAAAGGTGAATTAGTAGGAGAAGAGTTATATATTCCAAAATCAAATAGATATGTAGGTGGAGAACCTGGACTAATGATTTTAAATACAACAACAAATGTACAAACAGAAAAAGAGTATCAAATATATCAAAGAGGCGTAAGTGTAAATGACATTGATTTAGTAGATGATCAAATTATTCTTTCTGGAGATGAATATGATGCAGTTTATTTAAACATTCAAGACAAATAATAAAAGAGAGGGGTTCACCTCTCTTTATATACTAAAAGAATAAGTAAATAAGTAAATTTTAAAATCTTATTTACTTATTCTTTATTTAAAAAAAGGATAAAAATGAAAAAGAAATTATTAGCATTACTCATCGTAGCAAGTACAGTTCCTACCTTAAATGCATATGAAGTGGGTGATACTATAGACAATACTATAGCATCAAAAATTCAATTAGGAAAGGGTATCACTGTCGTAGATTTTTTTGCATCTTGGTGTGTATCTTGTGTCAAAGAGCTTCCTGAGATAAATAAACTTTCACAAGAACTCTCAGAAAATAAAGTGAAATTTGTAGGGATAGATACAGATGAAGATGTAAATGATGGGATAGCCTTTCAAAAAAGTTTAGGATTGAAATTTTTTGTATTTAATGATGAAAATCAAGAGATAGTAGCAAAATTCAATCCACTTGGAATGCCTGCTATCTATTATATTAAAAATAAAAAAGTAGTCAAAATACTTTTTGGTGCAGTTGATCATATAGATAAAGTTGTCAAAAAAGATATAGGAGATATATAATGAAAAGTTTTACAATACTGACTCTTTGTTCGAGTATGCTTTTATTTACAGCTTGCTCTTCAAAAGTAAAACCTTGGGAAAAAGGAACGCTAGCCGAAAAAAATATGCAACTTGGTGGTGGCGATGCCATGTGTAAAAAAATCAACGAACATGTATTTACTTCAAAAGAAGGAAGCTTTGGTGGCGGTGGTATTGGTGGCGGAGGTTGTGGATGCAACTAATACATAAAAAACTTATCCCTTTAGTAGTTGCTACTGCTGTTTCTGCTCCCCTTATTTTAAATGCTGCATCGAGTGATGAAGTAAGCTTTAAACAGATGAAATATACAGAAAGTGATGATAGAATCGATATTGATTTTAGTGTTTTAGATATCAAAAAAGATTTTGGTACAGATTATACAGTCAGTTTTTCTGCTTCTTATGATGCTATTAGTGGTGGTACACCGATATGGGATAGTATCAGTGGAGCTTCGAGTACTGAAACGACAGATAGTTCAAGTGGTGCAAGCCATTGTGTAGATGAGCAAGGTAATTATCTTTGTAAAGATACACGAAGTGATGATATATTAGGCGATGGTCATGCCAATATGAGCGATTTTTCATATAGAAATGTCGAAGTAGAAGATACACGAAAAGCAGCCAATATCTCTGTGACAAAAAGAACATATAGTAGAGATGAGATTTCGTTTGGGACTGCATATTCTAAAGAGGAAGATTTTAGAAGTATTGAGGGGTCACTCTCTTATCTTTACAATATAGACAGTACACGAAATAGTTCTATAGCAGTGGGTGCTTCATATCAGTCAAATAGTGCTTATCATTATTTAGATGATACATGGAAAGATTTTCATATTATCAATACTCAAATAGGATACACACACACTTTTACAAAGTATACTGTAGGACAAATCAATTATTTTTACATCAAACAATCAGGTGTATTAGATAATCCTTATCAAACAATCATACGAAAAATGAATGTTTCACTTACTGATGATGACTATTATAAATATTATAGAGCAAAAGAAAAAAGACCAGATGAAAAAAATAGTGCAGGTATGACTCTTGACTTAGTTTCAAAAATCACTCCAAAAACTTCTTGGCATGGTGACTATCGACTTTATAAAGATGATTGGGGAGTCTTGTCACATACAATATCTACAAGTCTATTTTATGATTTAGGGAGAGATTTTACACTCGTACCACTTATAAGATACTATCAACAATCAGCAGCGGCATTTTATAAAGCTCATGATTCTTCTGATTTTACATTTAATGAAACAGACTATGGATCAGCAGATGAAAGATTGAGTAAATTTCATTCAGTTGCCTATAGTCTTGGTATAGAGAAAGAATTTACAAAATCGTTATCTGGAAATATCCACTACGCACAAGAAAGCCAATCTTTTGGACTTGATATGAAGTGGGTATCTCTAGGATTTAATTACAACTTTTAAAAGGTATAAAAAATGAATAAAAATATTTCAAAAATCGTTTTATCATTGAGTGCTATTATAGCACTCAGTGGTTGTGGTACAGATTCAAGCTATAAATCAAGTGATAATACAGAAGGAGGAGACGATGCAACCTCTTCTAATATTGGACTTACAGGATATGTACTGGCAGATACTTCTATAGCAAATGCAACTGTTTGTTTTGATACAAATAAAGATGGTATTTGTGAAGCTGGGGAAGATTCTAATGTAACAGATGCAAATGGATATTACTCTTTTTCAAAAGATATATCAAGTGATAATACTGGTGCTTTACTTATAGCAGAAATAAATGAAAATAATACAACTGAGTATATTTTAAGTGCAAACCAAAAGAGTACAACGAGTCAAAATATAACTCCTTATACAACATTGGTAGTCAATGAAGAAAAATATAATTTAAAAGTAGTCAATAAAAGCACAACAGCAAATGCCTATTTAATTGATAATTTAACTAACTTAGATGATACGCTACTTGATGGAGGTACATACGATACAACATCAGCACTCACAAATGCCAAAAGTTTAATCGGTTCTTATGAGACTGCTTATGATTTAAACAAAACAAATCCACTTTTGACTATTGCCTCGGTTGTAGATGAGATGATAAAAACAAATAGCTATGATGTAAGTATTTCAACTATATCTTCGCAAGAGATAACATCTGAAGACAATTCCACTGTAGAAGATCAATTTTCTTTAACCAATCTCAACCAAACAACTTCTTGGACAAAAGCTGAGGGTGATGAGATTGTGATGGGGAGTGATAACTCTGCTAATAAAACAGTGAGTTATTCAAAATTTCATAATAGACTAACTATTTTAGATACAAGTACAAAAACACAAGCTGCTACACTTACAGGAAGTACTAATTATCTTAATGTAGTAGGAGGTGAACATACAGTAGATAGTGTATCAGGAGCAACCGAACAAACATTAAGTAAAATAGAGATTTCTAGTAATGGTAATACACTTTATTCTTTAGTAAAACAATATGAAGATGATAGTACAAGTACTGGAGTGGGTATCTATAAAACAGATATAAGTTCAGGCTTACCATCAGAAACATTTGCAAGTAAAATTGAAGGAGCAGAGTTTTATAAAAGTACTGATATAGAAGATATTGTTTTATCATCTGATAACTCAACCCTTGTAACAAATGGAGATAAAACCATTTTAGTATTTGATGCAGATGATTTATCTACTCCATCGACTACTATTACAACAGAAAAAGATGTCAAATCTGTAGCGATTAGTGCGGATAACAAATACATATTTGCAGGACTTTATAAAAGAAAAAATAGTTCACTTGGTATTTATAGTGTCAGTACACAAACATTACTTGGTGAATATTCACTTGATGATGCTCCAACAAAGATAGAAGTGGGATCTAATAATGACATTTTTGTAGGATATACAGGAGAAAAATCAGTCTTCCATTTAAATATCAATGATATGTCGACTATATCTTTAACAAAAGAGTTTACATTTGATTATAATATAAAATCTATCAAAGAGAGTGAAGATAAAAAACTATTGATAGTAGCAACCAATAGTAATTATGTTCGAGTAACAGATATAAATGACACTTCAAGAACTGCACAAATCAAGACAGATGATGCGATAAGCAATGCATTTTCATTGGATACTGATAAGATTGCGGTTACATCTGGTACAAATATAGACTATTATAACATCGTTAATATTCCTGCTTCTGTTTCTGCAACTGATGTTGAAACTTGGGAAAACACATACAGAAAGTAAAAAATGCAATACTATAATTTTGAATTTTTAGCCATGACAACTCCTTGTAAAGTACAAATTTACAAGGAGACTAAAGCAAAAGCTTTACACTGTTTTGAAGAGATTAAAAAAAATACACTTTATTTAGAAAAAAAATATAATTTTTATGATACGCACTCTTTTTTATCAAAAAAAATAAATACTAGAGATAAAAATCAACTCAAAGTAGATGAACAAACAGCGACTGTTTTACAAGAGATTAGAAAATTGAGTCAAGAGGTAAATAACCATTTTGATATAACTATAGGCACTTTAAAAGAGTGCTATAGTCACAAAAACATAGATGACTTAAATACTTCTCTTTCAGAACTCAATGGAAAATATGGTATTGATTCTTGGGATATACAAGGTCGTATCCTTACTTTTAAATATGATGAAACGAAGATAGATTTAGGTGGTGTCATAAAAGAGTATGCTGTAGATGAAGCTGTTAAAATTGTAAAAAAACACGGTATATCTTCTGCTATCATCAACTTTGGTGGGGATATATTTTGTGTAGGAAAAAAAGATTTGAATAATTTATTTTCGATTGGTATCAAAAACCCAAAAGATAAAACTCAAAATCTTTTTTCTGTACATTTAGAAGATCAAGCTTTGACAACTTCTGCAAATTATGAAAGAAATATTATGATAGAAGATAAAAAATTTTCCCATATTATTTCAAAAAAAAATCAAAACAGTGAGATACTCTCGGCAACTGTTATATCAAATAGTGTTTTGAAATCAGGTATATATAGTACCTCTTTTATGATTAGTTCGGAGATTGATATTCCAGATACTCTAAAAGTTGCACTCATAGACTCTGATTTGAAAATACACCAAAACATACAAACATAGGAAACACAATGAAAACAAAATTTATTGTTTTACTTTTTGTTTTTATAGGACTCATTGCAAATAGTAATGCAAATGAGTTTTTGAAACCAAGTGAAGCATTTCAAACGAACTTTATAAATGAAAAAAACAATCTTCGCATAGAGATAACTCTTACAAAAGATATCTACTTATATGCCAACAAAATCAAACTAGAAACAATAACACAACCAATCATCAAACTCACAAAAGAGATTATATTCCCTCAAGCTGAAAAATATCATGATGAAACAGTATATTTTAAAAAACTTACTTTTACTGTACCCTATTCTCTTTTAAAAGAAAAAGGATTATCAGGAGAAGCTGAATTAAAGTTAAAATTTCAAGGGTGTTCAACTGCTGGACTTTGTTATGCTCCCATCAGTAAAAAAACAACTGTACTCTTAAATGATAAAAATATAGAAAATAAAATCGCTACTACTGAAATCATAGATACCAATATAAATGAAACAGATACTATAGCCAATACGCTCAAAAATGGAAATATAGGAATTATACTCGCTACATTTTTTGGTTTTGGATTATTACTTTCTTTAACACCTTGTGTTTTTCCAATGATTCCAATTTTATCTTCTATCATCGTAGGAGCTTCAAAAAAAGAAAAAATGACCGCTACTAAAGGTGTATTTTTATCTTTAGTATATGTACTTTCTATGTCAGTAGCATATACACTAGCAGGTGTGTTAGCAGGTGTATTTGGAGCTAACTTACAAGTAGCACTGCAAAATCCGTATGTATTAACTGTATTTGCATTTGTATTTGTTGCACTTGCTTTTTCAATGTTTGGTTACTTTGAAATTAAATTACCAAATAGTTTACAAGCAAAATTAAACAAAACTACAGATGGCAAAGAGAAGCAAGGAATAGCTGGTATTGCTATTATGGGATTTTTATCTGCACTCATCGTTGGACCTTGCGTTGCTCCACCACTAGCTGGGGCTTTAGTATATATAGGGCAAACTGGTGATGCTGTTTTAGGTGGTATTGCTTTATTTGTAATGAGTTTAGGTATGGGTGTTCCCCTACTTCTTATAGGACTAGGTGCTGGTAAATTTATGCCTAAACCTGGTGGTTGGATGGAGAGTATTACTAAGATATTCGGTATCGTGATGCTAGGTGTCGCTATTTGGCTTTTAGATAGAGTGCTCAACCCAACACTAACGATGATTTTATGGTCATTATTATTTATAGGAACTGCTCAGTATTTACAAATATATAAAAATATCATCACACAAACTTTTACAATGGCAATTTTGATTTTAGGTGCTATTTTACTCGTGGGTACAATAAGTGGTGCAACTAATCCACTCAATCCTTTTGAAAAATTTATCTCACCAAAAGGTGTATCAAATACTCATCAGTTAAAATTTACAAAAGTAAAAAATATTGCACAATTAGAAGAAACGATAAAAAACTCTTCAAAACCAGTGATATTAGACTTTTATGCTGATTGGTGCATCGCTTGTAAAGAATACGAAAATATCACTTTTAAAGATGCTGAAGTTATGAGTAAGCTCCAAAACTTTACGCTTTTAAAAGCTGATGTTACTAAAAATAGTGATGATGATAAAGCACTCCAAGAAAAATTTAATATCGTAGGACCTCCAGGGATTATCTTCTGGGATACAAAAAATCAAGAGATAAAATCTTTGAAAATAGTAGGATATAAAAATCCAACAAGTTTTTTAAAAGTTTTGAATAAAGTTGAAGATTTACAATAGTCTATTTACTCAACTACTCATATTTAGTAGTTGAGTTTAATTTTTATTGTAAATAACGCTGTTTTTTGGACTCTTTTATTTTATCAATCTCTACTACGATAAAACCATCTATACAATTTGAAAAAAGAGGATCTACATTAAACCCATGAAACTGCACACCATCAGCTTCACACAAATCACCATATTGTTTATACAAAGTAGGAATACAGCTGTCTATAGATTTTAAACTATCTTTTAGGAGTTTCAAATCCTCTTTGTAATTTTGTGAAGAACAAATAGTTATCTCATCTTCTTGTTCAAAATGATACTGATATTTTTGAGTCTCTTTGACCAACTTTTCTTTTGGGTTAAAATAATAAGAATAAAATCCCACGATCAGATCTTGTGCAATAGGAGACAATGAACTACTCAAACTCACAGCTCCAAACATATATTTGATCTCAGGATTTGCTTTTAAATAAGCCCCTATTCCAAACCAAAGATAATCCAATGCTCGACTACCCCAGTATTTTGGCTGTATGAAACTTCTTCCAAGTTCGATAGAGTATTCTAAATAAGGTGTAAAATTATTTTGAAATTTAAATAAAGTATGTGAATAAAAGCCCTCAAAACCGTATTTTTTTACTATATCTTTCGCTTTTCCTATTCGATACGAACCAACAATTTCCAAATCATCTTCATCCCATAAAATAATATGTTGATAATATTTGTCATATTTATCTGTATCTCTTTTTTTATTCACACCCTCATTTATTTTTCGAAAACTAATTTCTCTTAATCTTCCAAGCTCATTTAAAATAAGTGAATTAGGAGTATATTTATAAAGATAAATGATTTTACCATCATTTGTTTTCCCTAATACCTCAGCATCTTGTAACTCTTTTTTGATAAGTTTAACATTGTCACTATGTGCTATTGCATTTTGAGTTTTAAAAAGTGATTTTTTCCCTTTTTTCAAACTATACAGATGCTGTTTGTATCTATTTACTATATTCTTTTTATCTAATCCTGAAGGGATAATATCGTCATTTGATATCATTTTACCTACTTTAATAGTTAGATTTTTATCTTGTTTTTTAAACATCTCATCACTCAAAAGAATAGTTGAAAATGTTTTATTTAAAACAGACAAAGTATAAAATAGTTTTGAATTTTTCGCATCAACCAAAATAGGCAAAATAGGACTTTTACTTTTTTGTGCAAATTTCAAAAATCCTTTTTGCCATACGCTATCTTTTACACCTAAGGGAGTTATACGACTTACTTCTCCTGCTGGAAATATTACTATCGCTTCTTCATTGTCAAGTGCTGAGTATATTTTTTTGATAGCTTCTTTTGACTGACCTCCTTTAAAATTATCCACTTTTATAAAAAGTGAATTCATAGCCTTTATATCTGCTAAAAAATCATTAGCTACAATTCTTACATCTTTTCTTACTTTTGAAATCAATTTTAAAAGACAAAGTGCATCTAAAGCACCCAATGGATGATTTGCTATGATGACTACTCTTCCAGTTGTCGGGATATTTTCAATATCATTACTCGAATAAGAAAAATCAAATTTAAAATAATCAATAACAGCCTCAACAAATTCAAATCCATTAAGATGGCTATTTTCTTTTAAAAAAATATTTATTGTATCTTCATGAATAATTTTTTGAGCTATTTTAAACAATGATTTTTTAATCATCGGTGATTTAGAACTAAGTGTTGGAAATTTTTTGGTTATCTCTTTTTCAATATTTATCATACTCTTATTATAAAGGATAAAAATAACCGTTTAGTTACAAACTACTCTGTTACTCCAATCTATTCGTATCACTATAATATCTATTTAAATCCATCAATCCATAATTTAACGTATCTTGTTTTTTAAATGCATCATCAAACCAATCAAAAACTTTCCAAAATTTTGGATTGGCTCTATTAATAAAATATTTCAAAAGTTTTTTCTTTTCAATATCACTGTCTGAATAATTTTTTAAGAGCGTAAAAAATTCATTAAGATTATTTTGTTCTACCTCTATAAATATATTTGGATACGATCCTACAAAACCTCTAATATAATTCACCTTATCTTTCGTAGCATCTAACCTATCCTCTTCATCAAAAAGTAAAGATACATTTTTGTGCCATCTATTGATTATGATAGAGTAGACCAAATCATTTCCATCATTCATTTTGATTCGTAAATATGCTACATTTGATTGAGAATCGGTAAATCTCTTTATTATCTTTACTGAATTTGTAAGAGTAAATGATTGTAAAGATTTTTCTATCTCCTCTTGTGTACTATAATGATCTTTTATTATTGAAGATATATCATTTTTTTCTACAAAATTAATCGGATCTTTTTGAACTTTTAAATACTCTAATGCCTGTAATACGAACTCTTTTTTAGGATTTTTACTTGTATAATGTATCGCTGATTCTTGAGAAGATGGAAGATATACACTCAAATAAGAAGCCAACCACCCTTTATACCACGAGTTAAAATACTCTTTTCGTGAAGCTATAGGTAAATACTCCAAAAAATTACTCTCTCCTTCTATTCGTAATCTATCCATATGTGTTCGCACCAATAACTGATGTGGCGTATTTCCAAATACATCAAAACCAGCAACCAAAGAATAATAGATCCGTTCAAGTAAAGGATAATCAATCATCCACAAAGTTTTGGGAATATTTCCCAATGCTCCTTTATGCACAGAAGCAGAATCAAAATGTCTATAGATAGTTAATATCGCATCATTTTTTTCTTGTTTGTTCCCTTTCCATATGGATTGTAAGTCAAAACCTTTTGGATAATATTGTTTATAAATCGCAGATTTATTTGTTCTATACTTTTCTGCCAAATCATAATCATCAAGCATCTTAAATGTTTTTGAGATGCTGGGATTGTTTCCATATTGATTTGGGATAAATAGATTGTCTCGATTATCATGTAAAAAAAATGGATCATGCAATGACAAATCATATTTTGGATCCATAAACATCACCCAAAAATGGTCTTGAATGACATTGAGTGCTATTTGTCCTTTACATACAGGACCACGTATAAATGTCATAATTATATAATGCACATCATCCAACAAAAACTGATACCGACTACTAGCAGGAATCTGCTCAAAAACTTTAAAAGCATTCGCAGCAATATTTGTATCATACGAGCTCAAATGTGGTTTTAGAATCCACTCTTTTTTTATAAAAAGCTCTTTGTATCTTTGTAATTTTATATCATTAAGTCTATACACCATATGTGTTTTATGTACTATCGTAGAGGTGATCTTTCGAAATCTATAAAAAAACTCCCCCGCAATTGCATCATAAGGAAATAAAGTAGCGATAATCTCTACATCTTCTCCACTTGGTGTTTTTGAACGTACTAACTCATAAAAATTTTCACTTTTATCATCAAAAGAGATATGAGCCAAAAAAAGATGCTCATAAATATATCTCGCACTTACTTTGTGTTTTAACTCTGGATTATTAAAAAAATCCTCAAACTGTTTGATTTGTTTAGATTCTTGTAAAGGAATTATATTTTTTGGAGTGTCGTTTTTGTAGCCTTGTTTGAGCCAAGTCATTAGTAAATTGTACTCATTTTTTTCTAAAGCAGGAAAACCATAAGGCATCGCTTTGTGTGGATTTTTATCAAAAAACTCTGTGAGTTCTTGACTATCTTTGACACAAGAGAGTTCATCTGTTTCTGGCGAATATTTTCCTATATTCAGAGGACTTTTTGTTTTTTGAAAGAGATACTGCATTATGATTGATTCTTTTGATTCGTTCAACTCTTGAGTAACAGAAAAGAATCCTTTTTTTCTCCATTGCTTTTCAGTAACTGCATCTACAAACAACCGTGTAGGATCGGCTGCATGTAATCTATTTGCATACATATCCTCTTTTGAGCCACCTCTTTGCAGTCCCTCATATGAAGAGAGTTTGACTTGACAAGGTGAATTGTAGCACGAATGGCAAGAAACACATCTTTTATCTAAAATTGGTTTTATCTCATGTATAAAAGAGACCTCTTTTTTTACAATTTCAAATTGTATTGGGTCTAACTTTTTTACAGAACATGCTGTGAAAAAAGAGAGTATTAAAATCAAAGAGAGTAGTCGTATTATCCCTTTCAATTTATTTTTTTTTACTAAATCTTGCATTGTAACTTCTCCAATTTCAAAGATATTGTACACTATACATGCACTATTTGTATATTTTTTATCTTAAATTTATTTATTAAACAGAACTTTTCTTTGCCATCATCGGTTTTTCTTTTACAATTTGTAAGAGTTTTGTTTGTTGTGCTTTTGTGATCACTTCACTTTTTAAAAGTTCACCTAGTATAGCCCCTGCTGTTCTTTCGAGTTTCAATCCAATTATCACAAGTGCTGTATCTTTATTGAACATACTTTTTGCTTTTATTTTATCTTCTAGTGTCCATTTTAGACCTGTATTTTTTGCTTTTCCACCTTCTTGATTTCTTTGTTGTCGCAAAATTTGTTTCTCTTCTACTTGCATTTTAGAGACTTTTGCTTTTTTACCAGAAGATATCTCTTCTTGATCCTCTTGTGCTTCTTTGATCCTACTATTTACCAATTTATCTATATCTTTAGCCATCAAATAGTGAAAATTTTCACTATCTTTTACAAGCACTTTTTTGGCTCGGGTGATCGATACATAAAAAAGGTTGAACTCATCTATAAGCTCTTGATTTGGAAGATGATTTTGTTCTTGTCGAAACTCTTTAATATCAGTACATCCAAAATCAACTATAATATCTGCAAAATCAGTAAAATCATCCGCTATAGTTACTTTGTCCCACTCTAAGCCTTTGGCTGTATGAGCTGTTGTCAAAAAAAGTATCTCTTTTACTCTCTTTTCAAAACCATTAAATGCTTTATTTTTCCATGCACTATAAAATTTATCTGCGATCTCTTTAAACTTAAATATCTCTTCTTTATACTCTTTTGCAATTCTCACAGCCGACTTCAGCTCATAATCATCTACCTCACTAGCATATTCTACCATGGCTTCTTCATCTTTAAACTCTTTTAAAAAACGATTTCGTTTTATCTCATCTTTTCTATCTGTCAAAAAATAATGTGCCTCTATAGTCAGATGAAATATCTCTTTTGGGTCACGAATTGTTACAAAAGGTTCTCTGTTTTCTATTCTTTTTGAGATAACTGAGATAAGTTGTGCATTGGTTCTGGAGATATATCCATTTGTTTCTATCTCTTTATTATTTTCAGCTAATTCATTGGCACTTAATGTATCTATAGGAACGGCTTCATTTTTAAAATTTTTCAGTAAAATATTTGCAAAAGTTGCTATACCACTATTAAAACGGAAACTTCTTGAAAGATAAAGTTTTTTGTCGGAGTGTATTTTTGCCAGAGCATTTTTGCTTCCACGAAATGAATATATTTGCTGGTGCTCATCCCCTACATATATTTTTACTTTTGAATTTAAAGCTTCAAAGATACCCAGTGTCACTTCATTTGTATCTTGAGCTTCATCAAGCATAATAATATCGTACTTAAATTGTTGTATTTGTTGCGTAGAGATAAGTAAATAATAGTATTTCAAATAAAAAGCATGGGTAGGATCTAGTTTGGATATGAGCATATTATCAAACATTTTTTTGGCTATCTTATGCTCTATATCACTAGGTTCGATTTTTTCTTTTGTAGAGTTACAAAAATTCTCAAATATCTTTAGTGATCCTATTGCTTGATTGTAAGAGATATCAAACTCTTTAGAAATATCTATAGCTCGATAATTTGTAAGCTTATTGAGGTTAATATTTGTATTCTTTTTAATCGCCCCATACGCTAAACCATGCGTAGTTTTCACAAATGTATTTTGTGGAAAAATAGAAGATGCTTCATTTTTAATAGCACTATTAAAAGCCAAATACAATATCTTTTTTTCTTTGTAAGTATCAGAAATAAGTTTTAAAGTAGTTGTTTTTCCTGTTCCTGCAAATGCATTTATCTTAATACTTTTGTATTTTTTGACCGATTCCAAAATCTCTTGTTGTTGTTTGGTTAAATTCATAAGAGCATGTTATCTAAATTTTTATATATTTTCTAAAAACATTGCATTTTGTTACTTAAATTGTTTTGCAACTCTTATTTTTACTTATAATCTCACCACACTCTTTTGTATAAGCTATTCCCCATGAATGCATAGCATTGAGTACCTCTCTCAATTCTAAACCAATTGGAGTAAGTGAATACACCACTTTTGGTGGTACTTCAGCAAACACTTCTCTTTTGACAAGCTGTTTTTGTTCTAGCTCTTTGAGTTTTACAGTGAGTGTTTTTTGAGTAATTTCATTGACTATTTCATTGAGCTCTTTATAGCGTTTTTCTCCATCTAAAAGATGCCACACAATGGCCAGTTTCCATCTATCATTAAAAACATCATTTGTAATAGCCACAGGACATACAAAACTTTTTTCATTTACTATATACATTATAACCTCTCATAAAACGAATTGTACACTATTTTACCTTTAGTAGATTTTATTCTATTACATACCTAAAGTATCGTAAGGAATATTTAAGTACATAATAGTTAAAATTCTTCAAATATAAATATTACGGAGAATTATAATGAAAAACGATTTTACAAAAGCACTTGATTTTAGACATGCGTGTAAGGTATTTGATGATACAAAAAAAGTATCTGATGAAGATATGAGATTTATACTTGAAGCTGGAAGAAAATCACCCTCTTCTTTTGGTATGGAAGCTTGGAAATTTTTAGTAATTACAAATGAAGAACTCAAAGCAAAAATACAACCGTTTTGTTGGAATCAACCACAAATCACTACTTGTTCTCATCTTGTAATGGTTCTTGCCAATATAAATAGTGTAAAACCTGAAAGTGGACTACCAAAAGCTCGATTTGAAAGAAGAGAGATGCCTCAAGAAAAACTTGATTTTTATCTTGAATTATATGCAAACCATTTAGAACAAACACTCAGTACAGATGAAAACATCTACAATTGGACTGCAAAACAAACATATATAGCTACAGGAAATATGATGACAGCTGCAGCTTACATCGGTATTGATTCTTGTCCTATTGAGGGATTTGAAAAAGAAAAAGTAGAAAATGTTTTGGGACTTGATCCTACACAATACCAACTAGCAACAGTTCTTCCATTTGGATATAGAATCAACGAACAAAGTACTCAGGAAAGACTGGCTTTTGATGAAGTTGTAGAGTTTATCAAATAATAGTCATGAAAAATATTCTAATCATAAATTCACACCAAAAATATGAAGGATTTGCTGATGGAAATCTTACAAAAGACTATATAAACGTAGCTGATAGCTTTTTTACGACCAATGATTTTTCTGTACAACACACTCTTATAGAAGATGGTTATGATAAAGACAAAGAGTTAGAAAAACTTCTTTGGGCAGATGCAATACTTTTCCAAACACCTATATACTGGATGAGTGTTCCATGGATAGGAAAAAAATATTTCGATGAAGTATTTACCCCTAGTCAAGGAACACTTTATGTAAATGATGGAAGAAGTAGAGATGATGCTTCTAAAAAATAAGGAAAAAAATTGTCTCAAATAGTAATCGTAGCAAAAATCACAGTAAAAGAAGAGTTTACAAATGAGGTATATTCTTACTTAAAAGAACTCTATAAAAATACTCACCAAAAAGATAAAGGTTGTATTCAATATGAGTTACATAAAAATTTAGAAAATCCAAATAGTTTTACATTTATTGAAACTTGGGAAAATTCAGATTTTTTAGACACACATATGCAAAAAGAACATTTTGTATCATTTGTAAGCAAAGTAGAGAATAAACTAGAAACTTTAGAAATAAATAAATTAGAAAAAGAGGATATATAAAATGGAATTTAATTATAAAAACCCTACACAAATAGAGTTTGGTCAAGGGAAAATAGCAGAGCTTTCAGCACTTATATCAAAAGAGCATAAAGTACTTGTAGTATATGGTGGTGGAAGTATCAAAAAAAATGGTGTGTATGATCAAGTAAAAAATGCACTCAACGAACATACTTGGTGTGAATTTGGAGGTGTTGAAGCCAACCCTACAAAAGAAACATTAGATAAAGCAGTAGCATATGGTCAAGAAAATGATGTCACTTACATATTAGCTGTAGGTGGTGGAAGTGTTGTCGATGGTTCAAAATATATCATAAACTCTTTTTTCCATCATGGGGATGGTTGGGATCTCTTAGATGGTTCATTTACACCTACAAAAGCATTGGAGTTAGGGGTCGTTTTAACTTTAGCAGCAACTGGAAGTGAGTCAAATACTGGTGCAGTTATCACAAAAAAAGAAACAAAAGAGAAAAGATTTTTTCATTCTCCTTTTTCATATCCACAGTTTGCTATTTTAGACCCAGATGTATTAAAAAGTTTGGATGAGAGACAACTTGCAAATGGTGTGATCGATGCGTTTGTGCATACTTGTGAACAATATCTTACACAAGCTCACGGTTGTATGGCACAAGATTATTATGCAGAAGGACTGTTAAGAGGTCTGCATGAGTTATCGACAACTTTTGATAAAAGAGATGATAAATGGTACGCAAATCTTTTTTGGATGGCAAATCAAGCACTAAATGGTCTGATAGGTTCAGGTGTTCCACAAGATTGGGGTACACACTTTATAGGTCATGAGTTAAGTGGACTCTATGGTATGGATCATGCAAGAACTTTGGCAGTAATACAACCTCATCTTTTAAGAGAACTTATCAATGAAAAAGAGGACAAACTTCTCCAAATGGGAAAAAATGTATTTCATACAGATACAAAAAATCCAGAAGATATCATCGTAAAAATCGAAAATATGTACAAATCTTTAAATGTAAATTTAAAACTTTCATCATATATGGATGACAAAAACCTCAAAAAAAATGTCACTACTCTTTTAGAAAAACATGGTTTTACTGAGTTTGGAGATAGAGGAACTATTACTTTGGATGTTGTTGAAAAAATATTGGATAGAGCGTTGTAAAAATAAATCTAAATAGTATATAACTTTTATATACTATTTAGAAAAAAGCTATTTTTCTACTTTAGATTTAAAGATAGTTATAGCTTCTAATAACTTCTCTTTTACCTTACCTTCTTTTGTTATTACCCAGTTTTCTAAAATATCAAATGACCAGTCTTTTAAGTTTTCATCTTTATATTGTTCTTCCCAAATCTTAATATCAGTGTCTATTTCATTATTAATATTTTCAATAATTTTTAGCATTTCATATTGTAAAAATTGACTTTTATCATTTTTAAAGAACACTTTATATTTTTCTTCTAAATCTTTAGATAACGGTATATTATTTATAATTTGAGTTTCAAATAGGTTTGTATAAGCTATATCATTTTTTGGATTTATTTCTATCGCTTTTTTATATGACATAATTGCCTTTTCATATTTACCAAGTTTTGCATAAATAATTCCCATATTAGCATACGCTATATCAAATTCTGAATTTATTTTTATAGCTTCTTCATATGAATTTATAGCTTCCTTGTATTCTCCAAGTTTTTGATAACTAACTCCCATATTATACGTATTACTAGCTTTTGGATTGATTTTTATAGCTTCTTCATATGAATTTATAGCTTTCTTATATTCTCCAAGTTGGTCATAACTAACTCCCCTATTATTATAAGCTTCATCGTTTTCTGGATTTATTTCTATAGCTTTTTGATATAAATCTATTGCTTTTTTATGTTCATCTATTTCTGCATAACTATAAGCTAATGAAAAATAATCTGAAGATGTTTTTTTCTCATCTTTTATTTCTTCTATTTCCTTGTTTTCTTTTTTTACAGATTTAGTATAGTTTACTTGTAAATTATTTGCGATTTCTGAAAAATCAGGAGACTTTAGACGAAACTTCGATTGTATTGCAGTCATTATTCTATCAAAATCTCGTTCTTCTACATGAACTTTAGTATTTGATGACTTCCACCAATTTGATAGCTCTACATTTTGAGGTTCTTTTGTACTACACCAATAAACCTGATCTATTCTCTCACAATCACTGAGTAAATTTTCTATACTTTTATCATCTCCTCCATAACCTATAAACACAACTTTTGTATTTATAAAAAGACTTTGAATCGCTGTTTTTAATTCTTTAGGTATCTCTTTGGTATCTTTCTTATTATTAAAAGGATGTATATGAGCATCCCCATGAATTTTAGTTATCATTGGAGTATCATCTCTTTTAATAAACTGTGCCAAATCCTCATGAGTGATAACCAAAGCTCTCTTCTCATTTCTATATATAAGTGCATCTTGCAAAAGATTATCAAAGTTTGTAGTTATGATAGTATTAAACTGTGATTTTTGCATAAGAGATGCTAAAGTATAGTATCCAAAACTTGGTTGTACATCTTCATTATTTGTTATTCGTTGTATCTCTTTTTGTTGCATCAAAGGAGTAGGAAATAATGATTCAAAGATATGAAAATAAAACTTACCAAATGTGGTATCATTGATATTGTGTTCATCATTAAATTTCTTGTACTTAGTAGATTGTTTTGATAATTCCGCATACCAAGTTTTTGCTAATTCACTTGCAAGTGGTATACCTGAACTTTTAGAACACCCTGCTCCTAAAAAGAAGACATATTCCGCATCTGTATTACTTATAGAATCTTCATAAATCTCATCGACAAACTCTTCTAAACTTAATTTTCTTGCTTTCATCAAACTACCTCTTTAAAATCATGTTGGATTATTATATCATCTTTAAATTAATACATAGTGATTAGTTTATTCCTATTATTATAATTTTTAGCTATCATTTCATACAAACAAAAAAGGTAAAAAAATGGCAATTAAAAAAAATCAAATAATCAAATTAAATTATGAACTAAAAATAAATGATGAGATAATAGACAACAACTTAGGTGCAAATCCAATTCAATTTACATATGGTTCTGGAGACCTTATCCCTGGACTTGAAAAAAGAATAGTAGATATGTGTGAAGGTGATACGAAAAGTATTCATGTCCCAGCAGATGAAGCGTACGGAAAATATGATGAGAATCTTTCTGAAGTGGTACCAAAAGATGCATTTGAGGGTATCGACTTACAAATTGGTTTGATTTTAGAGGCAGATACTGAAAATGGTGATGTGATAAAAGCAACTGTGACTGAAGTTACAAACGATGAAGTAACAGTAGATTATAACCATCCTTTAGCTGGCTGTGATTTAGACTTCACCGTTACAGTTAAAGAGATAGTGTAATTTTATAGTATCTCTATGGAACAATTAGATATTTATCAAGTCATAGGTTTTGTAGGGATGATTTTTATCATTTATGCTTACTTTTTATTACAAGTAGGAAAATATGATTCAAAATCATTGCAGTTTCAATATATCAATCTTGTTGGAGCTATTTTATTATTAATATCACTCTGTGTGCATTTTAATTTGGGCTCTTTTATTATAGAAGTATTTTGGATTTTGATTACTCTTTATGGTATAGCAAAAAATAAAAAAAAGAGTAATAATAACTAAAAATATCATTTTAACTTCAGCTAAGATTATCATATTATAATTTAGAAAATAGATAAGGAGTTTAGAATGCCAAGATATGAATGTGATGTATGCGGATATGTTTATGATCCAGAATTAGGTGACCCTGAAAATGGTGTCGCACCAAGAAGTGCATTTGAAGATTTACCAGAGGATTGGACCTGTCCAGACTGTGGTGTAGAAGTAGAAGATTTTTCAGAGATCTAAAATACTCAATTTGCAAAGAATACTTTTGAAATTAAAAGTGTTCTTTGAAAATAATTATAAAGTTTTACAACTCCAACGCTTTTTTTACACAAGATTCTAAAGAGGTCGTTTCTGATATATAAGGTGTAATATAATCAGGAAAATATCTGGCTGTTGTTTCTCCTATACTCACCGCTTTAAATGTCCTATCCCAATAAATATTTTTAAAAAACCCACTAATGGTAGAGGGGGAAGAAAATATTATAATAGAATATCTTGGAAGTGTAATTTTTTCAGGGAATTTTTTACATGCTGTTTCATAAGCAGCTATATGATCACAAAAAACACCATTTTCATTCAAAATATCAGTAAGATTTGAAACAATTTTTTTGCCCCCGATATACAATACTTTTTGCCCTGCGAGTTCATCACATATCTCTTTTGCAAAATCATTTCCATTTTTTTCTTTGCCTGTAAAAGCCAACCTTCCACCCAGTGATTTTACTGTCTTTGCTGTTTGAGGAGCAATGACATATGATGGAAGCTTTTTCCAACTCTTATTCATACTATTTATTGCTTCTATACCATTCTTGGATGTAAAAATAAGTGCATCATATTGTTTTAAATCTATTACTTGAAAAATATATTTTATCTCAATAACAGGAATATTTATAGCATATTTTACTTTTTTATCACTCAATATATATATGTTTTTGTGTGAGTTTTTGATGTTATCTATCATATTTACAAATTTATGTTTTAATCCTACAAGAAGTTTATGTCTCGGGGCAATAATAATGTTTTGTTTAGAATCAATAAAAAAACCTACATTATTTTTGGTTAACTTATAAGTAATTCTCGTTAATTCTCGTCCTATATCATCTTTTTGACCACTGCTATCAACAACAAAAACATGTCTTGTTGTATGATATTCATAATAAAGTAAATTGAGTGAATCCAAAAACTTTTTTCTTTGATCACTCATAAATATTACTCCTTAAAATTTTATTTTTTTTCAATACCTTCAACTTCGATATTAAGTTTTACTACATCACCTACAGCTACACCACCCGCTTCTAAAATACTATTATATGTTACACCATATTCAGATCTTTTAATTTTCCCTGATAATACAAATGCAGCTCTATTATTTCCCCATGGATCTTTTATAGTTCCACCATTTTCAAGCTCTAATTTAATATTTTTTGTAATCCCTTTTAAAGTAAAATCACCATATACATCTTCACCATCAATTTTTGTTACTACAAATGTAATCTTTGGATATTTTTTTGCATCAAGCATATCAGATTTTTGAAGATGTCCATCTCTTTTTTTATTATCCGTATCTACTGAAGATACATCAATGTGAGCTGTTAAGGATCTCAAAGTATTTTTCTTTTCATCATATTCAAATGTTCCACCAAATGTATTAAATTTCCCTACTACATTTGATATCATCATATGTTTTATTTTAAAACCAATATTAGAGTGACTTTTATCTACATTATAAGTACCTGCAAAAAGTGTTGAGACCAATAGAGTACTACTAAGTGCTAATTTTTTTAAATTCATTTTGAGTCCTTTTTTTTTAATATTTATATATTATCATTCTCTTACTTATCTATAATATAGAGAAAAGAAACTAATTAACTATTTTAACTTTTTATTAATTTATTTACTTTATATGATATTTATTATATCATTTAAGTAACAATTAAAGGATAAAAATGAAAACAACTCTCAAAAGTATAGCAACAGGAATATCTCAAAAATACACAATAAAAAACAAAATCTTTTCAAGTGCTTATAAAAAAGATACCTATATAAAAACTTGCAAAATTGATTTTTTAGGCTTACAGGGAGATTTTCAAGAAGATAAAAGATTTCATGGTGGAGTTGATAAAGCGATTCACATAGGATCTTCAAAACATTTTGAACTCTTTAAAAACATATACAAAATAGATCTCGATCCATTAGCTATAGGATGCAATGTTTTTATAGACAATTATGATGAAAATAATATCTTCATAGGAGATATCTATACTATAGGAGAGGTAAAGATTCAAGTCACTCAGCCTAGACAACCATGCTGGAAAATTGGAGCATTATTTGGTAAAGATGTCAATCGATATATCTCAAAATATCAAGCGACGGGATGGTATGTAAAAATTCTAACAGAAGGTATTTTAGATATAGAAAACCCAATGATATTGGAAAAAAGAGTAAGTAATATCACCATCAAAGAGTTAAGTGACTATCTAAAAACACCTCCAACAGATACAAAACTAATAGATGAGATTTTAAGTATGGATTTTTTGGCTCAGGCTTATAAGGATGATTTGGAGAAACTCTTAAAATGAATATACTTGATGTAGTCAATGATGTTTTATCAAATAAAGTAAATTTAGTATTTGTAGTAATAATTTTTGTTTTAGCTTTCATTGATATAAAAAAGAAAAAAGATTTAAAAAGTCAAATTGTGAGTATTGGTGTTTTGGGGACTTTTGTAGGTATATTTATGGGATTACAAGATTTTAATCCTGAAGATATGAAAAATAGTATTAACCATATTCTTATTGGACTTAAAACTGCCTTTTTTACATCTATTGTGGGTATGGGTACTGCTATTTTATTGGCTATTTATCAAAGATTATTAGACAATGATATTGATGATGAAAATAATAATGAAAAGATTTTATTAGAAATTTCAGAAAAACTCAACAAACTAAAACATTTAGAAACTTCTCAAGATACAGATAAAATTATTGGTGAACTTGAGAGAATACGAACTGTACAAACAGATACAAGAGATGAAACTGAAAAAATATCAATTTCTATCAATGAATTAAGAGATAATTCAAATGAAGAAAATCAAGAATTAATCAATATTTTAAATACAAATTTTGATAAAATGAATAATTCAATAGAAATAGCGATAGAAAAACTTTCAAAAGGTGCTACAGAAGAGATTATCAATGCTCTAAAACAAGTGATTGAAGAATTTAATCAAGAGTTACAAACACAATTTGGAGAAAATTTTGTTAAATTAAATGAATCTGTTATAAAACTAATTGAATGGCAAAATAACTATAAAACTCATATTGAAACTTTGGAAGAAAAACTACTTCTTTCCTCTGAATCTATCGAAAAATCAAAAGAGAGTTTAGAGATAATCTCTTCAAAGAACGAAGATATTTTAAATGTATATCAAGAACTCAAACATATTATTGATATCTACGATAGACAAATAAATGAACTCACTCAACACTTAGAAACTTATGCAACTTTAAGTCACAGTGCTGAAAGTATGTTTTCAACAATTTCAAACAATATGAATCATACAAAAGATGAATTTACAAATTTGGCAAATGTAATTGTAACGAGTAACAATGAACAAAAAAATAGTTTTATCCAAACAACAGATGATGTAAAAGAAGAGTATACAAATCTAACGGCACATATCAAATCTGAACATAGTAAACAAAAAGATAACGCAAAACAAATCAATGAATCTATAGCGAATGATTTTAAAATTAAAACAAATGAAATCAAAACTAATTTTGATAATTTAACACAAAGTTTTGAAAAAAACAAAAATGAACTTGACTTAGTCTCAAATCACTTTAAAAGTTTGGGAGAACAAATACCAAATTCTCTGAAAATATCACTGGATACCTTAAATAGTGGATTGACCTCATTAACAACACAATTTCAAAAAGATTATAAAAAGATTATGGATAAATACAAAGGTGATAATTAATGAAATCTAATAGTAGCGAATGGATGAGCATATCTGATATGATGTCAGGCTTGATGCTGGTTTTTATGTTTATCGCTATAAGTTTTATGATACAAGTACAAATAGATAAAGACAAAATGAAAGAAATCGCAAGAACTTATGAAAAAGATAAAGCAGAACTTTATAAAGATTTAAATATAGAATTTTCAAAAGATTTAATAAAATGGGAAGCGGAGATTACAAAAGATAATGTCATTGTATTTAATTCGCCAAATGTACTGTTTAAAAGTGGACAAAGTATTATAAAAGAAGAGTTTAAAACTATTTTAAATGAATTTTTTCCTCGATATATACAAGTTTTATCTTCAAAAAAATATAAAGATGAGATTGATGAGATAAGAGTAGAAGGACACACTTCCAATGGTTGGAATAGTACTCTATCGAAACAAACAATCTATTTGAATAATATGCAACTCTCACAAGAGAGAGCAAATAATGTATTGTCATATTGTTATATGATTGATGAAAAATCAGTTACAACACATAGAGAATGGTTAGAAACACATTTTAGAGCAAATGGAATGGCATTTGCAAAATTAAAATACAAAGATACAAACAATACTATTCAAGATTTTATCAAATCACGAAGAGTAGAATTTAAAGTACAGATGAAAACAGAAGAAAAAATATATAAAATTTTGGAAGCATCAAAATGAAAAAGGGTTTACAATTTACTGATTTTAAATCTTTTTTAAATGTAGTACAATCAATAACAAAAGAAGACTTAGTAAAAGCAAAACAATTATTGAAAACTCATGGTAAAAATATTGAAAATATTGAAGATATATTTGTCAATAATAATGGTGAATTATTTGAATTATTACCAGATGGTTCATTAGTAAAAGTTAATTTATATATTGCAACAAAAGCAGTAGATAAATATAGCTATAACTTTAATAATATTAATCCAAATGACTTGTACAAATACCATCTGTATCAATGCTCAACAATTTCAACTATGTTTCATAGTGGTAGAAAACATAGATATAAAATCAATAATAGAGATGATGGTACATTTCATTATACATTTACAGATTATCAAGGTTCATTATTAAAAACAGAAAAGAATCAAAAACTTAATATATGTAAAAATTGTTTAAAGAAGTTTTTACAAAAAAACTTTGTTACAGATGAAGATGTTTTAAATTTTCAATTAAAACATTTTCATAGTCAAGATAATAGTTTTTTTGATGGTATTGATTTATCAGATATGGAAAAAGGTGAATTTGCAAAACCAAATGTCTATTCAGAATTTTGGAATAAAATCTCAACTAAGATAAAAACACACAGAAATTATACTTGTGAAAAATGTGGGTATATTCCTAAAAGTAATTATGACAAAAGATTTATCCATACTCACCATATGAATGGAAATAAACGAAATAACAAGGAAGATAATCTACAAGTTTTATGTATAAAATGTCATTCGGAAGTGGATTCATTTCATACAAGGATACAACAATCAGAAAATTATAGGGACTATATAAAAAGGGTATGTCATTAATAGATGGTTAACATTAAGTTAAAAAGTCATTAAGTTAAAAAGTCTATAATTTCATTACAAAAAGAGGTATCAAATGAAAAATGTTAAAAAATCTTTTATGTTTATAAGTATTTTATTTATGAGTTCTTCTGTATTTGCAAATACTGACTATACTAGCTATAAAGAAAATAATCAAAATTTACATCAAGAATATAAGAAAATGAATGGATATAATAATCATGATAAAAAAAAGAGTAGATATCACAGAGGTGATATTGGTCGATTTTTTATAGGTGTTGTTTATAATTTAGATTTGACAAAAGAACAAAATGAAGAAATTGATGCTATTATTAGGGATTTTAAAAATAAAAGATTTGATAAATTTAATGGTTTTACAGAAGATGGTTTTGATAAACAAGCATATATCAATGCAAGAATGAAGTCAAAATCGGACAAGATTAAACTCAAAGCAGATCTAATAGAAAATATTTACAAAGTTTTGGACAAAAAACAGATTGAGAAACTCAATAAAAAAATCAAGCTCTTTAAACAACGAAAGATGAATAAAAGAAAAAAAATGAATAAGGACAATAATGGTTCAAATTGCAATGATAGAAGATGATATTGAGTTAGCAGAGGTGCTTACTCAATATCTTGCAACTTTTAATATAGAAGTTACAAATTATGAAGATCCATTTATAGGATTGAGTGCGATTGGACTTATTAAATATGATTTGATTATACTCGACTTGACACTCCCTGGACTTGATGGATTGGAAGTATGTCAAGAGATTTTAAAAAAGCATGATATTCCTATTATTATTTCAAGTGCTCGAAGTGATATAACCGATAAGGTGACTGCATTACAGCTTGGTGCGGATGATTATTTGCCAAAACCATATGACCCCAGAGAATTAGAGATACGAATCAAAACAATTTTACGAAGAGTAAATAAAGTACAGACACCTATTGAAATAAAAAAACAAAAAACTTTTATCTATGATGAAGCAAAAAAAGTTATCTCAAAAAATTCTATTGCTTTAAAACTCACACCAGCTGAGTTTGAGATATTGGCACTCTTTATCACTAGAGAAGGTTTTGTCATTAGCAGAGAGGATATATTTGATAATGTTACTTATCTAAACAGTGATATGGAAAACTCAAGCTCTTTGTCCGTTATCATCAATAGACTGAGACATAAAATCGAAGATAAAAATAGTACTATCAAACATCTCCAAACAATACGTGGTATGGGATATAAATTTGTTCAATAAAAATTCTATTTTTTTTACTTTGAGTATCAATCTTATTATCTCTATAATATTACTCACCATTAGTTTTTTTACTGTAATTCAAATGGATAGAACCGTTCAAATGAAATCACTCAAAAATAAATATACAACTATCAATAAAATTGTGCATCAAGAGTATCTACGATTTGGTTTTACTAACGATTTACGAGATATAATTCGAGATATGAATCTGATTTTACTTTCAGATGAGAAAGAAATACAAAAGATCTTTAATACAGAAGATCTTCATTTACTGATGCAAAAGAGAGATGAAAATATATTTTTACATATTCTTCAAAGTGAAAATGGAAATTTTCTACATTTTCAGACCCCTTTTGAGGAGTTTATTATCATTGATAAAGATATCAAACTCTCAAAATACAATGAGGTAACTATTGTTATTTTTGTACTTTTACTGCTTATGCTTTTACTTATAGCCTCAGTAATTTACAAAAAATTATCCCCTCTAACAAAAATCAAAGAAGAGATTGAGAATATAGGTAATGAAAATTTACAATTAGATTGTATAGATAAAAATTCTTTAGATGAAGTCTCACTTCTAGGAAAAGCATTAGTAGAAAAGTCACACAATTTGAATGACCTCAAAACAGCACGAGATGTATTTATACGTAATATCATGCACGAACTCAAAACTCCTATTACAAAAGGACGATTTTTGATTGAACTTCCAAACACTTCAGATAATAAAGAAAAAATTCAAAAAGTGTTTTTTCAACTCGAATCCCTTATAAATGAATTTGCTCTTATAGAAGAGGTGATAGCCAAAAAAGAAAATATAGTAAAAAAAGAGATATTCTTTGACGATATTTTGGAAAATGTTCTGGATATATTAATGATAGAAGATGAAGAAAAAATAGTACAAAGTGATACAAATCAAGTCAAACTAAATGTAAACTTCAAACTATTTTCTATTGTAGTCAAAAATTTAATAGATAATGCGATTAAATATTCTGATGATAAAAAAGTACATATAAAAATTCAAAAAAATTCACTCTCATTTATAAATAAAGGTAAAGCACTCCATCATCCTCTTGAAAAATATTATGAACCTTTTTTTTCTTATCACGAAAATAATTCACAACGAAAAGAGAGTTTTGGACTAGGACTCTATATCATCAAAAGTATTTTGAATGCACATCAATTTCGATTAGAATATCAGTATGAAGAGTCTCAAAAAGAGAATATTTTTACTATTAAGTTTTGAGATGATTTGATGTTACTTTTATAATCTCATTTTAAATTGGATATAATGGCACACAATTACAAATATTTATAATCAAAAGGATAAATTTTGAAAAAAAAAGCAGCGATATTTGACCTCGATGGAACGCTTGTCGATTCTATAAAAGATATAGCTATATCTATGAATCAAGTATTAAATGATTTGGGATATACGGAGCATCCATTGGATAATTATCAGCAGTTTGTGGGTGATGGTGCTTTGATGTTGGTACAAAATGCTCTCCCTTTGAATGTGTCTGAAGAGACTATTAACGAGGCTCTTGTCTTGTTTAAAAAAGAGTATGGAGATGGTAGACATCTTCATTCTAAAGTTTATGATGGCATCTATGATATGTTGGATACTGTAACCAAAAATAACCTCATCATCACCGTACTCTCAAATAAACCACATAAATTTACACTAGAGTTTATAGAATATTTTTTCAAAAAGTATCCATTTGTGGAAGTACACGGTCAAAAAAAAGAAGTGCCTAAAAAACCTCATCCTATGGGTGCTTTGAGTATTGCAAAAGCTTTAAAATTAAATCCTCAGGAGATTATTTTTGTAGGGGATACTCCTACTGATATCAAAACAGCAAAAAGTGCAGGTATGAGATCTGTAGGTGTATCTTGGGGGTATAGAAGTGTCGAAGAGCTTCTGGCATCCGATGCTGATTGTATTGCTAAAAATCCTTCTGATTTAACAGAAATATTATTAAAAAGTATCCATGAAAGATAATCAAATGAGTCACAAAGTATGTATAAATTATATTTTAATGCTATAATTGAACAACTTAAAAAATTTAAAAGGAAAGAAATGAAAATAGAGATAGTAGGAACATGAGAAAATTGTATTAATATCTTTTTTACAGCAATGAGATTCTTTGCCAATTTTGACTATAACCCTTTGAGATAATTTTCTATCATAGGGATATAGTCTTTTCTACATATCAAATAAGTATCTAAATCAAAATCCATATTTGTTATCTTGAGTTTATCTGTATATCCAAACTTTTCGATAATCTCTCTTGACAAAGAGGGACATTATATATATCAAAGGATAAACTTTTAACTTTATGTCCTAAAATTCTATCAATAGTATTAGTTTGAACTTTGTTATTTTGTTGTAATTGATACATTTTCATAGTTATATTTTTTCTTGTTGAATGAAAACTTTTCCCTTTGGTATCAATAACTTTTTTTATTCTTCTATTCACTAATTTTGTTAATTTGTTAACACTATCTTCTCCAAATAAAAATTCGTCTTTTGTATTACCATAATAAAATTCTATTATGCGTAAAATTCTTTTATGAATTGGTATAACTCTTTGACTGCTTTTTGTTTTACTCTCTGTAATGGTTATAATTTTTTCTTCTAAATCTATATTAGATTTTGTCATGTTCGCTATTTCTGATATTCGCATACCTGTTAATAACCCTATTTTAAATAAATCTTTTGATAAACTACAATCTAAATTATTTAGCATTAATTCTATTTCTTCATTTTCAAAATTCAATATATGTTTAGTATCTGATTTTAAGACTCTACTTTCTACTGGATTTTTTACTATATAATTTTCATATTCAAAGAAATCAAAATATTGAAAAAAACTTATAAATAAGGAATTTATATACTGATTACTTAACCTTTCATAATCTTTATTATTAAAATTCTTCATAATTTCATTAAATTTTTTATTGTGATATTTTTGATGCTGTAAAGCTCTTTTAGGAAATTGTCTAATTTTATTTTGAATCTCTTTAAAAAATTCTTTTGTGAATGAATCTATTTTTTTATCTTTATCACAAAATAACAATATATATTTCAATGAAGTTTTATATTTTACAATTGATTTCTCACCAACATTTTCAACTTCTGATTGGTGAATTAAAAACTCTTCAAAACCCGCTGAAATTGTTTTTTCAATTAGATTTTGACTGTTAAATTCAATATTTTTTATATTACCTTGTTTCTTTTCTTCATTCAGCAAGTTTAATATTTTTTCTTCTATCTCTTTAACTTTTTGAGGGTCTTCGTCTTTACTTATATTTGTATTAATAGTTAAATTATTATTAAACATATTACTAAACTGCTCATTCATTTTTAACCTTTTGATAATTTCTAATTTTAATAAATTTGATTTATATAATTCTTTACATTTTAGACTTATTTTTATAATTTTATGTTTAAATCTAAAACAGAAGTAGTATGTTTCCTTAATTTTAATAAGATATTTTTGATTAGTTTCTAAATAATTATTAGATTGTTGTTTTTGTTTCCAAAATGTTTCCATTTCTTGAATATTTTGATTAAAATATGTTAAAAAGTCTTTAATTAAAGGGTTCTTATCCATTCTGGCAGAGAGGAAGGGATTCGAACCCTCGTTTGCTTTCACAAAACTTCGCTTCCAACGAAGCACCTTCGGCCACTCAGACACCTCTCTAATTATAATATGTACGGTTGTAGATAACTTTTCATATTATAATCGTATTGTAACAGAAATTACTTAATTTTTTCTCAATCTCTGAAACAAATTTACTTTAGATCTGCAAGCTTTTTATAGCTTGACTATAATCATCTGCACCATACACATAGCTTCCTGCAACAACTACATCAACTCCAGCATCTTTAAGCTCAGCTATGTTTTTATTATTTACTCCACCATCTATCTCTATAAGACAATCAGGATTGATTTTATTGATAAGCTCTTTAAGTTTTTTTGCTTTTGGTACTACACTTTCGATAAATTTCTGTCCACCAAATCCAGGATTGACCGACATTAATAAAACCATATCCAAATCAGCTATCAAATACTCTATATCTTCAGGTCTACTATGAGGATTAAGGACTACAGCTGGTTTGATACCATAGCTTCTGATCTTTTGGATAAGTCTATGAGGATGTTTTTCTTCCTCTATATGAAAAGATATATATTCAGGTTTTAAAGGGGCAAATAAGTCTACAAAAAAAGAGTTGTTTTCTACCATAAGATGTATATCTAGTGGTTTAGTAGCTATTTTAGCCACCGCACTTACAACTACTGGTCCTATAGTCAAATTTGGTACAAAATGACCATCCATAACATCTACATGAACTAAATCACAGCCACCATCACAGATAGCTTTTATCTCATCGTTTAATATTCCAAAATCGGCACTTAATATCGAGGGTGCTACTTGCATTTATATATCCTAGTGTTAAAATAGTTTGGATTATAACAAATTTAGTTGTTTTGTTTGATTAAGAGAATTATTTTATCATTTTTGTTGTTTTTTATTTCAATTTGTGTACACTTAGCTCCTTAAATACAGTAGGAGTTTTACAATGCAAATATTTTTTTATCTAGGTTGCTTATGTTAAAAGGGATTATTACACTTTTAGTTTTTCAATTTTTAGGAGAATGTATCACAAAATTATTTGGTTTACTTGTCCCTGGTCCTGTTATAGGAATGGTATTATTACTTTTATTTCTTATTTTGAAAAAAAGTAGTTTTGAAAGCTTGGATAATGCAGTTACACTCCATTTACGATATTTGCCATTACTTTTTATACCAGCAGCTATGGGTATCATCACACAAGTAGATATTATCTCCAAAGAATTTTGGGCTATTTGTATCTCTTTAGTATTTGGTACCATTATCGCTTTAGCATTTTGTGCAAAGCTTATGGATTATTTAACAATACGACAAGAGGATAAAAAATGAATATTGAAGCACTAACAACATATATCACCACAACACCTCTAATATGGTTACTCATCACTTTGGGTTCTTTTAAATTGGGCATTATTATCTATGAAAGATTCAATAAAAATCCCCTCTTACAACCTATAATCATCTCTTATTTTATCATTATATGTGCCCTTTTTATGACAGGTGTTTCATATGAAGAGTATTTTAAAAGTGTTGAGATTATCCATTTCTTTTTAGGACCTGCGACTGTTGCACTTGCCTTGCCACTGTATAATAATCTCAAATATATAAAAAGTCTATTTTTTCCTATACTTATCACACTTTTAATTGCAGGAACTTTTTCTATTGTTTTAGCTGTTTTTTTATTATGGGTATTAGGTGCTCAATTACCCACTATTTTATCAATGACTACCAAATCTATCACAGCACCCATTGCCATCATCACCTCTGAACAAATTGGTGCTATTCCATCATTGGCAGTTGGTTTTGTAATCATTACAGGAATTATAGGGGCAGTTTTAGGGACAACAATATTTAAGCTCCTCAATATCAAACACGACACCTCAAAAGGTTTTGCACTAGGGGTAATATCTCATGGTATAGGAACAGCTAGAGCTATAGAAATCAGTCAAAAAGCTGCAGCATTTTCAGCATTGGCTATGGGACTTAGTGGAATAGTTACAGCTATTTTTCTCCCTTTGATTGTTGAGTTTTTAAAATGATGGGAGAAAGAATTATTGTTTACTCTCCACAATATAAGTAAAATCTTTATTTGAACTCGATGATAAATGTTCCAATCCACTACTTAGAAGGATTTTTAATCTATTCGTTTCTATATATCTATCGTGTGTATTAATATCAATTTTAAAAGCTTTTATATTCTTTAAATTTGTCATCAATGATTTTAACTCATTCTCTTCAGATTGGCTAAGTATATATTTTTTAGAAGTTTTATCAGCCCCAATAATAATTAAATCAATATGAATATTAGGAATAATATCAGATAATAGTCTTTTATTATCTCTCCAAATTCTTGGTGTAGCTATATATCCATCGGTAATTTTAATCCAGTTTGCATCAGATAATAAAAACTTTATATGTTCTTGTGCTTTATTTTTATCTCTTGCATTTGGATAAGTTGCTCCGTATTTTGGTTGTAATTTTTCAAATGTATCATTTATATTGAGCATTTTATAATTTGTAGTAGAATGATTATCTGTAATCATAAATTTCAAAAGTGTATTTTGTACTAATTCTTCATCCGTACAAGTATCAACGATTTCTATTAAAGGGTCATTTTCTAACTGAAGTGGCATAGAGGGATCACTCATCCAAGAATTATTCTCCCTCATCGCAAATGGTTGAATATATTTAAATAGTTTTCTTACTCTATTTGTATTATATGTATCTTGAAATTTATACTTTAAATATTCATCAATAAGAGCATCACTTAATGCTAAATCAGGCATACTATTTTCCTCTATTGATTTTAAAAATCTCTTTTAATGTTGCATCATAAAAACCATTTGGAAAACTATTTTCTCCATTTTTATCATAAAACTTTCCTTTTTCTGTAATATTTATCTGTTCAAATGGAGTGTCTTTTTCTTTATAATGAATAATAATTTGATCAGATTTTAAATTTCCTTCAAATACTTCATACCTCAAACGATTTATGATATGGTCATTGTGTGTTTCGATGATAATTTGAACTCCTTTAGAAGCTATAAATGCTAAAAACTCTCCTAGTTTAGATTGAGCTTTAGGATGTAAATGTATCTCTGGATTTTCTATGATAATAATATTTTCTTTTTTTGCAGATAAACAAACTATTAAAATAGATGTTAGGTAACTAATTCCCGAACCTATATTTTTAGGTCTAACAAAATCACTCCCATTATTAAAACTTGCTTTGACTTGATTTGTACCATCAATTTCTTCAGTTTTAATCTGCGTATCTAAAATATGGGTAAGCCAATAATTTACTTGACTATCTAAAAACTCTCTACTATTTCCCTTATCCTGAATCAACTCTTCAATCACTTTATATCTATTTTTTCTTGCATTTTCTAAAAAACTTATCGTATATTCTCCATAGATACCAAATCTATCCAATGGATTAATATTTTTTTCATAAGTATCTTGTGGACCTATTCTATCCGCAGACAAAAAAATTAAGTTCCCTTTACTATAAGAAATTTTTTCCCTTATTTTATGCCCTCCAAGAGCTACTGATGAATCTCTCATAAAATTATAAACTACACTTTCCTCAAACCCAAGTATCTCAATCCTACAGGAATCAACATCCATATTAAAATTGACAACTTCATCAAAACTAGAAATAAAATCTAAATACTTCAAAAGTGGTGATGAAAAATCTTGATTTGTATGGAGTGACAATTGTAATAAACTTTGTATAACAGAAGATTTGCCACTTCCATTAGTCCCTGTTAAAACTGTTAAGTTTCTAAACTCCAAACTCTCTTTTTCAAAACATTTAAATGCTTCAATAGTTAATCTTTCTATCATACTTTAAACTCCTCTAACAATCTATCGATTTTATTAAATCTTTTTTCCACACTCACTGTATTATCAATTCTAATTGTTAAAGAAGTGATAAAATCTGTATCTTTTAACAAACTATTAATTCGACTTAAAAATATCTCAGAGGTAGTAGTATTTATCATTTTACTAAATAAATAACCCAAACTCTCCATCAAAGCCATATTTATTGGTCTTTTTCGTTCATTTTTTGGAATCCTAAATGCATCGTTTTTTCTTAATGTATAGGCTAATTGCATCGTTTTATCAAACATTATTGATAAATCATCAATAAAAGATTCATTTTGTTTATTTATAAAATACATTGTTTTACCGACAAATTCATCTATATTACTAGTATATTTAATCAAATTACCTTGTTTGTCTTTTGAGATTTTTTCTTTCCACAAATAAAAAGATAAAAATCTCAAAATCATATATCGGTCCTTCATTCTTGTAGGACTAATGCCATTATCAGTTGCATCTAAAAATGATTCATTCTCTGATAAAGTTTTCAATAATTCTGTAGCTTTTCCTTGATAAAGAGCATTTCTCATCTCTTGATTATTTAACGTTGAACCTTTTCTATTTACTCTCTCAAAAATATCAAATTTTATTTGGTCTGGAGTTGGAGGAATGATAGTATGAGTAACAAATTGGTGTCTTGCTATTTTGGTACGCTCAGCAGGTAGAAGTTCACTATATCTTTTTCCTCTGTGATTTGTCAAGATTGAAAGAGATTGAGAAAGAGGAAATTCATCATCTAAATATTGAAATAGTGTTGTGAGTCTTTGCTTCCCATCAACTACTTGAAGAACACCATCATCATCTTCAAAAAAGTATATCATAGGAAGTGGTATACCCATTAAAATAGATTCAATGAGTTCTGATTTTTCTTTTAATTTCCAAACAAATTCTCTTTGAAAGTCAGGAGCTAATACAAGGATATTATCTTCATAATCAGTTTTTAATTCTCTTACTGAAAATGTATCTCTTTGTATTTGCACCTCAGCTGGATATAAAGTATTTTCACTATCTACACTATTTGGTTCAATACTTTCTTCACCCTCAATTATATCATAATCACTATCAGCATTAATTTTTATTAAGGCTATAATATTATTATATTTATCTTCTTCTATTCTTTTTGAATATAAAGAAGAATAATCACTACCTAGTATCTTTTCTGATGTTTCACTATCAATAATAGCATTTTTTTCAAATAAATTGTCTGTAATTTTTACAATTATTTTATAACATTCCTCTTGCTTATCATAATAAAGTTCTTTAGAAATAGTCCCAATAGCATAAATGCCAGATTCTAAACTATCGGCAACTTCTCCATTGGGGTAAGTTCTACTCTTCATTGAGCGATTATCTTTCCCTATTTTTATAATACATTTATCTTTAATTGTAACATCTATAAAATATTTTTTTTCTACTTTCCACTCATATTCTACGCAATCTTTTAATATAGTATTAACTTTATAGTTTTCTTCATTTAATTCACCTAATTCACCAAACCATTTGTCTGGTGACTCTAAAAGTAGCCAATAATTCATCTTTTATTTATACTTCTGAAATAGATAAAACACACCCAACAATACAAAAGCCACAAATGCAATCCCATATGACTTAAACTCTTCGATATACGTATACACCAAATCACCCATCATATAGGCTGCTGTTCCTATAATTATAGCCCAAAGTGCTGTTGCAAAGATGTTGAAAAACATAAACTTTTTATAGTCATATTTTGTCAATCCCATCGCTAATGGGATAAGTGTTTTTATACCATAGATATATTTTTGTAAAAATATCACCCACGAGCCGTATTTTCGCATCAAAAGATGAGACATAGCTATTTTTCTTCTATGCTTTTGCATCATCTCTTTGGCTTGATTTTTATTTTTTCGAGCCAAAGTAAATAAAAATTGATCTCCTATAAAGTTAGCAGCACCTGCTACTAAAATAGTAATAAATATATTCAGATCACCACTATACGATAAAATACCAGCAACCACTAATGCTAAAAATCCTCCTCCAAAAGAGTATAAAAAAAGGATTATATATCCCCAATCTTTTATCAGAGCTTCCACTAGATCAACTCCATCCCATTGTCATCAAGTTTGATGATATTATCTGCGACTAGTTTAGTCAAAGCTCTTTTATACGCTTTTTTACTCATCTCAAATATATCTTTGACCATCTGTGCATCTGTTTTATAATTATAAGGCAAATTTCCATGGTTTTGTTTAAGAATAGTTACAATCTTTTGTGTATTCAGATCATCTGTAAATGTTTTACCAATTGGTTGTAAAGTGATATCTATTTTTCCATCATCTCTGATATTTTTAATATATCCTTCGATTCTATCCCCTACTTCGACAGTTGTAAAGAGTTCATTGTTGTATACCATTCCTTCATATGTATCGTCAATGATTGTTTTGTATCCCATAGGTGTTTTTGCAAATACAAGAAGATTTACATTTTGGTTTATCTCTAAACTTGAAGTGTCAGAACTCAAAAAAGAGGTGATTTTTTCGACCCCTATAAGTCTTCCACTCTCATCATCTTCTACTATTCTTACTATTCTAGTTTGTCCATCTCTAAAAGGATTTTTTTGTCTATTTTTAGGGACAAAAAGATCTTTTTGCAGACCCCAATCCACAAAAGCACCAAAATCAACCACATCTACTACACGAGTAAACATAAACTCATCTTTCATACCATATGGTTTTTGTGTCGTTGCTACAAGTCTATCTTCACTATCAGTATATATAAATACTTCCACTTCATCATCTACTTGCATATCTTTTGTTACATACGCATTTGGTAAGAGGACAACCTCTTCATCTGTTGCTTCTAAATACGCACCTGGCTCTGTTAATCTGTTTATTTTTAAAGTGTTTAATACACCTAGTTCTATATGTTCATTTATCATAAAGTAATTATATCTAAAATTTTGACTAATTTTATATTTTTGTCACTACTCTTTTATCTAAACATTCTTTTATTGTATCCATAGTGTTTAATTCATCTATATACATATGATGCAGTATACATTGTACTTCATATTTTTCTAATTCTTTATTTATTAGATCAAGATTTATCTTGATATGCGTATCATTTAAAAGTAAAAAATTTGATCCATGAAATCTAAAAACCTCTTATATATTGTAATTATTTGCGATTAACTGAGATAAATGTATAAGAAATTCATTTCCTTTTTCCCAACCATATTTTTTTTCAAGTTCATTTCTCCTTTTTTGAACAAGTAAAGTTAATTTATCAAGATTGAACCCAGTTCCTACAATCCATTGTATATCTTGTACTTTTATAAAGTAAGACATTTTAGAATAGTTTTTTTCATCAGTAGCATAAATATATTTTAAATACATATTTTTATTTGTAGAATATATAAACTTTTTTAATTCTTTTGGAAACATTGTTGTTCTATATTTTAGTTTTTGTACTGTATGGTTTGTTAACAACACATTTTGATTTGTATCTAAAACAAAAACATATTCATGATTTAAGTGTTTAAGCGTAGCGAGATGTTGTAACATATTTTTTTTCATGATATTTTCATAATCTTTTATAAAAACAGCCGTAGTCAAAACTAAATCATAAGGTTCAAATCTTTTGATAATACCAACTTTTTTAAATAGTTTAGATTTGTCATTTGGTTTATAATAATGCCAAATAAGAAAACCCTCCCCTTTCGTTTTGGCTATTTTTATAGCTTCACGGACTGAATATTTCCCATTAGCATCTTTTCTATCCAAAACATTTGTACCTTCAAAATTTTTAAATACAGGCTGTAATATATTTATACCCTCCATAGTATGGATAGAAAAATATCCATTACCCTCATCATATCGTATAGGTTCTATAGCATCTTTTATCTGTTTAATAATGGCTTTTTTTGAATAAGTATTTTTATTCTTTTCATAAATGTTTAAAGCGATACTATGAATAACATTTATCTTAGTATGCAACTCTTTTTTGAGTTGGATTTCAGAATTTTTCATTGTACTATTTATATATTTATTAACTATAGAAAGATTGAGTTTTATTCTCTCTTTATTTTTAAGCATATATTCTTTTTCTATTTCTAGCTTTGCTTGCTTAAAATCACTTTTTTTTGTATATAAAGATAAAGTGTCGCCACCATAAGAAATATAAACATCACTGTAAAAGGGGTATATTTTATGATTTTTAAAATTGTTTTTTCTTTTGGAGATGGTTTCATTTGAATCCTTTGATATTCTTATATTACTTACAATGAACTAAAAAGTACAAAATCTAAAAATAATTAGATTTTAATTCATTTTTTTAATCCGATCAAATTTATTTTTTGAAACATTAACAACTATATCATTTGATATAGATTGTGTCTGTTTTGCTATAGAATTTGTTTTATCTGCTATAGATGCATTTTCTTGAGTAAATTTATCTAACAATCCTACAGCATCTGATATTTGTCTCATTCCTACTGTTTGCTCTTGTGCTGCTACTGTTACATCTTCTATTAATTGTCCAGTTTGTACAATTCTATTTTCAAGATTTTCAAAACCTTCAATCATACTATTACTTATTTGTTTCCCTATATTTGCTTTTGTTGTAGCATTTGTAACTAAAGTTTTTATCTCATTTGCAGCTTCTGCACTTCTACTAGCAAGATTTCTTACCTCTTGTGCAACTACTGCGAATCCTTTACCTGCTTCACCTGCAGTTGCTGCTTCTACCGCTGCATTTAGACTTAGAATATTTGTTTGAAATGCTATTTGATCGATCACTGAAATAGCACTACTTATAGCTGTGACTTCAGTATTGATATCCTCCATCGCTTTTACTGTATCAGTTGCAAGAGTTTTACCCTCATTTGCTGAAGTTTTCGTTTGGTTCGAGATACTACTCATCTCTTGAGCTTTTTTATTTGTTTGTTCTATATTACTTGTAATTTCATCAATTGATGCGGCTGTTTCCTCTAAAGAGCTTGCTTGACTTGTAGCATTGCTACTGAGTGTTTGAGTATTGAGTGATAATTCATCTGAACTAGATTGTAACATCTCACCATTCCCTTGATTTAATTGGAGTATATTAGTAATCATTTTATTCATTTCTATGATCTCTTTACCAATATTTCCAGTATTATTAGCATCTAACTTCACAGTAAAATCTCTCTTTGAATAGCTTCCAAGTGCATTGATAACAATATTCATATCTTTACCCACTTGTTTTTCTAAATGATTTAACATCTCATTTAAAATATCTTTGAGATCATTGAGTGTTTGAGTTGATGTTGATTTTGAGATTCTATTATTGAGTCTACCCTCTCCTACTTCGTTTGCAATAGCCTTAACATCATCTAACAAAGCCAAATCTTCATTATCTTTTATTTTTATTTTTTTTATATTTTCATTTAAATTATTAGCCATCAAACCAAATTCATCATTTGATTGGATTTGAACATCATCTGTACTATTAGATTCTTTATTAAGATACTTAAAAAAAGATTCTAAACCCAAAGATATTTGAGATAAGTTTGTTTTTAATGTCTTGAGTGAAAAGTATATAATAATTGCAATAATTAAAATTCCTAATAAAGATGCTATGATAGAAAAGTTTCTCATATAGTCTGCATGTTCCAAATATTCAGCTGTTGGTGCTGATAATATTAAACTCCATCGAATACCTGTCTGTGCAATCTCAAATGATTTTGCATAATAGAATGATTCTAAACCATCTTTATATGATTTTTTATAAAATTGATAATCTTTACCACTTATAACATTTTGAGATAATTGAACATACTCAGGATCATGCTTTACGACATTCAATAATTTTTTACCTACAATCTCTTTACTTGGATGTCCTAAAATCACTCCGTAATTATCAATATTAAAAGCATATCCATGATCAAAAACTTTAATATTATTAGCTAATGTATTGAAATTTCTCAATGATATATCAACTCCAACAGCACCTATAAAAGTACCATTTTTATACAGTGGCATAGCTATTGTTGTCATTAAAACATCAACACCATTTACAGGATAAATATAAGGTGCTGTTATATGTAGTTTTTTATCCTCTTTTGGACCTTTTATCCAAGTACTTTCCTCATTGTAAGGTTCTGAAGAACTAATTTTTATACCATTTTCTGATTTTACCACATAAGGTGAAAATACACCCTCTTTATCATATCCCTCAGTAGAACTATTTCGATTAATTTCAAAAAGTAAATCTTTTTGTTTAAAAGCAAACCAAATTCCAATTATCTCTTTGTTTTTATGCAAATACTTCATAAAACTAATTGTGTCTTCAGGATTTTGTTTTACATTATTGTCAATTGCTGCTTGATATTTTGCAGCTAAAGATTCTGTTGCTATAACGGAACGACCTACAATACTCTCAATATTAGAAGCAGATTTAGCTGCTAATTCTTTGATATAAAGTTGTGCATCCTTTTGTGATGTTTCATACGAAAATTTAACAACAAGAAACATAGTTATCGCAAATATAACTACAGTTGTACCTAAAACTTTAATCAGTAACTTATTACCAAAACTTGAACTTTTATTCATAAATCAACCTTATAATATTAAATTGTAATAATTGTACAACATTATTATAAGTTCTTAACTTAAAATAACCTTATTTACCTTTTATTTTAAAGAAAACTATGATAGTATTCGTTTTATGAAACACTTAAAAGGTTACGGTAAACGATACTTCTCATTAGCAGTTATTGCTATGTATTCAACTTTAAACAAACTATCACGAATTGATAGTAATTTTCAATACCATAAAAAAGCCTTTGCTTATCAAGAATATAAGACCTCTCCACCCTATTCTACTTTTAATTACTAAACAATCTTATTAGTAAATAAATTTAGTCATTTAATGTTAAAATACAACATTTATTAAAAACACATCACTCAACAAAAGGAAATAGTATGCATATAGAAGAAGGCGTAGTTCAAGGCGCAAAAATGGTATTTAGTTATGGATCAGCAGCAGTTGCATTTGGAATCGCTGGAAAATTAGCAATAGAATCGATGAAAGAAAATGGTTTGTTTTCACTTGCAATCAAAACACTTATGACATCGTTACTCGTACTTGTATTTTTTCAAGTCTTACCACACCAAGCAGTTGGAGTATCTGAAGTTCATCTTATCTTAGGATCAACTCTATTTTTAATCTTTGGAGCAGCACCAGCAGCATTTGGTTTGGCTATTGGACTTTTAGTGCAAGGTCTGTTTTTTGCTCAGTTTGATCTACCGCAATATGGTATCAATGTGACAACATTACTTATCCCTTTATTTACTATGGGATATGTAGCTTCTAAAGTTATCCCTAAAAATATCGCTTATAAAGATATTAAATATGCTGATGCTTTAAAATTATCGTTGGTATATCAAGGTGGTATCGTTACTTGGGTTGCATTTTGGGCATTGTATGGTCAAGGATTTGGAGCTGAAAATTTAGCTGCAGTTTCTATTTTTGGGGTAGCTTATATGAGTGTAGTACTTGTTGAGCCACTTATTGATTTAGCTGTGTTAGCAGGAGCTAAAACTCTTGGAAATTTAGAAAACAGTTCTTTTGTAAATAAAAGACTGTATCAATCAGCAGTTTAAAAAACATTTTAGAGAGATAAAAAAAGGTAAGGAATTTTTCTTTACCTTTTTTATTTTTAAAAATAAAAATATTGTTAAGGATAACAATGAAAAGATATAGACACTACACAAAAGACAAAGCCATTATACTTTCAGTTTTTGGTTCCGTAATCGAACAAGATAAATATTTAGATTTTAAAAAACTTATAGAGAAAACATTTCCAGATATAGATGTTTTTATCTCTGTGAGTTCTCGTATGGTTTTAAAAGATCTGATTAAAAAAGGGTTTGATTATAAGAATTTAGCACAAACTATGGCAGATGTTGATATGCTAGGATACAAAAATATCATCGTATCTTCTGTGAACCTTTTCCCCGCTTGTGAACATGAATTTTTAAAAAAAACTATTCATGGATTTTCTCAATTTTCATTTTCAAATATAAGACTTTCAAATGCAATTTTAACAAAAACAAAAGACACCACTTTATTTTTTAAAGATTTAGATGATACTATTACTAAAAAAAATACGGCAAATTTATATATCATTCATGGGACTCCAAAATTAGAGTTTGGGGGATTGGCTTCTGTAAGTTATGCTGCTCAATATTTAGAAACTAAAAGTCCTAAAAACTATACTTGTAGTTTAGAGGGTGCTTTCCCTTATTTTGCTATCAAAGATGAATTGGTAAAAAAAATGCAAAAAGATGGTATAAAAAAAGTGCAAATAGTTCCCCTACTTTTAGTAAGTGGAAATCATTATATAAAAGATATGGTTGAGATTCAAGAAGAGTTGAGTGAACATTTTAAAACAAAAATAGTGAAAAGTATCACTAAAGATGAAAAATTTAACCTTTTACAATGGGAAAATACTACAGATATAATTATAAATAATATAAAAGAAGAGATTATTAAACTTGGACACTAAAATAAAAAACAAAGATAACATCAAACTCTCTATGGTATCTTTAGGACCAGGAGATCATGAGCTTATAACTCTTAAAGGATTAAAAGCTTTACAGCAATGTGGAGCTATTTGTATCCCTACGAAAAGTGCTGATCATAGTTTTGATCGTTCAGTGACTTATAAAATAGTAAAAAAACTTATGCAAGAGTTTGGATTTGAAAAACCGATTATTGCTATGTATACGCCTATGAATTTCAAGCATGATGATTGGCAATATCAAGTAGATATAATACAAAAAGGTATCAAAAAATACGGAAGTGTTTCTTTTGTAACTTTAGGTGATAGTGCTATTTATAGTACTGTATATTATCTTTTAGATATTATTAAAAAGCAAGATAAGAAACTGTATAAAAAAAGTGAAGTGATAGCAGGTATCACCTCCTTTTCTTATGCAAGTTCACAAATAAAAAAACCGTTGTGTTTAGGAGATACTGCTTTTAAAATAGTGCCTCTTCACAAGAAAGAAGTACCTAGTACGACAGTATATATGCGACCAAAAATTGGTATGGAAACAGATACTATAGAAGAAAATGGAAAAATATATACCTTTGAAAACCTCAATATGGTAGGGGAAACAATCACAAAAGGAAAAGTGAAAAAAGTCAGAAAATATATGACTTTATTTATAGATTTTATAAAATGGAAATAAAAATGGAAAACACACAAGAATTTAAGCAAGAGCAACCACCTATAAATATAGGTGCAGATATATCAGTACGATCATTTGAGATGATAGAAGAGGAGCTTCAAGAGTATCCAAAAGCAAAAGAGTTTGATGAAAATCAAATCGAAGTGATAAGTAGACTTATTCATACATCTACATGTTTTGATGAAGTGTTAAATAACATTTGTTTTACTAAAGATGCCATTCCTCGAATACAAAAACTACTTATAAATAAAGCAAAAATCATTGTAGATGTAAATATGATAAAAGTAGGACTCAGTGACTTTTATCTTGATACATATGAAAATGAGGTGATTTGTTATATCAAAGAGAAGTTTACTTATGAGATGGCAGAAAAAAATAAAACGACACGAAGTTATGCTGCTGTTGTAGAAGCTATCAAAAGACATAAAGATAAGCCTCTTATATTAGCCTGTGGAAATGCCCCTACTTTTATATATGCCGCTATAAATACACTGCTCGATGAGGGTGTTGATCTTAAAAATGTTGCATTTTTACTTTTTCCTGTTGGCTTTGTAAATGTTGTAGAGTCAAAAGATTATGGTAAAAGATTTTGTGAACAGTTTGATATACCTGCTGTTATTATGGAGGGGCGATTTGGGAGTTCTACTATGACAGTTGCTACTTTACATGCTACTTATAAACTTATCAAAGATTATGATGGAAAAGATAAGTACAATGGAAAATAATCAAACACCAGAACCTAAAACAACTAAAAAATACAATTTGATGGGAAATGAAGTGGTTGATGGATTTGTATGTAAACCAAAAGTATTAGACCCCGAAAAACCAATCATGCATTTTAAAACACAAATATTTTTATGTCACGATGAACGCTGTAAAAAAGCACATAAAACAGACCTACTTTCTGATGATTTACGAGAAATTTTAAAAGAGATAAATCTCGCTCGTGGTGAAAATAGAATCAAAATATCTCGTACAGGATGTTTTGGTGCATGTCGATTTAGATCTGTTGCGAATCTTTATGAGAATACACGAGTCAATGGTCATCCAAAAAACAACAACTTGTGGCTTAGAAATATTCATAAGTACAGTAAAGAAAAATGGATAGAACTATTCCAAGCTTTAGCTGAAAATAAAGATATAGATGATTTAGTCGATTTCAAACAAATTCCACTTAGTCAAATCAAGGAGTATCCAAATGTGTAAAAAAATATATTTAGTAGGGGCAGGTCCTGGGGATGTTGAGCTTTTGACACTCAAAGCTGTAAATATACTCAAAATTGCAGATGTGGTTCTGTATGATGCACTTGTAAACCCTGAAGTGTTAGATTTTTGTAAAGAAAATGTAATCAAAGAGTTTGTAGGGAAAAGAAAAGATAAACACCTTAAGAAACAAGATGAGATAAATGATTTACTCGTAGGATATGGAAAAACTCATGAAGTAGTTGTACGACTCAAAGGGGGTACTCCCTTTGTATTTGGTCGTGGATATGAAGAGGTTCGAGCTATTAAAGATGCTGGATTTGAGCCTGAGATCATTAGTGGAGTGAGTGCTACTACGAGTGTACCTGAAAGTTTTATGATCCCCTCTATTGATAGAAAGTTTAATGATTCGTATAGAACGATTACGGGACATGATACCGAAGTATTTTCAGATATAGTCACTTCTTATCATTCAAGAGAAAATCTTGTGATAATGATGGGTGTTTATCATTTAAAAGAGATTGTAAATATATTGATCTCTAAAGGTTTTCCATTGAGTTTACCAATAGCGATTTTAAGTAAAGGAAGTACAAAAGATGCTTCTAAATTAATTTTTACTTTGGAAGAGATTCAAAATAAAGATGATGAGTTTTTTACTGAAATCAGATCTTTAACTCCAGCAATGATTTTTGTTGGTGCTTCTGTAAATAGTAAATATAATAGTTAAATAAAGATATACAATGTCTGAAGAATTAAAAAAAGGACTCACCACAGGAGCGCATGCTTTTTGGATGTTTCATTCTTCTTTAGAGAGATATTTAGATACAAAATCTATCTCTATCTCTAAAATCAACAAACTTGACAATGATGATTTAGATGTCACAAAAAATTGTGAAATTGTTGTCTCTATAAGTGATGATAAAAATGATTTAGAACTCAATCTTACACCCCACAATCCACAAATTTATACTGAAAATTCAAATACTTTATATCTCTATGCTGGCTTAGGTGTAGGTGTAGTAACAAAAAAAGGGTTAAAAATATCGCCTGATTTTCCTGCTATAAATCCACGACCTTTAAATGCTATTTTTGATTTGTTTAAAGAACAAACAAAAGAGTATAAAAATTTAGCTTTACATTGTAGTGTAGGAGTCACAGATGGTGAAACCATCTCTAAACAAACAGCAAATGCTAAAGTTGGAGTAATCGGTGGAATATCTATTTTGGGTACGACTGGTATCGTTAAACCTGTATCGAGTTCTGCTTATATTGACTCTGTAAAAACAGAGATAGAGTTCGCTAAACAAAATGATTTTGATCCTCTTATCTTTACCCTTGGAAACTCTGCTTTTCGAGTTTCAAAAGAGAAATATGATGAGGGTCAGATAGTCGAAGTTGCAAATTTTGTATATGATTCTATAGAAATTTCAACAGCTTTAGATATAAAAAAAGTGGTTTTTGTATGTGGTATAGGAAAGATGACCAAAGTATATCAAGGTTTTAAAAATACACACAATAGATTTGGAACGATTGATTTTGTACAACTCAAACAAGATATAAAAAATGAGATGAATTATGAAGTAGATATAGAATCTACAAAAACAGTAAAGGGTATATCTCAAGAACTAGAAAAACTAGGTCTTGTAGATGATTTGTATACGATGATTGCTAAAAAAGCAAATGAACAAATAAAAATATGGTTTCCAAATTCAAATGTGGAAGCCCTAATATTAGAACAAAGTGAGGTAACAGGATGGTAACAATTATCGGAAATGGTATGGGTGACTATACTTTTGATAATCTTCAAAATAAAAATATCGATTTATCTTCTTTTGATAAAATTATATGTGATAAAAACTTCAAAGAAGATGGTGAAAATATAGTAAAAGGTGGCTATAAAATAGCAAGAGAGTATATCTTGGAAAACTACGATAAAGAAAATATTTTATATGTAGTCACAGGAAGTCCATTTTTCTATAGTGCAGGTATTTTAGTAGCACGAAAACTCCCAAAAGAGCAAGTAAAAATCATAAACAATACTTCAAGTAGAGTGTATATGCAAGAAAAAATCTTCATCAATGATAATGAGATAGATACTATCTCTTTGCATGGGAGACCAAATATAGATCTCACAAAGTTTTTAACAAATAGATATACATTTATAGTATGTGATAAATTAACAATTAAAAAGGTTCAAGAAGCTATCAAGTTCTTAAAAGATTCTGATATAGAAACAACAATTGGGTATAAACTTGGATATAACGATGAAGTGATTGAAAAAATAAATATCAATACTTTTGATACAAATAAATTCGATCTAACTCAACCGTATGTATTGATGATAGAAAAACTCTATGAGTGTAAAAATGGATTAAGTGAAGATAGTGATTTTGATACTGAGCGTGGTATGATCACTAAAAAATATAAAAGACACTTGACTCTTCAAAACTTAGACCTAGAACCAAATCAACTCTTATGGGATATAGGAGCTGGGAGTGGGTCTTGTGGAATTGAAGCGTTTGCACGATACAAAACAAACACAATCTTTTTTGAAAAAAATGAAGAGCGTGTAAAACATATAAGAACAAATTTAACAAATCATCAAGTTTTAAACTGTGAACTTTATGTGGGTGAAGCACAAGAGATCTACCCTACTTTAGAGCAAAATCCTCAAAGAATATTTGTAGGTGGTGGTGGTGAAAAAGTGATAGATACTTTGCCATATTTATATGAAAGACTTGATACAAATGGTGTGATGATTATAAATGCTATTACATTAAAACATTTAAGTCAAATGATAAATATCCTCAATGAGGCAAAAATAGAGTTTGAAACACACTCTATTAGTCTTACAACATATAAAGGAAAACTAGATTTAGTTGAGCCTGAGAGACAATTGTTTCAGTTAAAAGTTAACAAAAAAGAAAAAGAAGAGGAAGTATAAAATGGTATATTTTATAGGAGCTGGTCCTGGTGACCCTGAACTCGTAACCGTAAAAGCTATGAATATTTTGAAAATTGCGGATGCTGTTTTGTTTACAGGTTCGCTAGTACCAAAAGAGGTATTGAGTTGGTGTAAAGAGGATGCTTTGGTTGTAGATAGTCAAGGGATGAAATATCCTGAGATATTTGAATTTTTAAACACACACAAAGATAAAATAGTTGCACGAGTACATACAGGTGATCCCTCTATTTACTCAACTATAGCTAAACAAATCGAGTACTTAAAAGAACAAGATATAGAGTATTCTGTCATTCCTGGTATCACTGCTGCTTTTGGTGCAGCTGCATCTTTCGGTATCGAGTATACTATCCCTGGAGTTTCACAAACTGTTATATTATCAAGAGTCGAGGGGAAAACTCCAAATCCTGAAAAACTAGAGAATATTTTGGCTTGTAAAAATTCTTCATTGGCTTTTTATCTCTCTATTTTACTTTTGAAAAAACTTAAAAAAACAGCTTTAGAGATGGATTATAGTCCTGATACTCCTTGTTGGGTAATAGAAAAGGCTACTTGGGCAGAAGAGAAAATATATAAAGGGACTATAAGTAATATTCACGAACAAGTTTCCCATATACGAGGTGTTGCTCTTATTTTATTTGGTGATTATTTACATCAAAAAGAAACAGAAGAGTCACATCTGTATGTAAAACCATTAGTAAAAGAGATTGAACAACAACGAAAAGAAAAAAAGGGAAATGAAAATGAGTAAATTAAAAATAGCAGTCGTAACAATAAATCAGCCAAGTTTAACAGCTGCTTGTAATCTAGTGCCTTATTTATATGACTATCATGTAGATGTTTTTGGTAAAAAAGATTTGGAGCATAATTTAGAGCATTTAAACTTATATGGTAAAATTGATGAGATTATGCAACCTGCTTGGGATGGATATGATGCGATTATCTGTATTTTGGCTATGGGTGCAGTGGTGCGAAAAATCGCTCCACTTTTAAAAGATAAATCAACAGATCCAGCTGTGATCGTGATGAATCTTGCTTTAGATAAAGTAGTACCACTTTTAAGTGGGCATTTAGGTGGAGCAAATGAATTAAGTGACACTATAGCTTTACGAATCGATGGCTGTTTAAACTTTGTATCAACTGCAACAGACCAAACAAACACTTTGGCTTTTGAGATGTTTGCTAAAAAAAATGATCTTGAGATACATAACTTAAAAGAGTTGGCACTGATCTCAAACTCACTTTTAAATAAAAAAGAGGTAGAAGTTTTAACATACGAGTCAATTTTCCAAACTATTCCAAATAAAAAAAATATTAAATTAGTAGACAAGCAGACAAGTGAACTTTGTGTAAATATTACTCCGTTTGATAGCCCTCTTCTTACTTTTAAACCAAAAGTATTTTTAGGTATAGGGTGTAATCGTGATACATCTTGTGATGATATAGAAAAAGCTTTTTTATCATTTTTAGAATCAAAAAAATTAAAACTAGAACAAATAGAAAATATCGCTTCATTTGAAGCTAAAGCAGATGAAAAAGGACTTTTAGAGTTTGCAAACAAATATAACTTTGAAATAAAATTTTATAATGAAACGGAAATAAATAGTTTAAAAGGTGAGTTTTCGCCATCAGCCTCGACAAAGTTTTTTGGACTTCAAGGTGTATCAGAGCCATCAAGTGTACTACTATCAAAATACAAAGAACTTATCATACCAAAAGAAGTGTATGACAAAAAAATAACAATAGCAGCAGCAGTATAAAGGAACAAAAATGGCAAAAAAATTATATATCGTATCAACAGGAGCTGGTGGGTTAGACTACATTACACCTGCGGCTTTACGAGCAATAGAAGAATGTGAAGTAGTAGTATCATATAGTAAATACGCAAGAGAATTAGGAAGTTTGATCGAAGGAAAAGAGTTGTATACATCTGGTATGACTCACGAAATTGAAAGATGTGGTCAATCAATCGATTATGCTAAAAGTGGAAGAACGACTTGTATCTTTTCTAATGGTGATGTAAATGTTTATGGTATGGCTACACTCGTAACAGAACTGATGGAAGAGCGAGATTTATGGGGAGAGATTGAAGTGGTTTCACTTCCTGGAGTGACATCATTTTTAGCAGCTGCTTCTAAAGTAGGTGCGCCTGTATCTCAAGATTTTTCCATTATCTCATTATCTGATAGACTTACAGATATTGATTTAATCGATAAAAGAGTAAAAGCTGCACTTGATTGTGACTTTGTAATGGGTATCTATAATCCAAAGTCTAAAAAAAGAATCCTCCCTTACCAAAACTTCCTCCGAGCTTTAGAAGATGGATACCAAGATAGAATAGCCATCATCGCTTCAAATGTGGGAAGACCAAAAGAGCAAATCACTATCACTACTGCGCAAGATCTCATCGATCAAGATATAGAACATCCACAAGTTACTATGTCAACACTTATTATGATTTGTAACTCAAATGCTAAACTTACTAAAAATGGGAAAGTGCTTACTCCTCGAGGGTATTTGAATAAGTATGATTTGAGTGGGGAGAAAAGGTAGATATAAAATAGCTATTATATGGTTATACTTTTAACTAAAATATAACTAATAAATAGGTATTATAAATAATATATTATTGGAGAAAGTTTATGCAACTAACAATAGAAAATATTGGTATTATAAAAAAAGCTAACATTACAATTGATGGATTGGCAGTCATTGCAGGTAATAATGATACTGGTAAAAGTACAATTGGAAAAATTCTATTTTCTATTGTTAAGTCTATTAGTAGATATAAAAAAGATCTTGAAGAAGATAAAGAGAAGAATATAAAAAAATTGGTTGATAATATATATTTTAGACTTAGAAAAAGAATTAATTTTACTGAAAATATTAAAACTAGAGATATGTTTTATCCAATATCATTTTTGGAAGAGATAAATAAAAAGAGTATTGAAGCCGTTAATACTAGAATTAAATTTGTAGATAATGAAGTTCTTGACAAACTTATCTCTAATCAGCTTGAAGACTTAAAAAAATTAGTTGCTCAAGATGATAATAAAGATGAAACTATTAAAAGAGCATTTAAAAAAATATTATATTCAGAGTTTACAGATGAATTAATAAATAAGCATATTAAAGAAAGTGAATTGTCATATATTAATATCAAAGAAGGTCAAAATGAGATTTTAAATATTGATATGAAAGATTCTGATAATATTCAATTTGATTTAAAAGATGATTTATATTTTAATGATAGTACATTGATAGAAACACCTATGATTTTAAACTTTAATGAATCTATAGAAAATTCAAGATCGTATTTTGAAATAAGAGATAAAAGTGATAGATTAAACTTTTTAGGTATGCCAAATATTGCTTTTCATATTAAAGATATTGATTCTAAATTGAAAGAATCTACTTATAATGATGAGAGTCTATTTCAAGATAATAAATTATCTCAACAAATATCAAATATAGTTAATGGAGAGATGAAATTTATTTCCAAAGAAAGAGAATTTATTTATATTAAAAAAGATGGGGAAAGATACAAGAGTATAAATACAGCAAGTGGTATTAAAGCATTTGGAATATTACAAATGCTATTTAATAGTGGATTGATAGATGAAAGAAGTATTATTATTATAGATGAACCTGAAATACATCTCCATCCAAACTGGCAACTTAAATATGCTGAATTGATTGTATTACTTGTCAAAAATGATATTAATATTTTAGTTACTACACATAGTCCATATATGATAGAAGCATTAGAATTATTTAGTCAAAAAGAAGAGATTTCTTCAAATTTTTATATCTCTGAAAAATCTGAACATAACACAATTATCAAAGATGTTAATGGGAATTTAGAAGAGATTTACAAAGCATTATCTGAACCTTTTAGTACACTTGAAAAGATATCCTTAAAAGATACTTTTCAATGGTAACTTTTTTAGAAAAACATTTTAAAGATCATGCTAATTTTGTTGATTTAAATTCTGTAAGTGATGGCATATGTAATAATAATTCAAAAGAATATATCAATTTCGATGAATTTATTCACTCTTTATATCAAAAAGGTTATTTCTCAGGCGATACTTTTTCTTCTCCTGATACTATTTTGTTGAATAGTACTGAAACACATCTAATACTTGTAGAATTTAAAGATATGAATTCTTTGCAATCAGAAGACAATATCAAAGAATGGTGGAAAGATAAAAATAGGAGTGTCTATTTGAAAATCACAGACACGATTTTAGGTCTTGGTTATTATCTAAAAAATAATTGTGATCAAAATTATGATGATTTTCTGAATATTTCAAAAAGTTTTTTTTATGTCTATAAATCAAATACTTATAAAAAGAAAATTAAACACCATTTACAGTATAAGTTTTCAAGATATGATTTTTTGTTTAAAAATATTAGAACAGCTGAAGCTACAAGTTTTGAAAATTTTTTAACTAACAATAATTTATAAGGAAAAGGAAAATGCTAAACCTCTGCATAACTGCAACATCATCAAACAGTGGTAAAACCATACTTACAACCGCCCTACTGTATCACTTCAAAAAATCAGTTCGTCCTTTTAAGATAGGACCTGATTATATAGATCCTCAATTTCATAGAAAAGTGTGCGGGACACCTAGTGTGAATCTTGATAGTTTTATCATGGATGAATCTCAAGTACAATGGATATATAATCATTATTCAAATAAAGATGTTTCTATTTTAGAGGGTGTGATGGGTTTTTATGATGGTGATGATAAGGGTTGTAGTGCTTATAGCGTATCTAAACTTTTAGGTGTGCCTACTATTTTACTCCTTGATTGTAAGGGGAGTTATATCACTATTAGTGCCGTTTTAAAAGGGCTTTTGACTTATAAAGCAGACAATACTATAAAAGCTGTTGTTTTAAATCATGTCTCTTCAGCTATGCACTTTACTCTTATAAAAAATATTATCTCTAAAGACCATCCTCATATAGTTGTTTTGGGATGGATAAAAAAAGATTTAGAAAGTTTAAGTAATACTCATCTCGGACTTGATTTGGATGATTTAGGAAAGATAGAAACTATTTCTAAAGATGTATTGGAAAATATAGATTTAAGTTTGTTAGAGGATTTTTCGACAAGAAAGAAAAGTGTAAAAAATGAAAATTATCCTTTTGAAAAAATAGAGAAACAAAACAAACATTTAGCTATTGTAACAGATGAGAACTTCTCTTTTTTATATTATGATAATTTGGAATTTTTTAAAGAGATATTCGAAACAGTAACTTTGGTAAATCCTACAAAAGATGAAATCATTCCAAACACTTGTGATGTAGTTTATATTTGTGGTGGATATGTGGAAACTGATAAAGCCTATAACAATTTAAAAAATTCTCTTCATTTTCAAGATTCTCTTATCTCTCATGCTCAAACTAAAAAGATATATGCTGAGTGTGCGGGGCTTTTATATCTTGGGAAAAATATCGATGAAAAAAAGATGAGTGGCTTACTCGATGTATCTTTTACTTTGACTCCTCGGTTTACACGACTTGGGTATTATTACAATGAAAAAAATTACAAAGGTCATAGTTTTCATTATAGTAGAGCTATTGATGATAAAAATGGTTTTGATATTTTGTCTAAAAAACCAAATGGTATCGGAAAAGTAGGAAGTTGGCAAAGTGAAAATGAAAATGTATTTGGGACATATCTGCACACTATGTTTCGAAATAATATACAACTGATAAAAGAAAAATTTTTATAGGGAAACTTTAGTAAAAATACAATAAATGAATGATAGAATGGTAATTAAATTTAATATATACTTTATAGACAAAAAATAATACATTGGAAAATAGAAATGAATAACGAAAATCTAAATCAACATATTACAGAGTTTTTACACTATTATTGTAATTTACCATCTCCTCAATACGCCGTGATGCTCAAAGGAAAATGGGGAAGTGGAAAAACACACTATGTCAAAGACTACTTAAAAACTTTAGATCAAGAGAGTCAAAAATATGTTTATGTAAGTTTATATGGAGTGACCTCCTACGATGAGATAGAAACTAAATTTTTGGAGGCACTTCATCCTACACTTTACAATAAAAAAACACTTCTCTCAGGGAAAATTGCCAAAGGACTTTTAAAAGCAGAATTAAAAGTTGACATCGATGAAGCACATATTCAACATGAAAAAAACATACCACTTTTAGATACAGAGGAACAAATCTTGATCTTTGATGATTTGGAGAGATGTAGTATCGACATCAATGATCTGTTAGGGTATATCAACTATTTTGTAGAACACCAACACTATAAAGTTATTGTTTTAGCAAATGACGAAAAATTTACAAGTGATAACTATAAAGATATAAAAGAAAAACTTATTGGGAAAACTTTTGAAGTGGTATCCAATACAGATCTTGCATATGAGAGTTTTATACATACCTTAAACAATGAGCTTTTTACAGAATATAAAAAAGATATTATAGGTATATATATCCAATCAGGTTATAATAATCTGAGAGTTTTACGCCAAGCGATACTTGATTTTGATAGATTTTCACATCTTATAGAACTCAAGCTTTTTAAAAAAGAACTTATTTATGACTTAATAATACGATATTTTATGTTGTCAATAGAGAGTAAACTTTCTGATTTTCAGATATTAGATATGAACCAATTTAGAAAAGAATCTACTCGTCTCATAAAAAAAGCTTCTGAAAGTGAAATCTATACAAAATACAAAAAAGTGGTCGAAAAATATACTCAAGTTTCTTTTAATGAGACGATTTTTTCTTTTGAATTATGGAATGATATTATCAATAAATCTTTAATTATACGGGAAAATGTGATAGAACAAATACGCTGTTCTTCTCATTATTCAAATGAAAATATCATAAGTTGGAAAAAATTGTATTATTTTTACACTTTTTCAGATGATAAATTTCGAGAGATATTATCTGAGGTTGAAACATCTTTTTTTAATAATGAATATAAAGATCTATTTATAGTCAAGCATGTCTATCTCATTTTAATAAATTTACAAGATATTGGCTTATATAATAAAAGTTTTGAAGAGATAACAAAAATACTCAAAATTAATATTGATAAGTTATATTATGAGAATCTTTTTACAGAAAGTAGTTATGATAAATATAAAGATAATACTATGTATGATAATTTGGCATATTTTGATAGCTCCTTAGATAAGGGGATATTTGAAGAGTATATTTATTCTAAATTTACAGAGATTGATACAGTGATTATGAAAGAACAAGCTGCTTTATTTACAAAAACATTAGACCCAGAAGTTCTTTTAAAAATAAAAGGAAAAAATACATATTATAGAAAACCTCTTTTTATGTATCTTGAAATAAATGAGTTTTTTGAAAATTTTACAAAAGAGTTCATAGAAAAAGATAACCATTTTGAATATATATTTGAAAAAAGATACACCAATCCGAAATATTTAGAAAATTTAATATATGAACTAGATTTTTTACATGAATTAGAAAAAAAACTCGAAAAAGAGTACGAGATACGAAAAACAAAACTCAGTGGATATAGAACGAATAATTATTTACAGGTGGTGAAGCAGGCTATTGTAGATTTGGATAAGTAGCGGAAAGAAGAAAACATAAACAAATAAAACACAGAGATACCCTCCTTTAAAATAAAATTTAGATATAATATACCTAAATATTAAAAGGTAAAAATTTGGATAAAAATAATTGTTATATTGATTTATTTTCAGGTTGTGGCGGTCTTGCTCTTGGACTTCATAAATCAGGATGGAAAGGTTTATTTGCTGTAGAAAAAAGCAAAGATGCTTTTTCAACACTACATCATAATCTTCTCAATAAAAATTCAAATTTTGCTTGGCCAGATTGGCTGCCAAAACAAAATCATGATATAAATAATATAATCGAAAATCATGAAGAAAAACTCAAAGAATTAAGAGGGAAAATATCACTTGTCGCAGGTGGACCACCTTGTCAAGGTTTTTCTATGGCAGGAAGAAGAAAAGAAAAAGATGATAGAAATAAGCTCATTGATTCTTATATAAAGTTTATAGAGTTAGTACAACCAAAAGTATTATTTTTTGAAAATGTAAAAGGTTTTACTATAGGTTTTAAAAAAGGGAATAATAGAGGTCAGGCTTATTCTATATATGTAGTAAAGAAACTTAAAGCTCTTGGTTATGATGTGCATGGAGAAGTGATTGATTTTGCAGAATACGGAGTACCTCAAAAAAGACAAAGATATATTTTGGTAGGTACTAAATATGGTGACGCAAAAAGTTTTTTTAATAAAATCACAAATAATAAAGCTAATTTCTTTAAATCTAAAAATTTAGAAAAAGATATAACATCATTAAATGATGCAATATCTGATCTATTAAAGTCTAATGGTACGAAAGAATCACCTGATACAAAAAACTTTCAAGCAGGACTATATTCAAAAGCTACAAGCTCATATCAAAGGCTTATGAGAGAAAGTAAACCTTTAACAAATAAAATTGCAAATAGTCACAGATTTGCAAAACATAAAGAACAAACACTTAAAAAGTTTCAATATATTTTAGATAATGGTGTAGCAAATAAAAACATATCAGATACAATCAAAGAAAAGTATAATATGAAAAAAAGAACTACAGTTCCTCTTTGTCAAAAATCCCCTACTCCTACACTTACGACATTACCTGATGATTATATTCATTATTGTGAGCCAAGAATACTAACAGTGAGAGAATACGCAAGAATACAGTCATTTCCTGATAGTTATGAATTTAAAGCAAGCTACACAACAGGTGGAGAAAGAAGGAAAACATCTACACCAAGATATACACAAATAGGAAATGCAATACCACCTCTTTTTGCAGAACAAGCTGGTATAGTTTTAAAGGATATGATTTAATGACTACTGAATGGGAAGATGTACGATTTTTATCACATGTAAATATTAAAAATATTATTGGTAAAGAACTTATCAATGATGATAATGTTGCTGTTATGGAACTTGTTAAAAATTCTTATGATGCAGGGGCTTTAAAAGTTAATGTAGAATTTAAAAATCTTACTAGTTTAGAGAAAGTGAACCATGAAATAATTATATCTGATAATGGCCATGGTATGTCTAAAGAAGATATATTACATAAATGGCTAAATCTCGCATATTCAATCAAAAGAGTTCTAAATGCACAACATAATCGTCTTCAAGCTGGAAATAAAGGAATTGGTCGATTTTCTTGTGACAGACTAGGTAAACAACTTAATATATTTACAAAACAAGATAATGATAAAATTTATCATCTCCAAATTAACTGGGAAGATTTCGAAAATATCGAAGACTATAGTGTAGAAATAAATCACATACCTATGAAACTTAGAGAAGTAGATAACGATTTAGTTTTAAAGGAAACTGGATATAAAATAAGTAATTCTGGTACGATTATTCAAATATTTAACTTAAGAACTGAATGGATAAAAATAAATAAAAATAGTCTATTTAATGAAGTATTGAATTACCAAAAATTTTCAACTCTAAAGGCATCTTTAGAAAAATTAATCAATAAGAGTCAAGTTGATAGTGGTGGATTCAAAATATTTCTACAAGTAAAAGAAATAATCGATGGAGATGAAAAACTATATTATAAGAAAATCAATGGAGAAATAAAGAATAAATTTTTTGATAAATTAAATTTTGATACGACATATATACAATCAGCTATAAGTGAAGATGGAAGTCAAATTATAACAAAACTTAAAGATAGGAATAGAGTAATTTTTCAAACGATAGAAAAAAATACTGAATTTCCTGATATAAAAGGGATCAAAGTTATTTTGATGTATCTCAATCCTTATGCAAAAGTTTACTTTGAAAATCAAATGGATATGAGAAGTGTAGAATTTGGTTCTGTCTTTTTATTTATAAATGGTTTTAGAATACCCCCATATGGAGATGTAGATAATGACGCTTTTGGTATGGAAGTTAGAAAAAACCAAGGAAGAAATAGATATCTAAGTAATCGTGAATTAATAGGTCGAATTGAAATAGAAGATAGAGAAGAACAATATCAAATTATATCGAGTAGAGAAGGTATTGTTCAAAATGAAAAATTTAAACAACTTATTCATAAATCGACAAAATCGACAAAGAATCAAACAAAAAACAATGGTTTTTTTTATAAAACTCTTAAAAAACTTGAAAAGTACATTGTCGATGGTCTTAAATGGGATAGTGTTTCCAGGGAGTTTTCAGAAACAAAAATAAAAGAGATGATTAATCAAGAGAATTGGAAAGAAAATAAAGAAATTTATATGATTTCAAGAGAACAGAAACTTAATAATATAAGTAAAAAGATATTTACTATTATTGGTATTAATACTCAAAACATAGTACATTTGGATATAAATAATGAAGTTTTAAATTACTTAGTAGAAACTTCTACTGTGGAAACTCAAAAGAATATATCAAAATTTTTAAATGATTTTAGTAAAATACCAATTTATGCTATAGATAAAAAACTAAAATCATTAATTAAAAAATTAATTAAAAAAGTTGATGATGAAAAATTAATTAAAAAAGTTGACTTAATTTTAAATAATAAGATAATCAATGTTAATGAAATACTTGATAAAGAAGAATCTTATAAACAATTTGATAAAAAAATAATAGTTTTAGAAAAAGAAAGAAGTAACTTATCTAAAGAGATTAAAAATTTAAAAAAAGAAAACCAAAAAAAAGATGAACAAGTTCAATTTCTAAAATCAATTCAACCTATAGACAAAACTGAACTTATTGCAATGCAACACCATGTAGGATTATTCGCATCTACAATTAAGGATACAATATTAGATTTTAAAATGACCGTAGATGAAGATGGAATCAATAACCAAAAAATAATTGAATACCTAAAAGATATATCTATAGAAACAGAAAAGATTCTTGCAATTAATAAATATTTTACAAAAACGAATTATTTATCGAAAAAAAATACTGTCAGACAAGATTTAGTTTCTTACATAGATAATTATATTAAACATATATATACATTAAACACTAGTAAAGATTTATCTATAACTATTAATACAAATAAAGTAAAGTTTATTTCTAAGTTTGAACCGTTAACCATTAATATTATAATTGATAATTTATTAAACAATTCAAAAAAAGCAAATGCAAAAAATGTAATATTCTATTTTTCTATAGGAAATGACTTAATATTAGAATATACAGATGATGGTAAAGGGCTAGATTCAAGTATAATTGATGAAAAAAGTATTTTTGACATAGGAATTACTACGACAGATGGTTCAGGACTGGGATTATATCATATAAAAGAATCTTTAGAGAATATGAGAAATAGTACTATCTCAATTACAAAACAAAAAAAAGGTATAAAATTTATTATAAGGTTTAAGGATGACATTAAGTTATAAAATATTATGGATAGAAGATACTCCGAAAGCAGTTAGAGCAAAAAAAAGAATTATAAAACATTATCTTGAAAATGAAAAAGGCTATACTTGTGAAATAAAAGAAATAGATAATTTCAATAGCTTTGAGCAAGATATAGGCTATGTAAAAACATCTAATTATGATTTACTATTAGTTGACTTAGATTTAGGCAGTGAAGATGAGCATCACAATGGCAATGATATAATAAAAAGAATAAGAGATGAAAACATTTATACAGAAATAATATTTTATTCATCACAATATGAAAATTTAATGTCAATTATAACAAATCCATTTATTGAAGGTATTTTTACATCTGAAAGAGATATGTTAGATACAAAAGTAAAAAAGATAATTGATGTTACAATAAAAAAAGTTCAAGATGTAAATAATCTTAGAGGTCTTATTATGGCAGAAGTAGCAGAACTTGATTTAATTAAAGAAGAAATTATCCAAAAGGCATCAGAAAAGGTTCCAAGTAAATCGCTAGAAAGATATACTTTGAAAAAAATAAAAAGTTCGGGTCAATCATCTAAAAGTCAGGCAGAAAGGCACATAGAAAATATCTCAGAAGTAACTTTTAATTCATTATTTCAGAAAATAGGATTTATAGATAGTAATAAAAAAGCAATGGCAATAGGGGAAGCCTTAGATAAGTTAAATATCACTGAACCCGTAACTAAGGCTACTTTTACACAACCATATATAGATAATATTTTAGACAAAAGAAATAAATTTGCTCATATTAAAGAATGTGAGCGTGAAGATGACAATGGAAATAAATGTTGGTTTATTGGGGACATCCCTTTTACAGAAGAAAAGTGTATTGAAATAAGAAAAGAAATTAGAGAATACAGAAAGATTTTAGAAGATATTAAAACTGCGGTATGAATAAATTAATTATTTATGGAGATATTCATGGTTGTTATGATGAATTTATCTCCCTTAGAAATAAGATAAATCCTCAAAAAGAAGACCTTGAAATTTGTGTTGGCGATATCATTACAAAAGGTAAAGGCTCTATAAAAGTTCTTAATTGTATCGTAGAACATAATATTAAATCAGTTCTTGGAAATCATGAAGATAAAATAGTACGATATTTAAAACATCAAAATTCAAATAAAAAAAACCCTATTACACTAGATGAAGATGAACAAAATATTGTTGATAATCTGACAAAAAAACATATTGAATATTTAGAACAATTACCACTATATTTACAATTTGAAAATATTACTATAGTTCATGGTGGTTTACAAAACTATATGAATTTAAATGAACTATCCAAAAGAGATAAACAAAAAATACTTCGTATGAGATATTTAGACCAAGATGATAACTTTCTAGCATTAGATAAGGAAGATGAAAATTCAACATTTTGGGCTGATATTTATGATGGAAATCAAGGTTTTGTAGTCTATGGTCATCAATGGCATAAAGATGTAAAAATAAATAAAAATGCTTTAGGTATAGATACAGGCTGTGTATATGGGAATAAACTAACTACCGTAGTATTTAAAACAAAAAATGACTATGAAATAATAGAAGAAAGAACACATTAATAACTTGAACTTCAAAAAAACCCAACAAAAAACACTCAAAAACATCATCATCTCAAGAAGAGATATACGAGGTAATAATTTTTTATCAAAAAGAATTAAAAAGAAATATATAAATAAAATACTTGATGCAGGTCTTCACGCCCCATCTGTAGGGTTTTCTCAACCTTGGAAATTTTTAGTGATACAAAATGATGCAATTAAACAAACAATTTATGAGAATTTTAATCAATCTTATGATAAAAGTAAGAAATATTTTAAAGGGAAAGAGTTATATAATACACTCAAACTGGAAGGTATACGAGAAACACCTGTAAATATAGCTGTTTTTTATAAGAAACCTATGAAAAAAGTGTTAGGTCAGACGAGTTCAAAAAAGATGGGTGAGTATAGTGTGGTATGTGCTATTCAAAATATGTGGTTGATGGCACGCTCTTTAAATATAGGGTTGGGTTGGGTGAGTATTATCGATCATAAAAAAGTACAAAAGAGTTTGGATGTGAGTGATAAATATAAACTCGTGGGGTATTTGTGTGTTGGGTATCCTAAGAAATTTTTGGACACACCTGAGTTAGAAACTCTCAAATGGGAAAAAAAGAAAAAGAGGAAAAAAGTAATATCATGGATGTAAACAATTCGTTTATCTCAAAAGCATTTTGGGAGACTCTGCTTTTTAAACAAAACAAATGGCATCGGCATGGTGTGTTTTTGCATACTATGAAAGTTGTTTATCAAGTGTGTAAAGCAAAAGATTATAAGTTTTTAGCTACTGCATTTTTTCATGATTTGGGCAAACCTATCGTTGCTTTTAAAGATGAAAAAGACCTCATCACTGGTGAATACTCTTTTAGAGACCATGAAGAAAAAAGTTATCAGATAGTGAAAAACTGGCCATTTTTGAGTGACTGGAGTAAGGATATGGTACGGTATCATTATCTTATACGAGATAGAAAAAATTCTAAAAAAAGAGGTTATTTTAAGAGACTTGCTAGACTTGAAGACTCATGGAGCAAACTCTCTCCTGAGTTTATACAGGATCTTGAACAGTTTTTGATATACGATGATAAAGGGAAAAAATAAAAGAATGTTTGATTTGAAATTATTAAATCTAAGTGTAAAAGATTATTTTACAAAAGATATGTTGAAGCTGATAGTATTTCCACTTGTTGGAAGTTTTGTTGTGATGATGTTGTTATTTTATAGTGTGGCTGATATGGGATTGTCTGAATTGGAAAATACACAGATAAAAATCCAACAACACCAAACTCTAGTAGAAAATGGCGTAGTTCATGAGACAAGTTCTGATGAAACCTATTCGGGGAGTTCTATCATTGATTTTTTACTTCGATATACTGTGACCTCTTGGATAGTGAGCTTTTTAGTCTATACAGTAGGACTTTTTGCTATAGGATACTTGAGTATTTTTACTTCACTTATCATAGTAGGGTTTTTGACACCTCAGATTTTACATACTATACATCAAAGGCATTATGCTCATTTGGAACTTGAAAAGGGATATGATACTGTTTTTGGAGGTATTTTTAAACTGATAAAAACAACTTTTGTGATGTTTTTTTTACTTCTTTTATTTATCCCTTTCTATTTTATCCCTCTTGTAAATATTGTTGCGATTAATTTACCTTTTTATTATCTTTTTCATAAGATGCTGAACTATGATGTAAGTTCAAATATCATGAGTTATGAAAAATTTAAACAAGTGTATTATTTTAATAAGTCAGCATTTAGAGGAAAAACATTACTTTTGTATGTAGTTTCACTCATCCCTTTTGTAGCTTTTTTTATCTCTATTTTTTATATTATCTTTATAGGTCATAGTTATTTTCAGTTATTAGAAGAAGATAATGGGAATTAAACAAACCATCACACAAGAGGAACTCCCTCTAAAATATAGACACTATACTTTAAAAGAAACGCAAGATGGTGTAAGTCATAGTGTCTATCTCCTTGAAGATATGTATGTTTTGAAAATAGTAACTTTAGAAGAATTAAACGCATTGGAAAATGAACAAAAACTTTTGAATGAACTTCAAAATATTTGTGTACCAAAACTTTTAGATATAGTACAAAAAACAGATTTTATTTTAGCTTTTTATACGCAAGTAGAGGGAATAAGCAATGCTCATCCACAAGTGATTCATATCAAAGAGATTGCCCTATTTTTAAAAAAGTTTCATACTCTCTCTAAAGATTTAAACTCATCAAATACCCAGATATATACAAAAAAACATCTAAAAATACTCATACTTCAAACAAAAAATGAAATACTTGTAAATCATTTTAATACATTAACATGTGAGCTACAAAATGATGGTATTATTCATGGTGATCTATTTTATGATAATGCAAAGTTTCAAGGTGATAAGCTCAGCGGCGTGTATGATTTTACAGAAGCTTGTGAGGGTGATTTTGTTTTTGAGTTGGCTGTTGTGGCACTCTCTTGGTGTTTTGAGAGTGAAAATTTGAACTCTCAAAAAGTTAATCATTTACTACAAAACTATGGTACAGATATACAATACGAAGATTTTAAAGAGTATATAAAATATGCCCTCTTATACTATACTACGACACGATATTTAGCAAATCAAAACTATCAAGAGTTATTAGATAAATTGGAGCAATTATGAATTTTACTCATGGTGGCGATGTGCAAGGGTTTGCTTTGGGAGTACAATGTGAATTATCAGAAGTAGTTGATCTCTCTTCAAATATAAATTTTATCCAACCTACTCTAAACAAAGATATGAATAGTATCAATATATCTTCTTATCCAAAATATGATGAACTCTATACAAATATTGCTAATATATATAAAATAAAAGATACCCAAATAGAACTCTTTAATGGTGCGAGTTCTGCGATATTTTCACTCTTTCGGTTTTTTGATACACGGTGTTGTACGATATATTCCCCTGCTTATTTGGAGTATAAAAAAGCGGCTCTACTTTTTGACTATGATCTAAAATTACTCAATCGTTTTGAAGATTTGGATAAAGAAGTGTCCGAAAATTCTTTGGTAGTATTTGTCAATCCTAGTACACCAGATGGAAACTTTTATGATATAGATACCCTCCTTTCAAAATGGATGGATAAAAACTGTACTATTTTAATAGATGAATCATTTATAGAGTTTAGTCTACAAAAATCGTGTATCGAATATATCAATAAATATGATAAACTCTTTGTACTCAAATCACTCACGAAGTTTTATTCTTGTGCTGGAGTGCGTATAGGCTCTGTAGTATCATCAGAAGAAAATATCAAAAAACTAAAAAAGTATGAACCGATGTGGAAAATATCAGAATTTGATATGAATTATATAAATGAAATACTCAAAGATACAACTTTTCCAAAACTATCAAAAACTATCAATATAGAAAATAAGAAATATCTGATAGAAATTTTAGAAGAGTTTAAATATACCCATCGTATTTTTGAGTCATCTGCAAACTTTGTTTTGGTACAGCTCAAAGATATAAATGCACAAGAGTTTCAAGAGCTTCTAAAACCATATAATATTATGATACGAGACTGTTCAAATTTTGACTTTTTAGATGATAGTTATGTGAGAATTGCTGTAAAAAGTATGGAAAGTTTGGATAGGTTTCAAAAGGCACTTAAAAATATATGTATATAACTATTACTTTATTTGCCTATCTTATCGATAGAATTTTTGGAGAGTTCTCTTATAATAAATACATCAAACATCCCGTAGTATATATGGGTGATTTTATAAAATATTTTGAAAAAGAGTTTTATAAAGAGAGTGTATGGAGAGGTTTTTTACTCACTCTATCACTGATATTTATAGTCTTTTATATCACCTATTCACTTACCTATTTTATATCTAATGTGTATGTTTTAGCTATCATAGCCTCCACGGGAATAGCTTCTAAAATGTTGTATGAGAGTGTAAAAGATATAGTCATAAATCCTGAAAACATCAAATATTTAGTCTCTCGTGATACAAAAGATTCAAATGAAAGTGATATAAATAAAGCAGCTATAGAAACATATGGTGAAAACTTTAGCGATGGTATCGTAGCCCCACTTTTTTATCTTTTTTGTTTTGGTATCGTTGGACTTTTTGTTTATAAAGCGATCAATACTTTGGACTCAATGGTAGGATATAGAAATGAACGCTATGAAAAGTTCGGTAAATTTTCAGCCATTTTAGATGATGTGGTCAATTATATACCCTCACGACTTACAGCACTCATCATACTATTACTCTTTTGGAAAATAAATTTCATCAAAAAAGTATTTGCTTATGGAAAATTACACGAAAGTCCAAATGCAGGCTATCCCATAAGTGCCTTAGGATTTTGTACTGGGGTGAAACTTGGTGGAGACACCTCTTATTTTGGGAAGATAAAACATAAACCTCATTTTAGTGAAGGGAAAGTTGAGATATCTAAAAATGATATTTTACATTCTTTGAGATTGAGAGTGCGGTTTGATCTGTTTGTGGTGTTAATTTTGGTACTATTACAAATAATTTTATAAAGGTTACAAATGATTAAAAATATCACAGGAAAAATAGACTTCATCGAAAGTTTACGAGGGAAAAAAGCTACTTTTATGTTAGCATTATCCAATACTGACACGGCAAATATAGAGGGGATTACACAAGCAGGTATCCCAAACAAGATTTATCTTACTCCTACTTTAGATAGTGAATTTTTGACAACTGGCGAAGTAAGAAGCTTGGATAATATTGCGGAGACTCCTAAAGGTGTCCCTACTCCTGCACTTATCACTCGTGCTGTTCATCTTTTGAAACCATTTTCAAATATAGAGCTAATCAATCTTGGTTTAGAACAACTTCCACAAATAGAGTATTTTAAAATCCATGATTTTAGTATCAAGCCTAGTAAAAGTATTCAAGAGGGTGCAAATATAGATGCTCAAAGTCTATTTCAACAAGGTGTTTCATTTGGTCAAACATATATTTGTAAAGATGATTATATCATTTTGGGTGAGTCTGTTCCTAGTGGTACAACCACTGCAAAAGCTACAGCCTTAGCTCTTGGATATGATTGTAAAGAAAAGTTTAGTAGTAGTTTTAAAGATGTACCTAATGTTATACGAGAAAAAACTATCGAAAAAGCTCTGTCAAATATATCTCTTGATGACGATATATTTAAAATTCTTGGATCGGTTTCTGATAATATGATTATTTTTAATGCTGGATTTATTTTGGGACTTAACAATAAAATTCCAACTATTTTAGCAGGTGGAACACAAATGGCTTGTGTACTTTTAGTTGTTAATAAAATACTTGAAGTTATGCAAGGAGAGATAGAAACTTCAAATTTAGCATTGGCTACAACATCATGGATAGCAAACGATGAAAAGAGTGATATAAAAGCTCTTTTAGAGATGTGTAAATTTGATATAAATAGTTACTATAGTGATTTTGATTTTGCATTATCAAACCACCCTGCTCTCAAACTGTATGATGATGGTGAAGCCAAAGAAGGTGTGGGTGCTGGTGGTACTTTGGTGTATGGTGAGTTAAATGGTTTGTTAAAAACAACTCTTACAAAAAAAATTGAAAATTTATTAGGAGAATAGTATGGAAGTTTTTATTGCTACATTTTTAAAAATGTTTTTTATTATGACACCATTTTTTGTACTTTCTGTTTTTTTAACAGTTACAAATGATGCAAATGCATCTGAGAGAAAAGCTTTAGCTATTAAAGTGACCCTTTCAGTTATTATTATAAGTTTAGTTCTTGTATTTTTTGGGCAACATATTTTTGATATATTTGGAATTACTTTAGATGCATTTAGAATTGGTGCTGGTGCATTGTTATTTTTATCTGCAGTTGATCTTATCAAAGGAAATAAAGATAGTGGAAAAGTGGGAGATAAAGATATCTCACAATTAGCTGTTGTACCATTGGCAATACCAGTTACAATAGGACCAGGGACTATTGGTATTTTACTCGTAATGGGAGCAACATTTGAAAATAAATCTTCTATGGTCATGGGGAGTCTCGCTCTTATATCTGCTGTTTTAGTTATTGGACTAATGCTTTATAGTTCAAGTATAATAGAAAAAATCATAGGGAAACAAGGGTTATTGGTTATCTCTAAAATTACAGGATTATTTTTGGCAGCTCTTTCTGCTCAGATTGTATTTACTGGTATTAAAAACTTTTTAGGACTCTAAATGTTTGTATTATATTTTGGAGGACAAAAAAGTGGCAAGTCTAAATTAGCTGAAAAAAAAGCTATCAAACTTGCCAAAAAAACAAAAAAAAAACCTTTTTATATAGCTACCTATGATGATAGTTTTTTTGATGATGAGATGAAACAAAGGGTATCAAATCATAAAAAACAGCGTAAAGATAATTTTACTACTGTTGAAGAGATTCTAAATTTGCCTAAAGTTATAAAAAAAAATGAAACCTATCTCATAGATTGTATATCTATGTGGATTTTAAATAATATAGATCAAGATATAAAAATATTATTGAAACAATTAAAAAAGCTCAAAAAGCTCAAAACAAATATCATTTTTGTACTTAACGATGTAAATTCAGGTGTAATTCCTATGGATAAATTGAGTCGTACCTATATTGATACCACAGGGATTATTGGGCAAAAAATAGCTAAGATGTCCGATGAAGTCTATGAAGTAAAGCTAGGTTTATCCCTTCAAGTAAAATAATTATTACCAAAAATACACACTTATTCTAAAAATAATAAAATTTCAAATGATATACATAATTGCTACATAACTTTTAACTATACTTTTTTATACAATTATTTAAGGAGATAAAGATGAAAAAAGTTATAAAAGGTTTGGTAGTTACAAGTACTGTTGTTGCAGGATTATTATTCACAGGTTGTGGTGATAAGAAAAATGAATCTAAAACAGATGGTGCTGTTGCACAATCTCAATATGTATTAAAATTTTCTCATGTAGTGAGTCCAAATACACCAAAAGGGAAAGCAGCGACTTATTTCGAAAAAAGACTTGAAGAGTTATCTGGTGGTAAAATTGATGTTCAAGTGTATCCATCTTCACAGTTATACAAAGATAACGCTGTTTTAAAAGCACTTACTCTTAATTCTGTACAAATGGCAGCTCCTGCATTTTCTAAATTTGGTAAAATTGTACCACAATTAGCATTGTTTGATCTTCCTTTTGTTTTTAAAGGTTTAGATCATTTACATAGAGTACAAGATGGTGAAGTTGGTACTAAGCTAAAATCTATGGTAACAGCAAAAGGTATTGTTGCTTTAAACTATTGGGATAATGGATTTAAACAATTATCTTCAAATAAAAAACTCATTAAAATGCCAGAAGATGCAAAAGGTCAAAAATTTAGAATCATGTCTTCTAAAGTACTTGAAGCACAATTTCATGCTGTAGATGCAAATCCACAAATGATGCCATTTTCTGAAGTATATTCAGGATTACAACAAGGTGTAATTGATGCGGCTGAAAATCCAATATCAAATATTTATACTAAAAAGTTTCACGAAGTTCAAAAATATCTTTCTATTTCAGATCATGGATATTTAGGATACTTAGTTGTAATGTCTAAAAAATTCTGGAACTCTTTACCAGCTGATCTACAAAAAAATGTAACTCAAGCGATGAATGAAGCGACAGAAAAAGAAAGAGAATATGCTAAAGAGTTAAACGATTCTCAATTAGAATTGATCAAAGAATATGCTAAAAAAACTGGTAAAATTGAAATTTATAATTTAACAGAAAAAGAAAAACAAGCATGGCGAAAAAAAATGGGTACTGTCTATTCTCATTTTTATGACGATAAAAAAATCGGTCAAGATTTAATAGAGAAAACAATAGCGACTAAATAGTATGTTTAATATTATAAGTAAAACTATAGGTTTTATAAATCAATCAATAGCAGCATTCGGTATATCAGCTGGTGTTGCTATTGCATTTACAAATGTAGTAGCTCGGTATTTGTTTGATGCATCATTAGTTTGGGCAACAGAACTCACAATATTTTTATTTTTATGGAGTGCTTTTTTTGGTGCTGCATATTGTTTTAAAAAAGATGCTCATATTGCTGTTACTATTGTATTAGATATTATGCCATCTAAAATAGCAAAAATCATGCTTTTAATTTCACATACTATTACAATCATTTTTTTATTGGCTGTTGCATATTATGGATATGAATATTTACTTTTAGTAAATGAAATAGATGAGAGATCAATTGATTTATGGAATATGCCTATGTGGATTGTTTACTCTGTTATTCCAATTTCATTCGCATTTGCTGCGTATAGAGTGGGTGAAAAAATTGCACAAATTTTGAGAACGCCTCATAATGAAGTAGTAGCAGAAAGTGAAGCGGAGCAAGTTTTGGCAGAATTAGGTGTAAAACAAAAAGATAACTCAAATGAACATGTTCATAAACTAAATGATATTGTAAAATCGGTTGAGAAAAAAACAGGAGGGTTACTGTGAGTATTACTGTACTATTTGGTATATTTCTTTTTCTAGTAATTTTAGGAAGTCCTATTGCTATTTGTTTAGGTGTTGCAACATTTTCGACCATGATGTTATTTACAGATATTTCACCTATTGAAGTATCTTCTATGATGTTTGAAAAAATTGAGCATTATTCACTTATGGCGATTCCTATGTTTATTTTAGCTGGGAATTTACTTTCAAAAGGATCAGCAGCAACGAGAATTATCGAATTTGCCAAATCTATTGTCGGACATCTCCCTGGTGGATTACCTATTTCAGCTATTTTTGCATCTATTATATTTGCAGCTGTTTCTGGGTCTTCTCCTGCTACTGTAGTAGCTATTGGTTCTATTATGTTTGGAGCTATCATGGAGGCTGGTTATCCTAAAAAATATGCTGTTGGTACTATTGCTACAGCTGGATCTTTAGGTATTTTAATTCCACCTTCGATTGTATTGATCGTATTTGGTGTAACTGCTGAAGTCTCTATCGGTCGATTGTTTATGGCAGGAGTTGTTCCTGGTATCATGCTAGGTCTTATGATGATGGTTGTTACTTATATCGGTGCTGTTAGACTTGGATTTAAAAGAACCCAACCTGCTCCATTTAAAGAACGTCTCGCTAAGATGAAAGATGCTTCTTGGGGACTTATGACAATTGTTATTGTTATTGGTGGTATTTATGGTGGTATATTTACACCAACTGAAGCAGCGGCTGTAGCTGCTGTCTGGGCATTTATCATCTCTGTATTTGTGTATAAAGATATTAGTATGAAAGAGATGTTTAATGTCTCTTTAGAGTCAGCAAAAACAACTGCTATGATTATGTTTATCATTGCAAATGCAATGTTATTTGCACATTTTCTTACAATAGAAAATATTCCACAAGGGATAACAAATGCTTTAATTGAAGCAAATGTAGATAAATATATGTTCTTGATTATGGTAAATATACTTTTAATCGTTGCAGGTTCATTTATGGAGCCATCGGCTATTATTATGATTATGGTACCTCTACTTCTTCCTGTTGCTATTGCTTTAGGAATTGATCCAATTCACTTTGGTATCGTAGTTACAATTAATATGGAACTAGGTATGGTGTCACCGCCTGTTGGGCTGAACTTATTTGTAACTTCAGGACTGACGGGTATGTCTATAAAAGATGTAATTGTTGCAGCTTTCCCATGGACTATGACTATATTTGTAGGGCTTATGCTCGTTACATATATACCTCAAATCGCACTCTGGTTACCAAACCTTATGTATGGTTGATAAAAATAAAACTATTTATTTTATAAAAAAAGGGACTCAAAGTATTGAGTCCCTTTTTTATTGTATGTCTACAATTAATAATACCATGTACTATCTTACTCCGATACAAGTTTCTTTTTAAAAACAATAAAACTTATAATAGTCATACTCAATACCCCTATTCCCATCACAATAAAAAAATATTCTATAGTAAAATAACTCACCACAGGATGGAAAATAATTGGCGAAAAGAATTGACCCAAAAACAATGAGCTTGTTAAATAGGCTGATTTATGTATTCTTTGTGTATGATGAGTACGACTAAGCATCCATGCTGTCATATTGGTCATTAGTATTCCACCACCAAAACCCATAATGGGGGATGTAATAAAAAAATAGTGCACATCATTTACTAAACCAATAGCAATAAATCCTACCCCTATTATAATCATCCCTATAATATATATTTGTGAATGTGAAAAATTTTGTTTAAACTTTCTAAATGTCATCGCCCCTATTCCATTGGATATAAAAGCAGTTGCGATAATTGCACCCGTGAGTGTTCCAGATGCATTAAAATGATTCATTATTAGAAAAGGAATTTGTGTAGGTAAAATATAAAATATGAGCATGAGTAAAAATGCCAAAAAATAGATAAAAAATAGATTTGTATTGATATTTGTATCATCTTCTTCATTAAAATCAGAAACAATCTTTTCATTTAAAAATCGATAGACCAAAGGAATCAGCAAAAATCCAATAGTATAAATAGCAAAAGAATATCGCCAATTTATATCGGATAATATTCCTCCTCCCACGACAAAAATCACACCACCCAAAGAGATGAAAATACCCTGCTGCCCCATAAACTTATGTCGAGCTTCCCCTTGAAAATAATCTCCTATAAGTGAAGTAGAAACTATCATCAAAATAGCAATCGCAATGCCTAATAAAAATCGAGAAAATAAAAGTAAATTCATGGTTTCCAACAACATTCCTGAGCTTCCTGTAATAGAAAAGAGAGTCAATGCCAAAAGTGCAGATTTTTTTCTCCCAAATCTATAGACAAAATGCCCTAAAATAGGTGCTAAAAATGCAATAGCAAGTGATGGAAGAGTGAGCATTAAACGTGCCAAAAATTCTATATTTTCAGTATGTGTAAAATAATCTTTAAGATGAGGAAGGGCTGTTACTATTGCAACATTTGACATCATTGTAGTCAATGCAATGAGCAACATAGTAAATCGTATAGAGAGTGAAACTTTTTTCAAATTGGTACCTTTAGGTGTATTGTATCTATTATAGATGCAATACCTCCTAAAAAGCTATATTATTTTTTCTTCTCTTTAAAGTTTATATAATATTCTATCTCATCTTCATTTAAGATTTTAATAGTATTCGTAGTCCCAGGCATTCCTACTGGATATCCTATAGTTGCTACATAAGGACCTTTTTTATCTAAGATACCTTTTTTGTCTAATGTTTTTAACATTTTACAAAACATCTTTGAAGCTTGTCCCTCTTTTATCGTAGAGATGGGTAAAATTCCCCAACCCATATTTAATGAATTCAATCTACTTTGATCATGTGCAAATGCTAAAATAGGTGTTTTTGGTCTATATCGTGACATTCTAAATATACTTTTACCAGAGCTAGTAATAGCCAAAATACCTTTTGCATCAATATCATCAGCTAGTCTTGTAGCTGTTGCTTGTATCACATCAAAATGATCTAAATAGTTCATATCATACTGTTTAACATAATCATAAATCTCTTCCGTTTTAGCTATAATATTACTCATACTCTCCACTACATTTCGTGGATCTTCACCCACAGCACTCTCTTCACTTAACATAACAGCATCTGTCCCATCTAAAACAGCATTGGCTACATCTGAAATCTCCGCTCGTGTTGCTCTTTCATTGTGAGTCATAGACAGAAGCATTTGTGTCGCTGTAATCACTGGTTTTGAAGCTAAATTTGCTTTTTTGATAAGCTTTTTTTGTATAGTTGGTACATCATAATATGGTACTTCGATACCCAAATCACCACGGGCAACCATAATACCATCAGAATGATCTAAAATCTCATCAATATTATCAACAGCATCAAATTTTTCTATTTTAGCGATAAGTTTCCCATCATAACCATCTAATAATGATCTTGCTTTTATCATATCTTGTGCATTTTGTACAAATGAGATAGCAAAATAATCTACTTTATTTGTAACACCCCAAGCGATATCTTTTTCATCTTTTTTTGTAATTACATTAATATCTATTTTTGTATTTGGAAAATTGATCCCTTTTCTTGAGCCAAGTGTCCCATGATTTTCAACTCGTGCTATCACCTCTTTTCCAGTTTTAATAACTTTCGCTCGAATGATACCATCATACAAATAGATAAATTCACCCTCTTTTACTTTGTCAAGAAGCTCTGGATAGTTAATAGAAACTACAAATTTTTTACTCTCTTCTCTATATCCTACTATCTCTTCTTTAATAAATCTGATTTCATCATTTCTATGCAATTCAAAAGGCTCTTTTAAATCTCCAATTCGTACCTTTGGTCCTGAGATATCTTGTAAGATACCAACTGATGTATCAAGATTCTTCATAGCTGTTCTAATTTTTTTGATTGTATTACTATGATATTCATGTGATCCATGAGAAAAATTAAGACGGAACATATTCGCACCAGCTTCTATTAAACTCTCTATTATTTCAATCGTATCACTTGCAGGTCCAACTGTTGCCAATATTTTTGTTCTTTTTTTCATTGATTTTCCTCATATAATATATTTGTTTTTATTATATCGCAATATGAGTTACACAACAATTACAAAATAAATGTCTTGAACAAATTAAATGAAATATTTAAGAAAGAAAAGGAAAGTTAAGAAAAGATAATAATAAATAAGAAGCATGAAGAAAGAAAATTTTTCCTCATGCTGTATCTGAAAAAAGACTAGAGGTTTTTCATAAATTCAAGAGCAAGTCGTACACCAGCTCCTGATCCACCATAAGGATTGTATCCCCAAGCACTCTCTACATAAGCGGGTCCTGCTATATCGATATGTACCCATTTTTCTTTATTTTCTTCTTTGATAAAACTATCCAAAAACATACCAGCTGTAATTGCCCCACCATATCGTGTACTAGAGATATTACAAATATCTGCAATTTCACTTTTGAGAGTTTTTTTCAAGTATCTATTAAAAGGCAATGTAGTTGCTAATTCACCACTATTAAGAGCATTTTTAACAACACTTCTATTGAGTTTTGTACTATTTCCCATGATACCATTTGTATATTGTCCTACACCTACAACACAAGCACCAGTCAAAGTAGCAAAATCAAACATATAATCAATATCTTTTATAGTATCTTGTGCATAACATAAACAATCAGCAAGAACCAAACGTCCCTCAGCATCTGTATTTCGTACCTCTATAGTTTTTCCATTTTTAGCTTTTAAAATATCATCAGGTTTATACGCATCTCCACCTATCATATTTTCAACAGCCCCAACGATACCATGCACTTCAATAGGTAAATTTAAAGCAGCAATACTATTCATAATACCTAGTACTGCACAACCACCACTCTTATCACTTTTCATACTTACCATAAAATCAGCAGGTTTTAGACTCAAACCACCACTATCATACGTAAGTCCTTTTCCGACTAAAACTATTTTCTTTTTAGCTTTTGTTTTTCCTGTAGGCTTATAGGTAAGATGAATAAGTTTAGACCGATGACGACTCGCTCGACCAACTGCCAACATAGCACCCATTCCATTTTCTTCCAAATAATCTTCATCAAGTATTTTACACTCTAATCCATTATCTTTAGCAATACTAATAGCATGTTTTGCCATCACTTCAGGATAAAAATCCTCAGGAGCTGTATTGACAAAATCTCTTACCATATTTACAGAGTTACAAATAGCTACCGCTTCTTCAAACTCTTTTTGAATAGCAGTATCAATTTTACTTACTTCCATATAAATATTTTTTTCTACTGTTTTATTCTCTTCTGATTTATAATGAGTAAAAGCATAATTTCCTAACTCAAATCCATCGACATATGAGCTTAAATTTGATTTTACTTTGATATATGCTGATTTAAAATTTGTACTATTAAGTTTTTTAACTGCTGTTGCAACTGCTATTCTAATATTGTCATGTGTAAACTCTTCACAACCAACATAGATTTTCCCTAATTCAGGAAGCAACACACACTCCTCATCTGCTCCCTTAAAATTAAGAGTTTTCAATAATGCTTTGTTTTCTTTAAGTTTTTTATTTTTAACTAATACAATTTCACAATCAGTATTAATTTTTTTCGTTGTTAGATTTAAATTCATTTTTTTCCTTTTTATTTTTCTTTTTTGTAACTGCTTGGAAATAGTATATAATACCTCCACCAAAAACTAATGCAAATGGAGCTATAAAGTACCAATGTTCTTTAGCAACTTCCAATACTTGCAATATCTCCTCACCAAAATACCACACAGGCACAATAGTAAGAGATGCCCATATCCAAGCACTCAACAGATTTATTAAAGCATACGTTTTTGCATCATAACCAGTTAATCCAATAGAAATTGGAATAATTGTTCGCATACCATACATATATCGTTGAACAAATATAATTGGCCAGCCATATTTTTTGAGTAATAGATGAGCCAGCGCAAATTTACGTCTTTGCCCTTTAAATTTTTTATGGACATAAGACTTATTATATCTTCCAATATAAAAATAGATCTGATCCCCTGTAAACCCACCCAAACCAGCTACAAATATAGCCAAAGGTAACCACATATCTTCAGTATGAGACAGTAGACCAGCCATAATAAGACCCATCTCACCCTCTAAAATACTCCAAGCAAATAAAATAATATATCCATACTCTTTCATAAGATAAGTAAATTTATTGGTCACACCCTCAACAGGAGCATGATAAAGATTATAGCCTAAATATGAAAAAAGTATTACAACGATAACTGTAGCTATTTTTCCTGAGTGTTTTTTGATGAAATCCATAGTTTCCCTTATTTTTTAAATACTTCTAATACAAAATTGATTATAGGTTGAAATTGTTTTTTTGATAAATTTCTCATCATCTAAAATCTTCTCCCATCTCTATACTATATATTATATTTTTATAATCCATAACGATAGGCTCTATCATATTCTCTTTATTTTTATATAATTCTATCGAACTTATATCTTCAAAACCAGCTTCTTTACTAGCTTTTGCTATATTTAAAAGTTTTGGAGAGTGCAATCCATGTTCTATTTCATCTATAAATACACTTCCACCAGAATTTGATAAAAGAGTTGCTAATATTTCGATATATCGATTTAGACCTTCTCCTAACTCTGAAGTTATGAGAGAAATTTCAGGATTCACAAGATTTACTCTTAATACTAATTCATCATTTATAAGCTGTGGCTCTAACCATTGTATATTTGAGTCCAAAAGTTGTAAATATTTTAAAAATTTATGTTGCCAGCCTAATGTTTGAATTTTTGAATATAATTTTATTAGCTTTTGATTTGATGGTTTTGATGAATTTATATATTTAAATTCACTATCCTCATTCATCTTAATCTGAATCAATGGAGTAACTATCAATTTATCATCATAATACAAACAATGAAAATCTTCATAATCACCATTTAATTTAGATTTTTCTTCCTGCTCTCTTTCATTTAAACTTCCTTTTTTTTTAACTTCAAAATTTAAATCCTTATTACTAGAAACAACAGAATATTTTGTTTTTTGAATAAAATCTTGAAAATACTTTTCTTTAATATCTCTATTTTTAGCAATTGTACTTAATGCTTTATATTGAATAGAGTTTTCAATATAAAGTGCCTCCAATAAAGCAGTTTTACCTACATTATTTTTACCACTAATAATATTAATTCTTTTAATACCCTCAATCTTAAAATCTTTAAAACATTTATACTCTATAATATTTATATTTTCAAGCATTCAAAAACCTTTTTTAGTCCAAATCCAACAATGTTTGAGCTTGTGCCATATCTTTATCTCCACGACCAGATAAATTAATCACTACTATTTTATCTTTTAATGATTCTTTTGCTTTTTTAAGATATGCAATAGCATGACTAGATTCAAAAGCAGGTATAATCCCCTCTTTTCTACTTAACCATACAAAAGCATCCATCGCTTCATCATCTGTGATATTATCATAGGTAACAGTCCCTAAATCATTATGATAGCTATGCTCAGGTCCGATTCCAGGATAATCTAACCCAGCAGATATAGAGTGTGCTTCTTGTACTTGACCATCTTCATCTTGTATCAAATAAGAACATTGACCATGTAAAACACCCGGTGTTCCTTTTTTTAAGCTACATCCGTGCATATCAGTTTCAATTCCATGACCACCTGCCTCTATACCGATACACTCAACCTCTTCATCTTCTAAAAAGTGTGAAAACATACCGATAGCATTTGATCCACCACCAATACAAGCGATAACCTTATCAGGAAGTCGATTCTCTTTTTCCAAAATTTGTTGTCGTGTTTCCCATCCGATAATAGCCTGAAAATCACGCACCATCATAGGATATGGATGAGGACCTGCAACTGTACCTATTATATAGTAAGTATCTCTAGCATTTGTTACCCAAAATCGTATCGCATCATTCATAGCATCTTTAAGCGATCGACTTCCACTTTCAACGGCAACGACTTTAGCTCCCAGTAGTTTCATACGAAATACATTAAGTTCTTGTCGTTCTACATCTTTTGCACCCATAAAAACAGTACATTCAAGACCCATTAGAGCAGCTATTGTTGCTGTGGCAACTCCGTGCTGACCTGCACCAGTTTCAGCAATTACTTTTGTTTTACCAAGTCTTTTAGCCAATAACCCTTGAGCTATTACATTATTTACTTTATGAGCACCAGTATGATTTAAATCTTCTCTTTTTAAATATACTTTACACCCTATCTCTTTACTTATATTCTGAGCATAATAAAGAGGATTTGGACGACCTACATACTCTTTTAAATAGTAGTTTACCTCTTTCCAAAAATCTTTATCAAAACGATATTTTTTATAATTCGTTTCAAGCTCTAATAAAATAGGCATAAGTGTTTCAGGTACATAACGACCGCCGAATATTCCGAAATGTCCATTTGAATCTGGATCAAATTTACTTGGTGTTGGGATATAATTATTCATATTTATTTAAATTCCTTTTTATTATCGCAATATAAACTTGTATTTAAAGTTTCTTCAAAATAAGTGATAATTTCACTTTTATTGGATGCTTTTTTTATCTTTGTGTATTCATTTTCTATTATACAAGTACAACACATATAAGCTTCTAAATTCTTATGTTTAATTATACTTTCTGATTTAAAATTATTTATTATCTTATTAAATTATTTTAGTCATTTTTAAATTCTCTATAAATTTCCATCAATTGATTAAATTCATCGTCAATTATATCTCCAACTTCATCAATAGCATTTTCTGAAATCAAACCAGTACTTTTACCTTTAATACTCTCAGAAACTCCATCTCTTATAAAGTAAGCAGAAAATTCATCAGGATTTATTTGTTGAAACACAGGGATAAATTTAGAAATTTTTTCTTTTAAAATATCATTTTTATTTGAAGCTTTATATGCAAATAATAAAATATTTAAAGTAGATAATATATAAGGACTATGTGTCATAAGATATATATTTTCTGATGAATTTTCAATAATAAACTTCGTGGTATCTGCTTGTGCTTTAGGATATAAATTTTGTTCAGGTTCTTCTATGATTATATCATTATGTTTTTTATTAAAATATTTAACCGTTAAATATAGTGGTAAAGCAGTTTGAATACCACTCGAACTATTTTCTAAAGGTAAAAAATTATCTTCATCATAATAAATTTTATCTTGTCCATTTTCAAATCTAAATGTCATTCCTAATACATCTAAGTTATTTATCTCATTCTTTGCTTTTTCATATTGTGCACCAAAATTTAATATATGCTTAGGCAAAGGTATATCCGATGCAAATAAATTATAAATAGATTTATTGAATATTGATATTAAATTTCTGTCAGCTGGAATATATTGAGAAATCCATCTTTTTGATAATAACCCATCGATTGGAATATTATTTGGATTTGTAAAGGAACTTAATATCTCTTTAGATTTTTTTAAATTAGATATTGTTTCTAAAACTTCTTCACTAAATTTTACTTCTTTTTTATCTATTGTAAATAAGATATGTTCATCAGAAGAATCAGTATATTTAATATAAGTTTTTTCTGTTATAAAGTTAATATCTAGTTTTTCAAACTCTTCTATTAAATTTTCAGAGTATTTATTTAAACTTGTCACTATAGTAATCAACTTAGCCAAAACACTCTTCCCACTCCCATTTTCACCGATAAAAAGATTGGTTTTATTAAGTTCTATATTTATATCTTTTAAAGGACCAAAGTTTTTAACCTCTAAAGTCAACATATTTTAGATATCCAATACACTATAAACTGGTGCATGCTCTTTAACTTTTTCATCACCTTTTAAAAACTTCAGATTCATCAAAAAACACACCTCTACAAGATCTGCTTTTGTAGCTTGTATCAGTTTACAAGCAGCATTAGCTGTACCACCCGTAGCACATAAGTCATCTATGATTAAAACTCTTGCACCTTCTTTATTTTTAAAAGCATCAAGATGTATCTCTACTTCATCAAAACCATATTCGAGTTCATATTTTTCACAAATAGTAGTCGATGGTAATTTTCCTTTTTTTCGTACAGGAACAAAACCAATACCAAGTCTATCAGCTAAAGCTGCCCCAAATATAAAACCTCTTGCATCTAATCCTGCAATATATTCTAAATTCATACTTTCATATCGTTTTTCCAAATGATCCATCAAAAATTTATACGCTTCTTTATTGTTTAGAAGTGTTGTAATATCTTTAAATACGATACCTGCTTTAGGAAAATCAGGTATATCACGAATACTTTCTAATAAATAGTGTTTTTCTTTCTCATTCAATGTTATATTCAAACTAAATCCTTTTAAAAATTATTATCAATTATTTGACAAATAGTATGACCAAATAATATATGCATCTCTTGTATTCTCGGTGTATCATCACTAGGAACTACAAGATTTATATCACATACCTCATTCATAGTACCACCATCACGACCTGATAAACCTATAGTTTTACACCCTAACTCTTGCCCAAGTTTCAAAGCATTTACTACATTTTTACTATTACCACTTGTACTAATACCTATAATAACATCACCTTTATTGGCTAAAGATTCCACTTGTCTCTCAAAAATTCTTTCATAACCATAATCATTCCCAATAGCAGTTAAAGCACTCGTATCTGTAGTCAATGCAATACCAGCCAATCCACGGCGTTCTGTTTTATAACGACCTGTTAGTTCAGCAGCAATATGCTGTGCATCTGCAGCACTTCCACCATTTCCACATAATAATATTTTATTACCATTTTTCAAAGCATCTACTATTATAATAGATGCTTTTTTAATCTCATTTTCCATCGTATCTATAACAGTATTAATCGTATCTAAATGGGAAGAAAATTCTTTTTTAATTGTTTCTAACATAATCTATTCCTCGTCAATTAAATTTTGACTATTCTATCCAAAACTATTTTATGACTTGATAATAATTGGAATATCTTTCATCGAATTTATAACAAAAGAAGCTTTAGATTCTTTTTCATCAAAAGTATGCCCTGATTTTACTTGAATAGTATTTAAAATATTTGCATTCACTGCTGTTTGTATATCAGAATCTTTATCACCAATAAGCCAAGAATTTTTATAATCTATATCTAAAATCTTAGAAGCTTGCTGTATCATACCTATTTGTGGTTTTCTACAAGTACACTCTTCATTTGGAGCATGAGGACAACAGTATATCTCAGAAATAAAGATATTGTTTTCTACAAACTTCTTTTTTATCCATGTAGTTAATACCTCATACTGTTCAAGAGTATAATATCCACGCCCTATTCCTGATTGATTTGTGATAATTACCAACTTATATCCTAAATCTTGTAAATAATCTAAGGAAGAAAATACACCATCAATAAACTCAAAATCTTCAATTTTATAGAGATAGTTTTTTTCTATATTAATGACACCATCTCTATCTAAAAAAACAACTTTATTCATTATAAAAGCTCGTAAATAGTATCTTTTACACCTGCATCATATAATTTTTTACAAATATTGTCAGTATCATCAACTGTTGATTCAACAATATCGACTTTTAACTGTGTACCATCAACGCTAATTGTCACACATACAATCCCATCAGAAGGAAATGTAACTGTTAAAGGTGCTATTTTCCATGTAGATTCATTTATATGAACACTTTCTGTAATATTTGTAATGGTATTATTAAGCATATAATGTGATTGAATAGCATTTGTAATAGTAGAAATATCCTGCTTCACAGTATTGACAACTGCACTGCTTCTTGTATCTAAAAGTTTAGGAACTGCTACTGCTGCTAAGATACCTATAACCGCAATAACAAAAATAAGTTCAATAATCGAGAAACCTTTTTTAAAAGAAGGTTTCATTTTTTATTCCCACTCTATCGTTGCAGGTGGTTTAGAACTAATATCATATACAACTCTATTAATTCCATCTACTTCATTGATAATTCTTCTACTCATTTGCTCTAATACATCATGAGGAATATGTGCAAAAGTTGCAGTCATACCATCTATTGCATTTACAATTCGTATACAAGCTGTATTGTCATAGGTTCTATTATCACCCATAACACCTACAGATTTTACATTTAAAAGTACTGTAAATGCTTGCCATGTTTTATCATACCATCCTGTACTTCTTAAAACATCCAACATAATAGTATCTGCCTTTCTTAAAATCTCTAAATCTGGACTATTTACATCACCCATAATTCGTATAGCAAGTCCTGGTCCAGGGAAAGGATGTCTTCCTATCATTTGTGATGGAAGTCCAAGCTCCAGACCTAAAACTCTTACTTCATCTTTAAATATTTCTCTTAAAGGCTCAATAAGTTCAAATGTCATCCAATCAGGTAATCCACCAACATTATGATGTGATTTGATAGTCTTTGAAGGTCCTTTAACTGAAACAGACTCAATAACATCTGTATAAAGTGTCCCTTGTGCTAAAAACTCTATACCATCATGTTTTTTTGCTTCTTGATCAAATACTTCAATAAATGTCTCACCAATTATTTTTCTTTTTGTTTCAGGATCAGTTACCCCTGCTAATTTACTTAAAAATTGCTCACTCGCATCAACAGTAATCAGTCCAATACCACGGTTTGCAAACATATTTTGAACATCTTCTACTTCATTTCCTCTTAAAAGTCCATTATTTACAAAAACAGGTACAAGATTGTCTCCTATTGCTTCAGCTAAGAGAGTAGCAACAACAGAGCTATCAACTCCCCCACTTACTCCACATAAAACTTTTTTATCACCAACTTGATTTTTAATTTTTGTAATTTGCTCTTTAGCAAAATTTCCCATGCTCCAATTTTTTTCACATTTACAAATATACTTTGCAAAGTTTGTAAGCATAGTTGCACCCTCTATAGAATGTGTAACTTCAGGATGATACTGAAAAGCATATATTTTTTTCTCTTCATTTGCAATAGCTGCATACGGTGAATTTGAACTTGTTGCAATTACTTCAAATCCTGTAGGCAAAGACTCAACTCTATCTCCATGTGACATCCAAACCACTTCATTGTTAGTAATATCTTTAAAGATTAAAGATTCTGAAATCTCAACAGTTAATTCAGCTTTACCATATTCATGATGATCAGCAGGAATAACACTTCCTCCCAAATAATGAGCAATTGTTTGCATACCATAACAAATACCTAAAATAGGTAATCCCAAATCAAAAACAGCCTTATCCACTTTATATGCATCTTGGGCATATACAGAAGCAGGTCCACCACTTAACACTATACCTTTTGGAGTTCTTGCTTTAATATTTTCTATTGATTCATTGTAAGGTACAATTTCTGAATAAAAACCATTATTTCGTAATCTTTTTGATATTAACTGTGTATATTGACTTCCAAAGTCCAAAACTAAAATAGGTACATGCTTCATATAAATCCTTGTATATTTTTATAATTTAATATTTAATATTTAATACTCTAAATACTAAATTATAAAAATAAAAAAGCGGTTAAAACCACCTTTTTATTTTTTTATTAATGGGTAATACCCAAAATTTCATACTGCATATACCATACACTACAAGATACAATATACCCAATTAAAATCATCCAAGAATATTTCATGTGAGCACCAAAAGTGTAGATACCAGGGAGTTTACCCATCACTCCAACACCTGCAGCAGATCCAAAAGATATTAAACTTCCACCAACACCTGCTGTTAATGTTACAAGCATCCATTGGTCAAGTCCCATAGCAGGATTTGCTTTTAATACAGCTGACATTACAGGTACATTATCTACAATAGCAGATAAAAAACCAACTCCAATATTTGACCATGTAGGTCCTAATACTGATGGGTCGTAAACAACAGCAGCTACAGCTAACCATCCTACAAAATATAATGCACCAACAGCTGCTAAAATACCAAAGAAAAACATCAAAGTATTATTTTCAATTTTTGCCATTGAATGAAAAACATCAAAACCTTTCCCATGTACTTTTTTAAGTCTATAATCATACATTTTAAGTAAAGCTAAACCAAACATCATACCCCACATAGCTGGTAAATGCAATATTTGATGTGACATTACCGCACAAAAAATTGTAAATATACCAAGTCCGATTACAGTAGTCGCACCATTCATCATAACAGGATTTATTTCATTTGACAAATCAACATCAGGTACAGTATTTGGAACTATTCTGGATAATAAAAATGCAGTGACAAGATATCCTAAAATTGCAGCTGGAAAGAGATATAAGAAGTCTGTAAAAACACCTTTTCCTGCTGTCCAAGCCATCAGTGTTGTAATATCACCAAATGGAGACCAAGCACCACCTGCATTTGCTGCAACAACAATATTGATAGCACCTGGCACTAAAAATGCTTTATTTTTTTGTTCAATCGTAATCAAAACTGTTGAGAGAATCAATGCTGTTGTTAAGTTATCTGCAATTGGAGAGATAAAAAATGCTAAAATTCCTGTAACCCAAAATAATTTTCTATACGTATATCCTTTAGAGATAAGATTATATTTTAATTTATCAAAGACTTGCATATGAATCATTGTCTCAATATATGTCATCGCAACAAATAAGAAAAAGAAAATTTCTGCAATTTCCAAAATAAGATGTTGTGCTTGCGTATGTACAAGATTCATATCCATACCATGCATTGCATAATATGTAGCAACCACCATAAACACTAATGTACCTGTAAGTAGTGCAGGTTTTGCTTTATCTATATGATATTTTTCTTCCATAGCAACAAAATAGTAGCCAATAACAAAAATAACTAAAGCCGCAATACCCGCCCAAGTCATCGTAATATCTGGTATAGCACCAGCCGCTGTAGAAGAGCTTGCGCTCATAAATGATATACTCATCATAAGTATCACCAAACCTTTTAACATTTATTTCCCCTTTATATAATGCGCACCTATAGAATCTTTTCTGTTTATCGCACTTTTAATAATGGATTTTGCCGTAAGTAACCTTAAAAAAAGAAGTCGTCCTATCTCTTCTTCGAGGTAAGATTCTACTTCATCATACGCATCAATCAACTCTTGTCTTTGTCTGACTATCCCTACATTTGTCCACATTAAGTTTCTCAGCCCATTTTTAATAGCTTTATCAGAACTTTTTTGCAAAACATAATGAGGTTGATGATTTTTTAATTTATAAAGATTGAGATCTATTTTAAAATTCTCTTTTAGTGCATTTGTAACAGCAAGTTTTGAAAAGACCAATCCCTCCAATAATGAATTTGAAGCTAATCGGTTTGCACCATGGACTCCTGTTGATGCTACTTCTCCAACTGCGTATAAATTCTTTGTATTTTTTACTTTTGAGTGTAAATTTACTTCAATACCACCCATACTATAATGAAATGCAGGACTAATAGGGACACGTTCAAAAGGTAATTCATATCCTAGTTCTTTTAAATTTTTATAAATATTTGGAAATCTTTTTTTGAAAAATATCTTTGAAAAACTTTTAAATGATAGATAAATTTTTGATCCTGTTTTTTTAGAATAATCATATATCGCTCGACTTACTACATCACGAGGTGCTAACTCTTTATCTTTATGATAATCTTTTAAAAACTCATATCCCTCTTCATCTTGAATTGTAGCACCCTCCCCTCGTAGTGCTTCACTCAATAACTGTTTTCTCGCTTTATTATTTTCTATAAATACTGTAGGATGAAATTGCATCATCTCCATATCTTTTAGAGGTATACCCTTTTCCACACATATACCTTGAATATCACCTGCAATTGTAGTAGAATTAGTATGATATCTATAAACAGATCCAACTCCACCTGAAGCTATAATAGTATTATGTGCATAGACTATTTTATCTTTACCTTCAGATATCAAATGAGCCCCATAACAAATACCATCTTCATATAAAAGATCAATAACAATAGAATCAATAATAATCTCATGAGGACATTCTTTGAGTAAAAAGACATGTAACTCTCTTCCTGTTGCATCACCATCTAAATGTAAAATTCTATTAGTACTGTGAGCCGCTTCTTTTGTAAAAGCCAACTCACCTTTTTCATTTTTATCAAATGCCAAACCATTATCAATCAAATCATCAATTGCATCAATCGAGTTTTCACTCAAAGTACGAACAGCTTCAGTATCATTTAAAAAAACACCTGCTGTTAAGGTGTCTTCAATATGTACAGGGATATCTTCTGTATTTTTCGCTCGGACTATACCACCTTGAGCCCAAAAAGTATTACATTCCCATGGTGTTTTTTTACATACTACTAATACCTTTTTATCTTTTGGTATCATTCGGGCAGCATTTAGACCAGCAACCCCTGTACCAATAATTAAATAATCGTAAATCATAACTACTTACTACTTACTTCTATTGTATCATCTACATAAATAGGAGTACTTTTGTATCCACATCCTATAAATAAATAAGAAAAAATCACTATTGTACAAATATATTTCATATTAATCTCCATTAGGAAAATATTACATAATAATTAATAAAATATTGATTAATTATAGAGTATAATTTGACAAAATTTTAGTTTAATTAAAATAAGGAATACAGATGAAAATTGCAAGCAGAATGGAGAATTTGTCTCCCTCAGTTACAATGGCGATAACAGCAATGGCGAGAGAACTCAAATCACAAGGAAAAGATATTTTAAGTTTTAGTGCTGGAGAACCAGATTTTGATACTCCTGAAGTTATCAAAAATGCAGCAATTCAAGCAATAAAAGATGGTCATACAAAGTATACAGCTGTAGAGGGAACTATAGAAACAAAAAGAGCTATTATACAAAAACTACAAAATGACCATGGGTTAACATATGAATTAGATGAAATTATTGTTTCAAACGGAGCAAAACATTCACTTTTTAATCTCTTTCAATGTTTAATAGAAAAAGGTGATGAAGTAATTATTCCAGCTCCATATTGGGTAACATACCCTGAGCAGGTCAAATTTTCAGATGGTGTACCTGTATTTATAGATACAGATGACACAACAAATTTCAAAATAACTGCAGAGCAATTAAAAAAAGCAATCACTCCAAAGACTAAGATTTTACTTTTAAATACACCTTCAAATCCAACAGGTGGAGTCTATACAAAAGAGGAGCTTTTATCTTTAGCGGAAGTTTTAAAAGGAACAGATATTTTAGTTCTTTCTGATGAGATGTATGAAAAAATCATGTATGATGGGAAAAAGTTCACTGCAGTTGCTTCTGTAAGTGATGATATGTTTCAAAGAACTGTTACAATTAATGGTATCTCTAAAGCAGTTGCCATGACTGGATGGAGATATGGATATTTAGCAACACCAAATAAATTGTTAGTAAAAACTATGATAAAACTTCAAGGGCAAGTAACTTCAAATGTCAATTCAGTCACACTTCAAGCAGCAGTTGCAGCTCTTGATGGAAGTGCAGATGCTGATATCGAGATGATGCGAAAAGAGTTTGAAAAAAGAAGAGATATTGTGGTTGAGGGCTTTAATGCAATAAAAGGATTATCTTGTGTCACACCAGATGGTGCATTTTATGTTTTTGTAAATATAAAAGAGATAAATAGTGATTCTATGAAATTTGCAGCTGATTTATTAGAAGAGCAAGGTGTAGCAATTGTTCCTGGACTTGCATTTGGTACAGAAGGATATTTTAGATTTTCATTTGCTACAGATGAAGTAACTATTCGTGATGGTATAGCAAGAATAAAAAGATTTGTAGAAAAAAAATAAAAGATTTTATCTACAAAAAAAGGAAGCGATTTTATATCTCCTCCTTTTTTAATTTTTTCAAGTTATATAGAGATTAACTCTCTACATAGTTCTTAAGATTTCTTCCTACTTTAGGATGTTTTAGTTTTTTAATAGCACTCGATTCGATTTGTCTTACTCTTTCTCGTGTAACACTTAAAGTATTTCCAATCTCTTCAAGAGTTCTATCACTTCTATCTTCAAGGAGACCAAAACGCATTCTTACAACTGCTTGCTCTCGTTCATTTAACTGACCTAAAATTTGATCAATTTGACCCAATAAATCATCATGCATTATATTGTCTACAGGAGTAGGAGCTGCCGTATCTGCTACAAAATCTCCAAACTTACCATCATCTTCATTTCCAATAGGAGCATCAAGAGAAACAGGCTCTTTTGTAATTTTAATAACTTGCTTCACTTTATCAACAGTCAGTCCAACCTCTTTTGCAATTTGATCTACATCTGGCTCTTTCCCATTTTCTTGAATCCCTTTTCTGATAATTTTATTGATTCTATTAATAGTCTCAATCATATGAATAGGGATTCTGATTGTTCGTGCCTGATCTGCAATAGCTCTTGAGATCGCTTGTCGTATCCACCAAGTAGCGTAGGTAGAAAACTTATATCCTTTTTTATACTCAAACTTATCAACAGCTTTCATAAGTCCAATGTTTCCTTCTTGAATCAAATCTAAGAAAGGTAAACCTCTATTTGTATATCTTTTTGCAATTGAAACAACAAGCCGTAAGTTTGATTTAGCCATTCTATTTTTAGACTCATCAGTGATCTTTTTACCTAACTTAATTTGTTCCAAGACATCTTTAAGTTCATCCTCTTCAAGATCAAATCCACCCTCACTAGCAGCCGCTGTTTGATAGAGTTTTTTAATCTCCATATAGGTAGATACCATAGTTGCTTCAGGTACCATACTAATAATATCAACTTTAGAAAGTGTTAAAATATTTTCTAAAAGTTTTTTATGATTTTCTAATAATGTATCATTGAATAATGGTAGTTTATATTCAAGTCTTTTTAACTCTACTTCAAAACCATTATCACTTCCAAGTGATGTTTCCATCGCTTTAACAATTTCAGCTATCAGTTTACTTGTTGGTCCAAGTTCAACTAAACTCTCTTTAATACTTCTTTTTTTAAATGCCGCTAACAAATCAAAAGTTAAAATATCAAGTTCACTATCACTTTTTGCAGATTCTTTTGCTGTAAATTTCATCCAATCTTTTTTTGCTTTTTCCAATAGTTTAAAAGCTTCCACAATCTTTTGAGCTCTTTTATCTAGCTTTTTATCTTTTGCTTTCTCTTTATCTTCTTGAGAATCAGATTCTTCATCCAAACTTTCAATTACATCTGCATCAGAATCGACATCAGAATCAGCAGATTCATTGTCATCATCAAAATTTTTAAATAATTCTTTTACCTTTCTCTCTCGATTAACTAAAGGTTCTTTATATTCCAAAATAAAATCAATGAGATAAGGAACAGAACAAATAGCATCCAAAATTGTATTTTCACCTCTTTCCATAGATTGTGATATCTCAATCTCTTCCTCTTTTGTTAATAATGGAACTTTACCCATCTCACGTAAATACATTCGAACAGGAGAATCACTTCGACTCCACTCTAAAAGCTCTTTATTTTTAAGTAGATCAAACTCCTCACTCTCGTTTATTTCTTGTCTACGAATTCGAGCATCCTCTTTTCTTTGATATTCTAATTCGTTGATTCTCTTTGCATGTTCTCGTGAACTCATTAAATCTACATTAAAAAGTTGTTTTTGTGCTAAAATCTTTTTTGTTACAGCCACTGTTGGCGTTTTTGGAAAAAGTACAATAACATCTTCATGTGTTAATATACTGTCTTTATTATCTTTAAATACTTTTTCTATTGCTTTATTTATATCTTTTACTTTTGCTGCCATGTATATTATGAGCCTTTTCTGTAATTTTTATTGACTATATTATATCCAAAATTTATTACAAAATGATTAATTAATCAAAATTTAGCTAAAATGCAGAAAATAAAATTTGATTTTAGAATTAAAGGAAATAATAAAAATGAATAAAATTACTGGAAAAGTATGGAATTTTGGAAGTAACATTGATACAGATTTAATAATTGCTGCAAGATATTTAAATAGTAGTGATCCAGATCACTTGGCAAAATATGTAATGGAAGATGCCGATCCAGACTTCGCATCAAAAGTACAAGCTGGTGATATTATAGTTGCAGGTGAGAATTTTGGCTGTGGCTCAAGTAGAGAACATGCTCCTATTGCTTTAAAAGCTGCTGGTGTTGCTGCTGTTATTGCTCCAACATTTGCTAGAATTTTTTATAGAAATGCTTTCAATATGGGTCTCCCTATTTTTGAACTTGAAAATGCAGAAGAGATAGTTGAAGGTGAAGAGGTTTCTATTGATTTAAACGAAGGAACTATCGTAAATAATACAAAAAATAAATCATATAACTTTAGCCCTATTCCTCCATTTATGCAAGAATTACTAGCAGATGGTGGATTGATGAATTTTGCAGCAAAGGAAGCTAAAAATGGCTAAAAATTTTAATATATCAGTTATAAAAGGTGATGGAATCGGTGTTGAGATTGTAGATCAAGCAATTAAAGTTTTGAACTCTGTAGGTAAAAAGTTTGATTTAAATTTTGAATATAAAGAATACCTTATGGGTGGATGTGCAATAGATGCTACAGGTAACCCTCTTCCTCAAGAGACAGTAACAGGTGTTTTAGATTCTGATGCGTGTTTATTTGGAGCTATTGGTGGACCAAAATGGGATAATTTAGAACGAGAACTTCGACCAGAGTCTGGACTTTTACGATTTAGAAAAGAGATGGGTGTATTTGCAAATCTTCGACCTGCTACAGTGTATGATGAATTAGTTGATGCAAGTTCTTTAAAACCAGAAGTTATCAAAGGTGTTGATATTATGGTTGTAAGAGAGCTTATTGGTGGTATCTATTTTGGTGAACCTAAGGGAAAAACTGAAACTAAAGGCTGGAATACTATGGTATATACAGTTGAAGAGATTGAAAGAATCGCTCATGTTGCATTTAAGCTTGCAATGAAAAGAGATAAAAGAGTTTGTTCAATTGATAAAGCAAATGTACTTGATGTTTCTCAATTATGGAGAGATACAACCGAAAGAATTGCAAAAGAATATCCAGAAGTTGAACTTACCCATATGTATGTTGATAACTGTGCTATGCAACTTATCGCTAATCCAAGACAATTTGATGTAATCTTAACAGGAAATATTTTTGGTGATATTTTAAGTGATGAAGCTTCTATGCTTAGTGGAAGTATTGGACTATTGCCATCTGCTTCGACAGGCTTAAAAACAGCTGTTTATGAACCAATTCATGGGAGTGCTCCTGACATAGCTGGTTTAGGTATTGCTAATCCTATTGCTACAATTGCTAGTGCTAGTATGATGCTACGATATTCTTTGGATGAAGAAGCTGCTGCTGATGCTATTGATGCAGCTATTAAAAAAACTATGGCTGATGGTTATCGTACTGGTGACTTAGCTGCTTATGATTGTAAAATAAAAGTAAATTGTACCGAAATGGGTGACATTATCGCTCAAAATATTTAAGATAAAGAAGAGAGTAACTCTTCTTTATTAAAAGAGTTCAATCTCTCCAAGCTCATTTGCTTTGTATCGTACTAATTTATTCCTACCACTATCTTTAGCATCGCTTAATGCCATTTCACTATACTTTATCACTTCATTTATATCAGTAGAATCATCTGGAAACATAGATATTCCTACAGAAACTGTCTTTCTAAATTTATCATTATTAGGTGATATTAAATACACTGATGCAAGTTTTTCTTGAATTTTCTGAGCTATTTCAATCGTTTTATTTTCATTATTGACATTTGTAAGTAATACTAAAAATTCACCTCCACCAAATCTTACAGCAATATCAGATTCACGTATATTTTTTTTTATAGTATCCGCATAGAGTTTTAAAAACTGATCTCCAAATTCATCCCCATGCTCATCATTCACTGCTCTAAAACGATCAATATTAAATAATATAATACCAAAATTCATTTTTTCTCTTAATGCTAATGGTATTAAATTTTTCATTTCGCTATTAAAAGAGACACGGTTTTGAAGTTTTGTTAAATAATCAACCTCTACAGATTTTTCAAAACTTGCTAAAATAAATTGCATATATACTAAATGTACCAATTCTTTACAATATGTATTAAAAGTAATTTGTTCATAGGTAGGAAAATCTTTATGCTCAATAACAATATCAATTTTACTATTTTGTGCAACTATATTACTAGAAATATAAGAGTTAGCAATTGTCTCTTGATTTGAATACAAAATATTTTTAACATTATTTTTAGTGTAAGTAATTTGAATAGCTTTTGTACCAAATTCTTTAATAAATTCTAGAGCCACTTTTTCATAAAAAGAATCTTCATTCAAATATTTTTCTAATGAATATTTTATTTTATTAATTTTTAATAATGACTGTATAATAGATTTAACATCATTCAAATGAAGATTTTCTACAATCTCTTCAAGCGTATCTAATAATGTTATGTGTGTATTAGATGTCATCATATTTATCAATCTAAATATAGTGTAACCAAGATTTTAAAGAACTTCTCTCTATACTTAGTTTTGTTCTTTCACCATGACCTGGATAGATGTTACAATCATCACTCCAAGCCAACACCTTATGTATACTATTTTTCATATTTTCAGGACTAGAAAAAGGAAAATCAACTCTCCCAATCGAACCTCTAAAAATAAAATCACCTGAAAAAAGATTATTTTCAATTTGTATGGCACTACATCCAGGAGTATGTCCAGGGAAAAAATGAAAAAATATCTTGACACCATCTAATACTATTTTTTCATCGTGTTCTACTAAAAAATCTGGAAAACTTTTAGGTGTACCTCTCTCTAATGGATCTTTTTCGAGCATAAAAGCATCATCTTTTGGACAATATAATGGAATATTCAATTTCTTACTCAACTCAGCATTACTCCAAATATGATCAAAATGTCCATGCGTATTTAATATAGCTATAGGGTTTGTAATATTTTGCATCACCCAAGATGTTGCCCCTACTCCTGGATCAATAATAAAATCTTTTCCATCAATTGTAACTATATAACAGTTAGTTTCATAAGGTCCCATTGCTTGAGTTTTAATATCCATGTTATTTAAACCAACTCTTTACCTTTGAGAACATACCTTCAAAAATATCCTCATGCGGTTTTGATTCTATACCAAAACTCTGTTGTAGTTTTTCCAGTAATTCTCTTTGTTCAGCATTTACAGATTCTGGATACTGAATTTTTATTTGTGCAATAAAGTTTCCTTTTCCGTACCCATTGACACTTTTTACACCCTCACCTCTAAAAATAATTTGCTCTTTATCTCGAGTACTTTTAGGAATATTAAGCTCTAATTCACCACGTAAACCAGGGATTTTAATCGTATCTCCAAGTACTATTTGAGTAAAAAATAGTGGGACTTCCAAATAAATATCATCATCATTTCGAATAAAATGTTTATCTTCTTCAACTTGAATAACAATATACAGATCCCCTCGACTGCCATCAGGTGCTATATTACCTTTATTTCCTACACGTATTCTATTACCATTATTAATTCCCTCAGGAATATCAACTTTAAAAGATTCTGCTTTTTCTTCATATCCAAGTCCCCCACAACTAGTACACTTATCTGATACTGCTTGTCCTGTTCCGTTACAATGGGGACATGTTTGTGCGAAAGTCATAAACCCTTGCTTCATATGTACTTGACCTTGTCCATTACACGTTTTACAAACACCTAGTTTTCCATCTTTTGCACCTGTACCTTTACAAGAATCACATGCTATTTTATATTTATACTTTAGCTCTTTTTTACATCCAAATACTGCTTCGCTAAATTCTAAATTTACGACAACCTCTGTATCTAAATTATAGTTATATGTTTTTCGTTGGCGTTGTTGTCTCCCCCCTCGAAAACCACTTTCTCCAAACATCTCTTCAAAAATAGATCCAAAATCACCAAATCCACCACCTCTTGAAAATCCACCACCTTGACCATGACCTTCTAAACCAGCTTTCCCATGTCTATCATAAATTGCTTTTTTCTCTTGATCACTTAATACTTGATATGCTTCATTTACAAATTTAAAATTTTCTTCAGCTTTATCATCTCCGGGATTTTTATCTGGATGATATCTCATCGCCATTTTTCTATATGCTTTTTTTATAGTACTTTTATCAGCGTTTTTTTCAACTTCTAAGATTTCATAATAACTAAGATCAGTCAATATTTTTCCTTTTAATTTATATTATATTCTATGACTTATTTTATCTAATTTTAGCTATAATGATTCTTATGAATAAAGGTTTAGAAAAATTTTATGATCTCGTAGAATCATTTGAGATGCTCCCCTCAATAGGAAAAAAGTCAGCACTTCGTTTAGCATATCACATCGTTACAGAAAATACTTATATTGGGATGAAATTATCACATAGTATCGAAACTGCCATTAGAGATATCAAACAATGTGTACGATGTCATGCTATGAGTGAACACGAAATATGTGAAATATGTCTTGATGAAGATAGAGATAACCAAACTCTTTGTATTGTGCAAAGTGCAAAAGATATATTTATAATTGAAGAATCAAAACAATTTAGTGGAAAATATTTTGTAATAGCATCATTAGAAGATAATATTATTAAAGATTTACTAAAACTTGTAGAAAAATCAGAGGTAAATCATATCTTATTTGCAGTTACTCCAAGTCTTGCAAACGATGCATTTATACTCTATATAGAAGATAGATTACAAAACAAAGAGATTGTATTTACTAAAATAGCTCAAGGTGTTCCTACAGGTGTAAGCTTAGAAAATGTTGATATTCTTTCACTTTCAAAAGCTATAACTGGGCAAATAAAAATTTGATAAATATTATTTGATCAACTTCAATGGATCTATATATTTACTATTTTTTGTTGCCTGAAACTCTAAAGTATCATTTACACGCCCTACAACATACCCTTTAGGTATCCATTTTCCTGCTTTTAACGTAGGAGAAATTTGATCAAGATGAGAATATATTGTATGCAAATTATGACTATGCTTTACAATGACAACATTTTCTAATAGTCCTGAATTTTGTTTTGCATAGACCACTTGTCCTTTAAATACACTAAAAACTTTTGCGTTTGGTATTTTTGTTTTTAAGGCAACAGATTCATTAAAAAGTTCCATTTTATAAACAGAATCATAATATTTACCGAATTTCTTCATCACGCTATATGATTTTAAAGGAGCAATCGTTTTTGAACCATAATACTTGGATATCTTTACCCCTTTAGCAGATGAACCTATTTTTTTCACCTCAATATCAATCTCTTTATCAAGATTATCTCTTTTTTTGATTTGCATCTCTTTTGTTTTTTTATAGGTCTTATATTTTTGTGCTGATAATCTTTTTTTTGCTTCATCTAGCTTTTTTTGTTTTTCTTGTTGAGCTTTTCGTACTTTTTCTTTTCTCTCTCTTGCTCTTTTTTGTGCTAATTTTTTTGCTTTCTTGATTCTTATCTCTTCTTTTTTTATCTCTTTTTTCTTAAGAATATTTAAACTTCCCAATAGATCAGTTATCTGATTTTGTTTTTTAATAAGTCTTTTTAGGCTATCTTGATATGATTTATGTTTTTTATTCAAAGATAACAAACTTTTTTCTTGCATACTTTCTAATTCTACATACTTTTTTTTAGTCTCATCTTGCTCTTTAATATATTCATTAAGTTTAGCAATCTTTTTTTTATTATTTCGTATAGCACTATTTATTTTTAAATATTGAATATTTAAATTAAGAATTTCCTCTTTTGTATTATCAAAAACTAAAGTATATACCTCTTTATTGAGAACATCATTAATATTTCTTTTATTGAGTTGATCAACTCCCATACTCATAGCATATTTTTCAATCACAAAATCTACAACATCTTGTTCCATTTTTAACTTAATTTTTTCTAATTTACTTGCTTTTAGATTTAATGTATTTACTTTTTTAACAGACTCTGTCAGTTTAATTTTATTTAATAATAGTTTCGTATTAGTTGATTTTAATATTCCAACAACTTTTTTATACTCTTTTTCCTCTTTATTAATAATATTACCAAGCTCATTAATATTTTTATTAAGCGTACTTTTTTTAATTTTTACATCGTTTATTTGTGTTTTGTTATTCAATATTTTATTATTTATTTCCGATATAGAAGCAAACAAAAAAAATGATGAAAGTATAAGAGTTAAAAGTATTTTCATTTAAATTTATATTTAACCAGTAAACCAAAAAAAGTAACAAATGGTATAGTAAGAGAAAGTATAAAAATTTGTATTATTTCAAACTCCATACTAAACACAGAAGGGATAAGTGCCATTATTTCTGGTTCTATAAAAAAATGAATATTTGAAATAATTCCAAACAATAAAGCACTCGATACTATACTTGTAAAAAATGCACTTGCAAATATGATTTTTATAATTGGTTTAGAAGCATATATCAAAGATCCACCATGAAGTTGAATGATAGAGATTCTTTCATTATGTTCAAAAAACCAAATTTTTATCTGTTTTGATAAAAGTAAAATAGAAAGTAAAAATACAGCAGAAAATAAAATAAAAATGATTCTTTGAACGAGAATTAATAATGAGTATAATTTATTATGATCATTTGAAAATGTTTCGATTTTTTTGATATTTGAAATAGTCATTAACTCTTTTCTTATCTTATCAAGTGTAAGATTTGTAGGAAACTCTGCTAGATAAATTTTATAAAAATATGGCAATTTCTTTTGTAGTAAATCGACTGATGTATCAGATAAGTTTTTTTCGACACTTTTTATAATTTTTTCTCGACTTAACGGCTCTATATTTTTCACTGCAATATTAGCTAAGCTAGTGATATTTGATAAAGGTGTATTTGCTATAACAACAATGGCATAATCGTTTGTTATATTTTTTTTATAGTTATCAACTACTTTTGTTACAATCAAATAAATAGAAAACATCATAAGCATTACTACCAAAGGAAATGTAACAGAAAAAAAAGATTTAAGAAGCCTCATACACAACTCCCTCATCTATATTAAATCTTCTATATTTTATCCCTAAATCTGTAGGTATTCTATGTGTCACAACAACAATAGTAATCCCTAAATGTTCATTTGCATTTTTCAATAAAGTCCATATCATATCTGAAGAATAATCATCTAAGTTTCCAGTAGGCTCATCTGCCAAAATAATACTTGGATTATGAGCTAATGCTCTAGCTACGGCTACTCTTTGTTGCTCTCCTCCACTTAACTCAGCAGGATATGCACCTATTTTATGACTTAATTTTACATGTTTTAAAAGCTTTTTTACCTGAGAAGTTGATACTTCATCTGTGTAATTATGAACTTTTAAAGGCAACATAATATTTTCTTCGATTGTATATTCTTGAATTAATTTATAATCTTGAAAAACAATTCCCAACTCTTTTCGTAAAGATAAAAGTTGTCCTGTATTCTTTTTTAATAAGTCATATTTATTTACAAACAAATGTCCACGAACCACAGGTAGCTCACCATAAAAAGATTTTAAAAGCGTTGATTTTCCAGAACCACTTGAACCACTAATAAAAATAAAATCTTTCTCTTTTACTTTAAAATTTGCATTTTCTATAATATTTTTTTTCTTATTATAAGAGAGAGTAAGGTCTTTAGCAAGAATCATTTTATAATTCCTAAAATTTTTTGATGAGCATCTAAATTAACTCGTGTTTTTATCGGTTCACCTTGAAAATATCTTGCTTGTCCATTTTCAATATACAAATATTTGGTAACAGGTCTATTAAAACTTCCAAAAGTCACTTTTACCAAAAGTCCTTTCTCCTTAGATTTTGTTTCCACATCATACCAATCTTCAAAATTTATTAAAAATTCTTTTTCTATAAATGCTTTTTTAGGAATATTATTTTTTATTTTTTCTATATCATAAATACCTGTAAAAGAAAAATCTGTTTGAAATTCTACTTGAGGTGAGTTCATTATAGATGTTATTGTAATATCCCAAATATCTTTCTCTTGACGTTTCCATCTTGCCTCATATTTACTCGTAACACCTAAATCTTTATTTTTAAGTATCTTATGAGGATATTGAGTAAAATGATCCAATAAACCACTTGAATACTCAAAATAATTTGGACTATCTGTACGTAACTCAAGTGTTCCTTCTATTTTCAAAACACGCATACATTCTTGTATAAAACCAATACTCATAACTCGTCTATGTGGTTTTTTATCCCAAGGAACAGGAAAATGCACAAACACTCGTCCTACAGCATTTGAATCCAAAAATTCTAAAAATAAACGTGCATCATAATTTACAATTAAAACATTTGTAATATTTTGTATCTTAATCTGTTTCAATACTTGCTCAATTGAAGGATAATGGATCTCTAAACCAATGATGAGTTTATCTGGATTTTTTAATGCTTGATGTAAAAGATGTAAACCACTTCCAAAACCAACTTCAACCCAAATCTCTTTATCTGTTTGAAATTGATCTGCAAAATATTCTATATCTTTAATGTACTCTTCTTCCGTTTTCATTTTATGATGTATTGAGTTTGTATTTGAAAATAAAAGTTTTGCTTGTGACTCTTCAGCATATATGTTCAGTGCATTTTTCATTACACTGACAGGGGTAAATCGTGTGGCATTATCAATTTTGATTAAATCATTGTTATTTTTAACAACTTTTGTTAATAAAAATTCTTTTTCTTCAAAAGTTACACCTATTTTTTGGTCATATTTTCCAGTAGCTATAAAATTAAAACTTTGACTTTTTTCTAAATCAATATCTGTATGAGATTCTAATAAAATATGTGGCATTATTTTTGTTGACCTCCAATAACTATTTTAGGTAACTTTATTGTACTTTCATTTGTAATATCAGAAGCCAAACCATTTTTATCAACAGCCTGTAATCTATATCCGTACACAACACCTCTGACTACATCAGGATCTTCAAAACGTAAGCCTTGCACGTTAGGAATAGTTATATTTCTTGAATCTGACCACCCACCTTTAGATGTTTTATAAATATTATACGTTGCAGCCCTATTATCTCCAGCGACCCAATTTAAGACCATTTTATTCCCCTCTATCATTGCCAAGGTAATTTGTGGCATTTTAGGTTTTGACAAAGTAGCACCCATCGTAGGAGAAATATCATTTTTTCTACTTTCCAAACCATCTTTGTCTATAGTTGTAATTTTGTAAAAGTAGATTACAGAATCTTTATTAATTGCATCATCAAATCTATTATGAACCACAGGTGCTTTTGCAATTTTAGAGAAACTTCCCGTAGCCGATGAAGATCTATATATATTATAAGCTACTATATCTTTGGTTCTTGATTTTCCCCATGAAAGTCGGATAATTTGCGGAAGATTTCTTGTCGCTTCAAGTTGAGTAACATGACTTGGTAATCCTTTAGTCGTAGCCTGTGTAGTTTGACTATATTTTGAATAGATGTCATCAAATGTACGAGCTTTAATACGATACATAAATATCTCATTGTCACCTAAATTTTCGTCGATATATTCTACATTCAATCTATTTTTAACTCGTGCGATCTCTTTCCATTTTGATTGCGTTGGAGATCTTCTCTCTATAATATACTCAGCAACTCTTTCACTTGGATGCGGTCTCCAAAGAACCTTGATTTGTCTAGGAAGTCCACTAATTGATTCTATCAAACTTACAGAATTATATCTAGGAAGTGTCGAAGCAAAAAGTGTTTGACTCGCACTTGATTCATAACCTTTTTTTGTCATAACTGAAATTTTATATCCATATTTACTACTTGGTTCTAAACCTGTATCCAAATAGTGCGTGACATATTTATTGTGAATAGTTTTAATTCTTCTAAATTTTCCATTGTCTTGCATATCTGCTCGAATAATATAATATCCAGCAGCAGCGGCCACATCTACCTTTTTCCATTCTAAAGCAATTGCTGTCATATCAGGAATATACTTCATAGAAGTTTTTAAAACAACAGGTAATCCCTTATCTACTCTTGGTTTCAAAGGTGTATTGACACTTTGTTGACATCCACTAAATAATACTATTAAACCGATTGAGAATATACTCGTTATTGATTTTTTCATTATAATTTTCCTCATTAAAATTGCTTTTATAAAAATTTTCCATATCTTCTGGTAAGGAAACATTAAAGTTCATATCAACATTTGTCATTGGGTGTTTCAAATATAAACTAAATGCATGTAAATAAACTCGTTTAATTTTATCTGTATTTCCCTTAAACCCATATAATGTATCCCCCAATATATGTCTTTGAAGCGTTTCTAAATGAACTCTAATTTGATGTGTTCTTCCTGTAAATAATTTTGCAGCTATCACTTCATATTTTTCATTTTTACTCAAATCTAATTTTATAAAAGAGGTTCGTGCAAATTTTCCAGAGGGTACTACTCCCATTTTTAATCTATTTGCTGGATTTCTTGCAATAGCGGCTGAAATAGTTATATCATCTTTGAGAGGCAAATCAGTAATCGCAATATAATATCGCCCCATTGTTTTATCTTCAAGTTGTTTAGAAAGAACTACATGTGCTTCATTTGTTTTAGCAACAACCAACAATCCACTTGTACCCTTATCTATTCTATGCACAATTCCATGCCTCTCCTCTCCACTAATAGTAGATAAAGAGATATTTTTTTTCTTTAACCAGTCTACAAGTGTAGCTTCTTTGACAGAGGGAGCTCCATGTACTATTACACCAGAGGGTTTATTAATCACCATAAAGTATTCATCTTCATACACTACTTCAATCTCAAAATTAACTTCTAATGCAACTTCTGGTTGCATTTGAGGTAAATTTACAGTTACTTCTTGACCTATAAAAAGCTTGAGTCCACTTTTTGCTTTTTTCTTATTTTGTACTGTTACAAATCCTTTTGATATTAACTGATCAATTTGGTTTCGTGTTTCCTGAAGTTTTTCAACTAAAAACATATCAAGTCGTATCTCTTTCTCTGCTGTAAACATTTTATTATTCATATTTGGGTATCATTCTTTCATGGTATATTTTTTTGACAAACGCATAATTTCACATTTTAACTTTGAATTGATTATTCTTATATTGCCTTTGGCAATTTTATCACATTTTTTAATTTATGAAACAAATGAAATATTAGCACATAAACAATTAATTTATTTTTTTATTTCATTTTTAGTTTTTGTATCAGTGTTCATTATACCCTTTAGAAGTTTAAAACAATTTATCCCTTTTGTGTATTGGATAGGTATTTTTCTACTTTTACTTGTAGAATTATTTGGTGTTACAAAACTAGGTGCTACAAGATGGTTAGAGATTCCATTTATTCATATGACTATTCAACCCTCAGAACTTTTTAAACCTGCATTTTTATTGATGATAGGTTTTTTGATATCCAATAAGCCACCTCCAAGAGATGGGTATAATCTCAAAGATTTTAGCTATTTTTCTTTTTATATTTTACTCCCTTTTATGCTCATAGCAAAAGAACCAGACTTAGGTACAGCATTAGTACTCTTACTTGTGGGATATGGTGTCTTATTTCTTATTGGTGTGCATTGGAAAATTCTTGCAGGTATTGTGATCATACTTGCGGTATCTTCTCCTATACTCTACACATATGCTATCAAAGATTATCAAAAAAAACGAATTAGTGATTTTGTAAGTGAAGAGCCGAGTTATCATGTAAAACAGTCACTCATTGCAATAGGTTCAGGTGGAATTTTAGGAAAAGAAAAAGAGAATGCAACACAAACAAATTTAAAATTTTTACCTATTGCTACAAGTGATTTTATTTTTGCATCCTACGTAGAAAGATATGGTTTTATCGGTTCTTTTGGACTTATCTTTTTATATCTCTTACTTATTATGCACCTTTTATTATTACATAACTATTTCAAAAAAGACTATATGGTGAGTGTTTTTGCAAGCGGTTTGGGTTTGCTTATTTTTTTAAATATGAGTGTTAATATTTTAATGGTTATAGGTTTTGCTCCCGTTGTAGGTTTACCATTACCTTTGTTTAGTTACGGTGGAAGCTCATTCATAAATTTTATTATGCTATTTGCCATTTTAGAAAACCTTATTGCTTTTAGATATATGGATGGCTACAGTTTTAATAGAAAATTATAGCCAATGTTTACATTGATTCAGTAATATTTAGATAAAATAGAATTTATGAATACAATAGATACACTAAAACATAAAATTAGTCAGATTTCCAAGGACTATGAGTTTTTAATAAATGAAAATCAAAAATTAAAACTCGAATTAGAAAATCTAAAAGATAAAAATGATCTTTTTACAAGATATAGCGAAGACTTTATATTAGAGATCAAAAATACACTTAAAGGTAGAGATAAAATTGAATAAAAATATTACATTTCATATCAATAATGAAGCCTACACTATCAATATAGGTGAAGATCCTCATAATCATCTGGAAAATGGTTTGACCAAATTTCTTGATTTAGAAAAAGGCTTAAGTACACAAGATCTATTATTAGCTTATTTGAGAAAATCACAAGAACTCGTCTCTTTAGAAGAAGAGATACATGAAGAACTCCTCAAAATTCCTACATTAAAAGAGTTTACTCTTTAAAAGAGATTCTATCTTTTTATACTCAGGCATATGAAAAGAGACCAAATCCCAAAACTTTTTAGAATGATTTTTTTCTCGAATATGACATAATTCATGAAGTACAACATATTCAATTGCTTTTTGTTCAAACTGTAATAGTTTATAATTTATAGATATATTATTGATATGATTACAGCTTCCCCATCTCCCTTTTGCATATCTGTACCCTACTTTATTAGGAAAAAATTGTGTTTTATAGATCCACTCTTCAAATAATGGATCTATTATTTTTGGCGCATTATATTTATAAAATAACTTTAATCCTTCTATAAAATCTTCATATGCATCACAATTCTTATTATATTCAACCATAAATACCTCATCATTGAGTGAAAATCTTACATTTTTCATACTCTCATTTATAACTAAATCCATAGGATACTGCACTCCCAAAAATGGGATAACTCCTCCACTTACAAAGTCAAAACTATTTTTTGAGGGAACTCTCTGTATTGATTTGAGTATCCACTCTTTATACTCATAGACTACCTCTTTTATCATATGTGATTTAAACTTAAGAGGTGTTTTTACTATAATTTCATTTTTATTTTCAAGTGCTAAACTGATTCTTTTTATTTTTTTATTTGTTCTATGAATAAGAGTAAAAGTATAATTATCTAAAATAATCTGCTGCGACATTTTTCAACTTTTTATAAATCTCTTCCATATCACTATTATACACTCTAGTATCTCCAACAGTAGTGATAAAATTAGTATCTCCACTCCATCGAGGAACCAGATGCATATGTATATGTTCAGCTATTCCAGCACCCGCAGCTTTTCCTAAGTTCATCCCTATATTGACCCCTTTGGCATTGATCACCTCTTTTAAAAGTCGTACCCCTTTTTGTGCAAATTGCGACATTTTAGCGAAAATCTCAGGGTCTAAATCTTCCAAATTTGCAGTATGAAAATTTGGAATTATCATAAAATGCCCTGGACTATAAGGGTACTTGTTCATCACAATAAAAAAATCTTTTTCTCTGTGCAGTATCCCTAAGTTTTCATCATCATCCAATGTATTAGCAGCATGACAAAAAACACACCCCTCTATCTTTTTTGCTGTAGTATCTGTAACATATTGTGTTCTCCATGGAGCATAGAGTCTTTCCATCATTTTCCTTTAGATATTTTCTCTATTATTTTAGTATTTTTTGACTTAATCTTATGTGACTATCATCAACTGTTTGAATTGATGTGTAATATATAGAACTATTGCTTTCATCAGGAACAATACTGATACTATATCTTTCATCATTCCAATCATTTACATATGCTATTATAGCATTTTCATCATGAACTAAAACATACGAATTAAGCTCATTTATATAAATAAGTGCTTGAAGATGGAGATATTTGAGTTTATTTACATTAGAACTTAATAACCTTGTTTCGATTAAACTTATACTTAAAATACTCAACGTTATCACTAATATCAAAGTAGTAAGTAAAGCAAATGATCTTTTCAAATTCTAATTTTCCAAGTTTGACAAAAAGTATTTTTGTCTATACATATATCAATAGTCACAATTTCAATAGCATTACCCAAAGGAGTTGTTTCAAATTTAGAAACATTTTCTAACAATAAATTTGTTTCAAAAAAAAGTTTTTTATCTTTATAGTCAATTTTTGTAAAATCATTGTTTTTTATTAAAAATAATCGTGTTGTTTCTAAAATAATATTTTTTTCTAAACGAATATTATTTATATGGTTTTTGTGTGCTAATGTACTTGTCATTTTTAATCCTACAAGTGCAATAATAGAAAACAATACCAAGCTAACTATCACTTCAAAAAGTACAATAGCTTTTTTCAATCTTTTAACTTACAAAATATCGTGTAAAGTATTCGCCTTTTCCATCCATACACTAATACTCTCATAATCCTCTTCTTCAAGCATATCTCGCATATTTCGCATATGTTCTTCATAAATATCCAAAGATTTCAAAAGATTTTCTCTATTTTGCCTAAAAATATCTGTCCACATATGGGAAGAAGATTTTGCAATACGACTCATATCTCTAAAACCACCCGCTGCAAGCGTAATAATATTTTCAGGGTCTTCATGTGACATAACTGTATTTGCTAGTCCATAAGAGATAGCATGTGGTAGATGTGATATATAACATGCATGTATATCATGCGTTGAAGAATCCATATTGACAATTTTCATCCCAATCGTAGTAAAGATAGTAAGTGCCCTATTTTTGTGCAACTCATCACATACATCTAAGTCACATAATACAATCGTTTTATTTTCATACAATCCATCTATAGCAGCACTAGGACCAAATTTTTCTGTACCTGTCATAGGGTGTGCTGGTACGAAGTTTTTTTGAATACTTTTAGGAATATTATCCACTATAAGCTTTTTTGTACTCCCAAAATCTATCACAGTTGTATCTTTATCAATACTCTCTAATGTAGGCATAAATTTTATAATCGCATCAACAGGGATACACAACACAATCACATCACACTGCAACAACTCTTCAATATCTATTATCTTCTCTACAAGATGTAAGCCTATAGCTTGTTTTTGATGTTTTTTATTATGATCATACCCTACGACACTACTACACAAATTATACTTTGTGACAGCTTTTGCAAATGATCCACCCATAAGTCCCAAACCAACAATACCAAATTTGAGTTTTGTATTCACGTTATTGCTTTTTTCCATCTATTCCCTTAAAACTATCGATTATATTCTTTGAGAACTCTTTGTGTTTCTCTTTTCATAGTTTTTGCTTTGAGATCTTCTCTTTTATCATAATCTTTTTTACCCTTAGCAATACCAATATTTACTTTGAACATATTTTTATCGTTAAAATACATTTTTGTAGCGACTATAGTATAGCCATCTTTAGTTACTTTTTCAAAAAGTTTATTGATCTGTTTACGGTGCATCAATAATTTTCTATCTCTCCCCTCTTCAGGACGATAAGAGACATGAGTAGTATCCAAATGTGAGATATTCATATTGAGTATAAACACCTCATTTTTAATGATTCTTACAAATGATTCCTTGAAGTTCATACGTCCTGCTCGTATCGCCTTGACTTCACTTCCATGTAAGACAATACCCACTTCAAATATATCTTCAATATGATAGTCATGAAAAGCTTTTTTATTTAAAAACTCTTTTACATTTATTTTTTTTTTATCTTTCTTTGCCAATGTTTTTCCTTGCTGTATCTGCACATTATAGCAAACTTCATCTTTTTTTTATCTATAAATTATTTAAAATATCTAATCCCTCTAATTTTTTTATCTTAAATGTCCGTCTATGAAGATCACAATACCCATATTTCATAATCGCATCTGTATGTATTTTTGTACCATATCCTTTATGTTTTTCAAAACCATACTCTGGATATTTATTCGCTATTTCACACATATATCTGTCACGGCTCACTTTAGCCAAAATAGAAGCGGCACTTACCTCTTCTATTTTAGCATCTGCTTTGATAAGAAAATCAAGATTTTGTATACCAAAAGCGGTATTCCCATCCATCAAATATTGTTTTGCCTTTATAGCCTTCATTATCTCTTGTATCGAATTTTGCAAACATTTACTCAAACCCAATCTATCTATCTCTTGTGGTGATGTAAAAACAATATGATTAAGACTATTTTCTAAAATACTATCAAAAAGTTTTTCTCGTTTTTTTTCTGTCAATTTTTTAGAGTCATTTAATCCTTCAATATTTTCAAGAAGCACCACTCCCGCAACACTAAGAGGTCCTGCAAAAGGTCCACGTCCCGCTTCATCTATCCCACATAAATTTGTATCATAATTTTCTCTCATAATCTATTATGATATAAATATATAAAAAGGTTTTTTTGAAAGTTCCATATTTATCCATACTCCAGCATTATTCCCTACATATGTTTCCGTTTCTTTCAAAGAATCACATGTTCGTGGTAATTCAAAGATAACTCTTACATCTATAGTATCAAAATCTGTTTTTGCAGCACCTGTAATTATATTACAAAATTCTCCAACACCATCTTTTAAAGCATCCAAATCATCAAATTGTATAGTTTCTCCTAAAAGTTTTCCTATTGACAACACTGCAATATCTTTTGGAAAAAGTAATGTAAAATACCCCTCAAGATCACCATGAAAATACATTACAGCAGAGATCATCTCTTCATTTATATCAGGATCAAATTGTTGAATTTTATGAGAAAGTTTTTTGGCTTCAAGTCCAGTAAAAGAGACTAAAGTCTCTGCAGATTTATTGATAAATGTAGGAAGATTTACAATAACCTGCTTAGACAAAGAAAATGCCTCTTTAAATTTTGGTATCGCTTTTACATCACCATTAAATACACTTCTTGATACAACAATATCATATTTTTTTAATTTTATACCATCTAAAAATTCTTCCAAATCTTGTGCCACAACAATTTTATGTCCAGAATTTTTCAATACTAGCCATAAATCTTGAGCATTTTTTGCATCCTCATCATATATCAAAACACTCATACTTTTCGTAAATGAATCAGGATCCAAAAACAGATTGGCAACTTCACTATTTTTGAACAACTTAATTTCTGTAGCGAGTATTGATTTTTTTAGATGCGGAAACAATTCCATAGTATAATCAATAAAACTAATCTGCAAACCTATTGATTTTCCAATTCTTGCAATCACTTGAACTAATTTAGAAAAAACGCTTATTTTATTTGTATAGATAAGGTTTTTTAACGAGATCAATATCCCTTTTTCTTTTTGATTCTTACTCAAACTTTTATAAGAAAGAATCGAACTTTCTAGTAAATTAATACTATCCCCATTTATTTCACCTGTAAAGTGTATAGTTTTATTTATAATATTTAACATATTTAGCAACTCTTATTCTTTATTTTATTTAATTATAGTATCACTATTTTATTAAAAAAACAATAAAAAAGGCTATAAAGAGACCGCCCAATTCCGAAATGGCACTATTTGAGCCTCTAATTCGCCAATAAAGATACTTTCAAGAGTATTTACTGTTACAATTATAACTTTTTTGACGGCATATAATTCTATATTTGGCAAGATTTTAGAAATAATAGTTGCCGAGATTAAATTATTAAAGAAAGGAATTGCTAAAACTATCTCATTTTCATCAGGGAGGAAAAAATCTATATTATCCAAATAATATATCTTCTCATAGCGTTTATTGAGTTCTAAAAATGTCATGTTTTTAAAAAGATTATTAAAATTCTTTTTATAGGAAACAATATCCAATAAGGCATGATTATGGGCAAATATTTTTTTTACTGCTTTACTTTGTTCATACTTTTGACAAAAGAATAAAACTTTATTCTTTTCAAAAAGTTCTGCTGTTTTATAAAATCTATCTTTTGATATTTTTATCTCTTTTTTTAAACTCGAAAACAATTGAAAAATAGATTTTTTTTCTCCAGCATTTTTAATAAATATAAATAATATTTGCAGCTGAATAGAATCTTCACAATACAATTGAGAAATTTCATAATTTCTATGTGATTTTTTATGTTCACCATATTCTATAATTTCAGGAAAATTACCATATTTTAAAAAACTATTAAAACTATTTGATGAGGATTGATGTTTTGTATCAAACAACAAAAATTCTTCAAAATCAAGTCCCTCAACATAAATCGTTTTAAACATATCAAGTTTATCAAATCTATTGGTGGTGATTATTATACTTTCAATTCCTCGAGGTAAAATCATATCAAAATTAAAATTCTCCAAAACCAAAACTTTTATAGTATGTATTTTTAAAAAATTCTCCAAATTCTTTTTGATTTGTACTAGATCATTTTTGTATTCTGAAAAATCAATATATAAATACTCAGTTTCTTTATAAGAGGAGAGATAATCATATATAAGATAACTCTTACCACTTTTAGGGGGTCCCCTCAAGATAGTATATGGATCTGTTATTGTAATCTTTCGTTCATTACAATGTGTTTTATTAAAATTTATTTCATATATCTGTTCTAAAATATTCATTAGCTATTATAATACATTTCTACTTTATCCAATAATTAACGCTCCAAATTAAGTTAATCTTAACTAAATTACTCTACTATAAGAAAAAAACATTTAGGCTAACACAAATGATAAAAATCGATACACAATCACAAGAATTTCAGGCACAACTACTCCAAACACAAAGATTTGCAAATGAAGTATGTACAAGTAAAAACTTAGTTTTTAACCCAATAGAAGAGGTAAATAGTAGTACGCTTTTGGGGCTCACACGAAACCAAACTATCTATGATACAAAATTTTGTCCCTGTTTTATGGTAATAGGGGAAACAAAAGAGGAGCAACTAGCTTCAGACAATAGGATATGTCCCTGTACAAAAGCACTTGAAATAGAGATACCACAAACAGGCAAATGTCACTGTGGACTTTTTTGTACCCCTCAATATGCTCAAGATAATAGTATAAGCGAAGATAGTAAACATAAAATACCTACCCATTCAAAAGGGTTTAGTGCAGAAGAATGTACAACTATTTTAGCACAATCTGAAATAAGTCACGACGAGCTTATCAACCTTTTGGAAGCTAGAACATTAGGTATGATAGATTTTAATCTTATTGATGTAAGAGAATGGATGGAATGGAATCAAAATAGAATCGTAGGTACAGATTATCTTGTACCAACTACATCATTTTATAAATCACTGCAACCACTAGAAAATCAAAAAGAAAAACCAGCTATATTATACTGCTATACAGGAAGTAGAAGTGCCTATTGTCAGCGTGTTTTATTGGATATGGGCTGGACACAAGTATCAAATCACACACAAGGTATTATCTCTTATTATGGAGAAAGAACATCAGGAGAAGAGAGTTAAACATCTCTCTCCACCTTATACACTGTAAAAATACAATCAAAAAGTAATCTTTTTTCACTTCTTTAATCATCACTTCATACACCTTCAATTTTTCATACTCAACTATTTTATAATTTTTTAGATTCCATCTCTTATTTTTTGCTTTTTATGATCAAAATCCAAATAAAGAAATATATATTATCGAGTCGTTTATATTAAAGATATATATAATTTTGAGTCGCTTTATAAAATATAAATATGTTTTGAAGTCGTTATAATATGGATTTAATAAATCAGAGTCGTTTATTTGATTGATACATAATATTTAAAGTCGTTTTTGTAGTAAAAGTTATTTTACTATTTAAGTTTTTTATTAACTAAAGTTAAAAGATAATTTCATTATAATTATAAAAAAGATAAGTATATATTATTAAAGGACAATAATGGAAATAGAGGTATCTCGAAGAAAATTTTTACAAGGAAGTGTCGCATTATCAATATTTGGTGGTATGACTGTTGGTTCTCTCAATCTTTTTTCAAAAAGTGAAAAGCAAGATATCACAAATGAAAAAGAAATAATACAAAACATCCCTACTCTTTGTGAAATGTGTGTCAATAAATGTGCAGCGATTGCAAATGTTGAAAATGGTATTGTAAAGATGCTCAATCCAAATCCCCTCTTTCCAAAGTCAAAAAATATGCTGTGTGCAAGAGGTGTTGCAGGTGTGCATGCTTTGTATGATCCTGATAGATTAAAATCTCCTATGATACGAATAGGGAAAAAAGGAGAAGGAAAATTTCAAAGAGTGACTTGGAATGAAGCGTATCAAGCTATCTTAAAAGGTACCAAAGATTTTAAAGGCTTGGAGCAAATTTTAAGTGAAGAGCAAGATAATCGATCTACTATAGGATACTGTGCTGGTGAAGGAATGGCTGAGCATACCTATAAAAGTTTTATAGCGGACAAATTGGGCTCTACAAACTTTGTCAATCATTCCTCTATTTGTTTACAAACAACTGTAGCTGGGTATGCACTTACTATTGGTGCATATGGAAAAGCAGATTTGGAAAATGCAAAATATGTGATAATGGGCGGAGCCAATGTCGCTGAAGCTATCATCACCCCTGATACCATGAATATATTTAAAAGAACACATGGTCGAGGTGTCAAATTGATTTGTGTCGACCCTCGATTTACCAATACAGCAGCACAAGCGGATGATTGGTTGGGGATAAAAGTGGGTACTGATTTGGCTTTTGTATTAGCACTCACTTATGTAGCTCTTACTGAAGTTTTATACAATAAAAAGTTTGTAAAACAAAATATGAATGGTTTTGAGGAGTACAAAAAACATATCCTCACAAACAAATACACCCCACAATGGGCAGAGGCTATTACAGGAATAAAAGCAGATACTATTATCGAAGTTGCTAGAGATTTTATGGCACATGCTCCACAAGCTATCTATTATCAAGGAAGACGAACCGCATGGAGTAAACAAGATTTTCAACTCAGACGAGCACAGGCTATTTTTTCAGCACTTGGTGGTGGGATAGATATTAAAGGTGGTATTGTTTTCGGAAAACAATTACCACTCGACAAACATGAAGTCAATGCACCCATGTATGCAAATGCTCAAGATAGAATAGAAAAAGATGTAGCAGCTATAGTAGGATCA
>Ga0193956_1000002_pt1 | contig 135461 bp, 133 predicted proteins | sample BB_7_MG_FD_140358 | JGI IMG/M metagenome (GOLD analysis project Ga0193956, IMG submission 140358) | Microbial mat bacterial communities from the Broadkill River, Lewes, Delaware, United States - BB_7_MG | ecosystem: Environmental > Aquatic > Freshwater > River > Microbial mats | place: USA...
GAAATCTGCACTAAATGTTTTTCTTTTTGTACTCATTTTATTTATCCCTATATTTTGTATTTTATTCTATCATTTGAAATAAGAATACTTGGTTAATTGGTTTGTTTTTGTGGGGACATTATATTTTCGAGATAACGATATTCCTCATCATGCATTTTTACCGTATGTTTACTATCCATATTAAGCCATTTTTCTTTTAGTGCTAAAACTTTACTAAGTGGTAAAAGTATATGTGCTTTTTCTAAAAGAGATTTTAGAGTAGTATTTCCTTTTTTTACACCCATATATAAAGGTGTACTATTTGATAGATTTTTTTCATTTGAAAGTTTTATAGATTTAAGATTACTTAACCAATTTTGATTTATAGAGTATTCTAAAGTAGCAAGATTACCAATAGCAGCATCTGCTTGACCATTCGAAACAGCCAAAACTTTTGCTTTGAGAGTTGGTGCTAGATAGAGTTTTTGATTTGGATAATTTTTTGCTAAAATAGTATGTAAAAATGATTTATCTAAAATTGCAAGAGTTTTCCCTTTTAAATCAGTAAAGTTTTGGATATCACTTCCTTTAGGAATTGTTAAACTTGTTTGATAATAAAAATGAATAAATTGAGTATAGTCAATAAACTTTTTTCTTTCTTCTGTTATCGCAATATTAGGAAGGATATCAATCTCATCTTTTTTTATCATTTCAAGATATTGAATCCATGTTTTACCACTTATATATTCTATACGAACCCCAAGTATTTCAGCTAAAAGGTTGAGATAATCAATAGTATATCCAAGTGCATCTCCTCTTTCATTAAAGTTATAAGGGGGAAAAGATAAAAAATTTTGCACTCGTAGAGTTGGATGATTTTGTAAATAAAGTTTTTCTGTTTTTGTCAAAGAGAGTTCGTTATTATTTTTTAATGTATTTGTCTCAAGTACTGACTTTGTTACCTCTTGTGCATAACAAGATACACAAAGTAATAATATGAATAAAAGTTTATTATATAAAATTTTCATTTTTTGCCTTATAAATTTGAATAGAATCTATATTTTAGCAAAAATACTTGATGAAAATGATTATTTGGAGTGTATTTTAAATAGAATCTTTGTATAATAACTGAATGAATTATTTTTGAGGTTAATTCTTTCTTTTATGCATGTATAATATTACTATTAACATATAAAGATGTTTATAAAGTCACAGTATAATCATATTCTGTTATCAGAACTAAAACAGCATAATAAGGTGTTTTATAGGTTCTATTGTATAATATGAAAAAAATTTAACAAAGGAGCATTTTATGACCAATGCATACAAATTATATTTGCCAAATGGAAAATACAAAATTATTGATGAAGAAGATTTTATAAGTATCGCTACAGAAAAAATGATACGTAACGATTCTTTAAAAAAAAGATTTTTTAATAGAGATATAAATGTAGATACGGCTAATATTATATATGAATACTTAAAAATACAAGTAGAACCTACTATCGCAATACTGCTAGATGTACCTAACAGAATAGATCCCTGTTTTAAAACTATTACTATGTTAGAAAATGAAATTTCTAAATTTTTATTTAAAGAAAAAGATAGTAATTATAGTGTAAGAAATCTTTATCTTAAAGGTTCAAAAGATGCTATGTTACAAATTCTTGAAGAAGAGATGGAATACAAAACAGCAATTGATGAAAAAAGAACTCTCAGAGGTTTTATTGATAAAGAGGTGTACTTTACAAGTAAAATTAAACACAAGAATAATACGATAATCGTAGAACTTGCGAAAAATAAGTTTTCTATGGATCAAGATACTCAAAAGATTTATAAATACACATCATCAATAGAAGATGAAAAAGGGTATGTTTTTAGTTTTAAGAAAAATGATCTCTTTCCAACACGTGAAGAAGCAATCGCAGAATCAAAAAAACTTATTAATGAGCATTATAAACTCCCTTTAAAGTATAGTAAAACTCAAAAAATAATTGTACGTAAAGATAGTAAAGGTACTCTAATTATTTTTTGGCCAGATACAAAAACAGATTATAATTATATTATATCCAATGATATTATTGGAAACCAAGATTTGTGTGGAGATGCCAAAACAAGTATGGCTTTTTTTGAAAGTTGTGAAAATGCAACAGATGAAGAGGTGTCATTGGCAAAAGATTTGGCATTAAAATGTCTTAATCTCGTAACATTTAATATGAAGAAAATCTATTAAATTATTAAAATAGGGTGATCAACACAAAAAGGATTGATTATCCTTTTCGTATTTGAGTATAGTTATTATACTTCTGTTTTTCTGATTCTTAGAGCTAGCTCTTTGAGTTGTTCTTCACTTACTACATCAGGTGCATTTGTGAGTAAACACTGTGCTTTTTGTGTTTTAGGGAATGCAATAACATCTCGAATACTATCAAGCCCACAAAGTAACATAATCATTCTATCAAAACCTAAAGCAAATCCACCATGCGGAGGCGCACCAAACTCTAAGGCATCCAGTAAAAATCCAAATTTTTCTCTTTGTTCCTCTTCTGATATTTCCATAAGTTCAAATACTTTATTTTGAATATCTTTTTTATGAATTCTTATAGATCCACCACCAAGCTCAGTACCATTTAAAACAATATCATATGCAATAGATTCAATAGCTTCTAAATCAGATACATCATCTAAAGATTTTGGCATTGTAAACGGATGATGTAATGCTTTTGTTCTTCCATCAATAGTTTCAAACATAGGGAAGTCAACTACCCATAAAAATTCAAAAGTATCTTCTTTGATAAGATTCATCTGATTTGCAAGTTCGATTCTTAATCGACCCATATAATCCCATACAAGTTTTTTAGGACCAGCTCCAAAGAAAATTACATCACCAACATCAAGCTCACATCTATCTACTAACTCTTGTAATTTTTCAGGAGTAGCTTCAAAAAATTTGTTTAATGGACCTTTTAGACCATCTTCTTTCATTTGGAAGTATCCTAGACCAGATGCTCCGAATTTTCTTACATAATCTTCGAAACCTTTCATTTGTCTTTTAGAAAATACATTGTCACCATTTGGTACTTTAAGTGCTTTGATTCTGTTGTTTACTTTATCTTTTGCAATATTTGAGAAAATATCCAAAGTACACGCTTCAAAAATATCAGAAACTTCTGTCATCTTAAGATCATATCTCATATCTGGTTTATCTGAACCATAGTTTTCCATAGCGTCATTATAAGTCATACGAGCAAATGTAGTAGGGACAGTTTTGCCACACGCTGTAAATGTATCGTGAATTAGTTTTTCAGCTACTTTAATCACATCTTCTTGATCACAAAAAGACATCTCTACATCTATTTGAGTAAATTCTGGCTGTCTATCTGCTCGTAAATCTTCATCTCTAAAACATTTTGCAATTTGAAAATATTTATCAAATCCAGATACCATAAGAAGTTGTTTAAATAACTGTGGCGATTGTGGAAGTGCATAAAACTCACCATTGTGTACTCTACTTGGTACTAGATAATCTCTTGCTCCCTCAGGTGTAGATTTTGTGAGGATTGGAGTTTCTACATCTAAAAAATCCATCTCGTTTAAACAGTTTCTAATTGCGATATTTGCTGTACTTCTTAGTTTGAAAATATCATAAGATTTTTTACTTCGTAGTTCCAAAAATCTATTTCTGAGTTTGATCTCATCATTTACTTTCTCATCATTTATATCAAAAGGCATAGGTTTTGATTTGTTTTCAATAGTTAATGTATCAAGTTCAATTTCGATTTTACCAGTGATGAGATTAGGGTTTTCAAGTCCTTCTCCTCTCGCTCTTACTTTTCCAGTTGCTATAAGTACATACTCATCTCTTACACCCTCAGCAACTTCCCAAGCAGCTTTGTTGTCTGTAGGATCACACACGAGTTGAACCAAACCATCTTTATCTCTTAAATCAATAAATATAAGACCACCATGGTCTCTTCTACTATTTACCCAACCAGCTACGGTTACTGTTTCACCAATATTTTTTTCTGTTACTTTTGTACAATAATGTGTTCTCAATATCTTCCCTTTTAATTCTATTTATTAACAATATTTTGCGATTATATCTAAAAAATGGTTAAATTATTAAAATTGCTCTCTAGTTACTTTATTTTTACCTGTATTTTTTGCTTCATAAAGTGCTTTGTCTACTCGTTTAAATAAAGATTCATATGTATCTGTTATTTTATACTGTGCGACACCAAATGAACATGTTATTTTTAAATTTTTTTCAAAGTTATAATTTTCTATCAAAATTCGTATTTTTTGAGCTACGAGTAGGGCTTCTTCAATATTTGTATGGCTTAAACTCAAAGCGAACTCTTCTCCTCCCCATCTACTACATATGTCACTTTCTCTTGAGGAGGTTTTTAGAATTTTTGCGAGATCTCTTAAAACACTATCTCCCATATCATGTCCATATGTATCGTTAACGGTTTTAAAATTATCAATATCAAGTAAAATTATTGATAAATCCGCATGCTTATATCTTTTGATTTGTTCAATTTCATAAAGTATTAATGTATCAAACTTTCTTCTATTATGTAACTGTGTCAAAAAATCTGTCGCTGCATTTTTTTCAAGTATAGTTGATTTTTCAATAAGTCTTTTATTCATTTTAGAAAGTTCAGTTCCTCTATTTCTTATAAGTTCCATCCATTTATTATTGATAAGACGTAAGAGTTCACTTTGAGTGATCACTCCTGTAATTTCATTATCATCATTGGTTATAACAATTCTTTTAAAGTGTTTTATTTTGATATATTCTAAAGCTTCAAATATTTTAATATTACTTGATACCGTTTCCAAGGGGCTACTCATGTATGATTTAACTGGTAAATTCAAATTAACCTGATTACTAAAAACTGTAAGAAAATCTTTTGTCGTAAATATACCTTTAGGTTTGTTCTTTTTATCTACAATCACAATAGAATCTAATTTTTTCGATTTCATAATATTGATTGCATTTATAGTTGCTTCATCTTCATAGATAGTTTGTACTGAATACTGTAAAATAATATTTGAGATAGTTTGTTTTTGAAAAAGAATCTGAGGATCAATATTGTTTATAATATCTGTTTGAGATAAAATACCGATGATTTTATTTTGAGAAACTACGATAAGATATTCGTATTTTATCTCATCATAATTGACAATTTCCAAAATATCTACATCGGCATCAACTGTATGTACATCTTGTAGAGTGATTTTGGAAAGAGGAGTATCTAAAGAGATATTTTTTATTTTGCATTCAATAGCATCATTAGATGTCAGTATATAATATTCTTTTGGATTTGTACCAATAACTAAAAGAGAGCGAATATTTTTATCTTTCATAAGTTTTACAGCATCCCAAATAGATGCTGATATTTTAATGCTTACAAGCTCTTTCGTACATATATCTGATACAGTTGGCATCATGATAAAATCCTTTTATATCGTTTTACTAAATCTTCTTTTATCTTCTGGTATATTGTTTAGATAGGCATCAAATGGCATAGAGATATTACGGATGAGCATTGTCCCTGTTTGGCTTACTGTTATTTTATCTTCAGTGATAGTGACAAGTTCAGCTTCTACAAACTCTTGCAAAGCGTTAAGTGCATCAGCAAAGTATTCATCAAATTTAATATCAAACTCTTTTTCAACTCTTCTCATATCAAGGCTAAAATTGGACATAAGTTCCATTATGACAAACTGTCTTAATATATCATCATCATTGAGTTTGTATCCTTTAAATACTGGAAGTTCCCCTTTGTCTATAGTCTCTTCATAAGTAGGTAAGTCTTTAAAATTTTGAACATAATAATCAACACCATCTCCTATAGAAGTTACTCCAATTCCAATGAGATCAGCACCACCTTTTGTAGTGTAGCCTTGAAAATTTCTATGGAGTTCCCCTTTTTCTATTGCTTGAAAGAGTTCATCTTCAGGTTTTGCAAAGTGATCCATACCTACCATTTTATATCCAACAGAACCAAAAAACTCTATACTATCTTTTAATATTTCAAGTTTTGTAGAAGGTGGTGCAAATGTAGTTTCATCAAATTTTCTTTGAGTTTTCATCATCCAAGGAACATGAGCATAATTAAATACTGCTAATCTATCAGGATCTAGTTTGACTATATCTCGAATAGTTTTAGCAAATGTTTCTTTGGTTTGATGAGGAAGTCCATAAATAAGATCGATATTAATAGATTTTATCCCTGCATTTCGTGCTATATTGACAACCGCTTCTGTTTGCTCATACGGCTGTATTCTATGGATAGTTTTTTGTACCTCTTCTTGTAAGTCTTGTACACCAAAACTCAAACGATTGCAGCCTGCATCTTTTAAAACATCCATATGACCTTGATTGAAGTAGCGAGGATCAACTTCGCAAGATATCTCTGCATCTTCAGAAAAATTAGGAAAAGTTTCCTTGATACTATTTATCACCTCTTCTAATTGTTCTGAACTTAAAAAAGTGGGTGTCCCTCCACCAAAATGCATTTGAGTTACAGTTCTATTTGTATTAAGATGTTTTGCTAATATCGTGAGTTCTTTTTTAAGATATTCTATATATTTAACTTTTTTCTCCTCTTTACTTGTAAATATCACATTACATCCACAAAAATAACAAGCACTTCTACAAAAAGGGATATGTATATAGAGTGAAAGAGGTCTCTTGTCACTTTGAGATCTAAATTTTTCTTTCAGATCATCAAAAGTGAAATCAGTATTAAACTCAGGTGCTGTTGGATAGCTTGTGTATCTAGGACCTGGTCGTGAGTATTTTGTAAATTTTTGAAAGTCTATCATCTATTTTTCATCTCTTCTTTTATCGAGCCAAACCATAATAGCTTTTTGTGCATGCAGTCTATTTTCAGCTTCTGCAAATATAGTAGGTGCATGTTTTTCAAACACTTCAGTACTTACTTCATATTCTCGATAGGCAGGTAAGCAGTGTAAAAAAATAGCTTTTTTACTTGCTAATTTCATCATTTTTGCATCTACGATATATCCTTTGAAGTCTTTGATTCGTTTCTCTTTTTCTGTTTCTTGACCCATAGAAACCCAAGTATCTGTTGTGACTACAGTTGCATTTTTCATGGCTTTTTTGGGATCATTTGAGAGTGTGATTTTTGCACCACTTTTTTTGGCTAATTTTAAGGCATCTTTTAAGATAGCTTTATCTACTTCATATCCTTTTGGTGTAGCGATTCTAAGCTCAAAGCCCATAACAGCAGCCAGCATCAACCAAGAATGAGTCATGTTGTTTCCATCACCCACATAGGCAACAATGATATTGTTTTTTAATCCAGATTCACAAATAGTAAGATAATCAGACATAAGTTGAATAGGGTGAAATTTATCTGTAAGACCATTAATCACAGGTACTTTTGAATACGATGCAAACTCTTCTAGCTCTTTTTGAGAATCATTTCGTATCATAATCATATCGACCATACTACTAATAACTCTACTAGTATCAGATATTGGTTCACCTCGACCAAGCTGAATGTCATTTGAACTTAAAAATAATCCAACACCACCTAATTGATAGATACCAGTTTCAAAACTCACTCGTGTACGAGTACTACTCTTTTCAAAAATCATCCCCAAAGTTTTTGTAGGCATATATTTTTTGAATACTTTCTCTTTTGTCTCTTTTTTGATTTGTATTGCTAAATCAGTTATATCCAATAATTCTTCTTTTGTATAGTCTTTTAATGTTAAAAAATGTCTCATAGTGTTAAACTTCCTTATCTCTTATTATATTTGCACCTAATGCTGTTAATTTTTGTTCTAGTCTATCATATCCTCTATCCAAATGATAAATCCTATGTATGTTTGTCTCTCCATCTGCTACAAGCCCTGCCAAAACCAAAGCACTACTAGCTCGTAAATCTGTTGCCATTACATCTGTCCCCAAAAGTTTTTTAGGTGTTCCTTGTATACTTGCAGTTGTTCCATTGAGAGTAATCTCTGCTCCCATACGTACAAGTTCGCTGACATGCATAAATCGGTTTTCAAAGAGTCTCTCATCTATAGTACTTACACCATCTGCCATAGTTGCCAATGCCATAAATTGTGCTTGCATATCTGTAGGAAATCCTGGATATTCAGTAGTTGTAATGTGTATTGGTTTTACTTTATTAGCAGGTAAAAGAGTAACACTTGTCTGTTTTTTTATTATTCCAAAACCCATCTCTTCAAATTTTGCGAGTACGGCATCAAGATGTTTTGGTTCTACATTTTCAACTTTTAAAATAGAATTTGTAATAGCTCCTGCACAAAGATATGTCCCAGCTTCTATACGATCTGGTATGATAGTAAAGTCCTGTAATGGTAAAAGTTGTTGATTTGAACCTTCTATAACAATAGTATTTGTTCCTATACCTTCTATTTTAATACCCGCATTTTGTATCACTTCACAAAGTTGAATCACCTCAGGCTCTTTTGCCGCATTGATAATAGTAGTAGTACCATTTGCCATAGCAGCAGCCATCACAATATTTTCTGTACCAGTTACGGTTATCTTATCAAATACAATCGTTGCACCTTTGAGTCCATTTGGTGCTTTTGCTTCAATATAACCATTTTTGATCTCAATGGTAGCACCCATTTGTTCTAGTGCTTTGAGATGTAAATCTACAGGTCTTTGCCCTATAGCACACCCACCAGGAAGAGAAACTTCACAGTGACCAAATCGTGTCAATAATGGACCCAATACCAAAATAGAAGCTCGCATCGTTTTGACTATCTCATAGGTTGCTTTTGTTTTATGGATACTTTTAGAATTGATATCTAAAATATTTTTATCTTTATGATAACTCGAACCTAACATCTCAAGTAATTGTAGTAAAGTATTTATATCTACAACATCTGGTAAATTTGTTATATTGAGTGTTTTTGATGACAAAATTGTACATGCCAAAAGTGGTAAAGCAGCATTTTTTGCTCCGCTTATCTGTACACTTCCTTGAAGTTTCTTTTTGCCAATTACTTTTAAATAATCCAACTGATGTATCCTTTTTAAAAAAATAGAATTTATTATATCTTTATAATGTTGTAAATACAATATAATGAGAGTATTAATGTGACTTTTTTGCTATAATAAATAAAATGAATCTCAAAAAATAATTTTGATGGAGAAAATATACAAATATGATTTCAATAAATATAAATAAAAAACTACATGGCTCACAAGGTGCTATGAATTTGAATGTAGATTTACAGATACAAAGCAAGGATTTTGTTGCAGTAACAGGTTTGAGTGGAAGTGGCAAGACGACACTTTTACGAATACTAGCAGGATTGGAAAAATCTACTGGAACTATCATCGTTGATGATGAGATATGGCAAGATGATAAAAGTTCACTTTCTGTGCAAAAAAGACAAATAGGATTCGTTTTTCAAGACTATGCACTTTTTGAAAATATGAGTATAGAAGAAAATCTTTTGTATGTACAAAAAGATAGAGATCTAGCAAACAAGCTTTTGGAGATGACAGAATTGTCTTCTTTAAGAAAAAGATCACCTGATAGTTTAAGTGGTGGTCAAAAACAACGAGTTAGTTTGTGTCGTGCGCTTATGAACAGACCCAAACTGCTTTTGATGGATGAACCTTTGTCTGCTTTGGATGTTGATATGCGAACAAAACTCCAAAATGAGATACTTGCTTTACATAAAGAGTTTGGAACAACTACTATTATGATAAGTCATGATCCCAGTGAGATATATAGACTTGCTTCGAGAGTGGTTGTTTTAAATCAAGGAAAAATAATCAACGATGGAAAACCAAAAAATATATTACTCAAAACAAAAGGGAGTCAAAAGTTTTCGTTTGAGGGGGAACTTTTGGATATCAAAAAAGTGGATGTAATTTATATAGCGATTATAGCTATTGGGCAACAATTAGTGGAGATAGTTATTAGTAGTGAAGAGGTCAAAAACCTGCAAGTGGGTCAAAAGATACAAGTGGGAACGAAAGCTTTCAATCCTACAATAAGTCAATAAAAACAATAAGTATATATCTTATTGTTTATGACTAAATAAACTTAAATATATCCCTATTATAATAATACAAGCACCTATAATATGATAAAAATGTAAAACCTCTCCTAAAAAGATATAGGCTAAAATAGAACCAAAAACTGGCATAAGATGGGTAAATTGTCCCACTTGGTTGGCACCTATTTTTTCAATTCCTACATTCCAAAAGATATACGATAATACAGATGGAAAAACAGATATGTATATAAAAAAAGGATAATGTGTTTTTATAAGATCGACATCTTGTACTAAACTAAATCCATTTAATAAGTAAATGAGATATATCCATAAAAGTCCGATATAGGTCAATATACTTAAAAAGCTCAGTGTGTTCAACTCTTTTGGTTTATATTTTACAAGTACAGAATACAAAGCCCAAGTGACTCCAGCTGCCAATACCCAAAAATCACCACTTGTAAATGATAAGGTTTTTAAGAGGGTAAGATCCCCTTTTATAACTAAAAAAACAACCCCTATCAAAGATAAGAATATACCGACAAATTGTTTGAAAACAATTTTGATCTTTAAGATAAAAAATGAGAGTAAAAGTATCTCAACTGGTACAATTGAATTGATCAAAAGGGCATTGGTAGCGTAGGTGGTTTGTAAACCATAATATAATAAAGTATTGAATCCTGTGACAGATAAAATAGCTAAAATATTTAAAATAAAAAAATTATTTTTTAATGAAGAGAAGATACAAGAAAAATCTTTTATCAAAAAAGGGAATAAAATCAGAGCAACACCTATCCATCTAAAAAGTGAAAGTTGTAAGGGTGCGATGTCGTTATTTATAAAACGTCCAACTATAAAATTTCCTGACCAAAATAATACACACAGCGTGAGTAAAAAGTATGTGTTTTTCATAATTTGGGTTTGCCTTTACTATAAATTAGATTTTATAATCTAAAAGTATAACACAATATAGCTATAAGCGTGATAAGTATAATTAGGAATTTTATGTTAAAATTATTGTATTAAAAGGAAATTTTGTATGTTAAAAGAAGATGAAAATAAAATTCTTAGAATTCTCAAGGTAAGTCCCATCATTGTGATTGTTATCTCAATTTTGATATCATATTATATAATACGATTAAATACTAATCAATTTAATATGGAAATAAAAGAGATAGAAGAAAGTACATTTAATGAAAGAAAAATGGAGATCAAAAATCGTGTAGAAAAAGTTTATGAATTGATACAATATGAAAAAAGTCAAGCAGAAACTAAACTAAAAAAGAATTTAAAAAATCATGGATACCAAGCATATACTATTGCGATGTCTATTTATAAAAACAATCAAGATAAATCAAAAATCGAAATTACTAAAATGATTAAAGATGCACTTCGAGATATACGATTTAATGATGGAAGAGGATTCTTTTTTATATATGATTTAGGAGGAACAACGGTATTAACACCTTTATTACCCAAAAGAGAAGGTCATAATGCTTTGAACTTAAAAGATAAAAAAGGTAACTATCATGTGAAAGAAAGAATTGCTTTAGTGAAAGAAAAGAGCGAAGGTTTTACTAGATGGTGGTGGGTCAAATCAAAAGATAGCAAAAAAGAGTATGAAAAAATAGGGTTCAATAAATTATTTAAACCTTTAAATTGGGTTATTGTGAGTGCTGAATATATTGTAGATTGGGAAGATAAGGTAAAAAAAGAGACATTACATAAAATACAAAAAATTCAGTATAGCCAAAATGGATATGTTTTTATTGCTAATTATAAAGGTACAATATTATCACACATCAATCCTAAGTTTATAAATCAAAATAAAATAGATATGATTGATAAAAAAGGTTATTTTACCATGAAAGCTATTGTAAAAACTGCCAAATCAGGTGAAGGATTCATATCATATGTTGGAATAAGTAAACCAAACTCAGGGAAAGAAGCAGAAAAAACTTCATTTATAAAAGGGTGTAAGAAGTGGCAATGGGCAATTGGTTCGGGTGCGTATATAAGTGATATAAATGAAGATATACTCCAAAAACAGACTGAATCGTATGAAAAAAATAAAAATCAACTACAAAAAATAATGCTCATAAATATTTTGACATTCACAGTTTTGATATTATTTTCATTATATATATCTTTTGCTATTAAGCGTAGATTTCAAACATATAAGAAAACAGTAGAGGAACAAAGAAAAAAACTTATACTGTTTAATAACAATTTAGAAAATGAAGTAAAAAAAAGAACAATACAGTATCAAAATGCAACAGAAGATGCACAAAGTGCAAATATAGCAAAATCTACATTTTTGGCAAATATGAGCCATGAGATACGAACACCACTCAATGCAATTTTGGGTTTTGTTAATATATTAAAAGATAATGAAACAGATAGAGACAAATCTAAATATTTAGAAACTATTCTCAGTAGTAGTGATGCGCTTCTCTCTATTATCAATGATATTTTAGATTTTGCAAAAATAGAGAGTGGTAAAATGACTCTTGATTGTATTGTTGTCAATCCACATGTAGACTTTGGAAGTATTGGTTCTCTTTTCTTTGCAAAAGCGGAAGATATGAGTTTGAAATTTGATCTGTATATTGACCCTTATTTACCTAAAAAAGTAATAATCGATAGTTTAAAAATACGACAAGTAATAACAAATCTTTTGAGTAATGCGATAAAATTTTCTAATAAAGAGGGTACTGTTTCTTTAAAAATCAAATATAACTCTGAAAATAGTACTATCTTTTTTCAAGTAAAAGACAATGGGATAGGAATAGCCAAAGAAAATCATAATAAAATTTTCAAATCATTTTCTCAAGAAGAAGATTCTACAAGTAGACAATATGGAGGCACTGGATTGGGACTTTCTATTAGCTCTAAGATTGTAGAGATGATGCACTCAAGGCTGGAAGTAGAAAGTGAACTAGGTAAGGGAAGTGAATTTTCTTTTACTCTTAAAGTTGAATTTCCAAATGAAAAAGAGGAAGATTTTACATTACTTCCAAATATAAAAAGTAAAAATATTGCGTTATTCTGTACAGAAAAAAATCAAGATAAATTAAATATACTCAAAGAATATTTAGAGTCATTTGGTATGAAAAATCTTGCATTTCCTCAAAAAATAGAAGATATTACGTCTACACAATATCCTTTGATCATAATGGATTTGGATATGTATAATGATGAAAATATACAGTTATACTTGGATAAATGGAGTTGTTTGATGATTATAAAAACATCTTTACATCAGCAGTTTCCCAATAATTTTCATGGTAAAGTAGAGGTGATAGATCCACCTTTTACACCATCTAGTATACACGATGCACTTTTGGATTTATTTATGGATGATAAAGAGCAAGTTTTAATAGATACTCCAAAAGAAAAAACAAACAAAAATTTTGATAAAAATGCACATATTTTAATCGCAGAGGACAATACAGCAAATCAATTTTTTATGAAAGTTATTATGGAAAAGTTAGGTTTATCATTTGCATTTGCGAATGATGGATTAGAAGCTATAAGTATGTTTAAAGAGGGTGGTTATGACCTAATACTTATGGATGAAAATATGCCAAATATGAATGGGACAGAAGCAGTTCAAAATATACTCAAAATAGAAAATGAAAATAATTTAACACATATTCCTATTATTTCATTGACAGCAAATGCAATAAAAGGGGATAGAGAAAGATTTTTAAAAGCAGGAATGGATGAATATTTAAGCAAACCTATATCAGTAAATGATTTAGCAGAAGTATTTGCACAATTTTTACCTGCAGATGAAAATCAAGCATAGTAAAGGAAAAAAATGCCAATTATAAATGTACAAATGACCCATGAGGATGGAGGAGCTACAAAAGCACAAAAAGAGGAACTTGTAAAAAAACTTACAGATAGTTTTGTTGAGGTGTTTGGAAGAGGTGAAAAAACATGTGTTGTGACTATAAATGAGATAGATACAGATAACTATGCCATAGGTGGAAAAACTATATCGAATATACGGACTGAAAGTGAAACTAAATGAAAATATCAAATTTAACAATTAAAAACTATAAACAATTTCAAGATTTGACCTTAAACTTAACATATCCAAAAGGACACAAAAAAGAGGGACAACCTTTGGATAAGATTTGTATCATTGGTCAGAGTGGTACTGGGAAGACGAATTTGTTGGAGATAATTAAGAAGTCTGTTATTGATTTTAATGATTCACCGACACCTTATAAACCTTTTCCAGAGTTTAAAAATAAATCAAAAAAAGATCAATATATAGCTAATATATTTATTACTAACAACAAAATAATAGTAAAAACTGTTTTTTTAAATAATGAATCAAGAATGGCTCCAAAAGATATAAAAGTTTTAGAAAATGAAAAAGTATATTTTAAGGGAATAAATAAAGAGTCAGATGTAATAAAAAGAGATAAAAGTATTATAGAAAATAATATGTCTAAAACTGATGAAACGATATTAATGGGTTTGGAAAAGGAAAGAGTACGAATAATATCTAATGGAATTTCTGCTTATGGATTAGAAAAGTTTAGAATAGAAATTGCGAATATAGATTCAAAAGTAGAAGAATTAAATAATAAATATATACAAAAAGAAGAAACTATTTCTGAATCATTAAATAAATTAAAATCAGGTAATTTTATAGATAGATCAATTGTAAATATTAATAGTGAAAGTAGTATTTCTTGGGAATTGTTAAAAGAAAAAATAGACAACTATCAAGTAGAATACAGTACATATAATAATAAATTAACAAATAAACTTATAGCAAATGATGAGTATACAAAAGACGATTATATAAAAGATATACTAGATTGGAAAAAGAAAAATGATAATACCTTAGAAACTATTTCTGATACATTAAATTTTATATTAAAAAAATTTAATTTAGAACTAGGAAAAATTGATGAAAATCAAAAAGTATTTACAGATTTAATCATCAAAGATTTATCAAATAATAATATTATAAGTTATGACTGTTTAAGTACAGGAACAAAAAATTTAATTTCTACTTTTATACCACTTAAAATATACTCACCAAAAGACAGCATCATTCTCATAGATGAACCTGAAATGTCATTTTATCCTGATATACAAAAAAAACTTGTCGATTTATATATGAATGCAGGTGAAAATAATCAACTTATTTTAGCTACTCATTCACCTATCATAGCTTCTAGTTTTGAGCCTTGGGAAGTAGTAGAGTTGAAATTTGATGATGACAATCAGATATATAGAGAAAAATATTTTGAAGGTGAAAATGATGTTGATAATTATACTTTAGATCCTCGTATGTTGACATGGACAAGTATTTTAACTAAAGTATTTGATTTAGATTCAACTTCAAATATTGAAGAACGAGGGAAAAAATTAATTGAATATGCTTCATTATCAGCAGAAATAAAAAGTACTCAAGATGTAGATGAGAAAAAGAGAAAATTTAAAAATCTTAAAAAACTTATCAAATTATTAGGACTGGGTGATAATGAAACGGATATATAAAGATATAATATTATCTACTGAATATAAAAAATGTGTAGATAAATTTACTGGAGACCATGAACCGTATAAATCGGATAATAAATTTGGTAAACAACATTATCTTGATATAAAGATGAGTTTGTTTCATTGCCAAAATGGACTTTGTGCTTATACAGAAGAAAAACTTTGTGATGAAGAATTATTTGATAGTTCTAAATGGGTTGATGGTAAATATATTGAATTAAGTGATAATATTTATACTCGTGGAGACTTAGAACATTTTAATCCTGAATTAAAAGAAACAAAAGGGTGGCTTTGGGACAATCTTTTAATGATTGATTCTAATGTAAATCGAGAAAAAAGAGCTAAACCTATTAACCCTATTTTAAAACCTGATTCAGCTACTTATGATGAAAATAAATATCTAAGTTATAATCACAAAATTAATCAATTTTATCCAAATGATTTATTAACAGATAAAGAAAAAAAAGATGTAAAATATATGATAGAAACATTAGGTATTAATAATGTTGTTCGTCGTAATGATTTAATAAAAGAATTAGTAGAAGCCCATAAATATGGTTTGTTAGAATTTGAAGAAGAACCAAAAGAATATATTACTGCTTGGAAGATGACAAAACAAAATTTAAAAAAAGCGTCTCAATAAAACTATGAATCTCCTAGACAAAAACAAAAACTTCAATATCCTACTTGCAGGAATACTATCCATTACTATAGGTGTAGGAGTAGCTAGATTTGCATTTACTTCCCTTTTACCCTCTATGCTAGATGATTTTTTGACACTTACAGATGCGGGACTCTTCGCTTCTATCAATTTTGCAGGCTATTTAATAGGAGCTATATTTACTGTATTTATAAAAGATATTAACACAAAAGTAAAATATTTTAGGATTGGTATTGTACTCTCTATTTTTACGACTCTTATTTTAGCAACTACTACAAATGAATTGATATGGTATATCTCTCGCCTTATTGCTGGATTTGGGAGTGGGATGGTGTTGATTATTGGTGGGGCTATTGTGATGGCTAAGATAAATTATGAAAATAAAACAAAAGCGATGGGGATCCATTTTACAGGGATTGGGACAGCTATTGTTTTGTGTGAATTATTGAGTCAATATGTACTTCAAAATAACACTTGGCAAGATGCTTGGCTTGTTTTGAGTGTATATGCTTGTATTGTTTCTATTTATGTTGTTTATATTTTATCATTTGATAAGGAGATGAAAAAAGATGCTCCAAAACATAAACTTTCACGCTCACTTTTTAGTCCTTATGTGATACTTCTGATACTTGCTTATTTTACAGAAGGTGTTGGTTTTGTGGTACAGGGTACATTTTTGCCTGATATTATCAATTCACTTCAAGGACTTGAGGGATATGGTAGTTTGGGTTGGTTGGTTGTGGGGCTTGCTGGGATTCCATCTTCGATTATATGGATGAGGTTGGCACATACTTATGGGAGTGTTAATGTAATCATAGCTGCTATGTTACTCCAAATCATAGGTATTTTTATCCCAATATTTTCTACAAATATTTATCTTAATCTATTAAGTGGAGCATTATATGGAAGCACATTTATAGCACTTGTAGCACTTTTTATGAATCTAGGAGGACAAATATCTGCTAAAAATCCAGTCGTATTGATGGGAGCATTTACTGCCTTTTATGGAATAGGGCAGGTTTTTGCACCTTTGTATAGTGTGAAGTTGATAGAAATTTATGGAAACTATGAGAGTACTTTGTATGTGACTGCTTTTATCGTGGCGATTGGGGTGGTTTTTTTGGTGTTTGCTAAGAGGGCGGAGAAAAGTTAAAAGTACAAAATTTTGCATTGTGAAATATCAACTATAAAATAGTATAATTATTTATTAAAATATAAAGAGGAAAATATGACTAAATTACTGAATAATGCATTTGATGAAGTGTCTACATTAAATGAAATAGATCAAAATATATTTGCAAGGTTTATTTTAGATGAAATAAATTTAGAAAAAAAATGGAATAGTAGCTTTTCTCAAAGTGAAGATTTGTTATCTAGTATGGCAGATGAAGCTCTCAATGATTATACTTCATCAAATACTGAGATATTAAATATTGAAAAGTTATGATTTCTCATATAAATGTAAAATGGAAACGATTATATAAGAAGTTACCAGTAGAGATTAGAAAAGTTGCAAAAAAACAATATAAACTTTTTAAAGAAAGTCCTTATCATTCGAGTTTGCATTTTAAACGAATTCATTCAAATAAGCCTATTTTTTCAGCACGAATAAATTATAACTACAGAACGCTAGGTGTATTGAATGATGATAATATTATTATATGGTTTTGGATAGGTTCCCACGAAGAATATAATAATCTGATATAAATTTTTTTATGTAACCAACAAGTAATAATCTTTGGATAAATTACCAAAAATTATTATGAAGGCTCGACAGTGTTACACAAATTCACAAAAGTGAAATCAAAATTAAATATTATTTCAGTACTTACGGCTATTGGATTTATTGTTTTATTACTCTTGATGACATACTACTCATCTGCACAAAAAAAATACTTGAATGTTTTAGATAATCTTACAGATTTGCGAATGACAATCTTAAATCTCAATGCTATTTCAAAAGAAAAATCTATAGACACTTTGTTTGATACAAAATACAATCTAACCCATACATCCTTTGAAAAACTCCATAACTCAACCAATACCGTCCATTTAGAATTGGGAATATTAGAGGAGTTTGATGCGCAACTTATCAAATCACATAATTCTTATCAAGTTGTTTTAGAGAAACAGCAAGAGATAGAAAAAAACTTATCTTTAATGCTATCAGCAAAAAACAATATCAAAGCGATATTTAAAAATGTATATGAGTATAAACTTTTACAATATATGATGACTTTGGAGTTGTATGAAAAAGATTTTTTATTGACTCAAAAAATAGATTTGAAAAAATTTGGACGGATTCATTTTAAGATGCGACGATCTGTGCGTGGTTCTGAAAATTTTACGACCAATAAACTGATGCAAAAAAAGATAAATGAATCACTTATTGAATATAAAAAAATGCTCACTCGTATCGTTCAAGATCAAAAAGAGATAGATCACTTACAAAAAACTTTGCAAAAAGATTTTGCTACAACATCGGATTTGCTCCAAGAAGTCAATGATATTATTCATCAAGAGGTACACAATAAAAGTGAAAGATTATTTTATATTATTTTGGCTATTGCTTCTTTGATTGTTTTTATAGAGTTTACTGTGGCTATTATGATCTCTAAAGAGGTGGTAAAAAATATAGAGATTATCAAAAATGGTCTCAAAAGCTTTTTTGATGTGATAAATCACAAATCAAATAGTGCAGATGCATTAGATATACAATCACAAGATGAATTTAAAGAGATAGCAGATGAGATAAATAGTAATATTGTCAAAAGTGTCACTCTTATCAATCACAATAAAGAGGTTTTGGAAGAGGCGAATGATGTGTTGCAAAAAGTTGCCAATGGTTTTTATGGCTATAAAATACCACATCATAATAATGTTTCAGCAGATGTAAAAGATCTTATCATCAATATCAATAAAATGTTGGATGAAACAAAACATAAATTTGATATCTTAAATAAAGCACTTGAAGCGTATGGTCAGTACAATTTTGAATATACAGTCCCTAAAAAAAGTGAGCTAGGACTCTATGGTGACTTTGGAACACTGGTTGCGAGTACCAAACTTATAGGAAATAATGTATCAGAGTTTTTAGCGATGATTTTAAATACAGGAGACAAACTCAACCACGATACTTCTGTATTGAGTCAAAGTTCTATAGAACTCTCTAATGCTTCCAATTCCCAAGCAGTATCGCTCGAAGAAACATCTGCCTCACTTGAAGAGATAACACACAATATACAAAATAATACTTCCAATGTAAACACTATGTCACAATATGCCAAAGAGTTATCTACATCTGCACAAGAGGGAAAAATACTTTCAAATAAAACAGCCCAATCTATGGATGATATCAATTCTCAAGTGATGGCAATAAATGAAGCAACCTCTATCATCGACAGAATTGCTTTTCAAACAAATATCTTAAGTCTTAATGCAGCTGTAGAAGCAGCCACAGCAGGAGAGGCTGGCAAAGGTTTTGCAGTGGTTGCTCAAGAGGTACGAAATCTTGCATCACGCTCTAAAGAGGCGGCTTCTGAGATAAAAATACTTGTACAAAAAGCGACTCAAAAGACAGAACAAGGAAAAAATATAGCCAATGAGATGAGTGTAGGATATGAAAACTTGAATACACATGTAACGAATACTATTGAGATTATCAACGATGTATCAAAAGCGAGTAAAGAGCAACAAAAGAGTATAGAACAGATCAATAATGCTATAGGAAATTTGGATAAAAACACACAAATCAATGCAAAAAATGCACAGTATATCTCTACATTATCACACTCTATCTCTGATCTTTCAGAAGAGCTTATCAGTGCTTCTTCAAAGGCAAAGTTTAAAGAGAGTTACAGAAAACAAGTGGGGGATATTGAGCTTGTATATAAAACAGCACAATTAAAAAATAGTCATATTAATTTCAAAATGGAAAACTATGAAAAAGTAGGGACATATAAAAGATGGGATGTACAAAATGAACACTTGTGTATGATGGGAAGATGGGTAAAAGAGGTAGAAAATAACAATATACCTTTTACCCATACACGAGAGTGGGAAGAGTTAAAAGCCTTACATACAAATGTGCATGACAGTGTCCAAAAATATGTAGATAAAAATGCATCAAAAGCTTCAAATGAAGAGTTACGTAAAATTGCAAGTGCTGTAGAGAGTTATACACTGTCGTTATTTGATAAACTGAATGAAATTAAGAGGATTAATGGGGAGCAAAATCAAAATTTAAAGTGCTGATGTGTGGACTTATATAAATAAGATATTTCATTTCACAATTATTTCACTATTATATTCTATAATTTATGATTAAAATTTAAAGGATATATATGAAAAATACAATTTTATCATTTATTACAGCGGCTATTTTATTAGGGTGTGGGGGAAGTGATTCTTCGAGTGAAAGTGAAGAGAGTTTTACTGATGTTGTTGTAGAAAGAGGTCCTGTCATTGGTGCTTATGTTGTAGATAACAATGGGAAAAAAGCATATAATTTAGGCAATGGTAACTATAGATTTCAAAATACACCTGCATATCCTATCAATGCTTATGGTGGTTATATTGATGTTAATAGAGATGGTTTGATTGATGCAAATGACACTCAAATGAGTATATCACTGAGTTTAAATGAGGTAAATAGAAAAAAACTTACTATTCTCACAACTCTATCAAAAGAGGAAACAATAAAAAATGAGATTCTTTTACAGTATAATTTAAGTAGTGAAGAGCTTTTTACTTTGACACCTTCTGAATCTTTGAGTGTAGCTGCTATATCTGATGTAGTTTTTAAGTATTGTACTGAAAATAATAGTACACTTCAAGAGATGAATCTCTCTGTATTTCAAACACTACAAACTGATATTGAAATACTTATTGCAACAAATAATTCATCATCTGAAAATATCATAGATATCGTTACACAAAATGAGATAGATTTAGTAAATGATTTAAATATAACATTAGAAGATGAAAATGTAACAGCTATAGCAAATGAAATAATAAATAGTAGTGAACAAACTCAAGATCCATCAAGTTTAGTCAATAGCTTTCCTATTTCTGAGCTGAGTGAAGAACAAAAAGAGGATTTGATTTTTATGTATCAAGAGGAAAAAGTTGCTCGTGATGTGTATCTTGCTATGTATGATATGTGGAACTTGCAAATTTTTTCAAATATAGCAAAAGCAGAACAATCTCATATGGATGCTGTAAAAGCGCTTTTGGTAAAATATGATTTAGAGATACCAGTAGTGAGTGATACCAGAGGTGAATTTGAACTCGATGAGTTACAATCTTTGTATAATACACTTATGATAAGTGCAAGTGTCTCTTCAAATGAAGCTCTCAAAGTGGGAAAACTTATAGAAGAAACAGATATTGCAGATTTGGAAGAGCGTATTGTTGATGCACCTGAGGATATAAAAATAGTATATCAAAACTTATTGAGTGGAAGCTATAGTCATCTTAATGCGTTTACAAAACAAATACGATAAATATCAAGAATGATTTCACAATTATTTCACTATTTTTGTGTATCATTTTAAAAATAAAGGAGAAAAAGTATGAAAAAGTTAGTAATAAGTACACTGTTAGCAAGTAGTGTTTTATTGGCATCGAATGGTGAAGAGTTAGTGACTCAAAATGGATGTATGGAATGTCATCAGATGCAAGGTCAAGCCATAGGACCTGCTTTTATGGGAATAGCTAAAAAAAATAAAACACAATTTAGTGATATTGCAAATGAAAAAATATTTAAAAGTATCAAAAATGGGAGTAGTGGTCAGTATAGAAAGTTTAAAGATACTCCAATGCCTGCATTTTCTAATTTAAATGATACTGATATACAAACTATCACCTCTTGGATTCTCTCTTTAGATACAAGTTCTATGAGAAATGGCAGTGGTGGAAACAAAGGCAATAGATATTAGTAAAGTTATGATAGTATATTTTATACAATAACTAGAGGGTAAAGAGTGAAAATTTTATATTTAGAAGACGATGTCAATTTAAGCGAAACTATTCAAGAGTTTCTTGAAGAGGAAGACTTTGAAGTAGTTGCTGTTTATGATGGGGAAGAAGCATTGGAAAAATTGTATACAACACATTTTGATCTTTTACTTTTAGATGTACAGGTGCCAAAAGTAAATGGTTTTGATTTGTTACAAAGTCTACGACAATCAGATATTTTGACACCTGCTATATTTACTACTTCATTAAATAGTATTGATAATTTAACGACTGGATATGATGTAGGTGCGGATGATTATATCAAAAAACCATTTGCTTTAAAAGAGTTATTGCTTCGTATTAAAGCGCTTTTAAAAAGAGAATATAAAATAAGCGATAGCTCTATACAAATAGATGCGTATACCACATACAATACCCATACGCATCAGATAGTAAAAAACAAAGAGATTTTTACCCTTAATACTAAAGAGAGTAAACTGCTTCATATTTTACTGCAACATATAAATAATTGTGTAACTTTTGAATCTCTGTTTACAAGTGTTTGGACATTTGATGAGGTTCATAGTGAGCAAAGCCTAAGAACCTATATCAAAAACTTACGAAAATATGTAGGTAAAGAGAGAATAGTAAGTATGAAAAAACAAGGATATATGTTTGTCTCATGCCCAAAATAAAACTATTCGAAATGTTCTTATTCTTTATCTTACCTCTACTATTCTTCTTGTAGCAACTTTTGCTTATAGTTATTATATCTATCAAAAAACAGAGCAAGAGAATAAAATAAAAGTAGCTATGGAAAAAAAAGCAAAAGGTATTGTTTCAAAATTACAAACTTTACACAATAGTTTATCAAAAAATATGCAATATCCTCGATTTGAAGATTTTCAAAGTGCGATTTATGATAGAGATAAAAATCTTATCTTTTCAACTTTAGAAAACAAACAAATAGATCTCAATCAAAATTTTTATACAAAAAATGGCTTTACCTATTTTGTCTATGAGATGGTCCCTTATTATATGGGAACTCATTTTGTAGTAGTAGAACAGAAAACTGAAAATACTAGTGATTTTATGGCTAGAAATATTATTGTATTGGCTTTTTTGATTATTTTGATTGTACTTTTTACCTCACTATTTTTGGTAAAATTACTACTCAAGCCTTTAAAAGAGAGTGTTGATTTATTGGATAGATTTATAAAAGATACAACACACGAGTTAAATACTCCTATTGCTACAATACTAACCAATATTGAGTTACTTGAAAATGTACAAGTGGATACAAAAATTCTTAAAAAAATAAATAGAATCAAAACAGCATCTCTGACTATATCAAATATATATGAAGATTTGGCATTTTTGATTTTAAATCATTCTCTCTCTTCCCAAAATGAGCTATTGAATGTAAATGAACTTATACAGCAAAGAGTTGAATATTTTGCTATTTTATTTAAGTCAAAAAATTTAACAGTAAATATAAAAGAACAAAACATTTTAAGTGTAACTATGGATAAAAAAAAACTTATACGAGTTATAGATAATTTGATATCAAATAGTATAAAATACACCAAAAAAGAGACACATATAGAGATAAATATTGGAGAAAAATTCTTTTGTATTTGTGATGAAGGATATGGTATGACACAGGAGCAGATAAATAGAGTATTTGAAAGATACACACGATTCAATACCACTCAGGGTGGATTTGGAATTGGGTATAATATCATTTATACTATTGCTAATGAATACAATATAGATATAAAAATCGACTCTAGTATAAATGAGGGCACATGCGTAACTTTAACTTTTTAATATTACTGTTTGCTTCAAATCTTTTCAGTGATAGTTTTGAACACAATTGTCGAAATTGCCATTTTCAAGAAAGTCAACTTCAAATGTTTATGAGTCGATATACTTTACTGTATAGTAGTGAAAAAAGAATCAAAAAAGCTCTTTATGAATACCTGCAAAATCCTATAGAAAAAAACTCAGTAATGCCCAAAGGTTTTTTAAATAGATGGGGTGTCAAAGAAAAATCACTTTTAGAGGAAAAAGAGTTGATGAAATCTATTGATGAATATTATGAAAAGTATAATTTAAAACAATTGTTACACTGATTTTTATAGTTACATGCTATAATTTTAGTTAAATATTAAGTATAATCACTTAAAAGGAAATTTTGTGAATATTAAAAAATTAGTCAAATTCAGTTTTACCATTATCATTTTATTTATACTCTTAATAGGAAGTATTAGCACTATAGTTATGTATCAGATAAAAGAAAATAGTATTTCAAAAAAACATATATCCCAACTCGTATTACTTCAAGAGGATATGAATTCTAAAACTAAAGATTTAATGTTAGTGAATACTAAAAGTGATATGAAAAGAATTAAATCAGAATTTATTTTAAAAGAGATAGCGTTTGAAAAGATTAAAAATATGTTTCTTATTAATGATAAAAATGATTTTTTGGATTATATTATAATAGATTTACATAAAGATACTACTATTTTATCGGATTTAAATATACTCTATAAAAATGAAAAAGTGATAGAAAAAAATTTTGATAAACTTTATGACTTACATAATACTAAGATTGAATATGAAAAACTTTTTTTAGATTTATATAAGATAGAAAAAATCAAAAGAAAAGAGCTTGAAAAAGTAATTATTAAAATAAATAACATAGATACAATGAAAGCTTTTGGATATTTACAATATTATAGTAAAGAAACACTATATCAACATAAAGACAAAAAGACATTAGATAAATGGCTTAATCAAATCAATAGTATCTATAAAAGACATGATATTGATGCATTAAAAGAGTATAAAAAAATTGTGACAACTATTGGTTCTTATGTTATAACGATTAAAGAGATAGGAAAACAAGAGCTTTTTTTACAAAATAATATTTTAAATATTATAGACAATAATGAATTAGTAAATCAACATATCGACAATACTATAGAAGAGCTTGCTACAAGTTTTTTAAATAATGTATATATTTCATTATTTGTATTGATGGGACTTTCTTTTATAATTATAATAATTTTTGGAAAAAAAGTCTCTAAAAGTGTTGGACTATCTGTTGATGAAATAGAATATAAAATTGAAGAGGGATTAGAAGAGATAAATGTACTCAATGAAGAGATTATTACTACTCAAAAAGAGGTTGTTTTTACCATGGGTGCTATTGGTGAAAGTCGTTCTAAAGAGACAGGAAATCATGTAAAAAGAGTTGCGGAGTATTCCAAAATATTAGCTCTTAAGTATGGATTATCGGAATATGATTCGGAGATGTTAAAACAGGCAAGTCCTATGCATGACATCGGTAAAGTTGGTATTCCTGATTCTGTTTTAAATAAACCAGGACGATTTGACGAGAATGAGCGTAAAATAATGGACACGCATGCAACATTAGGTTACGATATGTTAAAAAGCTCAAAAAAAGCTTTACTTCAATTAGCTGCTACTGTTGCTTATGAACATCATGAAAAATGGGATGGATCTGGATACCCTCAAGGATTAAAAGGTGATAAGATACATATCGCAGGAAGAATTACCGCACTAGCAGATGTATTTGATGCATTGGGAAGTGATAGGGTGTATAAAAAAGCCTGGGATGATGAAAAAATATTTAATCTATTTAAAGAGGAAAAAGGAAAACATTTTGACCCACAACTCATAGATATATTTTTTGATAATTTGGAAGAATTTTTAAATATTAGAGATTCATTTAAGGATTAGAAAGAAATTTATGATGATATTAACTCAGTCTATTAAGATTAAATTATATACGGAGAGATATAATGATTTTAACAAAACTAAAGGTAAATAATGAAAAGAATAACAATAGAAGAAGCACAAAATGAGATGGTACCATTTTTAGAAAATATACAGTCAGTTTTACTTTCAACTGTAGATGCAGATGCTGAACCATTTGTATCGTATTCTCCTTATGTAGAAGATGAAGAAGGTAATTTTTATGTATTTATTAGTACAGCTGTAAAACACTCACACAATATAAATGCGACAGGTAAAGCACATATTATGTTCTTAGAAGATGAGAGTGTGACAGATCATATTTATGCACGAAGAAGAATGTATTTTAAAGCACAAGCAAAAGCATTTGAAGAAGATGATGAGAGAACAGAAAAGGTTCATGATCTATTTAAAAAACGATTTGGAGAGAAAGTATCATTTTTTTCTATGATGAAAGATTCACGATTTTATAAACTTACTCCAAGTGAAGGTAATTTTGTATTAGGATTTGGGGGAGCTTTTAAAATATCTGATGATAGAAAAACACTTGTTTTAAACGATCAAGGGCATTCAAAATCTCATGCTGAGGGTTTGAAAAAAGGAAAAAAATAAGCTAGCTTGAAAATTGAGGTTAGCATATCAAAATAGAAAATATTCATTCTATTTTGATAGTTTAAAGTATTATACTTTTATTGATGCTGTGTAGTTTCCATGGAGATTACATTTTGAAACAGCAGTAAGTATTTGAACTTCATCAAGTTTTACTCGTGTTGCTAAAAATCCTCTTGAAATTACAGGCTCCAAAGAGACAGTAGAAACAGATTTTTTGTTTGCAAATAACTCTATCTCATATATCCAATGTGTTGGATCACTAGGATGAATTATACCTGCTTGACCTATATTCACTTCAATCAATGAATATCCCTTAGCATCTTTAGCACCAATTTTAATCTCTGGTAGATGTTTTAATTCTGCTTTTGTCGGTTTGGCTGGATCCATAATCTTCATATCATTTTTATTATATAACAATTTTGTGTCATATGCATTTGCAACGCTTGTCCCTAGTGCTGCAACAGCAGCTATTTTTAAGGCATCTCTTCTATTCATAATAAACTCCTTGTATTAATGTTCTTAACAAATTGTAGCGAAAGTTATATAATTTCTTGATATTACTTCAATTTTAAAATCTATCAAGTGATACTATTAGGTTATATTGAGTGACTTTGTAAAAAACTTCTTAATTTTTAGCAAACCCAGTTGAATACCACTATAACGCATAAGATGAGCAAGTTTTTTCCATTGTGGTTTTGCATAGCAGGGGTTTGGGCAGGTTCTACATCGTGGTTTTATTTCGTGTGGACACGCTTGTAGTCTTTGAATTGAATAATTTATAAGCGTTTTACATTCATCACATAAGTAAAAATCTACATCATAATTTTTACCTTTATAGTGCAGATCTTTCACATATCTTTTTTGATGAGTATGTTTATCTTTACAATGAAGAGTAAAAAATTTTTGTAAAGTTTCTACCTCACTTATAAATTTATCATTTGTCATTTTAGACTACTGAGATAACTTGTGGAATATTTTTAAATATTTTTTCAACTCGTTCTTGCCATAGTGTACCAAAGAGTTTTTTTTCTTCTACTGTTGCGATTTTTTTCATAATTTTTTTCATTAGTTGGGGTATTTGTGGGTTTTGTTCTATACTCGAAGGATTGTAAATGAGCTCTATAGTTTTGCCTGTGTCTAGTCTTTGGAGTTTTATACTTGAGTTGATAGTATCATTAAATTTCATCAAATCATGCCGTGCAAAATTTCCATTTAAGCCTTTAAATCCTAGAGTTTCTGTTGCTCCTGTGATATGACTCAATACATTTGCAATCACACCTGCTACACCTTCACTCGAATCTTCTTTAAAAGAGACAAAAATTTCACCTCGTGTTGCAGTCTCATCTTTATACAATTCTTTTAATCCTACAAGAGCCAAGAGATAAGCACCTGTAACTGTTGGACAACTATGTCCCGCATTTTTAACGACATCTAAATAGCTAAACTCTACTAAGCCATTTTCAAATGTACCCAAGAGATTTGAAAGAGGGTCTTGTAGTTTGATAGTTTCTATGGTATTGAAAAATTCTGGATAGTTCATAGTGTTATTCATTAGAGCAGCTTCCACCACTACAAGCAGTATCTCCAAAATTTATTTGAGATTCACCCTCAGCTCTTTTTGAAAAAATCACTCTAGCATTTCCATCTTCTAATTCATCTAACTCAAAAGTAAAGTCATTTTCAATCTTTGGAAAAATGCCCATAGGTGGTTTGCTGTTTATCATCACTAGTTTTTCACCATCGTTTAGTGCTTGTAGTCCTGACATTGCATTTATCATAGGTTCAGGATGGTTAGCTTTACTACTATCAAATTGCAAAAAAGTGACATTATTTTTATTATATTTAAAGAAAGGTACGGTCGCTCCATCTACAGTGATTGCTTGTGAATTGTGTGGTAAATTATTCATTTGTTTCCTTTTGTGTTTTAATATAAAAGAATTATAATACAATTTACTCTTGAAGAGGTTGATATATATCAATATCTTCAGAAACTTTAATACATTTAACTTTTCAAATCTTTACAATGTGATTCTAATATCGTATTTAAATCATCAAATATTGTAAGTGTATCAGTTTCGATAAGCTGAGCAATCTCTCCCAATTCACTGTTTGAAGCATTTGAAGCATTTTTATCTACATAATGTTGAACATCTTCATGTACTTTTTTATGTGTATCTAAAAGTTTTGTCCATTTTGAACTTTGTGTAAATACACTATTATTTCTTTGTTGCTCCTCTATCCATTTACCAAGTTTACATTCATGTTGAGTTGGTATTTTAAAAGATGTAAATGAATTAAGTTTTTCAAATTGTTGCGCTTTAAACTTAATATGTTCATTTTTACAAGCTGAAATTGTATTTGTCATGGCTGGGTCACATACTTGTAGTTTTGCACTTTGTTCAAAAGTTACTCCATCCATAACAACACTCAAATTTTTTGAGAGTTTTTCTATTTTTAATGAGATGTTTTTTAATTCTCCAGAGTCATTTGCATTTTTTTGAGTGACACTATCTATTTTGTTTATCTCTTCGTTGATATGGGTGATATTTGCTGTTTGTTCTGTTGAAGCTACAGATACTGTATCGATAATAGACTTTGTTTCTGTGATTTTATTTGTTAAATCACTATATCCATCTATCATATTCGTTACTATTTTTTGTCCACTTTTTGCTTTTGTAGTGGCATTTTCAACCAATGTTTTTATCTCTTTGGCAGCTTCTGCTGATCTACTTGCTAGGTTTCGAACCTCTTGAGCAACAACAGCAAAGCCTTTTCCCGCTTCCCCTGCAGAGGCAGCTTCAACAGCGGCATTTAAACTCAAAATATTTGTTTGAAATGCAATCTGGTCTATGATACTAATTGCATCATTTATAGAATTAACTTCTGTATTAATCTCATTCATAGATACCGATGTTTTATTTGCAAGTACTTGTCCCTCATTTGCAGATTCTTTTAATGCATCAGATAATGTAGACATTTTAGAAACATTTGTAAAATTTTCATTGATGCTCAGTGCAATCTCTTCTACAGATAAAGCTGTTTGTTTAAGTGCTTTTGCTTGTGTATGGGAGGAGTGGGCAACACTTGATGAAGTATCGATTAAAATAGAAGAGTTGCTATTGAGTTCATCTATTGCATTTGAAAATAACGCCATAAAATTAGATATATCATGACCTAATGCGGTAAGTCCTGTAGACAAACTTCCAAAATCACCATACAAACCAATTCTATCTTTATTTTGTAATTTGTAGTTATAGATACCTTGACCATATTGATTGAGAACTTCATTGATATTATCAAGTTTTGTTTTGGTTCCACTTAACATCCCATTGATATTTTGTCTCAAACTTTCAACTTCCGTTGTAGCCCCTTTTTCATGGATAGAATAGGTGAAAAATCCATTTTCAACTTTACCCATAACATTATCAATCTCTTGCACTACTTTTTTATCTTGCTCAATGATATAAGTTGTTTTTACAATTCCTTCATTCATCTCAATAGTCATTTGTGCAAACTCATCTTTGCCATATACCTCCATAGGTCTCATATAACTTTTTTCTCTCACTGCATATGAGAAGAAAAAGTTAAGACCTCTTTTAAATGATTTCAAATTTTTCAAAATATTAGAAGCAATTACCAATGAGATAAACCATACCGTTAAGTGAACAAAAACGGCAGTAATCAAATCAAAATACATAGAAAATTTTGCTTTATCTTCAAGTTTTTCTAGTCTGGTTAAAAGTTTATTTACTAAATAATCATCAATTTGTTTGAGTTTATTTATTTTTTGCGTCATATGGTTAAACCATTTAGCTGAATCTTCATTGAATCCACCTATAGTAGTAGCATCAAATGCAATTTTTCTCATACGATTTACCTCATTTACAGCGGTTCCTTGTACAGTTTTTTTGTAATATCCAGAATGAATAGTACTTGATGTCCGTAAAAATGTGTTCATATAAGAGTCTTGTTCTGTTACTAACTTGATAAATTTCATTTTCATACCAGGCAAAAACTTATTTCTTCCAAAACTATTAGAGAGTACAGCTCTTTCAATTCCAGCACGTTCTTTACTCATCAAAAAGTTATAATAAGCACTTAAGTCTCTTACTTCATCGGGTGTTGTACCCATTTGTATCATTGTGGCTATAGTATTTAAAAAACTTGTATTCATTTTTGTATAATACTTAATTGCTTCTGCTGTAGAAATATCAAAAGAAGAAACTCTAGCTCTTATATTTTCAATTTTTTCTATGTTAATGAGTACATGTCTGAGAGTTAGTTTATATTGAGAGGTAAAATATTCTTTTGAAATTTGTTTGAGAATTTGCTTTAGTTTTGTAATCTTTTGATCTGTTAATTTTCTTTGCTTTGGAAGTATGAGATGAAATTTATCTCCTTTACTTCCCAAAAATCCAGCAGTCATACCTCTCTCTTTTTGAGTTTCATGTAATAAATTGGCAAGAGAAGAGGCAACAATAATTGCTTTTTTCATAGTAAAATCAGTTACATGAATAGTATCTCTAATATAATCTTCTGTTTTTTTCAATAATTCTATTTTGCTAGTCATGGTCTTAAACCAATATTCTGCATCAACATTAAATCCACCGATCTCAGTCGCTTCAAGTAATATTTTTCTTATTCTATTTACTTCATCAATATCTTTCCCAACCATTACTTCTCTAAAATAATTATTTTCTTCATCGGCTGAATATCCATGAAATGTTTCAAGATAAGATTTTTGACTAGAGATAAGATTCATAAAATGTGTTCTCATATTTGGAGCAAATTTATCTAATGCAATAGTATTTGCTCCGACAGCTCTCTCAATTCCTGCTCTCTCTTTTGCTTGTAAAAAAGCGTTGAAAGCTGCAACATCTTTGATAACTTCAGGTACTCTATTGAGTTTTACACTTGCATTTACCATAGACAAGAATAAAGCATTGTTTTGCGAGAAAAATGCAATTGCTTTTTCACCTGAAATAGTAAAAGTATCAATTTTATTTCTTATTGCTTCTAAATGTTGTATTTTATCAATTGCTTTGTTCATTCGCTCTTCAAAACTCTTAGGATATAAAGTATAATCAACCGTTGCATTAAATTTTAAAAATTCTTGATACATTTTATCTGTAACTTTTCGCTGTATTGGTAATCTATCTGCAAATTTTTTACCTTTGCTTCCTAAGTAACCAGCAGTCATACCTCTCTCTTTTTGAGTTTCATGTATCAAATGCGATATATCAGTTGCTATATGTGTTAAAATTGTTGCACTGTGTACATTTTTTCCTACAATATAAGAGTTGTGAACGGCATTTGCAGAAAAGTATAATAATGCTATTAAGGGGAAAGAAACTAATAATAGCAATTTTCCCTTAATCTCAAGATTATTTAAAAAGTTCAGGTCTTTCATAAAATTTCCTTATTATAATCTATTGAATTGTATACTAATAGTCTTAAACTTTGTATTAGTTACGGTTATTGTAACTATTTATCACTTTATATATTCTCAGTTTGAAGATAAATTTTTACCGATTTAAAAAGATTGATAAAAAATATAATATTTGAGAGTATAAATAAAATGATAGCTAATCTTATGATGAGAGAATTAGTCACTGAAAATCCAATAAAAAAAAGTATTAGACTACTTAAATGAAAATAAAATTGTATCTGCATATTTTTTATAGGTATCATATCTCTCATAGTGGGAATTGTAAATATCCCTTTTGCATTGAGGTGAAACCAAGTGAGAAATGGAACGATTTTATATAACATACCATTCATAAGAGAAACTACAAAACCTAAACCAAATAAAAGAGCCAGCGTATTTAGAGGGAGATTAAAAAAGCTCATCAAAAACCAATAGAGTGTTCCTATTGCTAAAAATATCATAGAAGTATTGTAAAAATAGACTGTTATATCTTTGAGTTTTCTTTTTCTATTGTGGAGTTTTTGGAGTGTTATTTTGACAAAAAAGAATATTAAAAAAGTAAATGCTATTTTGTAAACGAACTCCAATCCGAGATCTAAAAAAAGAGTAAAAGGATAAATACCTAACAGAATAGTAGAACCAAAAATAATGATCTTTTGATGTGACTTTTCAAATGCATTTGTCACCCAAAACATAGGGACAACTTGAATAGTCAATGCTACCACAAGGATAAATAAAAATCCAAAAAATATATAGTTGTAGTGTAAAAGTGCAAAATCATAATGTAAAGTAGCTATATTTTCTGTAGCATTTGCAATAAGAAGATGAATACCTACTAAAAAAGAGAGTATAAAAAAGAGTAAAGAGAGTATCATCCCTAGTACGATATAAGACTTATTTTGAACTTTAAAAAGTTGAAAGAGTGCTATACTTGTAAAATATAAAAGTCCTACCAAAAGCAGTGTTGCGGCTATAAAAAAAAGTACTTTTTGATACAACATAAAAGATAAAACAAAAAATATCAGACCTAAAGTAAGTGAAAAATAGGTGATATTTGCTACAAGTTGTGCTTTTGGTATCACGGCTCCCGCAACTACAGGGAGCATCTGTTGTAATGCTCCTAAAATAGTCATCACAATAAATCCTATGGTGATAAGATGAAGTGTAGCTATGATATAAGGATCGTGAAATACAAAATCATTTGCAAAAAATGCTGATATTCCTGCGAGTATAGCAAATAGGGGAGCTGTCAAAAAAAACTTGATGGGTGCTTTGTATGGTGGTGCTTGATCTAAGCTTAGTCCTGCAAACATCTAAAATAGCTCTTCTAATTTTTTTATCTCTTGATAAGAATTAGTCCATATATAGATGATGATATTATCATTTTCAAAGAGTGTTTTGTATTGAAATTGGTTTGATGTGAGATGGGTATACAACATCAAAGGCTCAAGTCTATGGATCATTTTGATATAGGTTGTTTCATTTAAAAGTGATAAATTTAAAAGCACCAGTCCCATAGGTTCTGGGGCTTCTAACTCTCTTGTATCTAAGAGTATCTCTTGAGCCATTGCTATAAAGCTTTCATCTCTTCGATAATCTCTTCAGAGTTGAGAGATTGGTCAGCAAGATTGTACATCATTTGTTCCTCTTTCATATTGTGTTGTTGCATTGTAAATAAGAGTGTTTCACTTTGACCCAAAAATTTTTCTTTGTTATTTTCAGTGATTGCATCTGCCATTTGAGTAAAAATAGCACGCATTTGATTGTGTTCCATGAGCATTACAGGAGTAGGGTTACAATGTCCCCCTTCGCTAGCCTCATATTTTGGAAACATCACTTTCTCTTCCATATCAAAATGGTGCAACATATGTGATTGAAATTGATCAAACATCACTTTTGCACCCTCAAAATTACTTTCATCTACAATGTTCTCTAACTGTGCAAATTGTTCATCACATGCTCTATGGTCTGTTGTCATAAATTGGTTTATTGTCATTTTTGTATTTCCTTGCGATTATTTTGGATAATTATAGTGTAATAGTAAAATAAAAGATTGATATAGGTCAATTCTTAATAGTTATAATAGTACAAGCACCCTTATAATTTTGATTTTTATAGGTATATTCTTCGTTATAGGCTTGAATAAATCCATTGTATCGTTCTAGTATAATTTTATTTGCCATAGAAAGACCAAGTCCTGTACCAATTGATTTGTGTTTGGTAGTAAAATAGGGTTCAAAAATTTTATGAAGGACATTTTCATCTATCCCTCCACCATTATCTAGTATTTTGATCTCAAGAGTATCTTTTGTATTTTTTTGGAAAAATATGAAGATATATTTATTTTCTAAATCTTTTTTTTCTACTAAAATATCTTTTGAATTATTCAAAATATTGATAAATACCTGCTCAAGTTCATTTTTATTTCCATTGGTTATAAAATCACTCTCTATATTTTCAATAAGTTCTATAAAGTTTGCATTACGTGAAGCTTCTGTCAAATTTAAACTATCTTTCAAAGCTTGTTTTACACTTATTTGTAAATGAGAATTATCTCCTTTTATAAAATTTCTAAAATCATCAATAGTATTTGATAAATATTCTGCTTGTTTGACTATGATTTGCGAAAACTTTTGAATTTCACTTGTTGTAATCTCTTGATTAAAATCTGCTTTTACCTCAAGTCCAGATGCTGCTGTCGTAATGATACTCAAAGGTTGTCTCCATTGGTGTGCAATGTTTCCTATCATCTCACCCATAGATGCTAATCGTGATTGGGACTCCAAAACTTTCAATGAAGAGACATCTTTAGTTACTAAAAGAAATCTTTTTTTATCTGGCATAATACTGATAGCCATATTTGTTTCTATTCTTTTACCATTTTTTACAATACACGTTTTTTCAAAATTTTCTAAATGACCAATCTCTAATGCTGTCTCTAATGCATGCATACTTCTTTTGAGATCTTCAGGTGCGGTTAATCCAATACAAGATTTTGTCAAAAGTTCCTCTCTTGTGTAGCCTGTCATTTCCAAATAAGCATCATTAAATTCTAAAAAGTTTGATTTTAGATCTAAAATAGCTATACCATCTTTTGTGTACTTAAATATTGATTCAAACTCCTCTTTTTGCTCTTTGAGTTTATCTGTATATTTTGTTAATATTTCGATATTGAGAAGTGTACGACTAAAATATCGTATGATAAAAAATGTTAAAATAAGTGAAGCCATTAAATTAATTATGGATACTACACTATAATGGACATACGATTGTGATTTTAACTTTTCTAAATACGATTTTTTTAATTGTAAAATAAGATGTAACCCTCCTACTATTGGTGTATTAAGGGTTTTGGATACCAAAAAACCTGTTTTATATGACTGGTTATTCAGAATTTTGGTAGAGTTAGTTGGGAAATCTTCACTAATATTGTATTGAGGATTTTGATAATATCCCCAACTTTTACTAGAATCATAATGGTATAAAGGAAATCCTTTTCCATCAGCAAGTATGATATCATAAAAGGGTGCATTTGTAAGTTGTAATAAAAAATCATTCATAAAATAGTTGATGATAAGTACCCCATCAAATGTGTTATTTTTACTAAGTGGAAGGATTGCTCGAATCGTAGATTGATAAGGAATTTCAATTTTTCCTTTTTCAATATTTAAATCAAGGGGAGAAAACCACACTTTGTTCAATGGTTTTGTTTTTGAATCATAAAAATAGTATCTATTAGATTTATTTTGGAAATTTTTACGATCAACAACATAAGATATACTTTTTTCATTTTTTCTGTCAATTCTAATTTGTTCAAAACCATTTTTGTCGATATAACGCAACTGCATAAAAAATGGTTGTGATTTGGAATATGCCAAAAATATATCTGTAATTTCACTCATCAACTCTTTATTGGTACTATTATGTAGATATTTTCGAAAAAGTGTCAACTCCTGTAGTGAATGGAGTGTTACTTTGGATTGATCAAGAAAATTATCAAGTACATTTTCTCTCTCTTTTAGTTTTTTTATTGCATTTTCTAAAACAGTTTTTTTTGTTTCATCTTCAAAGAATATTTTTTCTGTTGTGATATTGACAAAAGATAAAATAATTCCAAAAAGTAAGAAAATAAGAAATAGTTTTTTTATATTGTAGGTGTCTTTAGTAATCATAAAAGAATACTATCTAAATTTATATAAGACTTTCTTTTGTTTCTAATTCAAAAAGATAAGACTTATATTTCAAATTGATTAGCTTATATACAGTATAATAAATTTATGGTTTGCTTATACGTCATATTAAGCTGATTTGCTAACATCTCTATAGATTCTTTTAAAGTAATATTGTGTTCTAATACTTCTTGTTTGTAACGATTACGCCATATGTTCATAATTGAATATGTTTTCATATTAATCCTTAGTATTTTAAATTTCTGTGCAATTATAGAAGATTTTTCGATTCTATTCTTTACAATTAATGCTATAAAAATTGTCTATTATTGCTCAGTTTATTACTATATAGTGCTAAACTGATATTTTGGAATTATTTTGATAAATTTAATACAATTTATATGCAATAGTGAGTGATAACTGTGTGTTTTTTTCTAAAATACCTTTGGGTGGAATAGTTGGAAAACTTTTTTTTACTGCTTGCTCAATAGACTTATAAAATACTTTTTTACCCTTTACTATTTGAAAAGAGAGTAACTCACCATGTGTTGAAATAGTAAATGTAATTTTTACAACTCCTTCAATACCACGTTTTATAGCTATTCTAGGATATGATTTATTTTGATTGATGAGATTTTTTATTTGCGTGTAATATTTCTGTTGTAATAGTTTGTTGTTTTTTCTTTTCTTTTCGTCAATTATTTTTGTCTGTTTACTAGAAGTATTTTTTTTGATCTGTTTGTGTGTTATATGTTTATTTTGTTGAGTGTTCTTTTTTGTTTTTGGAGTTGACTCTACCTTTTTAGTGATTATGTTAGGTTTTTGAATTATTTTCTTTGTTTTTGTAATAACAGGTTTAATTTTGTGTTTAAGTATCTTTTTTTTATGAGTTGTTTTAGGTTTAACTTTTTTCGGAATTATTTTGTTCACTTGTTTCTTTTTTGGAACAATTCTTTCTTTTTTCTTTACAACTTTTTTAGGAGTGACTACAGTTGTTTTTTTCTCTTGTATAATGGTAAAATGTACATTTTGGTTACTTTTTTTTGGCTGTGTATTGTTGCGTGTAGGGGAGGGTGCTGTATAGATGTATGAAGCATAAAGGGCTGAATACAGTACAAAAACAAAGGCAAAAGATTTGATATATCTATTCATATTTTGTGACTATTGCTAAATTGGTATAGTTTTGTTCTTTTAAAATATCGATAACAAAAACAAACTCTTGAAATTTTATATTTTTATCACAATTAATTTTGATAGGTGTAGCTGTTTTGTATTTTTCTAAATTTTGTACAATGTTGTCTTTCAAAATTTGCTTTTTATTAAAAAATATATCGTGATCTTTAGTAATTGTAATGGTTAATAGATCATCTTTTGTGATTTTTGTAGAACTCTTTGCTTCACTTAAATCAATAGGGATTATACCCTTTGCTACAAAAGTAGCTGTTGTCAAAACAATCACCAAAAGTACAAGCATTATATCTATAAATGGAACAACATTTATAGAATCAAATTTTTTAAGCTGCATTTTTTCTCTTTTGTGAAACTTCCCAAAGTGCAATAGTTACCTCAATCTTCCGTGCGAGATGATTGTAAAAAAACATAGAAGGGATAGCTACTATAAGACCCATGGCTGTTGCTTTGAGGGCAAGAGCCAATGAACTCATAATAATTTTTACATCAATATCTGCATGGATTCCCATAGTATAAAAAGTGATAATGATACCAAAAACAGTTCCCAAAAGACCGATGTAAGGTGCATTGGAAGCATTAGAAGAGATGATAGATATATGTTTTGTAATATCTATCTCTAAAAGTTGTTTCTCTTTATAGTTTTTTAGATCAATATCTCTAAAAAAAAGTAATCTTTCTATATAAAACCAAAGAGATAAAAAACTCATAAAAAGTAAAATACCAATAATTCCATAGTCAACTAAATCTTGGAGTAATTTTATATCCATTATTTTTCCTTTATGATAGATGTATGTTGATGCTGAGTATGAGATCGCTTTTTTGCACCATAAGTATCAAATACATACGCTCTATAAATATTTATAGAGATAAAAAAGAGCAATAACATAGAGGTACAAAAATAGGCTATAATTTTTTTAGCTTTGTGAGCTTCTATAAGTTTTAATCGTTTATAAATCAAAATTAAAGTCCAAATAACCGCTATCCATTTAAAAAATCCGAAATAATGTAACCATTCATCACCTCGTGAAGCAAGACTTTGTACATCTACTACAAATCCAAATGCCTGTGCAAATCCCTCTACGATTTTTTCATATCCTCTTACAAAAAAACTTTCAAGAGTATGTCCTAATGAACCCAAAATAAACAAAGGGGCATAGGCATACCCTAGGGTTGTAAATGTTGTTTTAAAATCTTTGTTCAAAACTTTTGATGCTGACCAAAAACTTATAAGGGCAAAAAAAGTAGTAAATATAATTGCATAAAGAAAAGCGAACATTCCCCCTAATGCAGGTGTATTAAAAAATAAAGCGGTTGTATTCCAAATCATATCATCTGCAATACTACTTCTTTGGAGTCCATGGGCAAAAGTCATCGAGATAGGAATAGCAGCCAAAATAAGTATATATGTCCACACTTCAGCAGGTAATGTTTTAAACTTTTTTTCAAGTTTATTGGCTGGTTTTGTGATTTTAAATGCAACAGCTTCACATGATGTAGCACAATCCATACACAAAGTACAATCATCTGTAGAGTTCTTTTTGACAAATGTAAATGGCTTTAGATTATAGTCACAAGCACTCGCACACTCAAAAGTTCGACAATCTTTACACTTGTCTGTATATGTTTCTAATTTTGTAAATGCCAATTTATCATAGGCTTTTGTAAGTGTTCCAATAGGGCAGATACTTTTACAATAGCTCATATCTTTATAAATATAATAAAAAACAAAAGCCAAAAGAGTTACTCCTGTAAACATAGAAGCTGTTCCTAATGGAGTTTTCCAAAACCCTGGAAAGGTATAGTATATCCCCCACCAACCAATGATAAGTAAAGATAAACCGATATATCTATTTTGTAGCCATTTTGGCATAGTTTTTTGGAGTCCAATTTTTGTGATATATTTTCCCAAAAAACCATGAGGACAGATACCACAAAATACTCTTCCAAATGTTGAGAGAGTCACGACCATAAATAAAGCCCAAAAAATACCCCAAAAAACAGCACCTGTAAAGATATTTTCTTTTGTAGGGTGAGAAAATCCAAAATAAAGAGCATAGAAAAAAACTAGTGCTATGATTATCCTTAAAGTGAGTAAAAACTTTTTATTTTTAAATACAAACCCCAAAAGAGGGTTTTTGAACATATCATTTGAATCTCTTTTAATAAAATCAATCATATTAGTACTTTATTAAAATATATATTTTACACCAGCATAGTATACTCTACCTGGATCAACTGTCAAACTCAAATCTTCTCTATCAATTCCTAAATCACCTCTTTTATCTCTGTGTAAATAGGCTGCTCTATAAAATTGTTTATCAAATACATTGTCAACTTTTACAAAAAATTCGAGGGTGTTGTTCGATATTTTTGTATTATATCGTGCTTGTAAATTTAAGACTTCATAACCATCCATTTTGATCATATTCATCTCATCAGCCCAATAGCTACTTTTTGCATAGATTTCTGTGATTATTTTGAGTTTTTTAGTTGCTTTATAGTTTAAAAATAGATCTACAGTGTGTTTTGAAACTCTAGGTATATCATTGCCTACAATATCGTAAGTGTGTGAGGTTTTATCTTGAAATGATATAGTATGTGGTAAGTGGCTAGTATATTTTGCATTGAGATAGGTATATGCCAAACTATAAGAAAATGTTTTTTCAGGATCACTTTTTAAAGATACTTCCAAACCTCTATGTCGTGAATCCCCAATATTTGCCATAGGACTCCCAAACCCATATGTCCCTTCTTCTGGTCCTAATATATCTTTGTTATCAATTTGATAAATTGATGTTTCATAAGTAAAATTATTAGCCATTTGACCTCTTGAACCAACCTCATAAGTTATACTTGTTTGATTTTTCAATGAGGGTGTTTCTGCTAGATCAGTTACATCAGGTGTCTCATATCCTGTAGCAATATTTGTAAATATATTTAAGCTTTTTGATACAGTGTAGTTTGTTCCCAATTTATAAGCAGTATTTCGAAATGATTCACTATTGGAGTCAATTGTATCACTCCAAACTGTTCCATTAAAATCATGTGAATCAGTGGTATATTCTTTATCTTGAATATCATACCGTACATTTACAGTAGTTGTAAATTTTGGAGTGATATTATATTTGAGTTCACCATACAATGCTTTTGTATCATCTTGACTATTTGTAAGTGATGTTTCTCCCTCATAATAATTTTCATCTTGTCTTGAATATGTGTTATATTCACTATAGTTAGCCAGCGTTTCATCTGTATTTTCATACTCTTTTTGTCCAACTTCAATACCAAAAAGTGAAGCCATCGTATCACCTGTAGTTGTGTATTCTAATTTTATCCCTTTTTGTGTCAAATCATCATGACTCTCATTGACATAGATATTTTTTGTAGATGTATCATTGTCAGTATCTTGTGGATTTGATATAAGTTCATATAAGTCATTGTATTTGTATGTAGTTATCTGTAAAGAAGAGTTATCAAACTCTTTATTGTAAGATAAATAGTATTTATCTAAGTCAATACCACTATCCTTATTGTATCCAGTATCTGCTTCACCTTTAGGATTTTCTTTTGCTGCTGTTTCTCCTGCAACTACTGATCTAGCTCCACCCTGATCATATTTATCTGTTATATCTGCTCCAAATGTTAAATCACTTGAATCATCTAAATAGTAAGAAAATTTCCCATTTACAGATTTTGTCCACATCTCAGAATCTGTCCAATATCCATCTGTACTTCTATATGAGCCATTTAAATTAAAAGAAAAGTTTTCCATATTTTGTGTAGTACTTGCTTTATAGTTTTGAAATCCATAACTCCCAAACTCTGTACTAATACTTGATTCACTTTTTGTATTCATCTTTTTTGTTGTGATGATAACTGCACCAGATAATGCCGTATCCCCATAAAGATACGATGCTGATCCTTTGATAACCTTTACACTTTTTATATCATCAAGATTGAGTCGAACACCACCAGATATTGACATCACAGGAACACCATCAATAACAATCGCAACACCAGGTTTTTCACCCATATATTGTTGCGCTCCAACACCTCGAAATCTAAACTGTACAGTTTCACCAGCTCTTGCTACATTTGTCATACCAGGAACAGTTCGTAATATATCAGTAATATTTTTAGAACCAACAATATCTATAGTTTCCTCATCGATGATAGCGATACTTGAGCTTTCTGTAGAGAGATTTGTTTTTATATCAATTGTTGATGAATTGACATTGAGTGTCCCTAAATCTTCCGAAGCTTGTAATGTAGAGAGTGCTAAAATAGCTACTAATGAACAGCGTAATTTCATATATTTTCCTTAAAGTTAAAATCTAATTTTGAAATTTTAACTTTAAGATGTTAATTAAGTGTTAATTATTTTTCTATCTTTTCCAAAAGTTCAAACATAGCTCCATCCATTGCAAGTGTATGAATTTTTATATTGCCATTTTTATCTTTTTCACTTTCATTTATAAATTCAATACCCCCTTTGAGCATTGCTTTTGCTGTACCCATTTTGATTTTTGCACCACCTAGTAAGCTAGCATCTATATCTATAGTGGTAGCTTTATAAAACTTACTCTGTTTTTTGAGAATATCTCTATATTTTTCTTGTATAAAAAGATCAAAAATTACAAACTCACCATCATTTGTAAGGTGTGCATCATAAATCTCACCAATCTCAAAACCTTTGTAATAAATAGGAGAATCTTTTGAAATATTTTTACTCTCTTTTGCTTTGAGTTGTACTCTTAATCCTTTTTTATAGTGTGTATCATCTGGATTGATAGCATCGAGTGTATAGCTAGATCTAAAACTATTATTTTTATCTACTATCAAATAGAGCTTATCACCCAAAACAGTTGAGGATAAGTTTTCTATTTTTTCCAAAGAGATAGTCGCTCCTTTGAGATATATTTTTGAATTTTTACCAAAAAGATATTTATATTTTGTAGGAGCTTCTAAAGTGATAATTATATCTTCTTTGAGTTCTATATCTTTTACATAAGCAACTTCTATGTTTTTGTAGTAGAGTTTAGAAAATTTTGTAAGGTTATAATTGTCTTTGACTTTGAGTGTAAATTGAAATTTTCCTTCGACATAAAGTTTGTCAATATCTTTGTAAAATTCAAACTCTTTTTTACTCAGTTTTTTATCTTTTGTAGGTGTTGTAAATGTAAGTCCACCCATCACCAACTCTTTCATATTTGCAATTTCAACTTTGAGACCATCTCTTGAAAGTTTTGCTTTGACTGCATTTCTTTTATAGAAGATTGTGGAGTCATTGATAAGGTATTTGTATTTATTTTTGATATGTGCTGTGACTTTATTTAGATCATTTGTGATTTTGACTGCATCAATTTTTCCTACTATAACTCCTTTGAAATAGATAAAATCTGTATCGAGAATATCATTTGCTTTTATTGTAAAAGAGTAGGGTGGTGTATAACTATTTTGATCATGTATCACATCTTTTGAGTCGTATAAAATATATGTAAATTTGACCTTTCCATCATATTGGGAAGTTTCAAAACCAATAGCACTGCTCAGTACATTTTGAAGAGAAGGAATATTGATTTTTAAGCCCTCCAAAGATGCTTTTAATTCAAAAGGGCTCATCTTATAAAATTTTGTTTTTGAAGAGATAAGATACCTATATTTTTCATAAATTAAAATTTGATAATCTATGGTAAATTTGTTTATGGTTTTAGTGATAACCTCACCAATTTGTAAACCTTTATACAAAATAGAGGATGTAATATCAAAATCTCCGCTATTGGAAGTTAGATGAACCAAAACACCTTTTTTTTGAGGTTTTGTATCTAATCCATGAAAAGAGTATTGTGGGGCTAATAGTTTCATTTTATTTAGATCATTTGTCGCAGGAATAAGTTCTATATAATTTCCTGTTAAAATATTACTCAGATCTTTCACTCCATTTATTGATAATGTAGGCGAAACTTTGTAAAACACACTTCCTTCTTTTATAAGATAATTATATTCAGAATAAATATTTGCTTTTACAATAAATTGTTTGATATTGTTCTTTTTTATTTTCATAGAGCTAATATCACCGATATTGAGTCCATTGTACTGTATATGACTTTGACGTACATCTAATCCATCTATATTTGAAAATGTAATTTCAATATTATTTCCAATTTTTGTATAATGTGAAAAAACCATACTACTAGAGATGATAATAGCAACAATTGGAGCTATCCACGCTAAAACTATGATAGATTTTTTTCTTTTGGTAACCGCTAAAGACATATTATTTTTTCTCCCATATCAATCTTATATCAAATGATTTACTTGCCATCATAGTAAAAAAAACAACCAAAGTAAAGGGGATGATAGCAGAACCTGATTCTATTCTTACTAATTGGTCAAATTGAACGAATGATGCAGCAATAACAACAACAAAAACATCAAGCATAGAATATTTTCCCCACGCATCATTGACTCTATAATAAATAGTCATGGCTTTTTTGTATTTTTGTAATATTCCATATTTTGCCATAGCCACCATAACAAGAACACTCAGTATCTTTAGAAGTGGAATACAAATAGTCGTAAAAAATATAACCAAAGCAAGAAAATAATCTTTGTCTTTCCATAATGCTTGTATCCCTCCAAATATAGTATTGTTGTACTCTACACCAAATTTATACGTAGGCATAATAGGTAAAAGATTTGCAGGAATGATAAAAATTAAAGCTAACAAAATATAAACACCGCTTTTAAGTAAAGCATTTTCATCTTTCTCTTTGATATAAACTGTATCGATTATTTCATGTGGATTGAACCACATAAGAGTAAGATAAAACATAATAACATATATAAGTGTTATCCAAAAGCCTAGATTTATCTCCATTGTGGTTAACTCTTCTAGTTTTACCATAGAGATCAAAATACCTACAAGATAGACCTCTGCCATATTCCAATATTTTATTGCATCATAGATTTTGATAGAAGCATCTAAAATATGTTTGGGTATTTTTAATTTTTTTCCAAATATGATTAAATTGATTAAAAATATCATCATTATAGGAATGAGAACAACAGTGATCAAGAGTATAGAAGAAGCAGCAGGATAGTGGTCTTGATACAAAATAACTATAGAATCCAAAATAGATCTACTCTTTGTCCCTACTAATGTTACAGAGAGCATATCACTTGTAATCATCCAGTAAAAGATGATAAGAGTAGAAAATGAGATGAGAAACAAAGCTAAATTTGATGCACCACTTCTATAAACCACACCATTACAATTAGGGCAAATATATTCAAAACCTGGTGTAAATTTTCTTATTCGTAATGAAGTGGTACAGTATTTGCAAGATATTTTTGACATAAATAAACTTATTCCTCTTTTTTTTTCACTTATTTTTATATTTTATCATAAGTTATAAAATTTTATACGAAATATTCCATTTTATTTTGTAATTTATGTGTGTAGAAATGGAACAATTATATTTATAATGTGTGAATTTGAAACAAGATTTGGTTTTTTTTTGAAAGAGAAATTACTTAAATAGATATTTTACATATACTAAGACTTTGCTTCATAATATATTTAATTGATACTTAGAGCAGTCATTATCAAGGCTGTAGTATTTTTAGATAAAAAATAAAATTTAATAATTAGAATAGAAATTTTATTTTATTAATAATATTTATTGTTACATATTTACACAATACTTCTGTTACTATTTTACCTCTTATAATTTTCAAATAAAATATATATTTATAAAGAATCATTTATTTTTATTAGTATAAATGCTTAATCATATTTTATATCTTAAAAATAGTCTGTTACAAAAAGATACAAAAAATTTAGATTTTTTCTTATTTTATATGTTACTAAATTACTCTACTTTCATATAAATAGGCTATTTAAACTTGATAAATTAATATTTTTTTAATATTTTTAACTAATATTATAAATTTATTTATTACCCATAGTTAAGCTGTTTTAATACTAAACAATTTACAAAGAGAAGGAAAACGATGAACAACGAATTAGTTGATAGGATTGAAAATAATCCTAAATATAAAGAACTTGTTTCGAAAAGAACAAGTTTTGGTATCAAGTTAGGGATTTTTGTGTTGGTTATGTTCTATACATTTATCATGACAATTGCTTTTAACAAAGAGGTATTGGCTACTACAATTGGTGATGGGGTGACTACAATAGCATTTCCAATAGCATTGGCAATTTTAGTGATTAGTTTTATTACGACACTTATTTATGTAAAAAGAGCCAATGGTGAGTTTGAAGACTTAACAAATGAAATTAAAGATGATGTAAAGGATTTGATGTAATGTTAAAAATATTAGCACTTATTTCTATGGTGACACTTTCTGCATTTGCAGCAGGTGATGCGACTTTTGAAGCAGTTAAAAGAGACTTAAATGTTCCTGCGATTATTATGTTTTTTATATTTATTATGGGTACTTTAGGGATTACTTACTGGGCAGCTCGTAAAACAAAATCGGCATCAGATTTTTATACAGCTGGTGGAGGTATCACAGGTTTTCAAAATGGTTTGGCTATTGCTGGTGATTATATGTCTGCAGCTGCATTTTTGGGTGTATCTGGTTTGATTTATCTCAAAGGATACGATGGTGTTATTTATGCTGTTTCATTTTTAGTTGGTTGGCCAATTATTTTATTTTTTATGGCTGAAAAGCTACGAAATCTAGGTAAGTTTACATTTGCAGATATTGCTGCTTATAGACTTGGTCAAAAAGAGATCCGTACACTTGCTGCTTTTGGATCGTTATCAGTTGTAATTTTATATTTAATTGCTCAAATGGTTGGAGCTGGTAAGCTTATTCAAGTTTTATTTGGTATGGAATACGAGTATGCAGTTATTCTTGTGGGTGTTATGATGATTATTTATGTAACATTTGGAGGTATGCTAGCTACTACTTGGGTACAAATTATTAAAGCGTGTTTACTTTTAACAGGTGTATCTTTTATGGCTGTTATGATTTTGTATCATTTTGATTTTTCATTTGAAGCATTAGCTGTACAAGCGACTCAAAATCATACATCAAGTGAATCAATTTTGGCTCCAGGTGGATTTATATCAGATCCTATCTCTGCTATTTCATTAGGTATGGCTCTTATGCTAGGTACTGCGGGACTTCCTCATGTACTTATGAGATTTTTTACTGTTGGAAATGCAAAAGAAGCTAGAAAATCTGTTGTATATGCTACTGGATTTGTTGGATACTTTTGGGTAATTATCACTATAGTTGGTTTTGGTGCAATTGCATTTCTTAACTCGGCTGAGGGTTCACAGTATTTTGTAGATGGTCAGCTCTATATAGATGGTGGTAAATTATTTGGTGGAAACAATATGGCTTCTATTCATTTATCTCATATGTTAGGTGGAGATGCATTTTTAGGATTTATTTCAGCTGTTGCATTTGCTACTATTTTAGCGGTTGTTTCAGGACTTACTCTTGCAGGTGCTTCTGCTATATCTCATGATATTTATGCAAATGTTATTTGTGATGGAAAAGCAAAAGAGGAAGATGAGATAAGAGTTTCAAAAATCTTTGTTGTTGTTTTGGGTGTAGTTGGTGTAATTTTAGGTATCTCTTTTGAGCAACAAAATATTGCATATATGGTTGGTTTGGCTTTTGGTATTGCTGCATCTGCTAACTTCCCTATTTTATTTCTTTCTATTTACTGGAGAGGATTAACTACAAGAGGTGCATTTATTGGTGGATTTATTGGTCTGATCACTGCTGTTACTTTAGTAATTATTGGACCAATTGTTTGGGTTTCTATTTTAGGAAACGAAGAAGCAATTTTCCCTTATAAACACCCTGCATTGTTCTCTGTAACTATTGCTTTTATCTCTATTTGGTTTTTCTCAAAAACAGATAGTTCTCAAAGAGGAAAAGATGAAAGAGAGATGTTTCGAGCACAAAATGTTCGAGCAGAAACTGGTATTGGTTCTGATGGAGCTGTTTCTCACTAACACTTCTAAAAAACTAAAGAGGCTTTCTCTTTAGTTTTTTCTATTATATACTTTCTAAAATTCTAACTATAAACACATTAAAGTCTCTTCATATACAATAAATGCTATAATATTAATAAAAATACAAAAAGGACACTTTATGGATAATACAAATTATCTTCTTGAGGAATGTTCACAGTTAACTCTTCTTTATGTAGAGGATGATGATATCGTAAGAATGACTACAATGGGTGTATTTGAAAATATCTTTTTAGAAGTTTTAGTGGCTTGTGATGGTGAAGAAGCGTTAACATTGTTTAAAGAAAATGATATAGATATAGTTATTACAGATATAACTATGCCAAAACTTGATGGACTTTCTTTGGTAAAAGAGATACGTCAATTTGATGCAGAGGTAAAAATTTTGATATTTTCAGCATATAAAGAAAACGATTTAAGTGAAGAGATACAAAAAGATTTTATAAATGGATATTTATTAAAACCAATTGATTTTAATCAAGTGATCAAACAAATAAAGTTAGTGGTCAATAATGCAAAATAAAAATATCACTAAAGGAAAATTGTGAAAAAGTTCTTATTAACGGTATCTATGACATCAAGTTTATTTGCAAATGAGATAGACTTAGATAATTTACTTGATGATTTTGCAAATGAAAATGATCTCTCTAATACCACAAAAGTAGAGAAGTCAGGTACGATGCAACTTGTTGTGTACACACGAGAAGATTTAGATAGATTACATTATCAGAGTTTAAAAGACATCTTAAATATGCAGCGATTTTTTACCTATAGAGAGAGTCGTTTTGGTTATAGTGATTTGGTCAAAAGTGAGCCTATGCGTGTAGGAAAAGCAGGAACTTTAGTAAAAGTATATATAGATGATTTTGAGTTATCAACACTCCAATATGACACAGCTTCTCATGTTTTGGGAAATATAGAACTCAATTTTGTCAATCATGTCGAGGTGTATCAAGGTCCTCCATCGTTTGAAATTAGTACAAAAGCATCACTTATGGTGATCAAACTTTATACTAAAAATCCGCAAAGAGATAGTGGGAACAAAGTAGGGGTGCTAAGTGATAATTATGGCTCATACTCTACGTTTTTTCATACTGCAAATGCAGATGATGATTTGAAATATTTTTTATACATGTCCAAAAGTGATTTTCAAAGAGAGGTGATCAAAAATGGGGACACGGATCTCAGTCGTGATGAAGTAAGAAAACATCTAATGAGTACTTTCGAGTACAAAGAAAATAAAATACATCTCCAATATATAGAAAAAAAGCAAGATGGTTTTTTGACAAATAGCTGGGATGCAACTCCTACAAAAGATGATATAGAACAAAGTTTTTTAAATATAGGCTATAAAAAAGATTTTTTAGAGGATAGATCTGCAACTTTTAAGGCAAATTATACAAGAACAATTGATACTGTTGATTTTATGGATGATCAACCACTTCCTATTTTAAGTCAATTAGCAAGTTTAAAATTAATGGTTCCTACTTTTGTTTATGGAGAAGAGTACAAAAGTAAAGATGAAATAGCTTCTGTCTCAATCAATAAAAAATTAAATTTAAAAAATCACGAAATATTTATGGGTATCAATTATACGAGTAAAAAGCTTACAGATATACAAAATGATTATGTCGTAAAAGATTTTTTTACTCAAACGTATGGAACTATTCCAACATACAATACTTTAACAAAACAAAATCTTTATAGTATCTATGTACAAGATGCTTATAGAGTTACACAAAATAATACGTTATTATTGGCACTCAAATTAGAGAAAGAAAATAGTAGTTATTTTGATAATGAAACATTACTTACAAGTAGAGTTTCTCATACGTATGAAACAAATAATTTTACTTTTATGACATATTATACAAAAATGCCTGTCAATAAAATCTCTTATTTATTTAACAGTAATAGTACAAAAAAAGATCTCAAAAATGAATATATCACTTTGTATGGTCATGAAACAAAATATAAAATTGATAATTTTGATATTAGTTATAATATTATGGATTTTAAACTCTACAATATGTTTTATATGGATAATAATGGTTTTTATAATAGTGAAAATCAGTACAAAATTATTTTTAATTCGCTTCGACTCAATTATACTTTTAGTGATAAACACTCTTTAATGCTTGATCTATGGAGAGAAGATGTGAATATGGAAGAGGATCAACTTCAGTACTATAAAGATGGTCTCTCTATGCGTTTTTTAAATACATTTGAAAAATTAACTTTTGCAAATGAATTTGTTTTTTTAAGAACAAATGAAGAGGGTATTTCAGATCAAAATGAGTGGCAGTATAATCTAGGGATAACATATAAATATACAAAAGATTTGACATTTTTTGTTAAAGGTGAAAATATATTTGATAATAGAGCAGGATATCAGTATCTTAACTATAAAAATGATAGTGAAGCTATAGATAGTATTGAAGAACGGTATAGTTTTGGCATGGAATATACTTTTTAATGAAAAAATATATACTTATTCTTTTGATTGGGGGAACCTCCCTCTATGGTGTTTCTAGTGAGTCAAAGATTATAAAACTCATTTTTACTTCATTGTTAAATAAATCAGAGATAAGTGTATATGTAGAAGAATTACCAAAAAAAGAGATAGTAAAAGAGGCTGGATTTTCTATTGCAAATATCTGTTCTAAAGCAGATATAGTATATGCTTCCAAAATTTTACTAGGATGTGAAGAGAAACCTCTTTTTACAGATAGTTACATGTCTTTTCTCAATGAAGAAAATGCAATAGGTGCTTTTTATTGGAAAAAAGGTCGACCAAACATACTGTTTTTAAGACATCGTGTAGAAAAATTTCAACTACATATGCCTAAAAAACTTCAAAAATATCAAATGGAGTCATTATGAAAAATATTATAAAATATGGTCTAGTAATTGTTTTTTCATTGTTTTTTATCTTTTATTTAAAAATGAATATTGATAATACAATCGAAAAAGTAAAAATAGATTTTGATAAAGCAGAGATTTATGAGCTTGAATCTTTATCATTGAATATTAGTGCTATTATTACAAAAGAATTAAAAAATAAGACAATTTTTTCAACATTACAAAAGAATCATACGTTACAAGTTCAGTTACAAAGAAGCTTAGAGATGATTTTGGGTAAAAAATATAAATATGCGTATGTATTACATCTTGATGATAAAGAACGATTTAGAATACTTTTGGATGGATCAAAAGATGAAAAATATTTTTTCAACGAACCTTTTGGTGTTATAAGTCCAAAATGGCTTGAGATATATAAAAGTGGTAAATTTGGATATTTTAAAGAAAAAGGTGTAGAATCTATTTGGATGACATATGCGTATCCTATTGTAATAAATGGTGAGGTTCAAGCACTTTTAGCTATAGATTTTTCTACAAAAGAGATCACCAAAACATTACATTATTTTAAACCGCTTCAAGACGTTTTGGATTATGCGATGATAGCTATTATACTTACCGCTTTAGGAATGTTGATATTGTTGATTTTATGGCTCAGAAAAGAAAATGAAGCAAATAAAAATAAAAAACTATTAGAAGACAATCAGCATTTTTTTTCGGAAGTTCTTAATTCTCAAAGTTCTATTGTAATAACCACAAAAGAGGATGAAATAGCTACTGCAAATAGTGCTTTTTATACTTTTTTTGAGATAGAGACAATTGATGAGTTTTATTTAAAATATACAAACCTTATGTCACAAATTCATGTAATAGATGAAAAGAATTTGGATAATAGATTAGAAAAGGATTATTTAGAACATTTCAAAGATAATTCTTTTACAAAGGTTAAAATCAAAGAAGATATATTTACAGTATATAGTAAAAATCTTATCGTAAATACTCAAAAAGTAACAGTACTCACCCTTACAAATATTACAGAATTAGAAAATGTAAGTAACAAAGCAAAAGCTTCTAGTATAGCGAAATCAGAATTTTTAGCAAGCATGTCTCATGAAATACGTACTCCTATGAATGCTATTATAGGGTTGACAGATTTGACTTTAGATACACCATTAAATACAAAACAACATGACTATTTATCAAAGATTCAATTATCCTCAATCTCATTACTCTCTATAATTAATGATATTTTGGATTTTTCAAAAATCGAAGCTGGTAAAATGGAATTGGAAAAAAAGAGTTTTAAGATTCTCTCTTTTGTACAAAAAATAAAAACTATTTTTGAAACACAAAGTAGAAATGGAGATATTAAGTTCGAGATATTTTTAGCACCTAATTTTCCTGAGTGTATCATAAGTGATGTGATCCGTTTGGAGCAGGTTGTTATAAATTTACTCAGTAATTCTTTTAAGTTTACACAAAAAGGAGCAATATCATTAGATATTTCCTATATAGAAAATAGTGATTATAATATATCTATAGTTGTAAAAGATACAGGAATAGGGATAGCTTCAGAAAAACTCAAAACACTTTTTGATGTATTTACACAAGGAGATACTTCAATTACACGAAAATATGGTGGAACAGGTTTAGGACTCAGTATCACAAAAAAAATAATAGACCTTATGCATGGAAAAATGAGTGTTGCAAGTCAAGAGGGTGTTGGTAGTGAGTTTACGATATTGCTTAATCTTGAAGTTGATACAGATTGTGTCTGTTTATCTGAAGTGATTACATCAAATAATGAGATAGCCGAACTTTTAAAATATAGAGATATCAATATTTTAATTGCAGAAGATAATCTCATCAATCAAGATGTAATACGAGGATATTTAGAAAAATTTGGTTTTGGACTTACAATTGCAAATGATGGATTAGAAGTACTTGAAAAATTTGAATCAAATCATTATGATCTTATATTTATGGATATTAATATGCCAAATATGAGCGGATATGAAGCAACACAAAAGTTACGAAAATCTAATATAGAAATACCAATTATTGCATTGAGTGCAAATGCAAGGGGAGAAGATTTTGCTAATTCATTTCAAATAGGGATGAATGATCATGTACCTAAACCAATAGAGCCAATAGTTTTATATCAAGCACTTTTAAAATATCTTCCACAAGATAAATATCAAAAAGATTATGTAGTACCTTCCTCTTTGACCACGAGATCTACAAAAAGTAAAGAGAAAAAAATCAATTATGTTTTTACTACCTTAGATGCTGGAAGTGTTTTGGAAAATTTATCAAATAACAGATCACTTTTTCATAAAATAATGGAACAATTTTATGTAGAATATCATGAATATGAGAAAATCAAATTAGAGTTATCAAAAAATGCTTTACAATCAAAAGAGTATTTTCATAAACTTAAAGGGGTAAGTGGAAGTATAAAAGCAGAAAATCTTTTTGAACTAGTTGATGAATATTATCAAGATTTACAAAATAATATTGTAAATGAAAAACTCTATGAGAAGATTTTTGAAGAGATGCCTCGTATCATTGAAGATATAAAAAATTATTTGGAATATGAAACAATACAAGAAAAAAAGAAATCATCTTTAGAAAATATAGATCAAAAAGAAAACGATCGTTTTTTTATAGAGATGAAAGCAGCTTTGACAACTAAAAGATCCAAAAAGATCAAGCACACATTAGAAAAAACAAAAAAAATGAATTTTGGGATAGAAGACAGTAAAATCCTCAAAAATATCAAAGATTATATTCAAAAGTACGATTTTAATGGTGCTTTGGAAGAATTATATCTAAGAAAATAATCCAAAAGAATATTTTTGACAAAAAAAACACACAGTAAGTGCTAAATTTTATAATAAGAACTTAACTTAAATATAATAATTTATGATAAAATAAGAACATAATATAAGGGATCTCAAATGATAAAAAAAATTTTACTCTATGCTCTATTGATATTGGCATTTTTTATGGTATTGCACTATTTTTATTATAAAGGTAAAATTAATACTCTCACTCAACAAATATATACAAGTAAAAGTGATAAAATTATCAAATTATTTGAAAAAGAGGTAGAAAAAAAGTTTGGAAAAACATTTGCTCTTACTTATTTACTCAGCCAAGATGATAAACTTATCGATGCATTGGTGACAAAAAATAATGCTAAGCTTGATTATAAAAAAACAATTCATGAGATTGAAAAATATGGAGAGTATAAAAATCTTTGGATTCAAGTTATTGATAAAAATGGGTATAGTTTTTATCGAAGTTGGACAAAAAAAGTTGGTGATCACTCTGCAAGTGCTAGACTTGATATAGCGGATATGCTGAAAAATCCTGAGCCAAAGAGAGGCATAAGTACAGGGCGATTTGATATGACTTTTAAAACAATGATGCCTTTATATAATGGGGATACATTTGTAGGGATCATTGAGATGATTTCAAAGTTTAATTCTATTGCTAAACTTTTAAAAGAAAATGAGATAGAGTCACTTATGATAGTAGATGAGGATTATACAAAAAGATTTATTCGACCATATTCGGGATTGTTTATTGATCAAAATTATGTCGCAAATGAAAATGCCTCTTTACAATTGATGAAAAAAGTAAAAGAGTATGGCTTACAAAAACTACTTTATTTGACAGAGCCAATAATTTTTAATAATTATCTATTATCTACAACTCAATTAAAAAATGTACATGGTGGAGATATGGGTTTTTTCCTTTTCTTTAGTAAAACAGATACATTAGATGAATCACTAATATACAATTTTAAAACAGATTATTTTGTAAAAGTGATTATTGTATTGATTATTTTGATTGTATTGATGCTATATCTTTTTTACAAAAATTATGTAAAGCAATTAAATACAGAAGTGACAAAAAAAACCTTGGAGATAAAAAAACAAAAAGAGCGTTTACAATCGTTATTAAAAATATATGATAACAATGTTATTTTTTCAAAAACAGATTTAGAAGGGAATATTACACATGTAAGTAATGCATTTTGTGACATATCAGGATATACAAAAAAAGAGCTTATTGGAAAACCCCACAATTATGTAAGGCATCCTGATATGCTCAAAAATGCTTTCCAAAATATGTGGAGTACTATACAATCAGGTAAAATATGGACAGGTGAAGTCAAAAATCTTAAAAAAGATGGTACATGTTATTGGGTTGATGCAGAGATTGAACCATTGTATAATGAAGACAACAAACATATAGGATATAGTGCTGTACGCCAAAATATCACAGATGCAAAAGAGATTGAAGAGATACAAAAAGAGATAATTCTTGCTATGGGATCTATAGGTGAAAGTAGATCAAAAGAGACAGGAAATCATGTAAAAAGAGTAGCAGAATACTCTAAACTGTTGGCATTAAAATATGGTCTAAGCAGTGAAGAATCAGAGATGATAAAACAAGCGAGTCCTATGCATGACATTGGTAAAGTTGGTATTCCTGATTCTATATTAAATAAACCTGCTAGGCTCAATGATGAAGAGCGTGAGATTATGAATACTCATGCAGTTATTGGTTTTAATATGTTAAATTCTTCTACAAGACCACTTTTAAAAACAGCAGCCATAGTAGCATTAGAACACCATGAAAAATGGGATGGTTCAGGATATCCACAAGGATTGAAAGGTGAAGAGATTCATATATATGGGAGGATTACTGCTGTAGCAGATGTATTTGATGCTTTAGGAAGTAGTCGATGTTATAAAAAAGGGTGGGATGATGAATCTATATTTAAACTATTCAAAGAAGAGTCATCCAAACATTTTGATCCAAGACTTGTAGAGATATTTTTTGAAAATATCAATGATTTCTTGGATATTAGAGATAGATTTTTAGATTCTTAGTATTTTAAACTCTTGTATTTAAAAAAATATTCTTACTGATCTCTTTTAAGTCATTGTTTAATTTATACGCATTAAAGATAATCAGTTCTCTATAAAATCTTTGAAAATTTTGTGAGTAAAGTATCAATTTTAAATAAAAGGTGTTATAATTTTTGAGTTAAAAAAAGAAAGAAAGAAACAAATAGTAAAAAAAAATTAAAATTAAAGATCTCAAAAAAGACACTCGAAGTCCTCAAATGTTATAATTAATCAATTTTATAATTTGGAGTAAGTTTTGAAAGAAATAATAGATAGTATATTTAATAATGTAAAGTATTGGCAAAATAAAAAGTTATTATTACAGGCTATAAATCCAGAATATTTTTATAATAGAAATGTCATTATAAGACTTTTAGGTGTAACATCACAAAGTATATCCAGTTCAAATGAAGCAAAAAGAGGGATGTGGAATCACATGCTTTTTCATGAAAATTTGGGTGATGATATTTTGAAATTAGTTGATAAAAAAATATTAGATGATATGGATTTTATAAAAATAGCAACTGGAAAATACAATAGAACATATGTATATGCTAGTCACCGTTTAAAAGCGAGTAGGGATATAGCAAAAATAGCAGCACATTCAGAAAAAGAAAATAATGGTATTAATTCTAAAAATCCAATTTTGAAATATATGCCAGAGATATTTAAAAATGATAATGAAATAGCAGTTTTAGCAACAACACGAAATATAAATAATCTTGAGCATGCTCCAACTCTCCGTAAAAATAAATATTTTATAATGGATATTATGAAGATTATTGATGATCACAAAATCAAACAAAAAATATTACGATATATAGACCCTGATCTTTTAACAGATAAAAAGTTTGTGAGTAGGTTAGGGTGTTTTGATAATATGTGTGATAAATTTAAAGGTGATACTGAATTTGTGGCATCTGCTGTACGGTATGATTTGTCAATATTAAAAAAAACAGAAATATTTCATGAATCAATCATAAAAGAAGCTATGAAAAATGATGATATGTATGTATCAAAGGAAAATGTTATCTGTTCTATCTTCCGTTATATAGAAAAATTTAATCATGATTTTGATGAATTAGACAGTAAAATCAAAGATAAAAGAATACTAAATAAATTATTTTGGGATATGGGTGAGACAATTTCTGAAGAATTTTAACTATTATAAAAATATAAGATTAAAATAATAATTTATTCTTATATGCTTTTCTCCAAAATGACACAATTTTTCTCAATAGATAACTTCACAGATAAATTTGGATAAAATATACTTATGTAATATTACATTTATTGTATACTTTACAATAAAATCAAAAAATAGGATATAAAATGTCGACAGAATTAATTCTCGCATCTGTAATTTTTGTTTCGATTGGCTGCATTTTGGTAGGTGTTTTTGTTTTAACAAAATTCATCGGACCAAAAAATCCATCACCTGCAATAAAAAATACAGTATACGAAAGTGGTGTATCTAATCCCGTGGGGAATACAAATATTAGATTTTCTATTAAGTTTTACTTGGTAGCTATATTGTTTGTGTTATTTGATGTGGAAATAATTTTTATGTTTCCTTGGGCTGTAAATATTAAAGAGCTAGGCTATCTCGGTTTATTTGAGATGTTTATGTTTATGGGATTATTATTTGCAGGGTTACTATATATTTATAAGAAAAAGGCACTATCATGGGATTAGGAGCGGAAGCTAGTTTAGGAGATTCAGTAGTTACAACTACGTTGGATCATGCGATTAATTGGGGAAGATCATACTCTTTATGGCCAATGATTTTTGGAACAGCATGCTGTGGTATTGAGTTTATGAGTGTTGCTGGAGCAAAATATGATTTGTCTCGTTTTGGGGCAGAGGTTGTACGGTTTTCTCCACGACAAGCAGATTTGTTAATTGTTGCGGGGACTATCTCTTACAAACAAGCACCAATTTTAAAGAAAATTTATGAGCAAATGTGTGAACCAAAATGGGTAATATCTATGGGTGCATGTGCATGTTCTGGTGGTTTTTATGATAACTATACAACACTTCAGGGAATCGATGAGATTTTGCCAGTTGATGAGTATATAGCAGGATGTCCACCTCGACCAGAAGCTGTATTGGATGCTATTATGAGGATTCAAGAAAAATCTCACGATGAGTCTTTACTCAAAGATAGAATTAAACCATTTAAAGGAATTTTAGATGTTGAAGTGTGATATGTTAATAGAATCAAAAGATTTACTCTCTACGATAACAAAACTCAAAAATGAAGAAAATTATATCTTACTTTTAGATATTACTGTTGTAGATTATTCGGAGTTTCCTGATGTGACTCCAAGTAGATTTGCAGCTGTATATATATTGAGAGATAGCTCGTACAAAAAAGAGATAACGGTAAAAGCATTTATAGATGATGATACTTTAGAGATAGATTCTCTGACAGATTTATACTTGTCAGCAAATTGGGCAGAGAGAGAAACTTACGATCAATATGGTGTGACTTTTAAAGGGCATCCTAATATGAAAAGATTGTTAAATCATCACCAATTTAAAGGGTATCCTTTAAGAAAAGATTATGAGATTACAAAGGGTCAAATCTGTACTGAGACTGAAGATTTAATGGATGAGATGAGACCTCGACTGAAGTCCAAAGGCTATACACCTGAAGAGATTGAAGATTTGATGCTTTTAAATGTTGGACCATCACATCCAGCTTCTCATGGTACTATACGAAATTTTGCAGCGATGGAGGGTGAAACTATCACCACTTGTATCACTGAAATAGGGTATCTGCACAGAGGTTTTGAAAAATCTTGTGAAAATCATACTTACTCTCAAATTATCCCTTATACTGATAGACTCAATTATTGTTCAGCTATTTTAAATAATATTGGTTGGTCAAAAGCGGTTGAAGAGATGCTTGATATTGAGATAACTCCACGAGCAAAAATGATTCGTATCGTTACAGGTGAGTTGAGTAGAATTATGGATCATCTTGTTTGTAATGGTGCAAATATGGTGGATTTAGGTGGACTTACAAATTATTGGTATTTATTTGCACCAAGAGATTCAGCATATGATATACTTTCTAAACTTACAGGGGCAAGACTTACTAATACCTATACTAGAATAGGTGGTTTGGAGTTTGATCTTTATGATGGTTTTGATACAGATTTAGAAACTGTTTTAAAAGAGGTTGAAGGAGCTATTAGTGACTGTTTAAGTTTGATCGCACGAAATAGAATCTTTCATGATAGAACACAAGATGTAGGTGTTATCACTCCTGAGTTTGCTATGAGTTATGGTATCACAGGACCAAATTTGAGAGCAGCTGGTGTCCCTTTTGATTTACGAAAAGATAAGCCTTATTATGGATATGAAAATTTTGATTTTGATGTAGTTATTGGAAGTCATGGTGATGTCTATGATAGAATGATGTGTCGATTTGAAGAGATGAAACAATCAATTAAAATTATTAGAACAGCTATGAAAGAGATGCCTGATGGTCCTATCAATGTCGATGCTCCAGGAGTATTACTTCCTGCAAAAAAAGATGTCTATGGGAATATTGAGGGATTGATGAATCAATTTAAACTTACTATTGATGGTATAAAAGTACCTAAAGGTGAGTATTATTCTTACAGTGAGGGTGGAAATGGTGAGTTAGGTTTCTTTATCGTAAGTGATGGAGAGGGGCGACCATACAAAGTAAAATGTAGACCACCTAGTTTTTATTCATTGGCAGCATTTGCTGATATTATTGAGGGTGGTATGCTCGCTGACGCTGTTGTTACAATGGCGAGTATGAATTTTATTGCTGGGGAGTTTGATAGATAATGGGAAAATTTAGCTATACACAAGAAAATGAAAAAGAGTTTGAGAGAATTTTAAAAAAATATCCAAACTCAGATGCGATGATGCTTCCTGGACTTTGGTTAGTTCAAGAGCAAGAGGGTTGGGTAAGTCCTGATGCTATGGTATTTATGGCAGATAGATTGGGTAAATCTCCTATAGAGGTGCATAGTTTTGCATCTTTTTATACGATGTTTAATCTTGAGCCAATAGGTACATATCATATAGAGTTGTGTAAAACACTCTCATGTATGATAATGGGAGCACCTGAGCTCAAAAAATATGTGAAAGAAACTCTGGGTATAAGTCCTGGTGAGACGAGTGCGGATGGAAAATTTCACTTTAGTGAAGTTGAGTGTCAAGGTGCTTGTGGTGGTGCACCAATGATCGCTTTAAATCATACTTACCATGAAAATTTAACAGTTGAAAAACTTGAAAATATTATCAAGGGGTGTAAGTAATGAATCCAAATGAAATGATTGTAAAAATTGTAAGTAAAAATTTCGATATTCCAAATTCTCATACATTAGATGTAGCATTAAAAAATGGAAGATATGAATCAATCGACAAACTTTTTACTATGGATCCTGATGATGTAACTGAAGAGGTTTGTAAATCAGGACTAAGAGGAAAAGGTGGTGGTGGAGCTGCTTGTGGACCAAAATGGAAACTTATGCCACCATTAGATGAGCGACCTCGATACCTCATAGCAAATGGTGATGAATCAGAGCCAGGAACTTTTAAAGATAGACAGATATTTCAGTACGATCCACATCTTTTGATAGAGGGGATTATATGTTCTTCGTATGCTATTGGAGCACATGATTGTTTTATCTATATTCGTGGTGAATACAAATTTTTTATTGATAGATTAAATGCAGCAATTGAAGAAGCATACGCAGCAGGCATCATCGGTGAAAAAGTGATGAACAAATATGACTATCGTATGAATATTACTGTTCATAGAGGTGGTGGTGCTTATATTTGTGGTGAAAAATCAGCACTTATTGAATCTATTGAGGGAAAACGTGGGCATCCTCGACTCAAACCACATGGAAAAGAGTGTGAGTGGTTTTTTGGGCAACCAGCAACTGTAAACAATGTAGAAACAATAGCAAGTGTCCCTAATATAGTTCTTAATGGTTATGAATCTTATACTAAATATGGAACCGAAAAAGCTCCAGGAACTATGCTTTTTGCTATGAGTGGACCTGTGAAAAATCCCGGAGTATATGAACTCCAATATGGTTGTAAGATGACTGATGTTATTGAACAAATTGGTGGAGGAATGAAAGAGGGCTTAAAACTAAAAGCTGTTATTCCCGGGGGTGCATCGTGTCCTATTTTAACAGCTGAGGAAGTTGATAAAGCATATTTGGATTATGAAACCATGTGGTCTATTGGATCTACCTTGGGTACAGGGGGAATGATGATCATTCCTGAGGGTGTGTCTATGGTTGATGTTGCTAAAAACTTAATAGAGTTTTATCATCATGAATCGTGTGGTCAATGTACACCTTGTAGAGAGGGGTGTGGTTGGATTGATACTATTATCAAAAGAATTTTAGATGGTAAGGGTACGGTTTCTGATTTGACTACTATATTAGATGTATGCGAAACGATGAATGGTAAAACTGTGTGTGTATTTGCACCTGCAGTAAAAGATATTATCAAAAGTCTTGTTCAAAAATATAGAGATGAATTTGTCTCTTACATCGAAACTACAGAAAAACAAGGAGATGCAATCAATGGGTGAAGTAGTTAATATAACAGTTAATGGTGCTGCATTTGAAGCAGAAAAAGGGAGCTTACTCATAGATAAGCTTTTGGATGAAAATATCCATATTCCTCATTTTTGTTATCATCAAGCCTTAGGAAAAGATGGAAACTGTAGAATGTGTATGGTAGAGATAGAGGGTCAAAAAAGACCTCAAATTGCTTGTGATACACCTATAAAAGCAGGTATGGAAGTACGAACAAAAGGTGAAAACATAGAAAAAGTAAGAAGAGATATCTTAGAGCTTGAGCTTATTAATCATCCTATAGATTGTCCTACTTGTGATCAAGCAGGTGAGTGTAAACTTCAAGATTATTATATGGAATCAGGTTTTTATGAATCACGTGTAAATGTCGATGCAAAAACTCATCATGCAAAACGAATTGATCTGGGATCAAACGTGATGCTTGATAGAGAGAGATGTGTATTGTGTACACGATGTACACGATTTTGTTCTGATATTACAAAAACAAATGAACTGGCAGTATTAGGAAGAAGTGATCACTCTTATATAGGGACTTTCCCTGGTCGACCTTTGGACAATCCTTATGCTATGAATGTCGTAGATTTATGTCCTGTTGGAGCATTAACATCTAAAGATTTTAGGTTTAAGCAAAGAGTTTGGTTTATGAACTCTTTTGATGCTATTTGTAATGGTTGTTCAAAAGGGTGTAATATTACTGTTGATCATAGAAAAGAAAAATACAAAAATGATGAAATTTTTAGATTTAGACCAAGAAGAAATGATGCTATAAATGGATTTTTTATGTGTGATGAGGGGAGACTATCTTATCATGGAGAAAATGAAAATAGATTTACAACACCACTTTTAGAACATAATGAATCTAATAATGAAGATATTATTGCTAATATTTTTAAATATTTGTCAACTTCAAAAGAGTTACTTTTTTTAATTGGTCCTAATTTATCAACTGAAGAGATGAAAAATATCAATAATTTAGCTTCAAAACTGAATGTAACTATTTCAGGATATTCTCCTGATACTTTAGATGAGTTTTTTGGTGATGACTATCTCAAAAATAAGGATAGAGCTACCAATAGAGCATCTTTTAAAAAGATCGGAATTAATGAAGATGAAGCATACTTTAAAAAATCTTTAAATTCTGCAAGTGTTGTGATGATAATTGATAATACTTATTTTGAAAATAATTTAGCACTTTTAGAGGGTAAACGAATTATTTCTTTATTTTCTCATACTTGTAAAGTGGTTGAAAAATCAGATGTTGCTTTACCTATAGCTTCTTTTTATGAAAAAACAGGTACATATACAAATTGTGATGGGATAGAACAAAGAGTAGTTTCAAAAATGAAAAAAGATAATGGTGCCCTCACTATTACAACTGTATTAGAAAATCTTAAAGATATGATTGGGAAAGGGAAGCTATGAGTAGTGCTACAACAACGATATTAATTATAAATATTGCAATAGCAAGTTTACTAGCTGTTGGATTAACACCTCTTTTTGTATGGTGGGAGAGACGTATATCTGGATTTATGCAAGATAGATCTGGACCAAATAGATGTAATATTGGACCGCTAAGATTAGGTGGTTTGATTCAAAGTTTTGCAGATATGTTAAAGCTTGTCTTCAAAGAAGATTTTGCAGCAAGTCATATCAAACATACATTTTTATTTACAATTGCTCCTGGGATTGTATTCATTTGTTCATTTTTGACATTTGCTATGATTCCATTTGCTGATGCCCTTATTATCGATGGAAAGTCGCATATTATGCAAGCAATTCCTGCTGATTTTGGGATGTTATGGTTTATTGCATTTGCAGGTCTTTCTATCTATGGGATTATTTTAGGAGGTTTTGCTTCTAATAGTAAATATGCACTTTTAGGTTCTATTAGAGCTGCCTCACAAGTGATCTCCTATGAAGCGGCGATGGTTTTATCGCTTATCTCTATGATTTTATCATATGGTTCTATTCACTTAACAGATGTAGTTAATGCTCAAGCAGGTACATTTTTTGGAGTAGTTCCTATGTGGGGTGTATTTATACAACCATTGGCAGCTATGATTTTTATTGTATGTTCATTTGCAGAAACAAATAGAGCACCTTTTGATATAGCTGAGGGTGAGTCAGAGATCGTTGCTGGGTATCATACAGAATATTCAGCTATGAGATTTGGTCTTTTTCAAGTAGGTGAATATGCTGCTATGAGTGCATCGTGTGCGATTATTGTGACAGTATTTTTTGGTGGGTATCAAATCCCATGGCTAGATACACAAGCATTACAATCAAATATGAACTATGTGATGATTGCTATTATGATTTTATTACCATTGGGTGTATTTAATTTTACTCGATGGATGAAAAAAAATAATAAAGCGATTGGTTCTGATACTTCAAGAGAAAAAGAAACAAAGATTTTAACAGTAGCATTCTGGGGAATTGCAGTTGCTGTTGTTGGGATTTTAGCATTATTTTTATCTACAGGAATTAGTTCAAATGGATCTGCAATAGTTACAACAGTACTACAAGTAGGAGCTTTTTTAGTGAAGTTTTTTATGATGGCTTTTGTATATATTTGGGTGAGATGGACTGTATTGAGATTTAGATATGATCAGTTACAAATGTTGGGTTGGAAAGTATTATTACCATTATCACTTTTAAACATCATTGTAACAGCAACATTTATTGTAGTACAAGGAAGTTAGTATGGGAATAACAGTAGTAAAAAGAGAAGGAAAATCTTTTAAAGATAAGTTGTTTTTACCTGCAATTGCAAGTGGAATGGCTACAACTTTGAAACATTTTGTAACAAATATAAAAGATGTTGAGGGTTTGAAAACCACTCAATATCCTGAAGTACAACCTGATGATTTAAATGAAAGATATAGAGGAGTGCATAGACTTACAAAACATGAGGATGAGTCTGAAAAATGTGTTGCTTGTTATATGTGTGCTACGGCTTGTCCTGCATCTTGTATCTTTATAGAAGCAGAAGAGCGATTTGATGGGGTGGATGAAAAACGCCCAAAAGAGTTTAAAATAGATCTTTTAGAGTGTGTATTTTGTGGATATTGTGTAGAAGCTTGCCCTTGTGATGCGATTCGTATGGATACAGGGATATTTTCTTTTGTAGCACCTACACGAGAAGATTTTGTTTTGGATAAAAAAGCATTGATGAAAAATGAAAGATCAAAGGATTTGGATAATGGTTGATTTATTATTTATTGGATTGGCTTTGTTGTCAATAGGTGGAGCTGTTGCTATGGTAGCGTATTCAAATCCTATGTACAGTGCATTAGGAGTTTTGATCTCAATGTTAAGTGTTGCAGGAATTTTTGCATTGTTAAATGCAACATTTTTATTTATGGTTCAGATTATTGTATATGCTGGTGCTATTATGACTTTGATTTTATTTATTTTGATGTTTTTAAATATTAGAGAAGAAGATCTCCCAAAAGAGCCACACAAATTTACATTTATAGCATTGGGTGCTGTTGTTATGATACCTTTAAATGTATTAGTAATAAAAGCAGTGTCTAAACTTCCATCAAAAGATTTACTTTTGACCAATACAACATTTGGAGATATAGGACCTGTAGGGATACAACTCTATAACAATTGGCTGGTAGCATTTGAACTTATCTCTATACTCCTTTTAGTTGCACTCATTGGAGCTGTTGTACTAGCGAAAAAAAGAACAAAAAGAGTTAAACCAGTAGGAGAAGCATCATGATTTCAGTAACATCTTTAGCGTTTGTATCTATGATACTTTTTTCAATAGGTGCTATTGGGGTGATTTCAAGAAGAAATATATTTGTAATATATATGTCTTTAGAGATGATGCTCAATGGTGTAAATCTATTTTTAGTTACATTTGCACGGTACCATTTCAATATGGATCCACAAATTATTACTATTATGGTAATTGCAATAGCTGCTGCTGAAGCTGCTATATTTTTATCTGTAATTATTCTGTTATTTAGATCAAAAAAATCTCTTGATACAGATATTTTTAATACATTAACACAGGGGGAAAAATCATGAATACAAGCTTGTTAATATGGATAATATTAGCCCCTTTATTAGGTGCTATATTAAATGGTGCTTTTTATTTTTACAGTATTAAAAAGAAAAAGATCTCAGATTTAACATTTTCTTTAATAGGAACTATTTCACCATTTATTGCTTTTATAGTCACTTTAAGTTTATTTTTACGAATGAACGATGAGGGAATTATATTTAAACAAAACTTATTTACATGGTTAAATATTGATCAGTTAAATATTAATATGGCATTATTAGGAGATAATCTTTCAATATTTATGGCAATGTTTGTTACCTTTGTTGGGTGGATGATTCATATTTATGCTGTAGGCTATATGAAAGGTGACAAAGGTTTTGGAAAGTTTTTTGCTTATTTCAATCTCTTTTTAGCATCAATGCTTATTTTGGTACTTGCAGATAATCCAATCATTTTATTTATAGGATGGGAAGGTGTTGGAGTTTGTTCATACCTTTTAATCAAATTTTATTATGGTAAAAAAGAAAATGTAATCGCTGCAAATAAAGCTTTTATCGTTAATAGAGTAGGGGATTTTGGTTTTTTACTAGGTGTCGTTACACTTTTCTTTGCTATGGGTGAAGTTAATTTATCATTTGATTCTATTGAAGCAAACTTAGGAAATGCATCTCCAGAGCTTTTATCACTTGCAGGGTTTTTATTGTTCGTAGGTGCGATGGGTAAATCAGCTCAGATTCCATTGTATGTATGGCTTCCAGATGCAATGGCAGGTCCTACACCAATCTCAGCATTAATTCACGCAGCTACTATGGTAACAGCTGGTGTGTATATGGTTGCACGATTTCACTTTTTATATATTGATTTAGGTGATATTGGATTGTTTATCGCATATATCGGAGCATTTTCTGCTATGTTGGCTGCTTTTATAGCTACGAGACAAAATGATATTAAAAAGATTTTGGCATATTCTACTATGAGTCAATTAGGATATATGTTTATTGCTGTTGGTTTAGGGTTTTATTCTACTGGATTATTTCATGTCTTTACACATGCATTCTTTAAAGCAATGTTATTTATGGGTGCTGGTGGGGTTATTATGGCTTTACATCACCAACAAGATATCTTTAAAATCGCACAACATAGAGCATCATTACCTATCATTGGATTTACATTTTTAATAGGTGTAATTGCTATTTCAGGTATCCCTCCATTTTCAGGATTTTTCTCAAAAGATGCCATCTTAGCAGCTGCTTTCCAAGAGGGTGAATATCTTATTTGGGCGATGGCAATGTTTACTGCATTTTTAACTGCATTTTATATGTTTCGATTATATTTTATTGTATTTGTGGCACCATCACCAATACAAAAAAAATATGTATACACACCAATGACAGTAACGATACCATTATTAATATTAGCTATTGGTGCATTTGGAGCTGGATTTTTAAACTTTCCTGCTATTTTTGGTGGTGAACATTTTGTAGACCATTGGTTAAGTCAATTGGATTCTAAAACAATTCATTTGAGTCACTCTACAGAGTATATTTTGATGGTTTTATCTGTAGCAGTTGCGGCTTCTGGAATCTTTGTTGCATATAAGAAATATGCAAATTTTGATGTTATGAAACCTGAAGAAGAGGTTGGATTGATTGGAAATAAATTTTATGTTGATGAGATTTACGATGTTGTTTTTGTAAAATCATTGAAAAAATTATCTACTTTTGTAGATAAGGTACTTGACGAAAAAATTATTGATGGGTTTATAATGAACTCCGCAAATGGTTTTGTAAACATAGGTAAAAAAGTAGCAATGCTACAAAATGCCAATGTGAGATTTTACGCTGCTTTTATGCTTATTGGTATGACATGCGTATTTGTTTATATATATATTACATTAGGATTATAGTATGAGTTCAGATATACTTTCGTTTATAATATTTTTACCAGCAGTTGTTGCATTTGGTTTGATGATGACAACAAGAGATGTAAATACCATTAGAAATATAGCATTTTTAACTACGACAGTGATTTTAGCTTTAGTATTAAAAATCTATATAGAGTTCGAACCAAGTGCAGGGATGCAGTTCGTGACTAATGTCCCTTGGATTGAATCATATGGTATTAACTATTATGTTGGATTAGATGGTTTTTCACTCACTATTTTGATGATGATCGCTGTTTTAATTCCCACAGCATATTTACTTCTTTGGGAAGGGAAAACCAAAGGATATTGGATCAATATGTTATTGGTTCAAGCAGGGGTGACAGGGACACTTCTTTCTTTAGATGTTATTTTATTTTACTTCTTTTGGGAAGTGATGCTATTGCCTGTATTTTTAATGATTGGTTCGTATGGTTTTGGAGATAAAGTAGCAACTACTATCAAAGTTACTGTATATACAATGGCTGGATCGTTGTTGATGTTTATTGCTATTGCATATTTAGGTGTAGCATACAACAATGAGTTTGGTACATGGTCATTTGCATACAATGAATTAGTAAAGATTACTACTTTGGATTATACTACTAGAGTATGGTTATTTTTAGCTTTCTTAACTGCTTTTGCTATTAAAATCCCACTTTTTCCTTTACATACTTGGATTATGGAAACATACAAAAATGCACCTACTGGGGCTGTGTTTTTACTTTCATCTATTATGGCAAAATTAGGAATCTATGCTGTTGTACGATTTATGATTCCTATTTTTCCTGAAGTGTATGTAGAGTTTTCTATCTATTTTGTTTCTTTAGGATTATTCGGTTTAGTATACTTTGGTATTGCTGCATTTATGCAAGATGATATCAAAAGAATGTTTGCATATGCATCTGCTTCACATCTGAGTTTTATAGCAGCAGGTATTTTTTCACTCAATGAATATGGTATCAATGGAGCATTATATTTAGTAATTGCCCATGCTATCTCTACAGGGGCTTTATTTTTACTTGTAGGATTACTCCACGAACAAACTGGATTTAAGACTATGAAAGATTTGGGTGGTATTGCTTATCAAGCACCTGTATTTACTTTTGTATTTGCTATTATGTTATTTGCAAATATAGGACTTCCTGGTACAAATGGTTTTGTATCTGAGCTTTTAATTATTTTTGGTATTTATGAGTTTCATCCAGTTCTTGGATATATAGCTGCGACGAGTGTAGTTATAGGAGCATCATATATGTTATGGATGTTTCAAAAAGCTATATTACAAGATAGACCAAAAGATGCTCCTGCATTAAATATGAGAGATTTAAAAATAAAAGAGATTATTGCATTTGTTCCATGGGTATTTTTGGTATTTTTAATGGGGTTATATCCTGATATTTTTATAGATAAATTCGAGCCTACTGTTACACATTATTTAACAGATATTTTACAAATCGGAGGAACAAAATGAGTGAATTTTTTTATCTAATACCAGCTATAACTATCTTGGTTGGTGCTCTTGTACTTATGTTTATGAGTATGTACGAGCGATATGAAACAAAAGATTTTATTATTGTTTCTACAGTTTTTTTAGTAATCGCTTTAGGGTTTTCTTTTGCTAGGTTTTCAGATTCTTACTCTGTTCAACCTTATAGTGATCTTATTAACAATGTTTTGATATTTGATACATTTTCAAATTATTTTGATATTTTATTGATTTTGGGAACAATTTTAACACTTTTAATTGGTGAGCACTATTTTCAACATAGAGCATTCTTCAAAGGGGAGTTTTTCTCTATTTTATTATTTTCCTTATTTGGAATGATGATTTTATCAAGTGCAAATGAATTGATTACCGCATATATAGCACTAGAAATTGCATCTTTTGCTGTGTATATTATGGTTGGATTTAATACAGAAAATTCTAAAAGAGTAGAAGCTATCTTTAAGTATTTAGTACTTGGTGCTTTTATAGGAAGTTTTTATCTTTTAGGAACAGTTTTAGTATTTGGTGCAACTCAAAGTACAAACTTAACAGAGATAGGTACGTATATATCTACACACAGTGGCGATGATATGATCTTAGTCTATATTGGATTGACACTGATCTTATTTACATTTTTATTTAAAATTGCAGCATTTCCTTTCCAATCTTGGGTTTTAGATATCTATAGAGGTGCCCCTATGATTGTGACAGCATATATGGCGTCCACTTTTAAAATAGCAATTTTCTCATTTTTTATGAGAGCTATCTTACAAGATTTTGCCCCTATTATAGACTTTTGGGATGGTATTATCTCTGTAATTATAGTATTTACTTTAGTATTTGGTACATGGTTAGCGATTACTCAAAATATCGTAAAAAGAATGTTAGCAGCTTCTTCTATTGTACATACAGGATATTTACTTTTAGCATTTATCGCTTTAAGTTACAAAGATGGTGAGATTTTAAATATTGATGCTTCATACGCTACGATGTTTTATCTTTTTGCATATTTATTATCTGCATTAGGTTCTTTTGGATTGGCTTCTCATATCATCTCTGAAACAAATGTAAAAGTAACATATGATGATTTTAAAGGATTAGCAAAACAGCGACCATTTTTGGCAGCGATGATGACTATATTTCTATTTTCACTTGCAGGTATTCCATCTACCGTTGGATTTATAGGAAAGTTTTATGTATTTACTGAAGCTATCAGTGCAGGATATACAGCACTTACAATTTTAGCTATTATGGCTACTATCGTATCTGTATATTACTACTTTAAACTTATCGCTATGATGTATTTTTATCCACCAAAATCTGAGTGTATCTCTGAAGAGTTTAATGATAAAAGAGTTTCAACATATGCGATTGCATTTGTAGCTATTTTGACTGTTTTAGGAGGAGTTGGTTCTGCTATTGTCTTCTTTATTCCAGTGATGAATATTGACTCTCTTATAGCACTTACACAAACATCTGTGCAGTCTTTGTTTATTGGACGATAATTAACAAAACTTATTTAAGTTTTCATATTTTAAAAAGAGGTAGATTTATCTACCTCTTTTTTTATCATCGCTTTTAACTAATTCATTAATTCAAACAATAACTGCAATAGTGTACCGCTGGTAATTTGATATGACAGTCTAAAAGATTGATAAAGGCTTTAAATAAGGGATTTTTGGTTGTTTTAGGAGTTGTTAAAAGGGTATATTGGCGACCCCAGCAGGATTTGAAGAGATAGCTACAAACCCTATATATAAAGTATTTTGTTTGCTTATACATAGAGTGTACCGCTATTTTGTACCGCAATAGTTTTGTACTGTATTTAGTGGTAATTTTTACTACTTTATTGAAAATGTAACTAAAATATGATACCATTAGTTTATGAGTAAAAAAGATAAATTATTAAAAAAGTTTTTAATGAGTCCTATAAAAAAAGATTTGACTTTTACTGAACTAAGTACATTGTTGATAGCTTGTGGTTTTATAAAACTAGAGGGTTCAGGTTCTGCTGTGAAATTTTATAACAAAACTAAAGATGTTTTGATTAATTTACACAAACCACACCCTAGTGATATATTAAAAACATACATAATTAAACAAATACAGGAAAAAATAAAGGATATTTGTGATGAGTAATACAATAGAATATAATGATTATATAGGAAGTGTTGAGTTTTCTAGTGAAGATAAATGTTTTTTTGGAAAAATAGAGATGATAGATGATCTCATTACATTTGAAGCAACAAATGTAGATGAATTAGAGACAAACTTCAAAAATGCAGTTGATGAGTATATATTAACTTGCAAAGAACTCAATAGAGAGCCTCAAAAAGCTTTTAAGGGAGTTTTTAATGTACGAGTACAGCCTGAATTACATAAAAAGATATATAAAGAAGCTTTAAAAGCAGGTAAATCCCTTAATAGTTTTGTTAATCAAATTTTGGATAAAAATATAGGAACTGTAAAATTAGGTTGAACAATTTGAATTAAAATTTGAATTTATATAATCTTCTATTTGAGATAATTTCCAAACCGTGACTTTAGCAGTCAGTTTGGTTGGAGATGGTAAGATTCCAGCCTTCACATATCGGCGTACTGTTGATTCACTGATTGAAAGCAATTGCACAACTTGCTTGATTCTAATTAATTGATTAGGATTACTCATATTCTTGTACCTCTGCTTCTATTATATCATCACTTGTATTTTTTAACATATATTGTCCATTTTGGCTATCTATTTTAAAGAGTAATATCTCTTCTCTATTAAAATCAGGATGCATTACATCTTTCCAACCAATGCCAGGAATTGGTATATCTTTTAGATAAAAATCTTCAAGCCATTTGATCCCTTTCTCAAACTCCAGCCACTCTTTTATACGATCACTTGTATCTTTAGCTTTTCTAAAATCCCATCGATAATCAGCTTTTTCTTTTTGCTTTTCACTCTGATTTGAATTATTATTATTATAATTTTTAATTATCATTTTTTTATTTATTTTTGCATAATTTTCAAAATTTAATATCGCATTTTTCATCTCAGAAAACTTAAAATCCTTTGAAATATTGTGATTTTTCCATAATTCGAAGACTTTCTTAGTACCAAATTTCTTAAAATCTATTGAATAATCAATCTGCTGAATATCAATGGAAATAGGGTGTATACGCTCACACCATTGTCTCCATTTTTTCAAGATAAAAGTCTTACTTTTGAATTTTATTTCTTTGTTTTTAAAATAATCTTTGAAATTATTATACTCATTTTGAGCTTTTATTGTTACTTTATTCTTACTATACCTCTCAAAAATATCTTCAATCTCAGTTCTATTTAAGCTTACTTCTTCTTTTTCAAAGATCATATTAAATTTATTTTTTAAGTTTTTCTTAAAGATAAAGCAATCTTTCCAGCTTTTTCCTGAAAACCAAGTGAGATAACCCGCTTTCATTAGTCTCTTAAAATGTCTGTAAATAGTATCAATCTTAATCTCAAAATTATATTTTGTTTTTAAAGTTTACCTTACTAAAGTCTTAGAAATCCACAATCCTCCCATATGAGGTTGAACCCATTTTTGAGATTTAAGGTAAGTTAAAGCTTCATAAATAAGAAGTGAAGTTGAATTTAATTTTGCATTTTCCATTCTAGAATACCATCAGGAGTTGAACAAGACTATTTTCCAACTTTTCTTTCTTTGTTTCGATTTTATTTTCAAGATCGAGATTCGAAAAATTTATACCTATCTTGAGACATAAATCTCTTATTTCATCATGATTAAATCCACTATCTTCTAAAACTATCTCCATTTTCTTAGGATGTCTAGCTGAGATTCTTCTAAGATCTTCGATGATTAGATCTTGATTTTCCTGTTCTTCAGTTTGATTTAAGTATTCGTTTCTATTATAGTTCACTATATCCCGATGAATTGAATTAGGTCGCTCAGCGTTAAGCTCATTCCTCGTATAGGAGACCAGCCGTTGCACGATAAGCTTCACAGCATTTTCCACATTCTCATATGAGAATACTCTTTTGATACCTGAGAGATAGCGTTTGTTTTTCAATGTTTTTTGCAGTTTTCTAAGACCAGAATTATAGTAATCATCGAAATTATCGCTTACTATTCCATTACTTCGCAGAATTCTCTGCACATTTTCCTTCAAAATAATTGAATTTTGCTCAAAATCGCCTAAAAAACTGTCAACTGTTTGGTATTTTCTTGATATTATTTGTATGTCTGTCATAAATTCCCTTTATTAATGTCATTTTGATATATTTGATATTATATATCAAAATGACATTAATGTCAATAGAAATTAAATTTTAAAACTTAATTTGTTATAATTAATTTAATAGTGATGTATATATCATCTCGATATATACATCACTATATATCAAAATGACATTATTGTCAATAGTAACGAGGTGACTTTTTTTGAAAAATTTACAATTTTCTGATATTTTAGACCGGCTTAAAATTTTTTTTAGCGTTAAAACGAATAAAGATTTAGCTTCATTAGTGCAAATAATCGAAGCACAAAAATTTAATAGTTGGTCAAGTCGGAATACGATTCCAATTCAAGAATTATATATATTGGCAAATAACCATAATATTAATTTACATTGGTTGCTTACAGGCGTTGGTAGTCCTGATGTAGATGTCACTAGTATTATTCAATCAGATGAAGCGGTATCAGGTAATATCAGGCTAGCACAAATAATTGCTGAAAAAGAAATAAAAAAAGATGAATTGAATAATATTTTAAAGAAATTTATAGAAGATAACTCGACCGCAAAAAATAAACAAGAACTTTTAGAATTAATATTAAAATCAATACAAAGACAGAAAGGTCGAAGCTTATTTAAAAAAATATTCAATAAATTAACAGGTAGTTTTGATGGTTTTTTAGTTGCATTATATTGTTTGATTAAGAGTATAGAACAAGTTGAGATTAGTGATAGAAAAGATTTTGATCAAATATTAAAAGATTTTAAAATTCCAACCGATATTGAAAAAATGTTTTTTAAATCGCATCTAGATATACTTAAAGTTCAAGATTTTTTTCAATCAGAAGAAATGGAAGAAATAGATGTAATTGAAATCAAATATAATTCCTCTCTTCTTTGTAAACATATTAAAAATCAATTATCAAAACCGAATCAATTTTTTTTAAATAAACTTGAATGATATTTACTTTGATAATCTTGTGTCTATAAAATGACGATAAGCATTTGTACTTAATTTTATAGGTGTTTTTTCATTCATCAATTTAGAAATCGCTACTGTATTTATACCCAACTTATAATAATATCTAATTTCATCTATAAAATCATCAAGTATACTTTTTTTTCTTTTTTTAGTTTGTATTATTTCTTGTGTCATTTTATTTTCCTCTATTTTTAATCTTTATATCTATATTCACATTTATATTTTATTTATTATCACACACATCATCAACAGAATTGAAGAAATTATCCATCGCAGGATCATCACCTGTATTCTTTTTTGTTGCATTAGCTGTTACAGGTGCTGGTGTAATTGGTTTGTTTATTTTTTGTTTTATTTTTACAGTTTCTACTTTTGTATTGGCAGTAGTTACAGCTACATTTTTATTTCTATTTATGTAGTTATAGAGTGCAGCTCTACTTATCTGCACTTTGTTATTTTTCAAAAATTCTAATATCTGCTCTATGGTATAATTTTCAAAATACAAATCCATTATTTCATCTTTATAATTTAGCAGTTTTGAGACTCTTTTTTTTGCTTTATTACTTTTTTTGAATGATTCTAATGTTTTCATATTTTTTACCTTATTTATTTTTCTTTTGGATGATAATTTTTCCATTTTCAAATTCATGAAAAGTAATATTCTCACTTTTTTTAAAGATTAATTGAGTGATATCATCATTGCCAGCCACTTGAAAATTAACATTGTTCATAAAATAATCTAAATTTGAATCTTTAGATACACCACTTTTCTCTGCTTGTGCTTGTTGTGTTGTCTGTTCTGATGAATTGCTATAACTGTAATATGCACCTATACCTATAAATGCAGCTGTAAATGATATAACAGAGCTCATAATTACAGCAGTTACAATCGATTTAAATTTAAAGTTTTTCATAAACGATTCAAGATTATTGATCTGCTCAAATGTATCCATCACTTCAACAGATTCAAATATCTCTCCATATTTATCATACTTTTTTGAAGCTGCTTCAAGCTTTTTAAATTCTACTTTTCCTAAATTAGCATTTATTGTTGAATCTATTTTTGTTGAAATTTGATTTTCTATTTTTTTAATATCTATTTTTTTCTCAATATTCTCATACACATCAGAATAATCATGCATCTTAATCTTAGAGAGTAGATCCAATATCTTTGATAACTCTCTATTCTTTTGTACTTTATCTACAGCACTCTCAAGCTCTTTTGCAGAATATGATAGATTGCTTACTAATGATTCAACACTATCTATTGATATCTCTATTTTATCATTTGATTTTTTACTTATTTTTTCTTCTTTCTCTTTTGTTTTTGAGGTGATACCCTCATCAGAAAGCGTTTCAATTGCATCAAAATCAAATCCATCTTTCTCTATTTCCTCTTCAAAATCATCAAAATCTCTCATTTTTTTATCCTTTTTTTATGTTTGTACCTTTATTCACAAATTTAGAAAAATTAGCTAAAAAAGATAAAATACTCATATCTCAACGATATGGACTTTTCTTACTTAGGCAAGCAATCTATTGAGTAAAATTGTGAAAGTGTCTTGTAGGGTAGGTTTTTATTAAAGATTTTTTGTGATTTTCTTCTCATGTCACGATTTTTTTACTCTGATTGAAAATAAAAATTAATTATTAAAAAAAATAAGAATAAAAAGAAAACTTTCAAAATCAGAAAAAAAATGTGAATACAAACGGAAGTGCGTAAGGATTGTTGATAACACTCTTCATTTAGAGTAGATTGATAAGCATCTACAGTACAATAGATGCCTATATTTTTTTACTTCTGAACCAACAATAACATCAATGTCACAATTGTAACACTCACACATACAACATGTGTAAATACTGCTTCTTTATTTTGATAACAAAAGAATGCCCCTATATTTCCAGAAAAATATGTATTTTTCCATCTCTCTTCACTTATATCTTTTATAAGTATCATTATTATTAAGAATGCTGGTGCAAGATGCATCGCCATGAGAAATTCGATATATAATTTTAGAAAATAAAAACAAAAACCAAGAAAAAAGATAAAGATAAAAAGTAAAATTTTCTTTTCGATATTTCTTCTTTGATTATTTTCGAAAAACAGAATTGCCATCGAAAGGGAGGTGAATATAGTTATGGCAGACACCAATACATTACTATATCCATATCTATTTGTATCTACATTGAAGCTCAAATGCACTAGAAAAGCAAGAGATATTAGAAACATGGGTAAATATTTATATAGAAATACTCTCCAGTATGCAACTTTTTCAAATACTTCATCTGTTATAATTTCGGTCGATAATCTCACATGATTTTTATCAATTCTCTCTAACTCAACATCTTTTCTATTTTTTTTCATCATCCAAAGCAATAGTGCTTTCCCTGTACTGAGATGCTCAATCTCTCTCTTTTCTATTTGCATAATTTCCCCTTTGTATTTTTTAATATGTTTGTGTCTATTTCCTCAAGAACCAAGAGCAAACCCTCAGATAATTGCTCTCTATTTTGCTCTTTGAATACCATATTTTCAAACAAATCTTTTGCTTTTGATAAGGTCTTGATATATTTACCAATCAAAACCACCTCTATATTACTATTTGAAGCTCTAACAGCTACTGCTAATTTCTGTAAATATTTACCAATTGTCTTGATTTCTTTCGTAAAATTCATATCTTTTCCTTTTTTGTGTTTATACCTCTATTCACAAATTTTTGATTTTAATTTCAATATAAATGATAAATAAGATCATAAAAATAAAAGGAAATAGTAAATCATAAAAACTGCTTGTGAGTGATAATATCACCAAGAGTAAGAAGAAATATAATAGTAATCTCATCCACAATTTGATAAAAGATGATTTTTGTTTTTTGATCTCTCTTTCTCTAGTTTTCAACTGCTTAAAATCTAAGTTGTTTGTAATAATTGATTCATAAAATACAATCAAAGATGTCATAAAAAATACAAAAATTGTTGAAACATTCAAAAGCAAATATAAAAATTGTTTCATTTCATTTGACAAATCAAAGGTATTAAATTCAATCAGGAATTTTGAGATAAAAAATACAGCTGATGGTACAGTAACCATAAGAAAAAAATACAAGAAATATCTTCCATATTTATGAAAATCTTTTAATGATATATAAAGTGCTAAGTTGCTGTCAATTTGTTTGCTGAAGTACAGGGCAAGTCTATTTGCCCCTGATAATTTTAATTCGTTTTTATTTTCCATAATTTGTTCCTAAAGTTTTATTTTGTGTGTTTCGTGTTGCATCGCATCAGTCATTGAGTCAAGTGATGAACCTGCACCTATTTCGAATAATTCCATAACAGAAGAGTGCATCGTAATTATGATTTTATAGATAATAACAACACTGAAAAGGGCAATACCTACTTCAACTAATCCGTCAAAGAAATAAATTTTCATAATCTCCCATTGTGAAGCAGTTGATACATTGATATTTTCAAGCATACCTAAAATAACTCTTTTACTGATAGATTCACCTAAAATAACAAGTAGTGAATGACTTGTCATAGCTAGCCATATACTGAGAGGAAATAGTGGTAACTCTAACATTGTTGATAAAATTTTGATTGAATACTTTGACACTTGTTCGATGTTGTGCTTTAAAAAAAGCAAGGGTAAAATAAAGACCGATGCAAAGTGATAAATAAATATCTTGATAATGATTGTTAAGAATCTACCCAACCCTATCAAAAATATACCTAGCACAGGAACTAGTGCTATCAATGTTATAGCAGCTTCGTACCCGTACGCCATACCTATAAGCTCAGGGAAAAATTTCCCAACAGCACCAGTAGCAGCTGCTCCAATTATTGTGTAATAAATTTTATTTAACACACTTTCATCATCTTCTGTAACTTCTAAACCAAGAGCTGCACCAGTAGCAGCACCGATGACCATACCGTGGTCTTTTGCAATATTATAAATAGTTGAACTTCCAGGGACTAGAAGATATGGAATAGTAGATAAGAACGAATGAATAGCAGAATCCATTAAGTTTGCTGATTCAAGATTATCTTTTATATCATTGTCTTTTTTAACTAGACTTCCTATATGTTCAGTTTGCATAATTGTTACAGGTAGTCCCAAAATCCCTAATGGTCCAAAATCCCGATTTAGTTCATACTGAAATTTGATCAAAGTTTTAATGATTTTTATTTTTCCATCATCCGCATTATTTAATTCAGTTGTCGCATTTGCAAGTGCTGTTACATAGTCATCATACTGCTTATTGAGTATCGGTAGCTTGCTGTTAGCTCTACCACAAGCTGATAATAATATCTTTGGATAAAAACTTCCTTTTACCATTGAAGGATCTTCATAATAATAATTTTTAACAATTCCACCATTTTCAAGAGGTCGATAATAAGTAGCTCCATTTCCATTATGGATATTTTCAGCGTAAAAGCTTAGTTCTGAGAGAGGATAATCATTTGTTTTAACTTCCATCAGGTGCGATACTAATTCTTTATCGTAGGTATTTTTACATACTTCTAATATATTTCTATTAATGTTGTAATATTTTACAGTTTGTAGTTTACTCGCAGAATTATGAATAATATCATTGGTATTACTGAGTCCAGCTCTCGAAATTAAGCTATCCATCTCACTGTCAACAATTGCAGTTGACGCATCATTCGCCCAGTTCATAAAGATATAATAACCGACTCGTTCAAATTGCTGATAATTTGACTTCATAACACTGTATTCTTCAATAGTTCCAGCATTTCCAGCGGTTGTGATATCTTCTCTCCCAACAGGTAAAAATAAAGCAGTCCCAATAAATAAAGCAGCGATATAAGGTATTTTCTTATCGTGATCTTGTTTCTTTTCAATTTTATTAACAAGTGGCATCGCAACACTTCGACCAAGTCCCCAAGCAGCAAATAATGCTACTAACATCCATAAGTAAATCATAGATAAATCACTCAATTTCGCATAAACATCAGATATTGTAGAAGCTTTTGCAGATATAAAGTCACTGTTGTTGCTTGTTGTATTGATTGGTGTTCCATCTATTGATGATAAATCCATCATTGAAGGATTTGTAATTTGAGAGTTATAGCCATCTTGAAGTTGAACACGATTCGTTGATTTGGTTGATTGTACATCTATTATATCTGTGTCAGTTAAAACAGCAGATAAGAGTATATCACTAATATTTAGATAGTTATTTCCTGCATAATTTGTGATTGAGTCTTTTATATCTGTTTTTTGAGCATAGAGTTCACTGTAGATAGCTTCACTTGTACTGATTATATTAGCATTCTCAGTTTTAGCACCTATTTTATCTTTTTTTAAATACTCTTTGCAGCCAGCTGGTATACTTAACTGATAATATCCGATAGGATTGTATTGATTATTTTTCTCTGCAATTGCACATGTATATGTTCCATTTCCTAAATTTACATCATACAAAGCTGAAGTAAGATTTGTATCAGGTATATAAGTTTTACACTTGAATACTTCCATTGGTGAAGCATCTGCACTTGTGAGATTGTCAGCACATAGCTCTTGTGTCATAGGAGTTGGATTCATCTCCTCTTCTGTTGTGTAGATACCTTGTTTTTTGAGGGCATCAAAGTTTAATAATGGTAAGTTATCATTTCTGTACTTATCCGTATCACCTTTTTTAAAATCTTTCTTGATCTCTTCTCTATCATAGGTATTAACAGCAAATGAGCTTGAAATAAATATAATAACAAAGAGTAATTTTTTAATCATTTCTTTTCCTTTTTCCTTTTTTGTGTTTGTACCTCTATTCACAAATTTAGATTTTTTGACATAAAAAAAGAGAAGATAAATATCTCCCCTTTTTTCTGAAAAAGAATAATTTAATTTAATTTTTTAACTTACCATTCGTCCTCCTCAATTTTGATTTCCTCATCTGTAAACATGAACAGATTAGGTAACGCTGAAAATAGTTCATTTCGTTCAATAAAATCAAGCTCAAGCTCTCTATCTCCAGCAAGAGAGTTAAACTCTTGTTTGAGTTCTTTTCTCTCTTTTAAACTTAATAATTTCATTTTATTCTCAACGACTTGTTTATTTACCATATAATCTTGAAATAAAAACTCAAGCTTAACCTCTTGAAGATTGTTCTCCTCTTTAAAATTACGAACCTCATTACCGCCTAACTTTTTAGCATTCTCAAACTTTTTCCAAAGCTTATACTCATCAAGTTTTGAAACTTTCTTTTTATGAGCAAATAGATCAGCAAAAGTTAAATTTTTTAAATCTTCAGTTTCCTCATCGATAACATATTTTATGGAGTAAAATTCGGATAAATCAATCGGATAAGTCTTTTCAGCGATTATCTTCAGATCAACCTGAGGTGTATAACCTTTATAGAGGGTTTTATGATTTGGAATGTAACAAATATGTTCAAACTTTTCACCTAAGCCATTCAACAGGTCAGCGTAAACAGTATTATATTTTTCATTTTTCACTGAATACGATTTACTCTTTTTATTTTGACTAGCGACATCTACGCTTTCAGATTCTTCTTTATATGTAAATTGCGTTTCACCTATGGTATTGCGTATTAAGTTTACAGTCTCTTCCTCAATAACTGAGAAATATATCCAAGCAAATGCACTTGATGTAAGCAGCTGCTGGAGAGCTTTATCATCTTTTGGAACATATTGAATTGCGGCACACATTATCCCACCTTTAGAACGAATAAGAGTAAATAATCTTTTCATCGATGCTTTATCCATGACAGTTGCAAATGAGAGAAACTCATCAAGAGCTAACAAAGTAAAATCCTTTTTTGTATCAGGCATAGAGGTCATCACTTGTGATAAACACGCTGTAAAAGCTGAAAATAGGGGAGTGAGTGACTTCTCATGTTCAGGAATATTATCTAATATCAATTTACATTGATGTCTCTTTGCTAAAAAGTCTTTGATCATGAATGTTTTTTGTTTTGGATTTTGCATCTGAAACGCCATTATCTCCAGTGGCTCTAGTATAGCTTCCATTGTTCCCTTGATATCTTTCATTGAGTTTTGTGTTCCTGACTCCATCTCAAGAAATAAATCCTTAATTGCTTTGATGAAAAACAACCACTTTTTATCATTTTTTTCATTTTTATATTTGGTTTTAATTTTGATTGATAACTCATTATAAATTCTATTTGATGCAGCTGTAAAAAAGTCTTTTTTATCACCCATTATTGCATTTGCGTAATTCTCAAAGAATGTTTTTATAATTCCCTCATCTTCCTCCATGACATTCCACAAAGAACCTCTTGTATCAAATGGTGAAAATAAAATATCATGTCTTTTTCTATAGAATTTTTCTACAAAGTCACCAGCTTTTACTTGATGTATCACCGCTCTTGAATAAAACTTTTGACTTAATAATGAAAAGTAAAATTCTGATTTACCACTTCCCATCTTTCCAACCAATAAGAGTGATTGAGTAAGGTTTAAAGGGGTGAAGTGAAGCTGTGTACTCTCTGCTTTTTTAACCAAGAAGTTAGGTATTTTACACTCTTCTTTATAATCATCATCAAATCTAAATTCATCAATAAAAACAGTTTTTTTCTCTGATTTAGTAAAGAGACGCTTTAACTCTTTTAATGTAGCCCATTTATAGCCCCTCACAATCTCTCTAGGGTTCGCATAACTACTAAATGCGTTCTTATGAGCGTACGGAAAACGAGCATACACAAATCCGTTCTTTTCTTTGAATTTGAAAAAAAATGATAAAATAAACGCTCCAATTAATAGATATATTAATTCTGTCATCTTTGGTTCTCCTCTACATTTACAAGGTTAATATTTAACTTTTTAATAATAGATGATAACAATATAAATAAAGGCTCAGGCATTGTTATATTAACAACACCATCAACTATATCTATATCCATATCTTCAGTCAATTTTTCCATACTCATCTCTACTGCTTCCTCTTTTACATGTTCTTTTACACTCATATAAACCTGATTTTTACTACTCATGTTTTATCCTCTTTGTCTTTCTTGTGATGATTCTTTTTGCTTTTCTGCAAGATTCAAATCATTCTTATCTATATTCACATTATTAGCTTTCTCTTCTAGCTTCACCTGTAGTGATAAATTTTGTAAATGTTCTGCGAATTTATGAAGCTCTTCGGGGTTTAATTTTCCATCTTTATCAATAAGTCTTTCAAATGATTTTTCACTTGATAAGTCTTTGACTCGTTCTGTTAACTCCTCTTTTTCTTTTTCAGGTAGGGCATACACCTCTGTACCTTTGTTCTTTGTTTCGATCTGTTCGACTGTTTTTTCAATGTTATTGTAAAGTGTTTCTTGAGCGTATTTATCTACAAATTTGAACTCACCTACAGTACTCTGCTTTAATATTCCAGCTTTTTCAAGCTCTTTTGCATTTCTTAATGAAGCTTCTTTGAATTTTTCAACTATTTCAGGATCAACACCATTAGCTTTTGCCTTTTCAGTCCACTTATCAAGTGATTTTGTAGATATACCACCAAATGCTACTGCTGAGATGTTCATGAAGTTTCTGTTTGGTTCTGCTGACTTTTGATTGACACCTTGAAGCTCTTTCCATTTTCCCATCATCTCTTTTTTAACTGCTGGGTCTTTTAAGTTGATAGTTGGAGTTCTATCCATAGTTACTTCAGGTTCTGCTGAATTTTGCTTGAGAGGTTGCACCAGCTTTTTAGATATCTCTTTTACTTCTTGAGCTTTTTCATGTATATTATCTTTCTTTTCCAATAGCACTTTATCCTCAAATGCTAATTTTTGAGTCTCACTCATCGCTTTATAGGCTTTATTCTCAAGTAAAATATCTATCTTATCAACTGCATTCATACCCTTAGTTAATGCTTTAAAATCTTCGATTGATTGGTTTGGAGCTGCTTCTTTTTTAGCATAAACATCTATTTTCTCTTCAAGTTTTTTGATAATGGCACTCATATCATTAATCTTATTGTCTTGTGTTGATAGTTTTTCGACATTTACATCATAGACCTCTTTGTGTTGATTAGCCTGTACTGTTTGAGCTAAAGCTGTTTTAGCTTCAGTTGGATTGAGTCCCATTTTTGCTGCTTTTTTCATAAATTCATCTTGAAGTAATTTATCACCGAGTTTTGTATCACTGAGTTCTGTTATATTGTTATTTCTCACAAATTCTTTTGCTAGAGGAACTAATTTCTTATGTACTGATTGATTCAAATCCAAATCTTTTAATGGTGGAGCTTTGTTAAACTCTTTCATTTGATACTTTTCAAGATATTTATCTAAACTTTTGTTACTGACTGCATTTTCTTTGACTCTATCAAAGTAATTGTCTACTCTTTGAGCCATATTCTGAAAAATATTGTTAGTCTTATTGGCAGCACTTATGAGTAAACCTCTTAATCCTTTTGGACGATTAACAGCTTCAAGAAAATTATCTTTCATATTATCAGGAACTAAATCACTTCTAGCGAATCTTGAGAGAGTTTTTTTATCATTTTTAGATATGGCTGTATCTAGTTTTTGACTCATCATCTTGGATACTGTAGCAGTAAAGTTTTTATTATCGATAAGATTATTACCATTTACTACACGACTAGGGTTATCTCTAATTTGACTTAATGTCTTTTCACTTAACTGTGATAAATCAACTTTTTTATTCATAAATTTAGCACTTTTTACCTCACCATTTTTGATTTTTATATCAAGAGGTTCATCGTTCATGAGTACTGTGTATTTTTTTGCAATTAAATCCATTTTTATTTCTCCTCTTCATTTAATTTTTCAATTACAGGTGTAACCTCTTTTAAAAAATATGTAGCACCTTTGATAGCTATAGCTTCATCATTCTCATCATTAAATGTAATTAAAGAGTGTAACAACACCTCACCCTTATCATGTAGATCAATAATAAGATGTTTATCTATCCAACACACACGATTGTCATCTAATTCCTCAATGGCATTTTCTAATTCTCTAATTAACTCTAAATTTCTCATAATTCTATATCCTTATTTTTATTTTGTTTGTTTTTTTGCATTTTTGCACCATTTTCTGCTTGTTTAATATCATCCATTGTTATGATAATTTCTTCTCTATATTTTCCAATGTCTCTATCTGTATCATCATTAAGTCTTTCAAGCTCATCTCTTCCTCTTCGTTCTCGCTCTCCTGTGGTATCAATTTCTCTATGAGCATCTCCAACATCTCGAACATCGCTGATGTCTGCTTCTGCTGTTCTATCTGATTGTTTACAAGTTCTTGTAAAAGCTTTAACTCTGTCACTTCCTCTTCCATTTTCTAACTTCTCCTCTATTTGATTTCTATCTATATTCACAAATTTTTCTTTTAATTTTTCAACAGATTTGAACATCTTTTGAGTGTCTAGCTTTGTTTTTTGAAGATTTTCAATGAGTATATTATCCATAGTTTTTAGCTCTTTTTTTTGTTTTTCTTGAGCTTTTTTTACTTTTTTATAAAGAGATTCAATTTTAATTTTTGGAATACTTTTACTTTTTTTATCTTGATTTTTATTCATTTTTACAGCTATCTTTGCAGCTATATTATCAGTTGTTTTGTGATATTTATTTTTAATTTGTTTTTGAGTTTTATATACTAACTTATCAATATTAATATCTTTTTGTGCAGCAGCTGTAGGTGTTTTGATTTTATTATTTAGATTTTTTAGAAGTTTATCAACATCTATATATTTTGAAATATCTTTTACATTCTTAGATCTTACCTCTGATCTATTTACAATATTAAGATCTTGTTTTTTTTCCCTTGTATCAAAGAATGCCCTCAAACTTAGTTGTGAGTCAGTCAGATTTGGGTATTTTTTCTTTAATACTTCCATTTTTGCTTTTATCTCTGTGTTTCTATTGGATGATGCAGTGATTGCTTCATCGTTTACATGCTTTAGTTCATAAAAACAATTTTCAACATCTTTATCTCTTAATTCAAATCCAGCTTTTTCAAGCTCTTCTTTTAGACTTTGTCGATAAAATTGTCCGAGATTTTTCACTACAGGGCTACCTTTTGCAAGTAACTTTGAAGCATCCACTGCTCTATATTTATCATCAATCTTTGTAAAGTTCATAATTACAGAATGAGTATGAAGCTGTGGCTGTAGTGATCTACTTACATCATGTTGAAATTTAGCGGCAATCATATTGTCTGTATTAAGTACTACTCTTTTTTTATCTTTTTGTATTCTTGACTTTATATGATTAGTTTCAATATGTTTTAAAGTTGAATTAACAGCGTTGTCATGTAGTTCTAGTAGTTTGTTAGCTAGTTTTAGATCACCTTTTTCAATTGCCACTTCATAAGCAATACTGATTGATTTGCTTGGTGACATAGTAAAATCGAACGCTGGTACATTTGTTTGTTTATTTTTCTTTGAGTGTATAAGTGTTTCACCTGTACTTGGATGAACACCTTTTAGAAGTTGTTGGAAACTATCATGAGTCAGGTCATCAAGACCTAACTCCTCTTTTAATTTTCCGTAGTATTCACCTTGTTCTTTGGTGTAGTAGTTATCTTTTGCATAATAGGTGCTAGCTTGTTCGACACCTAGCTTTCTAACTGTTAGCATCTTCTGTGAGTGCAGCTCTTAATTCTTTGATTTTTGTAATGATAGCACTTTCAAAAAAAGCTTTTTGTCCATCTTCAGAAGTACTATAGATATTTTTCATGGTAAATTTTCCAATTTTCATCTTTTTTTCTTCGAAGAGATCAAACTTTTTTTCAATATTTTGAATCATCATTTGATGATGTTCTCTGCAAATATAGAGATGTACTGCATCTGTATCTGTAAAATTGTGTAATTTTAAACCTTTTGTGACATGTTTTATGAGAGTATCTGTATCAACTTCTAGTATATTTTTATTAAGACTCAATTGGAAAGATTTATCTTTTTTAGATGCATCTAATGCACTAACATCTGATAATTCTGGAACTAACGCTCCACCTTTACTTCTCACTAAACTATCAATATTACTCATTTTGTTGTTGTTTTCTGTTGTCATTTATTTTTCCTTATTTTGTTTATACCTATATTCACATTTATTGATATTTTTCATTAATCGAGTCTATAAACTCACGAGTTGCATAACTATCTGTTTTCGAATATCTTTTAACATCTGTGTCATCTGCATATCGTTTGAAAAATGATATTTCACGATCAAAATCTACAGAAACATGAGCAATCTCATTGTGTAACATTTTTAAGTCCTGTATCTTTTTTTCTAGTGTTTTTATGTATGATTGATAGATATTACTCTCATCATTTTCATTTGACATTTTTAATAAATTGACTAATATATCTGACATCTCTACAAATTTTCTAGTGTGAAAAAAAATACCTACAGCTGCTGATTCTTGTTTTTTATCGATTGAAATTAGAGTTTTAACTTTTTCATTTGATAGTTCTTCAATTACAAGTTTTGCAAATTTCTCCCTTTCATCGTTGATATATTTTTTTTCAAGGTTAATAAAATAGTTTCTTATCTCTTTTCCTTTAGGAGTTCGTGAAGCCATAGCAATATGCTTTGCTGCGTCTAATGATAAAATATAGTCTACTGATCTTCTATCTCCTCCTCTTCCTTGTGTTTTTTTTGATTCGCCTTTTAGGGCGAAACAAACATAATCAATATTTTCATCTAAATCAAGAGTTTCAATCTGACTCTTCATCCAATTTGTATAATCTTTTTTAATTTCTAATTGACTCCATAAATCCCTAGAATTAACGCTTTGTAGCACTTCTGCACCTATTGTTTCACTTGTAATTTTTATAATTTCCATTATATCTTCCTTGTTTTTTATTTGTTTGATATTTTTCATATCTACCTATATTCACAAATTTACTCGTAAATCATCCACCCCAAATCCACCCAATCCACCGCCACTTTTTAAAAGTGGCATTGGTGCAAACCATTGAAAGTAGAATTTCAATAGACCTATACTGTATTTACGGTAGATTCTCACTAGACTATGTAGATTGTTATAGAATAAGCTAGATTAAGCTAGAAAACACCTCATTGGCGGCATTTTCTTTTTTTGTTTAAATGTTAAAATAGTTTTGAAAAGTTTTGTTTTAAGATTTTAAATAGCTCGTTACCATCACACGAATTTTGATATTTTGGCATCAATTTATTAAATATTTTTCTGTCTTTTTTTGCTTTTTCATAGAACATATCTATGGCTTGCTTCTTAGTTAGCTTTTGAGATATGCTTGCTAAATCTAACAATATCTGCTCTTCATCTTCTGCTATTTGAAATGAGTTTGAGAATGGAACTGCAAAATATTTATCTTCTGAAAAATATTTTGAAGCTGGTTTTATTCCTAGTTTTTCGTTCCCAAAGAAATATAAAAATTCCTCTTCCAATTTATCAATATCAAAATATTGATTTAATACATAAAATGTATTTTCAGGTTCATTAATAATTTCAAATGTCTCATCTGCATTTTTGATATACTTTTTTACACGAGAACATGGAAGTAAAAACTTTTTATCAAATGGAATATCACCAAGCAATTTCAAAACTTCTTTTGTGTCATTCCCACCACCACAATCAATAATGTAGTCCATCGTTTCATCTTCCATCAAATCAAAAAACATATCATTAATCGCATCATTTTTCATATCTACTTTAAACGATACAGCATTTTCACTATTTAATATTGAAGAGTTTTTAAATTTCAATGAGTCGTTATTGTCATCTATTTCTATGATTTTAAAATTTCGACCTTGATCCTGTAATAAATTTGATAATATCAAACTTATGAGTGATTTACCTACACCACCTTTTGTACCAGCAACCACATACACTGTTGCAGATTTTTTTGTTTCATTTGTTTTCATGTCTTTTTCCTTTTTTGTGTTTGTACCTCTATTCACAAATTTTGAAATAAGTATTGACATTAAAAATTTTAAGGACTAATTACTCTTGAAGTTTTGAAGTTTAAAAAGGTAAGGTTAGTAGCCTTACTTTTTTTATGATGGGTGATTTTCTGTAATATCAATTTATTAAAACTACAAAAAGGAGTAATGTATAAATTTGAATTACTGCGAAGTATCAAATGATAACCATTTGTAAGTTTATCTATAAAAATCTAAGTATTATGCAGCGTGACCTAAACCAAATTCAACTTTAAAATCTGTAGCTTTCACTTTTGCTACAAGTGTATTCTTAATCTTATTTAATTCTACTATCCCATATCGTTCAAGCGTTTTAAGAGTTCTTGATAGATTTGATTTTGCTCTACCTGTAAGTTTTTCTAGTTCTGTTAATGATTGAGGATTTTTATCTAAAATTATTTTTAGTAATTCTTGATTTTTACTATCCAATATTTGGGATAAAGATTTTAAAGATTCAAACCAAATTTTTGGTTCATCTTTTTTAGGTATATATTCCCCTTTTGCTATTGCTATTGTTCTTGCTTTGTATTCATTCATTGACATAATGCCAACTTTTAAAGTTTTTAATTTCATCATAAAATCCTTTTAATTATTTTCCATATAATATTCTGCTGTTTTCCAAAAGTCTTCAATGAGTTGTGAAGCTGATTTAAATTCATAGTAACCATTATCCATAGGAAAAGTCTCACCATGTAAATTTAAAAGATTTTCTAAATCATTCAATTTTATTCCTTTTGTTATCTTTCGATGATAACTTAATTTATATTAAACTTTATTGTTAATAGTAGCCTTACCTTTTTTTTATGATGGGTGGTTTTATCTGTAAAGGGTTGGGGATTTATTAATTTTATTTTAATGACATACTTTAATTATACTTAGATATAATTTCAATAATAAAATCAAATAAAGGAGTACTCATGATTGATATGTTAAATCCAATTGATATAGATAATGAAGAGATTCATAGATATATTCATCATTTAGAAACTAATAAATTAACAATATCTAGAGATGTACGGGATCCAGAAATAATAAATAAATTAATGTCTTTATCTCAAGTTCACACATTTTTTAATGATTTAATGAAATATCATAAAAATATGAATTTAACAAATGCTACAATAGAAAAGTTTGTATTGGATATTGATGATATGATAGATTCATATGAAGAGTATATTGATATTGAAAGCTCTTCTAATAACTTACTAAATGATTATTATTCAAAAGCTCAATCTTTCTATGAACTTTTACTTAACTTACAATTTGAATTAGGATTTTACTTAAGTGATAGAAAATATAAAGTTTGAAAATTCATACTTAAAACAAGTATCTAAACTTATTAAAAATCATTCTCTTACAAAAGAGCAAATTAACAACACCATTGAATTGTATAAAACAAATAGAAATGATACCAGACTATACTATCATTCAATTTGTTGTAAGAGAGACAAACATAGAAAAAGTATTGCTGTATTAGGAACTAATCAACAATACAAAATATTATTTGCAGAATACTCAACTATCACAAACTTTATATTTATAGGTCATCATAATAAATATGATAGATTAAATAAAGATTGTTAAAATATAGAAAGTGTAAAGCTAACTATTTTTTAACTCAATTAAATAATCACTCCACCAGTTCATCAATCTAATTCTTTCTTCTATATATTGAGCTTTATTGTAGGTTCTATGTACACTATTACCTATAGAATGCCCCAGCTGTATCTCTATTACATCACTTGGTATTTGGTGTATATGCATATTTTCATGTAAAATAGTACTTGCAGTGTGTCTAAAGCCATGAGCTGTTAAATTGAATCCTAATCTCTTGAGAGCAAAATTAAATGTATTTTCACTTAATGGTTTTTTCGTGGAGATAAGACTAGGAAGAACCAGCTCAGAATCACTAGCATATATTTGATGTTTTTTGATGATATCAATTATATGGTCTGATAGAGGAACTATAAAATCAATATCTGTTTTCATCTTTTTTTTAGATATTGACCAAATCTTTTTTTCAAAATCAATTTCATTCCATTCAATATATCGTAAAGGGTAGGGTCGAACAAATAAAAATGGTAATAATTGTAATCCTATCTTGGTATTGAGTTCCCCTGGATAATCATCAATTGCTAAGAGTACCTCTTTTAAAATTAATGGATCAGTTGTGTGAGCAAAGTTAGTTTTTTTCTTTTTTGAAAATAATAAGTTTTTATCAAGATCAGATAAAATATTTCTTTCTATTTTTTGTAAAGTGGAAGCATACTTAAATGTCATGTTTAGGAGTGAAAAAACTTTTTTACCATTTTCTGTTGCACCTCGTTTTTCCATTATCATCAGTGTATCTATTATATTCTTTTTCGTTAGTTTATTGATCTTAATATCACCTATATATGGATAGATATTTTTTTCTATTCTTTGAACCATATCAACTCTAGTAACTTCTTCCCAATCACTTCTAGTCGCAAAATATTCTTTTATAAGCTCTTTTAAGCTTTGTACAACGACAAATTCTTTTTTTTCTACAGGATTTAACCCTTGGTCTTTTTTTTCGTTGTAGACATTGGCTTTCTCTCGTGCCATTGCTAGAGTAACTTCAGGATAACCACCCAACGAGATACTATTTCTTTTCTTATTAAATGTATAGTCATATCGCCATTTTTTCTTACCATTTGGAAAAATGATGATACATAATCCATCACCATCAAATAGTTTGTATTGTTTCTCTTTAGGTTTACTATTTTTTATCTCAAGATTACTTAGCGGTTTTGTATTTTTAGTCATGTTGTATTTCCTCGTATAATATATTTATACTACTATTCACATTTTTAAAAAAATTCTTTTATTGTATTTTTTAGTAGTGTGTATCTATGGTGGACAGTCATCCGAGTTCATCCGAGGTTTGATTTTTGGTGATATTTTCAATAGCTGCGGTACAAAAATTCTTTTATTAATTTATACCGCAATAGTGTACCGTTGTTGATTTGGATTAGTATACTATCTAGTGATTTGATATGACAGTCTAAAAGATTGATAAAGGCTTTAAATAAGGGATTTTTGGTTGTTTTTAGGAGTTGTTAAAAGGATATATTGGCGACCCCAGCAGGATTTGAACCTGCGTTACAAGGATGAAGTCCTTGGGTCCTTGGCCACTAGACGACGGGGTCTTTTTGAGCCGAAATTATAGTATAAGATTAGTTTATTTTTTCTTAACTATTGATACTTTCTTTGATATTTTTAGCAATATTTACTATTTTCTTGATTTTTTCATTGTAATTTAGACTATCATCTAAAAGATGTTTGACAAAAGCACTTCCTACTATCACTCCATCGACCCCTTGAGCTTTTTCTTTTGCTGTATTTTCATCAACTCCAAAACCTATATATAAAGGTGTATCGGTTGTTTTTCTTACATTTTCTATGATTTGAGACAGATCTTCTTTTGCACCACTTCCTGTGATACCTGCATAAGCAACCATATAGATAAATTTGCTGCTATCTTGTGTGATTTGTTGTATTCTTTCAAAACTGTCTGTAGGGGCTACAAAGTTTATAAGAGATTGGTCGTATTTTTTAAATAACTCTTTGTATTTTGTAGCTTCTTCATAGGGTAAATCAGGGATGATTGAACCTGCTATATGAAACTCTTTCCCTTTTTGTAGAAATTTTTCCATACCATAGTGAAAATAGGGATTGAGATATCCCATCCAGAGGGTATCCATATGTGGTGCTATTTTACTTGTAACTTCAAATAAATCTTCGAGTTTAAAACCATTTTCTAATGCTTGTAAGCTCGCTTTTTCAATGACAGGTCCATCTGCAACAGGGTCAGAAAAGGGGATACCTAATTCAAGAGTATCTACACCTGCTTCTTTCATATGTAATGCAAGATCTACTGTAAAATTATTTTCTGGTAAAGATGATGTGATAAATCCAACTAAATGTTTCATACTAATATTCCTAATTATAATTAATTTTATTTTAGGTATAATTTTAGCATAAAGTTAATAACAAAATTATAAAAAAAAAGGAGTGCTATGCAACGCCCTCAAAAACAAACTATAAATTCTCTTTTAAAAGCAAAAGGGAAGAGAAAACTCACGATGATTACGGCATATGATGCTTTATTTTCAAAATTATTTGATGGTACAGTAGATTTTATTTTGGTTGGAGACAGCCTTAATATGAGTTTTGGAGGAAATAGTGATACTTTAGGTATCACGATGGAAAATATGATCTATCATACCAAAGCAGTTTGTAATGGTGCAAAAAATACTTTTGTCATTTGCGACATGCCTTTTGGGACATATATAGATGAACAAACAGCATTTAAAAATGCGATGAGCGTATACCAACAAACACAAGCTGATGCTGTAAAAGTTGAGGGTGGAAAAAGTAAGGCACATATTGTAAAAAATTTAACAGATAATTCTATTGCAGTTGTCGGTCATATAGGTTTGATGCCACAAAATGTGAGGAGTGAAGGTGGGTATAAAATTAAAGGGAAAGATGCCTTAAATATCAAAGAACTTATAGAGGATGCTCAAGCTATAGAAAAAGCAGGTGCATTTTGTATAGTACTTGAGGGTGTCAAACCTGATGCAGCAAAACAGATTACTGAGTCTGTATCGGTTCCTGTTATTGGTATAGGTGCTGGATTGGATGTAGATGGTCAAGTGTTAGTATGGTCAGATATGCTAGGATTTTTTGATGAATTTCAGCCTAAATTTGTACGAAAATATTTGGAGGGTGCTTCTTTGGTCAAGGAGAGTGTAGCTCAATATGTACAAGATGTTTCAGATAAAAAATTTCCATCTGATAGTGAAATATATTAAATAAGAAAGGAGTTGTATGAAAACGAAAAGAAATGTAATTTCGACTATTGCTGTTATTATGGTGATTATGTTTATTGCTATGATAGTCAATATAACGTTAAATCTACGAGAATTTGGTATAGACAGTGCAAAAACAAAGGCACAATTAGTTTCTCAAAGTGTAAAAAATGGACTGACAGCTCATATGGTCAACGGAATTATGCAAAATAGAGATTTTTATATTAATGAAACTAAAAACTTATCAAATATAGATGATTTGTGGATTATTCGATCTGATGAAGTAAATAAACAATATGGAGTTGGTACAGAACTCGTAAAAGATGAGATAGATCAAAAAGTTTTGGAAACTGGTGAAACGATTGATGTTATCAAAGAAAACTTTTTTGGGCATAGTACCTATCGAATCACAATCCCTTACAAAGCAGAAAAAACGAGTTCTATCAATTGTCTTGATTGTCATGATACACAAGTGGGAAATACATTGGGTGCTATCTCTATGGTTATGACTATGGATGATTTAAAAGAAACAAGTCTTGTTATAATGTTATATGTATCTGGTATCTCATTTATATTAATTTTAATTATTTTAATGTTTGTAAAAAATTTAATTACACCTTATATCTCAATATTTCAATCAATAAAAGATGTAATGAAAGCTGCAAATAAAGGGGACTACTCTGGAAGGATTGTAGATATAAATTATGGTGAAGCAAAAGAGGTTGCACATTGGGTCAATGAGCATATGGGTAAATTGCAAAATAATTTATATGAGATAGAGAGAAAAATCAATATCTTCTTAACTGCACATAAATCAGATGATGAATTAGATCCGATGATACAAGTACAAAATACAGTGACAAGACTTGCCGATATTTATAAATTTCGAAAAACAATTGAACATGATGAACATATAGAAGATGTTTATCGTAGATTTGCATTTGTTTTAAAAGAAAAGTTTAATATACAAGATTTTAATTTTTTAGAAGCGGATACTACCAATAAAAAAACAGAAATTGTGTATGTAAGCAAAAAAATTATATGTGAACCTATTGTACATGGATGTAGAGCAGATAGAACAAATACTCTTGTAGATTCATGTCAATTTAAAGATGTATGTGAAAGCAATAAAGAAACAGAAAGATTTTATATATGTGTCCCATATTCTATATCGAATGATTTGGATTTTATTGTTTCAATAGTTTCAAATACAAAAGAAGAACACCTACGAGCACGAACATTATTACCATTTATCAATGATTATGTAGATTCTTCAAAACCTGAAATAGTAAGTAAAAAACTGATGCAGATTTTAGAAAAAAATGCCCAAACAGATCCTTTGACAAATTTATATAATAGAAAATATTTAGAAAAATATATAGATACACAACTTTACAATGGTAAATATAAAAAGCTACCATGTGGTCTGATGATGGTCGATATTGATTTTTTCAAATTAATCAATGATAATTATGGGCATGATATAGGAGATATTGCGATTAAAACAATTTCAAATACTCTTACAGATGTAGTGGATGAAACAGATGTGGTTATTCGGTTTGGTGGAGAAGAGTTCATCGTTGTTTTAAATGAATGTACCGATGAAAAACTTCACAGTAAAGCAGAAGAGATACGAATAGCATTTTCTCAACAAAAGATCCATGTGGGTAGTGAATCGTTTAGTAAAACAGTCAGTATAGGGACATCTTTATTTCCAAATAAAGATAAAACTTTTTGGAAATATGTAAAACAAAGTGATATTGCACTGTATCAAGCGAAACATAGTGGAAGAAATAAAGTTATTCGATATGAAGAAGGAATGGAATAAAAAGTCTTATTATTTGTATTGAGATATCAGAAGATAGAATACTATTTTCTATCTTCTTTAAATTTTGAAACTTTTAATGTAATTCTACAAATGGATCATTTGGATCTTTTGGGGTTTGTTTTCCCAATAAGTCATTTTCCATCTCTGCCATTGCACTATTGGATTTGTATTTTATCACCTCTTTTTTGATTGTTTGTAATCTTTGGGTTTGATAATCAATAAAAACTTTTTTAGGAATACACCCTCTTGCAAATACAGCATTGATCTCATCTTCATAAGATATTCTTGTATAATGTAAATTTTTATTTACAAAAATAGGAAGATTTTCATCTTTTTTCCATCTGTGAACTATCTCTTTTTCTTTGTTATTGGTAATATTTTTAATATTCTCATAAATAATTATATCAATAGTATTGTCTATTTTTTTGATCATTTTTAAGCGTGCTTTGTTTTTGACAAAATCTATACTATCCATATTTCCAATTTTATGAGTAAATACACACATCTCATCATCAACAGGAACCATATACCAAGAAGGTGCTCCACCAATATCAATCTTATCTAACGAATCAAGATACTTATTAAACATAAATTTTGTGAGCGTTTCAACTAAAGCACCTGCTATCAATAAAACCATAATTTTGTCTCCTTTATCCATTTCTATTATTTTACACTAAAGTAAATTATAAAAGAGATAGTTGTGACAAAAATATCTTTAAAGTAAAATATTTTAGGTAAAAATCTTTTTACTTTCTATTTATAATCAAAAAAAATAATAAAAATACAAAAATGTAATAATACACAACTTTGTTTAAGAATTTTTTGTTATTATCCATTTTATAAATATCAAAAGGATTAGTATGAGTAGCACAGTTAGTAAAAATGAGGCATTAGAGTATCATAGAGTTCCAAAACCAGGAAAAGTTGAAATAGCAACAACAACAAAATTAGAATCACAAAAAGATTTATCTTTGGCGTATTCTCCTGGAGTGGCATTTCCTTGTGAAGAGATTCAACAAAACTCAGAACTTGCCTATGAATATACAGCAAAAAGAAATTTAGTAGCCGTTATCTCAAATGGAACAGCTGTATTAGGTCTAGGTAATATCGGTGCATTAGCTTCTAAGCCAGTGATGGAAGGAAAGTCAGTATTATTCAAAAAATTCGCCGCTGTTGATGCTTTTGATATAGAAGTTGATGAAACAAATATAGATAAATTTTGTGAAGTGGTAAAAGCAATTTCACCAACTTTTGGAGGAATTAACCTTGAAGATATTAAAGCACCTGAATGTTTCGAAATTGAAAAAAGACTTATAGAGGAGTTAGATATTCCTGTGATGCATGATGATCAGCATGGAACAGCAATCATCACTACAGCAGCACTTATGAACGCCGCTGATATGATGGATAAAAAGCTTGAAGATATGAAAGTTGTGGTTATAGGTGCAGGGGCTGCTGCCATAGCTTGCTCTACTATGTATAAAGGAGCAGGGGTTAAAAATATTATTATGTGTGATTCTAAGGGGGTTGTCCATGATAAAAGAACAGATCTGAATAAATACAAATTGGATTTTGTAACTAATAAAGCGACCACAATGGAAGCAGCATTTACAGATGCAGATATGGTTTTGGGGCTTTCTCGTCCAGGAAGTTTTACACAAGAACATGTCGCTTTGATGGCAGAAGAGCCTATAGTATTTACACTTGCCAACCCAACTCCAGAACTTTTCCCATCAGAGATACGAGAGGTTAAACCAAAAGCTATTATAGGGACAGGGCGATCAGATTTTCCAAATCAAGTGAATAATGTATTGGGGTTTCCATTTATTTTTAGAGGTGCATTGGATGTACAAACAAAAAAAATCAATATGACTATGAAAATAGCGGCAGCAAAAGCGATTGCTTCTTTGGCAAAAGAGCCATTGACTCCTGAACTCAAAGAGTTATTTGGAGATTTAACTTATGGAAGAGAGTATATCATCCCTACACCATTTGATAAAAGACTGATGGTAGAAGTATCTTCAGCGGTTGCAAATGCAGCTGTAGAGAGTGGAGTAGCTCGAATAAAATCGTTTGATTTAGAGGAATATAGAAAAAATTTATCTCAAATGATATAAAAGATTAGAAGTATCACCATAAAAGCAAAAATACTTTTTGGTGATAGTTTTGAATTGTTTATTGTTTATTTTTTAAAAGCTCACAATACTCTTTTGCATGATAAGTGATGATGATACCAGCACCCGCTCTTTTAAAACTTAAAAGTGTTTCACACATAACTCTCTCATAATCAATAAGCCCTTGTATCCCTGCATTTTTAAGCATTGCATACTCTCCACTTACATTATATACAGCCAATGGTAAGTTTGTATTATTTCGAATATCTCTTACCACATCTAAGTATGGAAGTGCTGGTTTTACCATCAATATATCCGCACCTTGTTTTTCATCTTCAAGAGACTCTTCTATAGCCTCAAGGCGATTTGCTGGATCCATTTGGTACATATTTCTATCTCCATGACTAGGTGTTGACTCTGCTACATCTCTAAATGGTCCATAATAACCACTAGAAAATTTTGTACTATATGCCATAATAGGTAAATTTTCATATCCATTTTCATCTAAAGTAGTTCTTAAAACTTCAATAATACCATCCATCATACCACTTGGTGCTATCATATCCACACCAGCTTTTGCATGAACCAACGCCTGCTGTGCTGAGAGTTCTAGTGTGGCATCATTATCTACTGTTGAATCCTCATTTAAAATTCCACAGTGTCCATGGTCTGTATACTCACAAAAACACAAGTCAGTTACAATAAACATATCAGGAAACTCTTTTTTAATGGCTTGAATAGTACGAGAGATGATACTATTTTCACATAAACACTCACTTCCTACGCTATCTTTTACATCAGGAATAGCAAATAAAATGATGCTATTTAATCCCAAAGTTCGTATATAAGTACACTCTTTGATAATTTCATCAATAGACATCTGAAATACCCCTGGCATAGAAGATACTTCATCTTTTATAGCAGTTCCTTCTCGTACAAAAAGTGGATAGATTAAATCAGCAGGTGTTACAGCTGTTTCTCTTACTAAATCTCTTAAAGTTTCATTAATTCTTAATCTTCTAAATCTTTTAAACATATTATTTACCTTTTTTGGATATTATTTCTCTAATATTAACGAAATAGGGATTAAATACTTATGAATATAGAAGTTTCAAATGTTGCGAAATTGCCAACAAAACACGGTGATTTTTTAATACAATCTTTTAAAGAAACAGCAAAAAATGGGATAAAAGATCATCTTGTGATTTTTACAAAAGAGTTAGAAGAGATACCAACAGTAAGAATACATAGTGAGTGTCTTACGGGAGATGCAATAGGGAGTATAAAGTGTGATTGTCAGGCACAGCTTAACTATGCTTTAGATTTTATCCATGAAAAATTGGGTATGGTAATATACTTACGGCAAGAGGGGAGAGATATTGGACTTTTCAATAAAGTCAATGCATATTCTTTGCAAGATCAAGGGTTTGATACTGTAGAAGCAAATCATCAATTGGGTTTTGCATCGGATCAAAGAACTTATGAAGTGGTTGACTTTATATTTGAATACTATAAAATAGAAAAGATTAAACTTATGACCAATAATCCTGCAAAATTAAATGGAATCAAAGTAGAAATAGTGGAGCAAGTCCCTGTCAAAGTTGGGAAAACAGAACAGAATACAGAGTATTTAAAAATAAAAAAAGAAAAAATGGATCATATACTATGATATTACAAGAAAAATTAGAAAATATAGATTTGCAATTTGATAAATTATTTTATGAGAGATGCGAAAAATTTATCACACTTTTACAACAATGGGGTAAAATACACAATCTTACCGCTTCTTTAAAAAATGAAGAGATTATAAATAATATAGTAGATAGTGTATATCCTATAAAGTTTCTAAATGATTTTAATGCTTTAGCAGATGTAGGAACAGGTGCTGGGTATCCTGGTATGTTACTTGCAATTGCACGACCCAATGCAAAAGTAGTTTTGGTAGAACCTCGTGCAAAAAGAGTTGCTTTTTTAAATTTTGTAAAAAGTGCATTAAAACTAGAAAATGTATTTATTGAGCAAAAAAGAATCGAAGATGTTCAAGATCAAAAGTTTGATATTATTACAAGTCGTGCTGTCTCAAATACCACTTTACTTTTAGAATTAACTGCACATTTACAAGATGAAAAAACAGAATATCTTTTTTATAAAGGAAGTTTGTGTGAAGAAGAGATAAAAAATGCTAATGTTAAAAACTATCAAGTTTTTAAAGTGGGTGAACATAGAAATTATTTGTATATGACAAATAAAGAGGGTTAAGCAATGGTAAAAATTTTACTTTTAGCTCTTGTATTATTTGTAGTTTATATTGTTTTTTTTAAAAAAAGTAGAGAAAAAGATATTAAAAAGAAAAAATATGATGAGATTACAGATACGATGGTAGAGTGTCCAAAATGCGGAACATATGTATCTAAAGATGATGCTATTTTGAGTAATGGAAAATATTTTTGTTCAAAAGAGTGTTTACAATGATTTTAATCGGTGATGAAAATATACCATGTGAAACTATTCAAAAAATATCCTCAATAAATAATATCTCTACAACGCTACCAAACTCTACACTCCTATACTCTTTTGATCTTGAGATTTTACGATACACTCAAAATAATAATTTAGATTCTGCTATTATAGTGAGTAATTTAAAAGAAGTTATTTATGCTTCTTCATTTACTGTAAAATATATTATTGTAGAGAAAGATATTGCTAAACAAGCACAAAATATCGCTGATAATTATATGTTTGATAGTAAGATATTGGTTATAATTGAAACAAATGATGAAATAGTACCCAATGCTTTAGATGAGATTGATGGTGTTATTTATAAAGAGGTGATAGAAAATGGATATAAACAAAAGTGAAGAGGAACAAGATGAATTAGTCTATTCGTCACATACACTCAAAATGAGTATTTTAATGACGCCAGAAAAAGCAAATTTTTCAGGAAATATTCACGGTGGTGCAATTTTGAAACATCTTGATGAGATAGCGTATGCATGTGCTTCAAGGTATTGTGGACATTATGTTGTGACATTATCTGTGGATAAAGTATTGTTCAAAGATCCTATACGAGTAGGGGAGTTAGTGACTTTTTTGGCATCGGTAAATTTTACGGGAAAAACCTCTATGGAGATAGGAATTAAGGTGATAGCAGAAGATGTTATCAAAAGAACTGTACGTCACACAAATACTTGCTATTTTACAATGGTAGCACTCGGTGACAATGGGAAACCTATCGCTGTTACACCTTTGAAACCACATGATCCTATACATATCCAAAGATATGAAAAAGCAAAATTAAGAAGAGCTTTACGAATGGAAAATAAACTTTAATAATATTTTATAGAGCATTAAAAATATAACCAGTATCTATACGAGTTTCTATATATTTATTATCAAGTATTTTTCGTACTCTTCGTATCAAACTACGAATTGATTCTGAAGAGACATCTTCTCCTTGCCAAACATTATTTTTGATCTCTTGATAGGTTACAATTTTATTTTTGTGAGTAAGAAAGAGTTTCATCAACTCCCCTTCTTTTTTAGTGAGTCGAATCTCTACATTGTTTAATATTATTATAGATGATTGTAGATCAAAAGAATTTTTTTCATCAAATAGAATACTTTCTTTTTTAATATTACAAAGTTGCTCTATTTTTATCTCTAATTCATCGATAAAAAAAGGTTTTTTGATGTAGTCATTGCATCCAAAATCATACGATTTTTTGATAAGTTCCCATTCTACAGATGCTGAGATGATGATCACTGGTATTTTATGATAAAATTTTCGAATTTTTTGTAATATCTCAATACCATCTCTATTAGGAACATTGATATCTAAAATGAAACAAGTATAATTATTTTCTATTGCATCATATGCTTTTTGACCATCTATAAAAGTATGAACCATATAACCTTTTATCTCTAAGCGTTTTTTTATGGTTGAATTAAGTTTGAGATTGTCCTCAAGAAGTAATATTTTCATTTGTAGCTCCTTCATTATTGGGAATAGTAAGTGTAAACACGACTGTATCATTTTTATTTTCTACATCTATCGTACCATTCATTTTATCTTCAATAATTACTTTTGCCATATAGAGTCCAAAGCCAGTACCATCTTTTTTGGTCGTAAAATAGGGATCAAATATATTCACTATAATTTTACTATCAATATTTCCTCCATTATCAATTATTTTTATGATTGTATTTTGAGTATCTGATTGTACTTTTATGGTGATTTTAAATCTTTTATCTTGTTTCTTTTCTTTCTCTGTTATTTTATTTTTGGCATTGTTAATTATATTGAGTAAAACTTGTTTGAATTCATTTTCATAGCCATAGATATTTTGTGTAGAATTATTTTTATCATATACTATCTCGACATCAATATTACAATAAAAAATTTGTTTTCCTATAATTTCAAAAATTTCATCAAAAGAATTTTTGATACAAAAGAGTACTTTTTTTGTAGAAGGTTTGAGAAAATTTCTAAAATCGCTGAGAGTTTTTGACATATATTTTATCTGTATCATTGAGTCATTTACAAAAGTATTGATATCTAAGTTTTCAAGCTCATCTAGTAAATAAGAAGTTTGAATATCTTGTACTTGTGCTGAGAGTTCTACTAAGGGTTCATTCCATTGGTGAGCAACTCCTGCTATCATATCTCCCATCTCTGCTAGTTTTCCTTGCTGAATAAGAAATTGTTTTTGCTGTAGACGTTCAGTTATATCATCCATAATACATACAATACCACCAATTGTTTTATCTGTGTTAAGATATACCGCTTTTTTAAGTACTATATGTTTCATTGTAGAATTTGGAAAATGCAGTGTAATTTCAGAATCATTTCTCCCTAATGTTTGTAAGAGTTTTTTGTCTATATTTTCATTATGTAAAGCAATTTCATAAGAGTATATATCATGAGCTGTTTGCCCTACAACATTCTTTTGAGTTGTTTGAAATAACTCTGCAAAGGCTTGATTGCAGCCCAATATTTTACCATCTTTATTTTTATAATAAAATGCATTTGGGATGGTATTTAATAATACTTTATCAAATTTAATTCTATTTTGTAACTCTTTTTGCAGTACTTTTCTTTGGGATATATTGATTTTCATAACCACTACAAGAATACTTAAGATAATAATAGAGATAAGTGATAAGAGTACAAATTCGGTATATTCTTCATAGATACTTTTTGGTTTATTGATATAGGTATACAGAGGAAGTGAGGAGGGCAATGATATATTAAATCTCTGTATCTCCTCATAATTAAATATATATCTATTTTCAGAGTGAAAAACTATTGGAATATTTTGTAGAGCTCTATTGTGTTCAAGAATGTCGATTGCCATTTTGGAAACAGTTTCCCCTTGTGTCACCGAAGAGCTTAAAATCCCTCCTACCAAGCCATATTTTAAATAAAAATCCCATACACCATAAATAGGAACTTTTGAATGTTTTTTTATTTTTTGAAGTCCTTTTTTATAAGTAAAGTATTGCCCTTGTTTATCTTTTGAAAAAAGTAAAAAGAGTATAATAGAATCTTTATTTAAGTGAGATACTTTTTTTTCTATCTCCTGTATTTTCATATTGTCTATATATTCAATCTTTACTTGAGATCTGTATTTTTTTATGATAGGTTTTAAGTCTTTTTTTAAAGCCAATCCTGTGTTGGAAGTGTCATTTAAAATAAGCAAATTTTTTGTATTTGGATGAAGTTTCAAAATAAGTTCAAAATTTCTTTCTAAATCTACATTTTCTAAAATACCAGACATCTTTTTTTGAAGATTATTTGTATAAAATGATTGTTTATCGAAGTTATTAATACCACAAAATAAGATTGGAAGATTTTTAAATAAAGTATCTTTATATTTAATTGCAAAATCAAAAGCATCATTATCAGAAACAATAATCAAATCAAATTTTCTCTTACTAAATTTTTCTTTATAGAGTAAAAATAATGTATCTAAATAAGAGGGTGAGGTGATCCTTTTTGTATCCATATAATAAGTAGAGAGTTCGATGTTTGGATAAGGGAAAAGTTTTTTTTCAATTGTATTGGATATCTCATCACTCCACGCATATCCTTTATGATAGGAGTGAAGTAAGAGTACTTCTTTTGCAAAAAGAGAAGAGGATGTTATAAGTACAATCAATATAAATAGTTTCATACCACTCTTTCTACTTTTTTTGTTGTATTATATCAGAATTTTAATCTATAAATATCACATATCCCGATTTTGGTCCATGTGCTCCTATGACAAGTGACTGCTCTATATCTGCAGTTTTTGAAGGACCTGAAACAAATACACCATAACCACACTCATCAAATGAGATTTTTCTATATGCTTCATGCATATTATTAACTATTTCAGATTTTTTGACTACGATAACTATATTTTGAGCGATAAAATAGAGTGAACGATGTCGATTATCTTTATTTTTCAACCAAACAGCACCATTTTCTGCCACTGCAAATTCACCTTTGACAATCGCTAAATCTACATCTTGTAAATTATGAGCATCCTCTTCATCATTGGCTACAAAATTTCCAAGATTTGATTCTGCTACATTAGATACGATTACTTTCTCATCTTTATATAAAGAACGAATAGTACTGTCAAGCTCTTCTTTTGTAGTAATTATCGCATCTCCCCCAACAGTTTGAATGATTTTTGAAAACTGTTCAAATGTATTAGTATAAGTGATACCAAAGTTTTCATACTCAGGCAAATCTTTTGGAGGTACACTATTATTGGTTTTTATTTTATTGAGTATATCATCTCTACTGCTCATTATTTTTCTCCTGTTTTTTCTCTTTTTCCATTTTTGCAAAGAGTTCTTTAAAAGAGTGTTCTGGAAACTCTGGTAAGTCTCGTGTTTTCCCCCATACATTAAACTTGTTATAAATCATAGATTTCGGTAGTTTAGGTACAACTTTTCGTGCCATAAAACCAGCAAAATCTAAAAGTTTTGGTCGGTTAAAAACATAAGTCATGATCTTCATAGAACCCATTTTTGATTTTGAGAGATGTCCATTTTGAGCTAAATCTTGTCTATGATTATACAATTGCGAATCAAGGTCAATCTTCGCTGGACAAACATTGGTACATGAGCCACATAAAGTACAAGCAAAAGGTAAAGAGTTGTGTTTTTCAGGCTCTTTAAATGCTGCAATTGTAGACCCAATTGGTCCAGGTATTACATGCTCATAGGAATGCCCTCCAGATCTTCTATAAATAGGGCAGGTATTCATACATGCACCACATCGGATACAGTTGAGTGCTTTTTGGTATTTTTCATTGGCTAAAAACTCTGCTCGTTTATTGTCCACTATAACGATATGCATCTCTCCACCCTCAATAGGTTGATGAAAATGGGAAGTATATGAAGTGATAGCTTGTCCCGTGGCACTTCTGGCAAGTAGTCGAGTGAATACACTTAAATCTTTCAGTCGAGGAATGATTTTTTCCATCCCCATAGAAGCGATATGTAGTTTTGGTACTGATGCACCCATATCTGCATTTCCTTCATTTGTACATACTACAACTCCACCCGTTTCACTTATCGCAAAATTTACACCCGTTAGACCTGCATCTGCTGTAAGGAAGTCTTTTCTTAAACTAGCTCTGGCTGCTCGTGTGAGGTAAGTAGGATCATCATTTCCTTTTTCAGTGCCAAGATGTTCATGAAAAGTATCTGATACATCCATTTTTTTGAGATGAATAGCAGGTAGTACGATATGTGATGGTGGCTCATTTCGAAGCTGTACAATTCTCTCCCCTAAATCTGTATCAATCACTTCTATCCCTCTATCTTCTAAATAGGGATTGAGATGACACTCTTCAGTAAGCATAGATTTTGATTTGACAAGTTTTTTGACATTTTTAGCTTCTAAAATAGAGTGTACTATCTGATTATGCTCCAAAGCATCTTTAGCCCAATGTACTTTTATACCTTTTGCTAGTGCATTCTTTTCAAACTCTTCAAGATAAAAATCAAGCTTGTTCATAGTATGCGTTTTAATTGTACTTGCATACTCTCGTAACTGTTCCCATTCAGGTAAACCATGCGCTGCTGTGTCTCTTTTTTCTCGTACAAACCAAAGTGCTTTATCGTGCCAGTGCATTCTTTCGTCGTTGGCTACATATTTAGCTGCATTTATAGGATGAGTTGCCATTAGAGTTCCTTTCCTAAAAGTATTTGAGCGATGTGTAAAACATGAAGTTTTTTATTTTCTCTATTAATAAGTCCTTGCATATGCATCAAACATGACATATCAGCACCTGTCATCACCTCTACATTTGAGTCTATATGATCTTGGATTCTATCACGACCCATAGCTGTAGAGATAGCATCTTCAGTCACACAAAAAGTCCCACCAAAACCACAACACTCATCACTTCTATTGAGTGGTATGAGTTGTATATCAGGTATAAGAGATAAGATATTTTCTAGCTTATTAGAGTAGGGGATATTGAGTTCTGTTGGTGTTCCTAAATGTAAAGCTCTATGTCCATGACAAGAGTTATGTACGCCTACTTTATGAGCAAATGAGATATTTGAAAAGTCTAAATTTTCTGGTTTGATAATATCATGTAAAAATTCTGTGATTTCATAAATAGATGTTTTGACTTTGTTATAATGAACATCATCATCGTCAAAAAATTCTGAATAATGCTCTTTTACCATTGTTACACAAGAGCCTGAGGGTGCAACGATATAATCATACTTTTTAAAAGTATTGACAAAATGCTCTGCCAAAGACTTTATATCTTTAGCACAGCCTGAGTTGGCCATAGGCTGACCACAGCATGTTTGGTTTGTTGGATATTCAATATCAAAATTCAAATTTTCTAACAATTTGTATGTCGCCATTGAAGCTTCTGGATATAATTCATTCATAAAGCATGGGATAAATAGACCGATTTTCATGTGTACTCCTTTTATAGTGATTAATTGTATAAAAGTGATGTGATATTGCTGTAACATTTTTGTTATTTGGTGTGTGAATATAAGATTATGTTGGATAAAATAGAGAAGAGAAAGGGTATATATTGATGGAAATATGTAAAATTAAAAATGTGGGAATATTAAATATCAAAGAATTATTTAAATTAAATTTAAATATTCCTGTATATCAACGACCTTATTTGTGGGGTATAACACAAGTTGAAAACTTATTAAAAGATTTTATGGAGATATTTGATAAAAATATAAAACAAATTTATCTTATTGGAAATATGATTTTTTATAGAAATGAAAAGAACTTAGAGATAGTAGATGGGCAACAAAGAATAATGACACTTGCACTATTGCTGTATAATTTAGATAATTCTAGTACAAAATCATTTTTAGAAGAGATTATACTCTTAAATCCTTTATCTAAAAAAGCCATATATGATAATAATAATATAATTAAAAATTTTATAGATAGATTTTTAAGTGATAAAGATAAAAAAGAGAAATTTCTACAGTTTTTATATGAAAACATACTGGTTACATATATTGTTGCCAAAACACAAGATGAAGCATTTATATTTTTTGACTCTCAAAATACAAGAGGAAAACCATTAAATCGTCACGACTTATTGAAAGCACATCATTTAAGAGATATAGAAAGCCAAAATAATAGAATAATATATGCAAAACTTTGGGAAGAATATAAAGAAGAAGAGTTAAAAAAACTTTTGGAGGTTTATCTTACATTGAATAGAAATTTTGTGAAGGGTAACTATAAATTTGATGTAGATGTGTATGAAGAGTTTAAAAGTAATAATTTTACAAATGAGTTAAATAACTATAATCAACCTCCAATTTTTAAAAAAGTATATTTTGATGTGTCGAGTAAAAAACTTAAACTAACCCTAAAAGATGATGTTGAGTTTAGAATAGGAAATAGTTTAGTTATTGATAATGCAGAGCAATATTTACCTTTTGAGGTATTACAATCGATAGGCGGAGGGGAACAGTTTTTTTGGTATATTTCAAAATATATAGGATTAAAAAAGAAATTTGATACTATTTTAAATCCAGATATAGTAAGTATAGTAGATTCGTTGAGTGTTTATTTAAGAGAATATTTTTATGCTGTTCTATTTTTGTATTATGATAAATTTAATGATGATAAATTTGAAGAGTTTTCTTATTTGATTGTATGGATAATTTCACATTATAGACTCAATAACTATTCGGTGAGATATTTAGGGGTTCGAAATTTTATAAGAGATTATAATGTTTTTGTAAAATTGTTTTTTAGTTATTCTTGTGATGAAATAATTCATAAATTAAATCAAATGATTAAATATGAACTGCAAGTTATAGATTGTAGTAATATAATTAAAGGTATACGAAAAGATTATTTCATAAAAATCAATGAAAACAAAAATTTAATAAAAATTGCAAAATTAGTAAAGGTTGAAAATGTCAAAAATTAATGGAATCGTAAATAAAGAATATACCGTATCTCAAATAGAATACTCTTTCAATATTCCTATTTATCAAAGACCTTATGCTTGGAATGCTAAAGAGGTTGAAGTTTTGTTGATGGATTTTTATAATGCATTTGAGAGTGATAAAGAAAGCTACTATATAGGTAATATTGTGACTTCTATCTCTAGTGAAAAGCAAGATATTGTCGATGGACAGCAAAGATTTACTACACTATTTTTAATAGGTGTGATAGCCAAATGGGATAAAAATATACAATTAGAGTATGAGATAAGAGAAAATGATAGAGAATTTTTGGAATATATTGTAAATAATAATTTTAAAGAAAAAGAAAAATATGATGATATCAATAGTAATCTAATTGAGAATCTTAAATTTATAGAAAATGTCTTTGAAAATGAGAGAATTGGTGAGGGGAATAGTAGTGTAGAGATAAAAAATATAGAAACTTTTTCTCAATGGATATATACAAATGTAAAGTTTATTTTGACCCAATTAAGTGGTGATATAGATGTCCAGAAATATTTTGAGGTGATGAATAATAGAGGTGTACAGCTTGAAAAACATCATATCTTAAAAGCTAATCTTTTACATACTATTGATAATGATGATGAAAAAAAGAGATATGCAAAAATATGGGACTATTGTAGTGATATGAATGTCTATCTTGAAGAGTATATTTTAAAAGATGAAGATAATACCGAAAAAATCAAAGAAGTGAGAAAAAAACTTTTAAAAAATCCTATCGATTCATTTGATACAAATAATAATACAGAGATAAAATTATTAGATATTCTTGATTCAACTGTAATGCAAAAAGATATTGACAATGAGATAAAGAAAGAAAAACTCAATAAAAAACAATCCTATAAATCAATTATTAGTTTTGAAACTTTTTTACTGCATGTTTATAAAATATCTTATGATGAAAATATAAAAATAAATGACTCAAATTTATTAGAAATAATTAAAATTGATACACCTAATTTTTCTGCTAAAAAGTTTATAAAAGATATTTTAGAGTATCGAATATTATTTGATTATTTTGTTTTTAAAAGAGATAAGGAACAAAAGCCAAAGTTAAGAACTTTAAATGATGAGAATGGTATGATGGAAGATAGTTCTCTTTTGATGATAGAACTGTTGTTTGAGATTACATCATCAAAGTTTAATTTATGGCTTACAGAATTTTTAAAATTTATTAAAATTAATAAAGATAAAAATGAAATTGTAAAGAAGTTAGAAAAGTTAGATAATAAAGAGATGATGAAAAGAAAAGGTGGTAAAAATTTTGATAATATTTTAAATCAAGGGACATCTACACCTCATTATTGGTTTTATAAATTAGACTATATATTATGGAAAGATTATAATTGGAAAGCTATAAATGTTATAAAAAAATATAGCATTGTAGACTTTAGATTTACAAATCTTGTTTCAATTGAACATATTCAGCCCCAAAATCCAGAAGAGGAGTGTCAAGAATGGGGTGAGTTTGATATCAATAATTTTGGAAACTTAGCTCTCATATCAAACCATATGAATTCAAAACTCTCAAATCAATGTTTTATGAATAAAAAAAGTGATATTGAAAAACAGATAAATAATAAAACGGTAGAATCTCTCAAAATGCTTTTGTTGTATAGTAAATATGAAAATTGGAATGTAGAAAATTGTAAAACTCATCATGAAGAGATGGTTAAATTATTAGAGGATTCTTTAAAATGAGCTTATCTAAATCACACTACATAAAAGATGCAAATAATCAAACAAATACTAAAATGTTACAAATACTCAAAAAATATTTTGGATTTGATAGTTTCCGTAATATTCAAGAAGAAGCAATAGATCATATTTTGGAAAAAAAAGATTTGTTAACTATTTTACCTACAGGAAGTGGTAAGTCACTTATTTTTCAGCTTCCTACGATGATGATGGAGGGTGTGACGGTTGTGATCTCTCCTCTTATTGCTTTGATGCAAGATCAAGTGATAAACTTACAATCCAATGGTATAAGTGCTGCGATGATAAACTCTCAAAACACATTTGAAGAGAATGATCTTATATTTGATCAGCTGCGAAATAAACAACTCAAATTTTTATATATAGCTCCTGAACGCTTTCAAAGTGGTGATTTTTTATACAAATTACACGATATAGATATTAACTTTTTTGTGATAGATGAAGCACATTGTGTGAGTGAATGGGGGCATGAGTTTCGTGATGATTATCAAAAATTAGGGCTTTTAAAACAGAATTTTCCACATATTCCTATCACTTGTTTTACTGCAACAGCTACAAAAAGTGTAGAGTTGGATATAGTCAAAACACTTGGAATAGATGCTCAAAATATACTCAAAACAAAAATACAAAGAACAAATCTTATCATCAGAAGTGAAAAAAGGCGAGGAGATGGGCGAGAACAGATAGCAAGTTTCTTGAAAATTCATGCCGATGAGTGTGGTATTATCTATTGTTTTACTAGAAAAGAGACAACGACACTCAGTGATTATCTTAATAAGTCTGGTTTTGATACATTGGCATATCATGCAGGACTTCCTTCAAATCAACGAGATGATATATTTTTGAAGTTTAAAAACGAGAGTGTCAAAATCATCGTAGCAACCATAGCATTTGGAATGGGGATAGATAAAGGAAATATACGATTTGTACTGCATACCTCTATGCCGAAAACTTTGGAAAATTATTCGCAAGAGATAGGACGAGCAGGGCGTGATAGGTTAAATGCCGATGTGTTACTTTTATATTCAAAGTCGGATGAGTTAGGCAAACGCAGATTTATTGATGTGTTGCCTGAGAGTCAATACAAACAAAACAACTATCAAAAACTAGAAACGATGTATAAGTTTGCTATCTCTTCAAAATGTAGACATCAGCATATCGCTTCCTATTTTGGAGATGAGATAGAGGAGTGTGGTACGATTTGTGACAATTGTATGGATGGGGAAAAAGAGTATCAAGATATTACGGTTGAAGCTCAAAAGTTTTTATCGGCAATATTACGAGTCGAAGAGCGTTTTGGGCAAGGGTATATTATCGATATTTTACGAGGTTCTAAGGCAAAACGAATTTTGGACTTTGGACATGAGAGTTTATCTGTGCATGGAATAGGGCAAGATCTGACAAAAGAACAGTGGGGGAGTGTAGCAGATACTTTACTTGATATTGAAGCGATAAAAATTGTGGGGGAATATAGAACCTTACAAGTGACAATTGTAGGGAGAGATGTTTTAACAAAAAAACGAAGTGTCAAAATAGATAAGAAAAATTTAGAGATTTCTCAAACATATAAAGAGTACAAAAAAGATATCGTTGTAGATGAACAGTTTGAAATATTTCGAGCTTTACGAACAAAAATAGCTCGTGAAGATGAGGTCGCACCTTATATAATTTTTGGGGATAAAACCTTACAACAAATATCACAACAGCTTCCTACAACAACTGAAGAGTTTTTGAATATATCAGGGATAGGACAAAGTAAACTAGAAAAATATGGAGAAGTATTTATGGAGCTTTGTCATACATTAAAATTTGAAAATGTTGAAGAGGTTACAAGCGAAAAAGTGAACAAAAATCTTACTAAGACATATCTGCAAACGAAAGACCTTATAGATGAGGGGAAGTCACTTGATGAGATTTTGGAGATTCGAGAACTCAAAGACTCGACTATTATTTTTCATATCAATGAACTGTATGAAAACGGATATATCTCTCAAGAACAAAAAGAGAATCTTTTTTCCCCTATGATAGAGAGTTTTCCACTGGAGATAAAAGAGTGGATAGAGGAGGGACTTCAATCTAATGATATTCGTATTTTAAAAAAGTATATCAATAAGTATAGTTATTTGTTTTGATATGATAGAGAGTTTTAAAGAGAAAAAAGAGTAAAATCTTGTATAATTATAAAAATTTAATTGGGAGGAATATTTACTATGCAAAGAAAACTCATAAGCTTTGATTGGGCAATCAAAAGAATCTTACGAAGTAAAGCAAACTTTGATATATTGGAGGGGTTTTTAAGTGAACTTCTTTTTGAAGATATTATTATTTTAGAGATACTTGAATCTGAATCAAACCAAGAGCAAAAAGATGATAAGTTTAATAGGTTAGATATTAAAGTTAAAAATCAAAATGGTGAGATTATATTAATTGAGATTCAATATAGTAGTGAGTTAGATTATCTTCAAAGAATTTTGTATGCTTCAAGTAAAGCAATAGCGGAGCATCTGAAAGAAGCAGAACCTTATTCTAAAGTATCCAAGATAATCTCTATATCTATTTTATATTTTGATTTTGGAGATGGAGATGATTATATCTATAAAGGGACTACAAACTTTGTAGGAGTTCATAACCATACACAACTTAAACTCAATGAGAAACAAAAAGAGTTGTATAAAACAGATAAAGTGGAGAAGCTATATCCTGAATATTATCTGATTAAAGTAAGAAATTTTAATGATAATGCTAAAAATAGCTTGGATGAATGGATAAACTTTCTAAAAAATGAAGAGATACGAGAACATCCTACAGCAAAAGGGTTGTTAAAAGCTAAAAAAACACTTGATTATTTGAAGATGGAGGAGAAAGAACAGATTCAATATAATAGATATAAGCAAGATAGACATCATGAAGCTAGTATTTATGAGAGTACTTATGTGATTGGGGAGAAGATGGGGGTTAAAAAGGGAGTGAAGCAAGGAGTGAAGCAAGAAAAATTAGAAATAGCTAAAAAATCTTTATCACAAGGGTTGGATTTGGCAACAATAAAAATCATTACTGGATTAACTGATAGTGAATTGGGAAATCTATTTAACGGTAGGATACAATAATTTAATGGAGAGTTTATCCATCATTTTTTAGAAAGAACCTCTAATATATTATTTTATAAAAATAATTAAAATAAAATAGAAAAAATGTTGACTTTTACTCTATATAATTGTACTATCACAAAAATAAATAGAAGGATAATAATGACAACATCTCAATCAAATACGACACAGGGTTTTATAAAAATGAATAGCAATACGATCCAAAATAAACCTGAATTATATGAAGTTGAAATAAAATCTCATAAAGATAAAAAAATGTTTAAAGATAACATGATATTTTTAATTGGGCAAAAACAAAAATCAGAAGAGAGAAATAATCAAGAAGAAAAAAAAGTCTCTTAAATAATAATTTTGTCTATAAAAAAGGGATAAGTTTGAGAGAATTTGTCCCTTTTTCTTTTTTAGAAATAAATTATAAATAGAATGAATTTAGCTAAATAACTATACGTTAATTTAATATTGCTTCGATATAATCCAAAGATAAATATTAGGAGGAATTCCATTGCATAAAGTAGCTGTATTATCTGATTCACATAAAAAAGTTGATTTGACACGAGAAGCAATAGAGATGTTAAAATCTAAAGGAGCTCAGTATATAGTTCATGCAGGTGATTTAGAAGTAAAAGAAAATCTTGAACTTTTAAAAAAATCTGGCTTACTTTATATTTGTGTTTTTGGTAATAATGATAAGGATTTGATACAGTACCATAGTGACTATGTGATACACCATGAGCCATATTATTTTAAAATTCAAAATTCAAAATATAAACTTATGCATATCCCAAACTATTTGACTCCTGATAGCGATATTATTATTTATGGGCATACGCATACTTTTCAATGTGAATATATAAAAAATACTTTATTTTTAAATCCAGGAGAGATATGTGCACGAGAAAAAGATTTGACAGAGTGTGTTTTATTAGAAGTAAGTGATGAGCAGTATAGAGTAGAGTATAACTTCAAAAAACCAACAGATTTAGAGTGGCAAACAAAAGAATATATCTATGAAAGAGTAGGAAAATAAATAAATATGAACAATGAAAAAAAAATATTTTTATGTGCAATATGTAATATAGAGAGTGGAACATGTAATGAAGACTGTAAATTTTGTACACAAAGTGTCAAATATCAAGCAGATATAGCTCGCTATAAAAGAAAAGAGATTGATCTCATTGTAGAAGAAGCCAAAAAAGCAAGAGCAAACAAAGCGATGGGCTTTTGTCTTGTCACAGCAGGAAAGGGCTTAACTGATAAAAGGCTTGCTTTTGTATGTGAAGCTGCACGAGCGGTTAAAAAAGAAGATTTGGGTTTGAAAATCATTGCGTGTAATGGAACAGCCACTTTAGAACAACTTTTGGAGCTTAAAAAAGCTGGTGTGGATAATTACAATCATAACCTAGAAACATCAAGAGAATTTTATCCGAGTATTGTTTCTACACATACTTGGGATGAAAGATATCAAACATGTCTAAATGTAAAAAAAGCAGGCTTACAGCTTGTATGTGGTGGTATTTTTGGATTGGGTGAAACACAAGAAGATAGAATATCAATGCTTGAGTCTATCGCTTCATTAGAGCCAAAAAATGTACCTTTGAACTTTTTTCATCCCAATGAAGCATTGCCTTTGGTATCTAATAGTATCAATAGAGAACAAGCTTTTGAGTTGATAGCATTGGCAAAAAAGATGGTACCAAATGCTCATAAGATTATGGTTGCAGGTGGGCGAGAGTTGATGTTTGGAGAGGAACAATATAATGTTTTTAAATCAGGAGCAAACTCAATAGTTATAGGTGATTATTTAACTACAGTTGGAAATAGAGCATTAAAAGATATAGAAGCTTTAGAATCTATGGGATTTGAGATAGCACATACTTGTGATAAATAACAGAATATAAGGTTTATGTATGAGTAACGAAATTGCGATTATTATTACTTTATCCATCATTATATTTTCAGCACCTCTCCTTTCTAAAATCTTTAGAATACCTGTGATCCCTATAGAGATATTTTTGGGTTCATTGGCAGTATCTTTTACTTTTATCCATGAAAATCATATTTTTACACTTGTAGCTGAGCTTGGCTTTTTGTATCTAATGTTTTTAGCTGGGCTTGAAGTTGATTTGAAAAGATTGTTGAAAATATCTCCAGAGTTATTAAAAAAAGGACTCTTGTATTCTTTTCTTTTGTATACATTAGCAGCTCTTTTTACATGGGGATGTGGTCTTTCGAAGATATTTATAGTAATTTTACCCCTTATATCTATAGGATTATTGGCAGTACTTAAAAAAGAGTATGGAGAAACACCGTGGATAACTTTGGCGTTTACTGTTGGTTTGATAGGGGAAATTATTTCGATTATTGTCTTAGCAGCTGCTAGTGCAGGACTCGAATATGGTTTAGGACCTGAATTTTATAAAAGTTTAATCTCTCTTGCAATTGTTTTTGTATCTATGATCACCTTATATTATTTTTTTCATAATCTTATTTGGTGGTATCCTGAATTAAAAACATACCTTATGCCCAAAAATGACAATCAAGAGCAAGATATACGTGTCTCTATGAGTATCTTTTTTTTGATGATTGCAGTTATGTTATATTTACATCTTGAAGTGGTATTGGGTGCATTTATTGCAGGAGTTTTTATACGTACTTTTTTTGGACATAACAAAGAACTCCCTCATAAACTAGAACATTTTGGTTTTGGTTGGTTAGTCCCTATATTTTTTGTGTGGATTGGAACCTCTTTTGAGTTAAAATCATTATTTTTACCCAATCTAATCACTACAGCATTGTTGATAACATTTGGAATGATATTTATTCGTTTTGTGAGTTCATTGGTATTTGTAAAAGAGATAGGATTGCAAAAGGTTACTCTTATGGCATTGTCACATTCTATGCCTCTTACTCTTATTATTGCGGTTGCTACACTGGCTTTACACAATAATAGTATTAGTGATTTTTATTATTATGCATTTATATTAAGTGCAATTTTTGAAGTTATTTTATGTATGATATTTATCCGTTTATTAGCGAAAAAAGAACAAAAAAACTCTAAAGAAAACAGAAGAATTGGAAATTAATATGAAACAACATTTAACATACAGATTTATGCCCATGGTGATATTATCATATCTTTTTATTAATTTATATTTAGTAATGACAGGATCTACTTGGTGTAAAAGTGAGGGATGTGAAGTAAGTAAAAGTTTACTCAATATAGAACAAACAGATTTGTATAGTTTGGCTATAGTAGCTTTTATAGTGCTTTTAGTGATAGGTTTACAGATTTTAAAAACAAATTCAAAGAAACTCAAAGAGTTGTTTAAGTTTGGTCTTTTTACTATTATGATGTGTGAAACAATTTTGTTGAGTTATCTTTATTTTAAGACAAGTACTTTATGTATAAGTTGTTTTATATTTTATAGTTTAGTTGTTATCAATTTTATTATTCTTGATACCAAAAGTAAAACAGTATTTGTTATTCCTTTTATGATAGTTGCTTTTGCAATTTTAGATTTGGATACAAATACCAAATCAAATGAAACACTTAAATCACACTATACACTGCTCCAATCACCTTCATGTGAACATTGTAAAAAGGTCAAAGAGTATCTAAAAGAGAATAAAATAGAGTATAAAAAAGAGGAATATACAAAATATAGTGGTTTGTTTAGCTCACTCAATATTACAAAAATCCCAGTTATGATAGTAAAAAATAATGATAATAATTTTCTTCTTCTTAATGGTGTCACAGAAATATTGGATTATTTAGATACAAATGAGATGGAGAAAATAGTAGAAAACATGGAAGAAAAAAGTGAAAGTCACTCCTCATCAAATCAAATCTCATTGGATACAAAAGAGGGTTGTGAGATAGATTTTTTCAAAAACACTTTGGAAAACTGTGAAGAGTAATTTTTTCAATTAGATAAATTTTTTAATAAATATATAAAAAGTCACATTAAAGCCACATACTTTTCTTATCATTTCAATAGAAAAAAATAAAGGGGAGATTATGTTAAATCAAAATCTAAAAATTGCAATACCAATTTTAGTTGCGATCATTGTGGCTATATTGCCAACACCAGAAGGGTTAGCTGTAAATGCACAGTACTTTTTTGCTATATTTTTAGGGGTTATTGTTGCTCTAATTTTAGAACCAATTCCAGCAGCACTTGTTGGTTTAATAGGTGTGTCACTTAGTGCTACATTAGGATTAGTGGGTGAAACAGCCAAAGCCAATAGAGATTGGGCATTGAGTGGATTTTCAAATGGTGTTATTTGGTTGATTTTTGCTGCATTTATGTTTGCACTTGGATACAAAAAATCTGGTTTAGGGAAAAGAATAGCACTTTTACTTGTAAAGTATCTTGGAAAAACTTCTTTAGGTTTAGGATATGCTGTTGCATTTGCAGATGGAATATTAGCTCCATTTATGCCATCAAATACAGCGAGAAGTGCAGGAACTATTTTCCCAATTGCGATTAATATTCCTCAGATGTTTAACTCAACTCCAGAAAATGAGCCTAGAAAATTGGGAGCTTATATCTCTTGGGTTGCTATAGCTGCAACTTGTGTGACAAGCTCAATGTTTTTAACAGCACTTGCACCAAATTTATTAGCTGTTTCATTAGTGGAAAAAAGTACAAATATCACTATAACATGGGGTGCTTGGTTTAGTACACTTTCAATTATAATGATTCCATTATTTTTAATTGTACCACTTCTTGCCTATATAGTCTATCCACCTGAACAAAAAAATTCTCCAGAGGCACCTATTTGGGCTGCCAAAGAGCTAGCAGAAATGGGAAGTATCACTGCCAAAGAGTTAACAATGTTAGGTCTAGGGTGTTTAGCTTTAGTTTTATGGATTTTTGGGAGTCAATTAGGACTCAATGGAACTGTAGCAGCTCTGTTAGTATTATGTTTATTAGTAGTGACAAATGTAATTACATGGGAAGATGTTATCACTAACAAAGCAGCTATCAATGTATTTATTTGGTTTGCAACATTAGTAGCGATGGCAAGTGGATTAAAAACTGTTGGATATTTAAAATGGGCTGCAGGACTGATCTCGACATGGTTAACAGGACTCGATCCAATTACTATTTCTATAGTGCTTGTAGTGTTATTTTTCTTATTTCATTACTTATTTGCAAGTGTAACAGCTCATGTAGTAGCACTTTTACCATTATTTTTAGGAATTGCTGTAAATTTACTCCCAGTGGAGATGTTACAACCTTTAACTATATTACTTGTAGGTTCATTAGGTTTAATGGGTATCATTACTCCATATGCAACAGGACCATCACCTATTTGGTACGGAGCTGGATATATTAATCAAGCTACATGGTGGAGATTAGGAGTTATATTTGGTGCTATTTATTTAGCAGCTCTTGTATTGTTAGGTATTATGATTTTATAAATTTCAAATACTTTTTTAAAATGGTGTCACTTTGTTGGCACCATTTTTTTTAGATAAAATTCACTATAATATCATATATGAAAAAACTTCTCTTATTTTTATTACTACATACTTTTGGATTTTCTAATAGTTCTATTTTGATCATAAATTCGTATCATAAAGGATATGGTTGGAGTGATGATGTGATTAATGGATTAGAAAGATCTCTCTATAAATATAAAGATATTGATACAAATATTTTATATATGGATTCAAAAAGAGTAAACTCAAAAGAATATTTTGAAACATTAAAAAAATTGTACCAAATACAATTAAAAAATCAAAAATATGATTTGATAATTGCTGTAGATAGATTTGCATATGATTTTATATTGAAACATTATAAAGATTTTTTTACAGATGAAAAAATTTTAGCTTTAGGATTGGAAAATTTTTCAATACAGAAAGCAAAACAATATCATTTAGAAAAAAAAATAGCAGTTATTCTGGAAAAAAGAGATCTTGAAACAAATGCAGAACTTATTCAAAAAATATATCCTACTGTTAAAAAATTGTATATCATCAATGATAAAAGTAAAAATGGATTACATACCGAACCACAAATTTTAGATCTGCTACAAAAATCTTCTTCACAATATGAGATGATTTATCTTCGAGCAAATACTATAGAAAACTTAATCCAAAAATTTGATACAAAAAACAATAATGAAGCTATCTTATTTATTAGGTTTTATAAAAATACAAAAGGTAAATTGTATCAAAATTTTGAAATATCAAATTTTATAAAAAATGCAAAGATACCTGTATTTATAACAGATTCTCTTTTTATAGGGAAAGGTGCTACGGGTGGTAAAATAGTAGATTTAAAAGCGTTTGGGAAAAGTTCTGGTATTTTTGCATTACAATTATTGAAGAAATTTGAACCACAAGTACGTATCTCACAAGACTTTCAACTTATTTTTGATGCTCAAAAACTAGAAGAATTTACTTTGCCTGTAGGTGGAATAAGAGAAAATTATACAATAGTGAACAAAAGAAAAACTTTTTTTGATATCCATAAAAATATCATAGAAATTATAATCAGAGTATCTCCTTTGTTTTTGATCTTAATTATTTGGATTACATATACTATTTATAAAAAAAGACGAGAACAACAGTTTATTATTCAGCAAAGTAAACTAGCAGAAATAGGGGAGGTGTTTTCTTCTATCGCACACCAATGGAAAACACCTCTTGTGGAGATAACGACAATAGCCCAAGAACTTTTTTATTCAACAAAAGCTTTTGATAAGGATCTTAAAGAGGATGAGAGTTTTGTGAGTGATATTATGAAACAAGTGAATTATATGACAGATACTATAAATAATTTTCAACAATTTATCATGCCATCCAATACAAAGAACAATTTTTTTGTAGATATTGCAATAAAAGAGATGCTAGATATAGTAAGCCATAATTTAAAATATAATAATATCCAAATCACATTAACAGTACTTCAAGATACAAATTGTGAAATATTTGGATACAAAAATGAGTTTATGCAGTCTTTTTTAAATATAATTATGAATTCAAAAGAGGAATTTTTAGAAAAAAATTATAAAAATAGAAAAATAAGTATACTATTATTTAATAAAAATAATTTTTTATATATAGAGATAGAAGATAATGCAGGTGGTATTAAAGAGAAAAATCCCTATAAAATATTTAAGCCATACTACACTACAAAAAAACAAGGACATGGTATAGGATTGTATATGACAAAAGTAATTATAAAAGATAAAATGGGTGGAAATATAACGGTTGAAAATAAAAATAAAGGTGCAAAATTTACAATACAATTGGATCAAAAGATATGAAAATATTAGTTTTAGAAGACAATCAACGTCTATTACATCTTATACAACTAGCTTTAGAAAATGAGGGATATGAAGTTGAGTGTTTTGAGGATGGTGAGGATGCTTTGGAAGCTTTAGAAAAAGGTTTTTCTTGTTTTGTATTGGATATAAATGTTCCTAATTTAGATGGAATCTCTCTCTTGGAAGCTATTCGTATAAATCACAAAGAAACACCTGTGATTATTATGAGTTCAAATCATGATTTGGAAAAAGTAAAAATATCTTACAAATTAGGATGTGATGATTATCTAAAAAAACCTTTTTATATTTTTGAACTTTTACAAAAAGTTAAAAAACTTTCTACTTTGCAAAAAACTTACAACATATTGCAAGTTACTCAGAATTGGAAGAATATGTCTGGGAAGGTGATGATACTTCTTTGGTAAATATTCGAGCTATGATAAAAAGATTGAGGAAAAAGATCCCTTTTGAGAGTATTGTAATTGTGAAAGGAGTAGGATATTGTTTAAATAAAGAGGTAAAAATGAGATAAAACAATCAAAAGATTGTTTTACAATTTATTTTGTAGATAGAGTAATAATACCTTTTTTACTATCAATATTTTCAATATAATTTGTTGTTTCTGATGGCAAATCAATCACTATTCTAAAATAGTTTTCTTTCATATGTGTACCTACAGTGAGTGATATAAATTTTTTGCTAATAATGTCTTTTCTCACAGTATAAAAACTTACATTTCCCTCAAAATCAAACAAAAGTTTTTTTGCTGGTCTTAAAACCTTTTGATTTAAAAATTTATATTTTGTATCAACTTGTATTGTAAGTATATCATTTATAATATCTATTTTTATAAAAGGCAAAATATTAAAAGATTGTTGTGCCTCAGAGAGATTAACTTTTTTAGGTTCAACTAATTTTTTCTCTTTTGTATTATTTACAGTAGTTTGAACTTTTTTTACTTGAGTTGCAATAGTAGGCAATGGTTTTTCTTTTTTCTTTTTTTCAATTAATGCTTCTGCATTTTCTTCAAGTTCTTTCTTTGCTTTTTTTTCTTCATTTTCTGTATTTTGTGCTTGTTTATTTGCTTCGATAATCATCTCTTTTTGCTCTAAAAAATGGTCAGTAGGTTCAAAAGGATTTTCTCTTGAGAATAAGGATATACTCAATATCATGCTAAATATAAGTAGTGCATTAATTTTCATAGTTCTTCAGGCTCCAAGTTTTTTAATTCAAAATATTTTTTTTGTAATGTGGCATTTTCTATTTGTAATCGATTGATATCTTGTTGTAATGTAACTTTTTTATTTTGTAGATGAGAGTATACTTCATAAGAATTATTTCCATAAAAAAGCAAATAAGAGATATAATATGCCAAGATAAATGTTCCAGCAACTAACGAAGTTGATATAAATATAAACTGTTTGTTGCTGTTTAACATTTTTAACATAAAAAAATTATTTTACTTTTTTGAAAATGGTTGTTTTCCAAGGTATTCTGCATAACCAATCTCTGCACCAATCTCTAAAAGTCTATTATATTTAGCGATTCTATCACTTCTCGCTGTACTTCCTGTCTTGATTTGTCCACAATTAAGTGCCACAGCAAAGTCAGCGATAAATGCATCTTCAGATTCACCTGATCTATGAGACATTACACAGTTATAGTTATTTCTTTGTGCCAGTCTAATTGTAAGCATAGTCTCACTTACAGATCCAATTTGGTTTGGTTTGATCAAAATTGAATTAGCGATATTTTTAGAGATACCCTCAGCCAATATATTTGCATTTGTAACAAATAAATCATCACCTACAAGTTGTACTCTATGTGCTAATTTTTCAGTCATAACTTTCCAACCATCCCAGTCATCTTCACTTAAACCATCTTCAATAGAAACGATAGGATATTTATCACATAAATCAGAATAGTAGTTTACTAATTCTTCAGCTGTTAGCTCTCTATTTTCTGATTTAAGTTCATAAAGACCTTTATCATTAATGATTTCTGAAGCTGCTACATCAAGAGCAAGTGCAATTTGTTCACCTGGAGTGTATCCTGCTTTTTCTATCGCTTTCATAATCACTTGTAAAGGCTCTTCATTAGATTTTAAGTTTGGAGCAAATCCACCCTCATCACCAACAGCTGTAGATTCACCCATCTCATCGATAACTTTTTTTAAGTTATGGTACACTTCAGCAGTTGCTCGTAAACCTTCTTTAAAGTTCTCAAAACCAACAGGCATGATCATATACTCTTGAAAGTCTACAGAGTTATTTGCGTGTTCACCACCATTGATGATATTAAACATAGGTACAGGCATAGTCATAGCATTTGCTCCACCTAAGTATCTATATAATGGTATTTTTAAAGACGCAGCAGCAGCTCGAGCTACCGCCATAGAAACACCAAGAACAGCATTTGCTCCAAGGTTTCCATAATTTTCAGTACCATCAATATCTTTCATAGTAGCATCAACTTCAGCTTGATTGAACGGACTCAATCCAATAAGTTCATTTGAAATAGTAGTGTTTACATTTTCAACTGCTTTTTCAACACCTTTACCCATATATCGAGCACCACCGTCTCTGAGCTCCAAAGCTTCTCTTTTACCAGTACTTGCACCACTAGGAACGATTGCACTCTCTTTTGTACCATCACTTAAAATCACTGTTGCTCTTACTGTAGGATTACCACGACTGTCCATTACCTCGTCAGCGTAAATATTGTCTATATATACCATTTAAATATTCCTTTTTTTGTATCTATTTTTAGTGGAATTATAATATCAAATTTTTGCTTAAAAGTTGGGAAAGTTATTAATTCATTTAATTTTAGAATAGCTAAAGCTAAGGAAATACACCAGTAAATATGATCTTAATCTACTGGTATATTTCTTGTAATATTACTCCAATAAATCCATTATATTTTTAATAGGAGATTTTTTTACTTGTAAAGATTTGAATCTTAAACTTTTATCTAAGAAACATGAGGTAATCACTATCATAGTAAGAGATAGATTTGAAGAAAACACAGCACAACTAGGAAATGTAAATTTTACAGACCCTAGTAGCTCTCAAACTTTTGAAGGTAATATAAATAGTTCTTTAGTCAATCAATATATAAAAGATGTACAACACAATGACCATTTACTTTATGATAATTTAAAAAAATCCGGTATTGAATTTATAAAAATATACACAGATTAAAGTGTATTTAAAAAGCTAGCACAACTTTTTAGATAGAAAGTCAGTAGGCTATTCTAAACCTACTGTATCATATTAATTTTTTATTTTTTAATATAAAAAGTTTTATTTTTTGTAGTAGAAAAATTAATATTTACTGTAATGTTAGTTTTTTCTTTTATTTCCAATTCTTCATATTTAATTTTATCTCTTCGAATCTCTGATATTTCTTTTTCTGTAAAACTATTAAGATTTTTAATCATAATGCAATCTCCAACTTTAATTTTACAGTTTTTAACTTCTATATGTAAAATTGAATTAATCTCAGTTTTACTATCTTTAAATACGTTAAGTATATTTTCTATTTTTGTATATAAATGTTCAGATTTATATTTCATAGTTTCTTGTTCCAAAACTTTAAAAATAGCTTCACAATAGTATTCTAAAAATTCAATATGTTCATCAAAGTCTAATATAGTGTCATCTATTCTTGCCCCATGTGCAATATCATTTCTCCGACTAACCAAATCATCGATTACATTATATAAAACAGTAGGTTTTTTGTTTGCTATGTCAGAGCCATGTTTAGTCTCTAAATATTCTAAAAAAGATTTATTTTGTAGTAATTTTCCATTTAATTCAATACATAATTTTTCAAAAGCTTCAGTAATCTTTCCATGTTTTAAATTTCCTGACATTGGTGAGAATGCATCTTCATTTAATTCAAACTTTGATGATTCCCTAATACAAGAACCTAATTTTAATAATACATCATTTTTATCCAAATGTTCATATTTTGCAAATTTTTTTTCAATAATTTTTGAAATTAGATTAATTGATAACTTAAAATGTGATTCTCTTAATTTTAGAGGTAAATCATCATACTTCACAATTAAATCAGAGAGAGTGTCAATGTACTCTCTTATCCAAGTACCTATATATTTTTCTAAAATTCCATAAAGTGATACAGTAATTGCTTTATATTCAAATAATTTTTTATCAGTTTTAAATGTATGAAGATGTTTAACTAAATTCTTTAATTCTTCTTGTTCAGGCTTCTTATTTTTTATAGCTACAGCATCTATTAAACTTATATGTTCTATATATTCTTTAATATTTTCAATATCTTTTTTAAAGCTTATCAATAGTGCATTATCCATTTATAGATTCTTCAATTACTTTATTAAAATAGTTAATTCTCTTCTGAACAATAATGTTATTATCATACCTTCCATCAAAAAGCAATTTATCTTCTTTGAAAATTACCCTTGTCATCTCCTCTGATTTAATTTTATTTTTTATTAAAGATTTATTTTTTATTAAACTACTTTTTTTATCTACATACTGTGATATAGATTGCATTAACGAATCATATATATAAAGTGTTGGTTGATTAAGCTTATAAGGTACAAAAGCATTTTCTTGAAATATTTCCCAAACTATATTTATTACATCAGTAAATAATGCCTCTAATTCTTTTAGAACTTCATCAGAAAAATTGTTAGCATTCTTCAAATAAGCATCAAAAAAAGTTTCTTTTGTACCTCGTAATTGACCAATATATCTAAATGCAAAAAATCGTAAAACATATTCAACATCTGTCATTTTTCTATAAAGATCATGTTGTTCTAAATCATCTTTATTAATTGGAATTTTCCACATTCTTTTAAATTTTTCATTTTTTGAGAGTTTTAAACACAACTGATTCATAGCTCCATTATATAATGAATTTCTTGACTCTTGACCAGTGAGAGTTTCTCCTCCACTATTTAATCGTTCAAAAACTATTTGCTTTAGTCTTGTTGCTTCCTCATCATTTTTAGCAGTTTCAGCAAGAAGAACTACAGAAGATATATACCTTCTATCAATACCTCTTTTTATTTCATCGGGTAATCTTGAATATGTCTTTCCTTCCAACTCTTTCCAATATTCCAATTTTTCTAAGGGAAATTTATCACTATAAAAATCACATATTGCTGATAATCTTTGCTGACCGTCCATCACTTCATACTTAGAATACTTATATTCATATAAAAATATCGGAGGTAATGGTACATTGATTATAAATGATTCAATTAGTCTTGACTTCTTACCATTATCCCATCGTTTTCTTCTTTGATATTCAGGATTAGTTTTATAGTCATCACCTTCAATCATGTCTTTTATACTTTTAATAGGATATCTAGCTTGTTCTGTAATGATTCTTACTTCACCCACTCGATATCTTTCATTTATTTCTTTATTTGTCTTTTTCATAATTTTTTCATCAGTTACCATAAATTTAAAAGTTTCACCTGGTATTCTTTTATTCATTATTTCATCTCCTATTTTTAATACCATAGCCAAATTATGAATAATTTAAAGTTAAATGTATTATTTATAAGGAGGAGGAAGTAGATAAATCCGACCACCCCTAAAATCTCAGAACATTTAAACTAAATCAGCTAACATAAATTATTTTGATTTAGAAAAATAAAGTTTTTATGTCGTAATCCAAAAATTCGATTTAATGAAATAGAGTTTAATCTAAATAAGTTTAATAGTAGATATATTTTGGAGGATCAATAATGTATGATTTAATAGATAAACATCAAAGAGCTAGTGACTTATCACTAGCTATAAATAAATTTACAAATGTTGAAAATATAAATTTATTAACGAATCTGGAAAATTTTGAGAGATTACAAAATAATACGATTATTCAATATCAAAATGAAATGGATTATATAATACCATGTGATAAAGAAAAATTACTTGGTCAAGAATTGTATTTTGATTTAAATATTTTGCTAAAAAAAATACTAGCTATAAATAATAATTATATAGATAAAAATCTATTTAAATTAAAAGTTGAATTGAATTTAGATGAAAATATTATTACTATAAAAGAAAAATTACTTTTAATTGCACAAAGCTATGTACATAAAAGGATGAATAAAGCAAATTCAAAAGATAAAAATCCTATACATAAAACGATTCGACTTCATAGAGAACTATTACCAAATTTAAGTAAAATTGCCTTGATTGAGAATAGTATAAATTCTTATATGTTAAGGGATATGTTGATGTATATATCACGAGAATTTAGTAACCTAATTTCTGAAGAAAGTATTCATAAAAAAAGTGATATTGTAAAACTGCTAAATATTAATACAGATATTAAAGATGATGAAGTATCAATTATTAAAAAAGAAATTTATGATATAAGCTTAAAAATAAAAAGAATGAAAGTAATACTTCAGAAATATGATCTAGAGAATATTGGGATAATCAAAAATAAGTTGTATATATCATGGAATTGGCAATATCAAAATCATAATATAGGGCAAATAGTTGATGTATCAGATAATCAAAATATAGAAGTAAATATTTCTTATTGTGGTTTATTTGTTGATACTAAAAACAATTTAGTAAATACAGAATTTTTATATCAAAAACTAAATAATATTCAAATATATAAAGTAAATTTATATATTTTACAAAAAATACACATATTTTTTACTACATTATGTACAAATGAAGATATAAATCAATATGAAAATAAAATTATTTTAGATAATGTGAATTTAAAAGATGAGTCAACTAATAATTTTGATTGTGAAATAATTGAGAAGAAAGAGTCTATTTCTCGTAAATTGCATGTTACAACTAAAAAGCTTAAGTCATTTATTGAAAGTATCGGATTTATTGAAGTATCAAGATCAGGATCCCATATAAAATATAGAAATAGTAAGCTTAATAAAACTTGTACATTTGCTAATAAAAAAGATACTTTTGTCTATAAAATGGGAAGTTTGAAAAAGATTTTAAAGGATTATAATCAAACCTATAAAGATTTGGAACTTTTTATAGGAAAATAAAATCTTGATGATTCTTATTCTTAATATTTTCTCTTAAAAATAGTAATATTATTCAAAATCTTAACAGCCCAAAGAGTCAAAAACGTCCCTATAAATATGGTGAGGTGTACTTCCTCTTTTAAAAATAAAATACTAAGTGTTATTGCTGAAAAGGGAACTAAAAATATAAAGGAGCTTACTTCGTTTGTTCCTAGTTTTTCTATCCCTATAAAATAGATACTTGTGGCAAAAGTGGTGGAAATGATAGCGAGACTTAAAATATTTAGCCAAAAAATTGAATCATATTGTATATATTCAAATGCTTGAAAATCTATAAAAAATAGAAGAACAAAAATAGTCATAAAAATATACATATAAAATGAAAATACCAAAGGGGAAGTATCGGTAGCTTTTGAGCTTAAGATAGTAATGACAGGCCATAAAAGTGAGGCAAATAAAAAATAGATATTGTGTTGTGTAAATATTGCATCTAAAGAGAGTGTCCATACATTTAGGATAGTTAGTACACCAATAGCTCCCAAAATCAAGGCGAATATATCTTTTTTTTGGATTCTTTTACCAAAAAAAAGTGCCATTAATAAAAATGTGTTGATAGGAATGAGGGTAGTTACTAATGCTCCACCTAAACTAGCTGTACCAAACTTTGTCCCTAAAAAATAGTATTTTAAATATACTATCATTACAATTGCTGTTACAAAAGATAAAAAAAGTGCTTTTTTGGTGATGTGGAAATATTTTTTACTTACTATAAGTACAGGTATCATCGTAATAATAGTAAAAAAATTTCTTAAAAATATAAGTTGGTATTCATCTATGTAATTACTTAAAACTTTTGCGTGTACCCATGATGCACCCCAACCAATCATCGCTAAAAACATTAATATATAAAATATTTTGTGATTTTTTTCATCCATTTCTGAAAGTTCTCCTTAAATATTTTGGAGTATACATCGTGTTTGCTGAAACCATTCTATATTATGGTATAATTCGAAAAATTAACAATCAAAAGGTACATAATATATGTCATTTACAAATTTAGGTTTATCAAAACCAATTTTAAAAGCTATTGAAGATCAAGGGTATACAAGTCCAAGTCCGATACAAGCACAAGCAATACCATTAGTTTTAGAAGGTCGTGATGTTTTAGCAGGAGCTCAAACAGGTACAGGGAAAACAGCTGGGTTTACACTACCTATTTTAGAGCTTATGATGCACAAATCAGCAAAAAGACAAAAACTCAAAGCAAGAGCGTTGATACTCACTCCTACAAGAGAACTTGCTGCTCAGGTACATCAAAATGTAGTAGATTATAGTAAATATCTCCCTTTTACATCAGCTGTAGTATTTGGAGGAGTTGGTATCAATCCTCAAAAAGCAAAACTTAAAAATGGTGTAGATATTTTAGTAGCAACTCCAGGGCGACTTTTGGATCTCATTGGGCAAGGTTTTTTAGACCTATCTGCTGTTGAGTTTTTTGTACTTGATGAAGCGGATAGAATGCTTGATATGGGATTTATTCACGATATTAAAAAAGTGTTAAAAATGCTTCCACGAGATAAACAAAGTTTACTTTTTTCGGCAACTTTCTCAAGTAGTATCAAAACTTTGGCAGATAGTTTACTTGATAATCCTACATTAATTGAGGTAGCAAAAAGAAATACTTCAGCTTCAACTATCAGTCAAGTGATCCATTTTGTGGATAAGGGGCGAAAAAAAGAGTTATTGACACATCTTATCAAAAGAGATAATTGGCATCAAGTGTTGGTATTCACTCGAACAAAACATGGTGCAAATAAATTGACTCAACATTTAGAACTTGAGGGTATAAAAGCTGCTGCAATTCATGGGAATAAAAGCCAAGGGGCAAGAACAAAAGCACTTGCAGATTTCAAATCTAATGCTATTCAAGTACTCGTAGCTACAGATATAGCAGCAAGAGGAATAGATATAGATCAACTTCCTCATGTAATTAATTTTGAGTTACCAAATGTACCTGAAGATTATGTCCATAGAATAGGGCGTACGGGACGAGCTGGAAATGATGGTGTAGCATTATCTTTGGTGTGTGTAGATGAGCATGAATTTTTAAGAGATATAGAAAAACTGATCAAAAAAGATATAGAAAAAGTGGAAATAGAGGGGTATAAAGTAGATCCAACTATCAAACCAGAACCAGTAAAAAAACAAGGCGGTCGAGGTCGAGGTGGAAATGGCGGAGGTCAATCACGAGGAAATGGTGGAGGAAATTCACGAGGTGGTCAAGGTAGAGGTTCATCAAATGGTGGTGGAAGAGGTCGAGGAAGAGCATAATCTTAAACTCTTTCTTTGAGTAGTAATTGATACAATAACTGCTCACCAATATTTTGATAAAACTATATAACAAAATAGAAAAAGGTATCTAAATGTCTATAGATGAAGATGAAATAGAAAAGTATATATTTGACCCAGAAAATCCTAAGCAGTGTAAGTCTTATAATTTGTTATTGAATATTGCTAAGAAAGAGAATTTAGTTTATGTAGATTCTGATTTTTTATTGCCTTTTTATGAATCACAAATTTTAAATGAAAAATTCGATGACGACTTATGGGATAAACCTGATAATTATGATTCTTTAGATATCTCAAAAAAGGTTGACTTATATATTAAATCATTAAGTGAGAAAGAGTATATTGAGCATTTAAATAGCTTAAAGATAGATTTTTCTAATTCAAAATATAATGAATTATTTAATCGGTTTTTTGATTATCATCCTTCTGATGAATTTATATCAGCTATAGTCTATAGTTATCCTAATGATTTATTAACTAAGAAACTTTCCAAAATCAAGGATTATAGTTTTAATGGGTATATATCTTTTCGATATAATTATACTAATGCTTTAAAAACTTATCATGGTTCTAAAATATTATTTACGAATGAATATAGAATATTGTCAAAAAGCAATCGTTTTTTTGATGTCTCTTCAATAAATATAACATTACTGGATAATAGTTCTTATTATTTAACAGATATGGCAAATACTCATATTAAACCATTATTCCTAAAAGATATGAAAGATTTAAAACTATTACTAGATATTTTAGAGAGTGATTTAAAAAATACTAAAAATATTTCTTTTATAAAAAGTATTGAAGTAAAGAATCTTTTTAGTATAAAAGACTTAAAACTAGAAAACTTAAAAAATAAAAAAGAGATATATTTAGTTGGAGAAAATGGAGATGGTAAAACTTTACTTTTACAAGCGATTACAATTGCTTGTAAAGGGATAGAAAAAGATGGTCAAGAAGTCTTTCGTGAGATTAAAGGTGAATTTAGTGTTAAATTAACTGATTCATCTGATAATACTTATGATGGAAAAAATACAGAATATAAAAATATTTTTGCATATGGTGCAAATAGAAATAATAACTGTCAATTAAAAGAAGATGATACAGGATATCTTACTTTATTTGATAAAAGTTTGGATTTAATCAATCCTCTTGAATGGCTTATAAAAATAGATAATATAGAAAGATATAATAAAGAGCGTAAGGTAGAGACTTTTTTAACAAAAGATAAAGCTATTAAATTATTACAAAGTATGCTTAATAAAGATATAGAAATAGAAGTAACACCTACTACAGTTATATTTACAGAAAAAGGTTCAGTGACAGACTTTAAACAGTTATCGGCAGGTTATCAGGGAGTGATAACTATCATATGTGATATGTTAGTAAGATTGAGTGAAAATCAACCTTTGGTTCAAAATATAAAAGACTACAAAGCTGTAGTGATTATAGATGAAGTTGAATTACATCTTCATCCCAAATGGAAATATAATTTTGTGACAAAATTACGAGAAATATTTCCTTTGGTTCAATTTATAGTAACGACTCATAGTCCTACTGTTATATTGGGTGCATCAAAAGAAGCGGTATTTTATAAGATATATAAAGAAAATGGTGAAGTGACTATATCAAATCAAATTAAAAATGAAGGATATACAAATAACTCTTTAGTATCTTCTCCTCTTTTTGATTTGGAAACTATCACATCACGAGATTATGATAAAAAGGTTAGTAGTGATGACTATATTTATGAGAAGATTCATAAAGTAGTTGATAAAAGATTGAAAGAGGATATAAATATAAATGAAGATGCAATCTTGGCACTTATAGATGCAGAGTTAGAAAACTATGCAAAAAGTTAATAAGGATATTTTGGATATTCCTGATATTTTAACTTTAGAACCTAAAAGAGGTAAGTCAAGAAGTGTGGTATTTAAAAATAACATTGATGCAACAAATTATGTAGATGAAAAAAATAGTTATAAAGTTGCCTCAGTTCAAAAAAGACTTACAGAACTTTATCATTTAAAATGTGCATATTGTGAACAAAAACTTTTGGATAGCCCCAAACATATAGAACATTATAGACCTAAAAGTATATATTATTGGTTGGCTTATTCTTGGGATAATTTATTTTTATGTTGTGGTAATTGTAATAGTGCAAAAGGAAATAGGTTTAAAATATTAAATAATAGAGTCGATTATGATAATGAGAAATTTGAAAATATACATAATTTAGGTGAAGATTATGATGAAGAAGAAAAACCACTCATCATAAATCCTGAAAAAGAAAATATTATAGATGAAGTTTTATATGATAAAGATGGTATAGTTTCATCTTCTAACAATAGAGTTCAATACACTATTGAAAAGGCTTGTAATTTAAATAGAAATGAACTTGTCTCTAAAAGACAAGAGATTATCACTGATTTTATCAATAGTTTTAATAGACATTTAGAACATTTTAAAACAAAAGGTGATTTATCACGATTTGAGCCAGAAATAGAAAGTTTTATAGAAAAAAGAGATGAAAAAGAATCTTTTTATACATTTAGATATTTTATATTAAATAATTTAGATGTATTTTTTAAAGAAAAGTCGAAATTAAAGATATTAGATATAATAATTAAAAGGATTAAAAAATGAAAAAAATATTATTCGTATGTTTAGGAAATATTTGTCGTTCACCATTAGCACATGGTATTGCTGAGAATTATGCAAAAGCTATGGAGTTGAAAGTGACTATTGATAGTTGTGCGTTATCTGCGGCTCATGTGGGGGAATCTCCTTGTAAACATTCTCAAACTATTGCAGATGAAAATGGTATTGATATTTCGGGACAAAAAGCGAGACAAGTTACAAAAGAAGATTTTAAGAAGTTTGATCTCATTGTAGGGATGGATGACCAAAATCTTGTCGATTTAGAGACTATGGGTTGTCCTACTTTTAAGCTACGAAAACTAGGGAAATATGGGTGTGATGATGCAGATATTGCTGATCCTTATTTTTTTGATGGGTTTGATGGATTTGAAAAAGTATATGATACTATTGAAATTTGTACTATTAACTTACTCGATGAAGCAAGTTAATATCATCAGATAGTATGGAGTTTTTACAGAGGTATTGGAAAAAAGGAATACTTATATTTGTATCTGTTCTTGTCCTATTTTCTTTATTTGATTTTAATTTAGATAGAGAGGGGAAAGAGCAAATAGATAAGAGTTTTACTCAGTCTGTGCTTGTTTTTGGGAGTGCGAAAGCTCTCAATGCTGTTATCTCTTTGGCTCAAGGAACAGAAGTAGATTTGCCTTTTTTTACTATAGCAATAGGTGAAATTCTTGACCCTATAAATGACCTAATCGAACAATTTTCTCTTGTGATGTTGGCAAGTATGGTCTCTTTGGGTATCCAAAAAATTATGTTGAACTTTGTAGCTACGGATATGTATAACTTTGTATTACTTTTTATGATACTTAGTTTTAATATATGGATAATTTTAGAAATCAAAAAATATGTAGGTTTACGAACTATACTTTTGAAAATGACTGTTGTGTTGATTTTACTTCGTTTTGCAGTGCCTATGATGGGATTATTAAGTGAGATAACGTATAATAGTTTTGTCAAACAAGACTACAATATAGAACAACTTAATGAAAAAATAGTACAAGTCAAAGAGGATGTAAACTCTGTAAATGTTAAAACTTTAGATAAAAAAGAAAGCTCTTTTTTGAGTACAATAACAGAGAAATTTGATACAGAATATTATACAAATCAAGTCAATGAGTATGAAAAAGCTGTGGATAATTCGAGTGAATATATTGTTGGTCTTATTATTGTTTTTATTTTTCAGACAATTTTACTCCCTTTGTTTTTCTTATTTCTTTTATATTTTAGTTCAAAAGCAATTTTTAGATCCTATTTATGAAATGCATAAATAGGACTCTGTGTAATTTTTATATCTTTTGTGAGTAATATCCCATATTTATCATACACTTTATTAAATTCTGTGAGTTCTATATCTCTACTCGATGACCAAACAATATCAAATGTTTTTTTAGATTTTTTACAAGTAATCACATATAAATTTTTTTCATTAGAAAAGTTAATAATAGTGGCATCATTCATATAAGAAATCATAGTTTCGTATGCCAATAAACTTTTTTCATCTTTGAGTGTTTGTGTATCAAAATAAAGTGTATCGACTTTTTTAGATGCAAATGTGAGCAGTGCATATCGTAAAAGAGTATTGATCTGGGTATCATTAAGTGTTTGCTTTTTTAATCTAAATCCTACATTTATATTGTTATTTGGAACTCTTGCACTGAGCATTGAGATTGTATAAAATATTTTTAGAACTCTTAAAAAATCAAAGGTAAAATATTTTTTTTCTTCGGGTATTGTATTGATATCTATATCAAAGAGAATAGAAACTTTATCGTATAAAGGCGATTTTTTGTCAAAAAAGAGTTTTATTTTTTCATAAAACTCATTTTCTTTTGTTTCTATTTGTAAAATATCATCTTTTCCAAACTCTTTTTTTGTATCTTTAAAAAAGTTTTTGTAGTCACTTTTTTTACCTTTTAAAAATGATGAAAATATCAAAATCAAAGGATAAAGTAATGCAGTGTGTAGTTTTGTTTTTATCATATGTTCCTACTGATTTAATTTTCGTATGTTTTTGATATTTAAAAGCATTAAAATCGAAACAATAAGTGCTATTATAAAAAAACCAGAAAATACATAAAGAGTTTGTGAGTAACTCCCTGTCATATCTTTTACAATTGAGATAATCAGTGGACCCACAAGTCCAGCAGCAGCCCAAGCTGTCAAGATATATCCGTGAATAGCACCGAGTTCTTTTGTACCAAAAATATCACCAATATATGCAGGGATAGAAGCAAAACCACCTCCATAACAAGACATGATAAAGTAGAGTACTACTTGAAAAATTACAATATCAGTAATTGATGGTAACATATAAAATGCAAGTGCTTGTGTAGTAAAAAAGATGATGTATACTATAGGACGTGTAAGATAGTCTGACAACGAAGCCCAAAATATTCTTCCTGCTCCATTAAATATACCCATTAGTCCAACTGCCGCTGCTGCTGCAATTGCAGAGATACCTACCACCTCTTGGAGAAGTGGAGAAGCTACACCAATGATAGCAATACCACAAGTAACATTGATAAATAACATTATCCAAAGCCCATAAAATCGAGGTGTTTTAACTGCTTCATTGAGTCCTAACATAGCTAAATCTTTTTTGATTTTTTTTGTTCCTTGTGCTATTTTTTCTTTGAACCTTTCTGGCATATAGTTTTCTGGTGGAGCTTGTAGGTACAATGCAGACAAAAACATCACTATAAAATATACAGCACCCAAGATAAAAAATGTGTTGGCAATACCTACAGATTCTATTAGGATTTTAATCGTTGGTCCCCATATAGCGGAAGCAAAACCAAATCCCATGATAGCTAGACCAGTCGCCATACCTCTTTTATCTGGAAACCATTTGACCAAAGTAGACACAGGAGAAATATACCCGATACCTAAACCACAACCACCCAATACTCCATAAAAGAAATATAAAAGCATTTTTGATTCCATCAAGATAGCGAGTCCTGCACCCATAGTACCTATCCCAAAAAGTGATGCTGCAATAAGTGCAGATACTTTAGGACCATTTTTTTCAACAAATTTCCCCATAAGAGCAGCAGATAATCCTAAAAAAATTATCGCTACACTAAAGGTGATGGTAACATCTGTCAATGTCCATTGCAATTGTTCTTGAATTGGTTTGACATAGACACTCCAAGCATATACTGAGCCTATACACAAGTGTACTCCTACGGCTGAAAGAGCCATTAACCATCGATTTTTTTCTATCATATAATGTCCTGTTTAAAAATTAAATAGATTTTATCTAAAAGTTCTATAAAATATTAAAGTTCACAGCTAATAAATATATAAAATTTTTATGCTAGTATACTTTTTATAAAACACAAGGAAAAAAAATGGCAGAAAAAGAATTTTTAAAAAGAGCAGATGAGCATATTAATATTGCAAATTCACATATAGGTGAAAATGTAAGTACGGGAGAAGTGAGTTCATCTTTTATGTATGGAGCTGCTAGATTTAATGCATGGGTTGCTGCATGTGAGTTTGAAAAAGCTGAAGATATGGGTGCTGCAAAAGAGGAGATAGTAGAATATTTTGTAGGAAAATATAAAGAAGTTTTGGAAGAGCATATCAAAAATCATATTGAAGAGTTTGATTTTGGGAAGTAGATTTTTTAATTAGGAATGAGGAAAAAATGAATAGATACGATATAAAATTAGAAGTAGTTGGTGAATATTATGGGCATATGGATAGTCCAGACAATTGTACTCAAGAGTATTTTGTAAATGACAGATGGAATCTCTCTGTAAGTAAAGATGATGTCGTTCATTTTCATATATCAGATGAAGATGATTTGGTAAAAATCATAGAGATTATAGATGAAGAGAATATTGGAAGAATCAATACCGATACTTTTGATAAAGAAAGAGTAAAAAACAAAGAGTATGGAGTAGAAACTGTTGGGTATACTTATAAAGCAAGTTTTTTGAGTGCTTATTTTGTTGTTAAAAAGTTGAAATTAAAATTTAATTTTATAGGAGATAAAAAATATAGCTCTATCGACCCTACGAGTTTTATATATGATAACAATGAGATAAAATTCGAATGTTTAGGTGGAAAATCAGAGGGGTGTGATATAGTTGACTGGAGTGATATCCAAAATTGTTTTAATCAATAATCAAAATCTAAGAAGGATCGAGAACTTATCTCAGTCCTTTTATAATCTCTACTGTTAATCCAGTTTTTAAAGAGATGGTATCATCATCTAAAACATCGAGTAGGTTTTTGGCAATATTTAGTTTTTCTTGCTCAATACCTTGTTCAATACCTTGCTCAATTCCTTGCTCTATCCCATCCAACTTAGCAGTTTCTAACTCACTCAATCTTTTCCCCTCTTGCATACTTATATAATCATATACTTCTAACTCTTGTTTATCCCAATGATACATTTTAGCTATCTCAAAAGCTATTTTAAAATCTTCTAACTCTTCATATTCTTTAGGAATAAGTTCTAGGTTTTCTGCATTTTGTATAAAGTATATCCATTTTTTAGCTATGGTATCACACTCTGATAATGGAAGTTTGAATTTTTTTAGTTCTATAAAATTAAACTCAAAGTCTTTCATCTCTTGTTTTAATGTTTTTTCATCTAAGATAAGATGTCTTGAAAGATATTCATCTGTATCAAAAATAGCAAAGTCTAAAATACCTATAAAATATACTTTTTTAAGCTGAGGATAATCTACTGCTTTTTTAATCTGATTTACATATGATTTTGATGTATAGTACAAACTTCGTTTAGC